>Ga0247727_10009342_pt1 | contig 17817 bp, 20 predicted proteins | sample WisWelCaveWW1625_FD_202498 | JGI IMG/M metagenome (GOLD analysis project Ga0247727, IMG submission 202498) | Biofilm microbial communities from Wishing Well Cave, Virginia, United States - WW16-25 | ecosystem: Environmental > Aquatic > Deep subsurface > Groundwater > Cave microbial mat | place...
CGGAATCGTTGTGCATATCCATTTGACGCATTTTGGATAATCTTCGCCGTCAAGCCATTTGTAAAACTGTTTCAGAATACATTTTACGTCGTGCTTTGTCCAGACAGAATATTCGCTGGTTTCGTATTCGTGCACAACCCTCTTAATATCTTCAACAGTAACCTTTTCGAAGGGTGTTCCGAGCTTTTCACCAAGCACGGCAAGATTACGCACAAGCTTGGTTAAGCGCGAGTGGCTCGTTCCGTCTGCCTTTACGTCTCGAACGAACCTTTCAACCAGTTTCTTGTCTTCATCGCTGATTTTGGCTTTCCAGAGCCGTGTTATTGCTGTCTGGTACTGCTTGCTAAACCGATGATAGTCTGTCGTATCCATTTGGGGTCTCCAGACTCTTGCATCCAATTCAAGCAGTGTTTCATGTTCCATTCGTATCATAAAGCCAAAAATTGCATTTAAACTTTGTAGGCCGCTGAGGCCACAAGTTTACTATTGATTTCTGGCTTTATGTACTTTCAGGCCCAGTAAGGGCCCATTTTGGACAGAAGAAGACTCCCGTTCTTCTACCCTTGATGTGTGGGCTTACGAACGGGGTGCTGAAGCCTCACGCGGGAGTTAGAACATCGTGCTGGTGCCTTCATTGTCGTTTGGCACGCGGCTTCTCATATCTTGTGGTGTAGGGTGTTGAGGTTTATTATTCTTTCGTTCTGGTGTTGCAATGCCTTGCTTTTGGCATATTTCTTTGAGCATGGTGTTGTTTTCTTTTAGTAATGTTTCTATGATGAGTGCTGGGCCGAATAATCGGTTTCTGATGTAGTCTGCTGTCTTTTTGAAGCCCATGCTTTGTGCTTCTTGTGATAATCGCTCGTACAGGGAGCGATTAACTCGGAATTTGACTATGTAAGCCAAGCTCATGATTAATTAGAATAGTGAAATGAGTATTTATGTTCTAGATTTTGTACTTTGGTACAAAAGTACAAAAGCAAAATTTTTTAAAGACGCGTTTTAAGTTTTCGCATATCTAATCGCTTTCGAAACTCACGGAGTTCACGTTCGAAGATTTCATTCGTGAAATCTACCATTTTTTTGTTATTTAGAATACAGTAAATCTTTACAAGTTCGGCAGCCTCTAAACTAATACTGATTTTTGTAGTCCGCCCTCTACTAAGAACCGGCCGTTGGATGCCTGGATCTTGTAGCGCTGCCATATCTGTTTCACATTATTTGTTGAAGAAAGGTGTTGTTTCATCATGACCACTTAGACATTGAGAGGGGTGGCCTTCCATTTTGGCGGTTTGCCAACTACGTGCAAATGCCAGTTTTGGATAAGCGCTTGTTTGATCATGCCAATTCCCCATATAATATGTGCAGTTCATTGCATATAAACTTTTCCAACCGCACTTTAGAGTGCACACTACTAGCGAATTAACTGCCATAAACAAACACCCCTGTTTTTCAAAAGAAAATCCGGAAGTCTTCCGGAATTTTCGGAATTCTTAAGGGTATACGTAGTGAAACCTGTTTAAATTCGTATCGGTCGAAAAATGGCGGAAACCACGCAAGTTTTTAATAAAAGTACTACATTTCAGCCATTTTAGGGGTAAGGTAAGCATGTTTATCGACGAGAAAGACAAACTAATCCTGTTTGAATTACAGCAGGATTGCAGGCAACCACTGAGCGCGATAGCTAAAGAAGTAGATTTGCCTGAGAAAACGGTTGCGAATCGAATAAAGAGTTTAGAAAAGAAAGGAATCATCAAGAAATACACGGTCAATATCGACCATCAAAAGCTTGGGTACAACCGTCATAGCATCTATCTTGACTTGAAGCCCATCGATCCAAAGCTGGTCAGCGATTATCTTAAGACTATTACCAATGTTCGTGAAGTAAGCTGTTGCTATATGCTTCACGAAATCAGCCAGTGGAAAATCTACGTCAGCGTCTGGACGAAGGATATCGGCCGATACGATGAGATTCAAAGCTTAATCTTGCAAAAGTTTGACGCCCACATCATTGATTACGTAAGTTTCCAAAGTGTCAGAAGCTACACGTATCTCTCACGACGACTTAATCCCAAGAAAGTTGCTGCATGTGATGTCAAAGAGCAAAACATGACAATTCCAATTACCGATATGGACTGGAAGATTATCGACGAGCTTAAAGAGGACTGCAGACGGTCACGTACCAGAATCGCCAATAAATTAAGCATCAGCGTAGACACGCTCAAAAGAAGAATACGCTATCTCCAAGAACAAGGAATACTGCAACGATTCTATACTATTCTCGACGTTAAGAAAATGGGCTTACGCGAATACACAATCATCGCCCGAGTCAAAGCAGGAGCAGACAAAGAAATTGAAGATTTTATCAAATGGGCACGCTCAGAACCACGCTTCGTCATCATCATCAAAGCAGTCGGATGGGTGAACCTCTATTATGCCTTTCAAGTCGACAACGACGATGAATACCGTGAAATCATGCGAGAAATAGACAAAAGAATCGGACACCTCACCATCAAGAACTTCACCATCGAAGTTGAGAGCATAATTCACTGATAGTTTATAAACGCCCTTTTAAAGAGTTATTCGAAGCATCAGTAGAGCAAAAACACAACCCTCCCAGAATGTGAAGGATTTAGTAAAGTTTTAAACGTGATCATATTTGGAGTTCATTATGCGCAATGATAAGCACGGTTTGGTTAAGCAGTATTGTGGAAAGAATAATTTACAGGTAATAACTGTTGAACGGGAGAGATTTGTTCGCGCTCATTTGAAAGACGGAAGACAGGAGTATTTTCTCAAGCTTTCTTTCGATACTGTTTTGAATAGAAATCTTGAGAATGAGACCGTCTGGAATAAAGAGATTAGCATTCAGGCAAAACAGGATAGAAAACTGTTTTGCGTTCCTCAAGTTTTTGATGAAGGACGCCTGAATGGTATGCCTTATTTTCTTTCCGAATACTTCCCTCAGGACAGGTGTCTTTCTCAGAAGGGAAAATTAAGCTCCCGTTTTAAAAAATTCATTCCGTTATGTGTTGATTTCCTGTTTTGGCTCAGAACGCTTAAGATCAAACTGCCCAATGATTCTGTCTCGACCTTTCGCGAACCCTACAACAACATGGTTTTTTCAACTGCAAAAGGCTATACAAAGGACATTGATAGGGATTTTAAAGATTTATTAAGTGTCATCCAAAATACCAATTTTAAGAACACAAGTCTTGCTCACGTTGAAATAAAGCCCGATCATTTATTTGATGTAGAAGACAAGTTAGGAATTATTGATGCTGAATGGGCTTCTAATAATGTGCCTGAACATTATGATGTTGTCTCTTGCTATGCAAGAACTTATGCAAAGGCGCAGAGTCCGGAAATGGCAGACTTGCTCTTATTGCAATATTTCCAGGCAGTGCAAAAGCACAAATTGGACGTTAATCAATTCAAGCAACAATTCAGAGGTTTGCTTGCTTGGAGAGCGGTAGGAGAATATCGTGATGCATACCGAGGCAAATCAGTAAATCCTGAACACGAAGAACTCATACGAAAAGTATTGAAAAACCAATTTGTGTTTAATGAATAATACTTCAGAAACTCCTTACTTTTCTAACCGTCCGAGAAATTGGACTTTTGCAAGGGTTTTTAAATAACGCTATTTCTGGCAGCTTGATGAAAAGTATCGAGTATTTGAAAAGCAAAAACATTGAGTTCAAGATAATCGAATTAAAAGAAATTCCACGAAGTGCACAGGATGTAGAGCGGCTCTATGGCTGTCCTCTTCATCAAGTTCTTAAGACACTTGTTTTGATAGGCGATCGAGAACCTGTGCTCGTTGTCGTACCTGGTGATAAACGCGTAAATATTGAAAAATTGAAGAAAGTTGCGAAGCAGAACAGTTTCCGCATGGCCAAACCAGACGAAGTCCAAAACATTACAGGTTATTCTATCGGCGGGGTAACCCCCTTCGGCGCGAAATCGAATATTCAGAAAGTAATTGATCAAAGCATTTTTCAAGAAAAGACAATTAACATTGGTAGCGGAAAAGCCGAGATTGGGATTGAAATGAGTTCCGAATCCCTAAGAAAAGTATGGGACGGGTTCATTGCCGATGTTGTTGAGTGAATGACAAACCCTCCCGAAAATCAGAACTTTTGGTACTATCCTAAAACCAAGGTTTCTTGAGGGCTCAGTCATTTACAGATTTTTCCAAATCACCAGCGCGAATACGAGTAGATTTTCTGTCTTGCTGTGCCATCCAATATAAGATGTAATCAGTTGCTTGTAGCATATGTCTCATACTTCTTTGATAAGCTTGCTGCCAAGCCAAATCGTGTTTGCGTGTCCAGGCGGGCCCGTGCTCCAACGCCCATGGCACATATGCCAATTCTGATTTTGTTTTACTCATATTTTGATAATCAATAATTATGTGTTTAAATAATCTACCTTCAACAACCCCTACGATTTCTGACCATTTGAAAAGGAGATTTTAAATACGGCTTTTTGTAGGGTCTTGCCATGAAATGGTATGCAATCAGTGGCACGTGGAAAACTATTACGAAAGAAGCGGAAAAGGATGTTCAGGAGATTGTTAAGAACATAGTTTCTCGCGGGGATGGGATAATTACGGGTGGCGCTTTAGGTGTGGACTCGGTTGCGGTACAGACGGTGCTTGAGCTTGGTAATGTTAAAAAACAACTGCGACTCTATTTGCCCATCAATCTGGATGATCTTATCGAACACTTCTTTCGAAGAGCGAGCGAAGGCGTAATCACCAAGGAACAAGCAGATGAAGTAACAGCTCAATGGAAAAAAGTCGCTGAAATCTGCCCAGAATGCATAAAAGATGATTGGGGATTCAAAGAAGCCAATCAAGAAAGCTATTACGCAAGAAATACTAAAATAATTGAAGACTGCGACGTTCTTTACGCGTTCCAAGTCAACGATAGTCCTGGCACGCAAGATGCCATAAACAAAGCAAAATCACTAGGCAAGCAAGTTATCGTCAAAAAGTACAAGATAAACCCTTCTTAAAACGACTTTTCCAGACTATAGAACAAGTTAGAAATTGTAAGAAGATTTTTATTTTCCCGTCAACTCCCGTTCATTATGAAGAATTGTGAGCTTTGTGGAAAGGAAGGATATATTACTCTTAATAAGTTAAGAGTTTGTGTAGATCATTATCTGGAAAAAGAACCTAAAGAATGTCTCCGTTCTGATCTTTACGTTCATATGGCAGAAGTTGAACAAGGTAAAAAATTACCTTCTGATGTGATAGTTTTTCTTAAAAAAGTTAAAGAAAAGTATCCAGATATGGTAGAGGATTTCCCATTACTTTTCAGAGATATATAGACAATAACCTCACCTTTTCGTAGGGAGTTACTACTCATTCCAAACTTGAACGTCCTTCAAGAATACGATAGATTACTATTCCTTGTTCTTGAGGTATTTGATGAGTTTTGGCAGATCTTTTTTTGCAATCATAAGGCGCTTGCCTTCTGATTCAAGAAAATCGTACATTTTTTGTTTGCTGCGCCAGGTCGAGTTGAGCAGTGTTCCTCGTGAAAACCCCGTCTTCTTGGCGATGAGTGGCACTGCTTGCGCGTACGGTATCTTTCCCGACTGGTCTTCAGCAGGTTTGCGGTGATAGGTCCGCGCTGTTTTGTATCCCCGTTTCGGGGCAGCATCGGCAATGCGCAGCAAACCGCCAATTTCACTGATTTGCCGCTGCGTTCCTTCAATCGATTCCGTGAGCTCTGCCAAGGTGCCTTCTAAGGTGTCCATTTCGGGCTTCAGCTCTTTCATCAGCGATGCGCGCCACGCCTGGTATTCCGGGCTTCGTTTTTTGTTGTTGAACAGGTGCGCGCAGACAACCTGGTCCGCATAGGAAAGCGCGTTTTGAATGATTTCCTGAGGTTTCTTGTCTCCCTCGCGCGCAAGAGAAAGGTATTTCTGGATTCCTGCATCATACACTTCAGGCGTGTTCCACGTCATATTGCGCAGGGAATTGCCTCGTCTATATAAAGCTTTTGAAATGATACTACTTAAGAGTAGATTATATTTTGGTTTCTGACCTATGGCGCGGGCTATACAAATTCTTAAAAAAGCCAGACCTCTCGCACGATTTCATGAGCGACATCAAAGAGCTGTACCTGCGCCAAATCGCGGCAGGGTGGAAACACGTCGAAGAAACAGCTGGCGATGCAAAAATCAGTGCCATCATCGATTACGTCTCAGATTCCCTGCACATTGCAGAAAAGATTGGCGCCCAAGAAGAGGCAAAGGCTTTTCTTGCACGCAAGATACGGAGCCACCGGCGGAGTCTCGATGCGCACGTGCGACAGTTGGAGCAGCAGATGACGGAGAAACAGGAGATTGCCGGCGCGATTCACGATTTGCGCACGCGTTGCGGCCTGAATGGGCAGCGCACGACGAAAGAACAGGAGCACAGGGACGAATTGTTGCAGTATGCGGAAATCAACACCCGCAACCCACGACTGACTCCGCATTACATTCGCACCATACAATCCAACAAGACACACGACTTATTGCGAGGTCCTGAAGGTTACGTCACCAAGGCAGGACTGAACGCTTGGGAGCAGTATTTCGCCACGCACGGACTCTACCGCGACCTTGTGAAGAACATTCTCGTTAACCATCACAAGATAAAGAAAAGGCAGTCAGAGGTGCGACATTTCCTGACCAACATTGGAGGAAGAGGCAGAAAAGCAGAATGGACATATCTGCTCACTGATGCGCCGAAGATAGAGCAGATTCTTTGCGAAAGAAGCTATACGCGAAGACAGAACACGCTGCCAGAAATTCCTACTGAAGACCGCATTGTTTTGGAGCGGCTGCACATCAGCAGGTATGGTCTTGACCGATTAAAGAAAGCAGGCCTTGTGCAGGCGCACCGTGGCCAGTACCACCAGCCGGATATCCGAAATCTCGAGGAGAATCTTGAAGGGAAGACACTCATCGATGACGAGGCAGCAAGCTCCTGCGAACGACACCGGCTTGACCCGGAGCAAACAGCAGCATTCATTGATAAAGTATACCTGCATCTTCACCAAGCGCTTCCCCGCGAGTTAGAGACCTTCTCGCTCTTCAAATTCGGAGAAAACATATTCATTTACAACCCGCGGCACGGCTCATCCGAAACGCTCCAAAGAGAATTGTTCAACCCGCTCTTGAAAAGATTCTTGACGCCATAACGTTTCGTTTAAAAAAACCCGATACACACCCTTTTCAAACAGTCCAAGTGAGCAGGGGAATTTGCGTAATTACTGTTTATATAATTGACTGGTTGTATTTTGTTCGTTCGGCGCTGTACTTAAATTGGGTTGTGCACGGAGCGTAACGCATTTCCAAATCGCGAAGTTGTGTTGCCTCGTTTTCTGTCAGATTCACTTGAGCGAGGAGTTTGCCATTTTTGACAACACGGCAATTGGAGGTGAGGTTCTTTGTATATCCTGGAAGCCATTTGGTATAACAGAGTATTGTCGGTTCTGGTTGTGAGGCGCATGTGCAGAATTCACGAAGTGTGAACTTTTCATCAGTAAGCGGAACGATGTCGTTGCATAATCCAAGATTTCCTGTTCTTTTTGCAAGCCTGAACAAGCACACGTTTGCGTTAGGTTTGTCTAATTCTTTGCATAATTCGGGCTTTTTTTGAGCAAGAGCCTCAAAGACAGTGCGCCGCGCAGGCGCTGCCCGTGCAAGATTAATGCAGTCATCATAGAAAGGAAACCGAATCTGCCCGTCCACAGTGATGTTGAAGCCATTTTGTAACTGAGTGCATTTCTCGATGTTCCCGTATGATCCAAGAACTGTGTTTGTACATAGAGGCGCACGTTTCTCGCATGATGCGAGTAATTGTGGCAGGAGTGCTTCAGGCCTGAACTTATCAATCAAGACAGCATAGCATGGTTCCACGAAATTGTACTCACTTTTCTTTTCAAGAGTTGTGCAAGCCGTGAAGACCTGCTCTGGTTCTGCGTTGTCCATCACCTCATAGAAACACTGGTTAATCTCTAAATAGTCAGTTCTCAGACAGGTCTCCAATCTGCTCTGAATTTCAGAAATCGAAGGAACGCATCCTGCCAAAAACAACAAGAACAGGAGACCAAAAAGCATTCCTTTCGTCATACAACCTCCAATACAAATCGTCTTTAAATAACTGATGCGTCCGCCAGGAAAACCTCGCTTTCTTGGACGATTCAGCACAAGACTTATATACTGCAGAATATGCTTTGGTTTGTATGGTGGGTTTTGGAAATGCTGAGAAGGAAAGCTTTGGTGTGAGAAATGCAAAGCCAGGCGAATGGTATAGTTATGGCATGTACAGTCAGGGACACACGTATGGCAAGTTTGCCAAACTGGATGACCCTTTCGTATACTTCAGCGAAGGTCCTGTAGACTTGTGTGATGAGACTGGTTCGTTCACCGCGTTCAGGAAAGGAGAAATTGCAGTACCATTACAATCACTCACCACCTTTTTCCCTGCAACAGAAGAAGCTGCAAAGCATTATCTGAATATCCGCAACTGGTATCGTGCTTATTTGGGCGAATTGATAGCAATCACTCATGCAAATATGGAACCTGCTATCGGCAAAGCACGGCAAGTTTTTGGCGGTTCCTTTCACCTTTTACCGTATGTCTCATCTTTTAACGGAACAAAACAGATTGTTGAGTCCGGTAAAGACAAAGTCGTATCATTTGCTACTCCCGGCACTATCGAAGTCATTAGCCAAAAAGCACTTGATGATTATTTGAAACAACATTAATCGAACACCCCGATTGTCTGATTCTTCTCTCCATCTGAAAAAGGCGAGGTTTTCGTCAATTTATGTAATCAGGCTGCTTTACGTAAGGAACTCTTTCTCTTGCTTTTTCACACGATTGCCAAACCTCATATAATACCAAGCAGAAATTAGGATTCTTGGTTAGATCGATAGGTTCTGCATTACTTTTGAAGAGCGGCTCTGTTTGTTTAATTACAAAATCATCCAACGAATCAGGTTTATCTCCATCCATAATCTAAATGCATCGAAACAAGTATAAAAACATATGGGGAATCACAGGGGTTGTATGATTGTTTGAATTAAGACTCAATTGCAGCCTTCTCGCACTGCTCTTGCTCCCATCTTTCAATCAAATGTTGGCACGGAGCAACTGATTTTTCTTCAAGCGCGGTGGTCTTTAGGCAGCTGTTTCGTTCAAAGCCCAGGAATTGCAGGCAATAATCGGTTCGCGTTTGGGGCGGTTTGGCAATCCGGATAAGGCAGTCCTGCTTTTGCCACCTGCCCGGATCCTCCATTTCTTCGCAAAGCGATGAATCGCTTTTGATAATGGCCATATCTCGCAAGCAACCATCCCTTTGCAAAACGCCGCCAATTGAGCGGCATAGAACAAGATCACGTTTAGCAACTGCAACTTCCCTCAAACATTTGTCTCTGGAGCCAGTTTCAGTCAATACCGAATCACAATAGGATTCATTCTTATTCCGAGCTGCCAAATTAAAGAAGCAATTATCCCCATCCTCCCTTTGCACATATAGCTGATCACAACGAGAAACATCATTCCTCATCTCAGCAAAAAGCTTACGGCAATAGGACTCCAAACCATATTTCAAGCGAGCACACTCAGCAATATCAGATTCGGCAGTTACCAAATCACTAATACAACAAGAAGGACAATATGCCTTTTGACAAAATGCAACATCACGCGTAACCGCTGCAGCTGCCGAATAAACGTATTCCTGATAGATATAACCAGAATGCAAAACAAGAAACAAAACTGTAAGAAGCAAAGCAACAGGATAGAAGCGTGCTGTCGATACACACTTCTTGATTACGACCAAAGAAATCAGAAACCCGAGTAGAAAAAAGAACGCGAAGAAAGCCCGCAATGCCGCAAGCGTTCCGAAGATAAAAAGAGCATTCCAAATAAAGACAAGTATCGATAGCAGCAAAACTGGCCAAAAAAGCGTTCGGTATGTTTCTGTCTTCATCGAAAGCCCGATAGCAAAAATCCCTTATTAAACCTTTACCTAATATCCGTCGGGTTGTGCAAGGGTGTCTGTTTTGCTCTTTCCAAGCGTCATTTAAATAGTATTTAAAGGCTTCATTTCCGCACTGGCTGTTTCTTGGATTAATAGTGGTTTTACGGGCTGATAAGGCCGTCTATGGGTATTAAGAACTGGTTGTATCGTCTCAAAGAGTTCTAGGTTGACTAAGGGCTCGTGTCCGCCATTTGTGTTGGGGTAAGCATAAAAGCGGTTCTTGAGGATGTAGGAGACTGTAGAAGGCTTCATTTGAAGACTGGTGGAGATCTTCCAAGCGGTCTCGCCTGCTGCATAGGCTTTAAAAATGCCTTTGACGAGTTCAGCCTTTTCGGGGTCGATAACAACTTCACCGCTCACAATCTTATAACCCATCGGCACCCTTCCGATTTGTCGTCCTTCCTGCTTTGCTTTAGCAATTCCTGCCATCATGCGTTCTCGGATGATTTCGCGCTCAAACTCGGCGAAAGCCCCGAGAACGTGAAAAAGAAGTTTACCGTTCGGCGTGGTGGTATTGATGTTGTCGTTGACGCTGGTAAACTGGATGCCTATTGCGTTGAGCTCGTGGATGCTGTTAATGAGGTCTCTGAGGCTCCTGCCAAAACGGTCAAGTTTGGTAACTACAACGACCTCAAACTTCTTCTGCTTTGCATCCTGCATTAGTGCCTGGAATTGTGGTCGTTCCGTGTCCTTGCCAGAGATACCCCTGTCTGCGTAAAGCTGGAAGATTTGCCAGTTTTGAAACTCGCAAAACTTCCGTATTTTTTCCTCTTGCACTTCTAAGCTTGAGCCTTCACTGGCTTGCTTGTCCGTGCTCACTCGAATGTACAATGCTGCTTTCATTTGTTTGCTTTACCTCCTCCGTTGGTGGAACATAGTTCTTGAGCACTGTCAGCTCAAGCTTGCCTGTTGATTTGCAAATCCGCCATTCCACCACATCGCCGCGTTCAATGTTCGCAGCTCTTGCTAATGGAGCTGGAATGGTCACGTGCTTTTGACCGCTACTTAGCGTTTGCACGCGTACCAAATTCTCTTTCAAACGCTTGCCATGTTGTTTTGGTTTCTGAAATTCCATTTTTTACACCTCCGCGAGCCAGCGCCCGCAATTTGTACATTGTCCTTCGTTGCGCTCCAGGTCTTCTTCATTGCATTCCAAATAACAGCTTGGGCAATTCACTTTTTCTCACCTCCATTGAGCCCCCTTTTGGGGCTTTCTTGGGGGCTCAATTGTGATTTTTGTCCGCTTAACGATTTTTCAGGTTTTTCAGTTAGCTCTTTTTTATCGTCTATAAATTTCGTGAAGCTGATTGAATGGGTATTGTTATGCGCCTGTGCCTGTGCGCCTGTGGGGAACTGCCTTTTGAGGAAACTTCTCAAGTGTTTACGCAATAGCATAGGCGTATCGCAGAGTGTTTCGTAGCGTGGCTTCCATTGGGCATTAGTAAGGAAGACGAACCAACGGTTAGGATAGGCTACTTTGAGGTGCTGAATCTTCTGGACAAGGTAATCGTAATTGTATCTGTAGTTAGAACCAGTCTCGATTTCTATCGCTATTTCTTGTCCTGATTCATTTGTAAACGTAATGTCTGGATTGAGGTCGCTCTTTTTTCCATAAATGCGCCGTGCCGTGCTGGTGTAATTTAGTAATTCTTCGTAAATTCTCCATGCGAGAAAAATGTGGTCAGAACCTTCATTCCCTCGTTTTTTTACGTGGTATCTGCCGTGCGAATCTTCGTAAGGGTCTATATGCTTACTGAGCAAGTAATTGTTCTTTCGCAAATAATCATCTTGCGCAGGGTGCAGCGTGCTGGTTTTGTAAACATCACGCTCAAGGTCAAGCTGTTGTATAAACTTTCTCACATTTAATGGCATATCTGGAGTAATCGCGCCTGTTGTTTCGATTAGTTCTTCTGGCTTTGTTGTAATGAGATTATGCTCTTGAAGACTGGCGATGATTTTGATTTCTTGATGGTCATTTTCCATCATCAAAATGCCTTCTCCAACAGTTGATGTGAGCAAGTGCTCTCGCTCAGCGAAACTAAGATTAAACACTGCCTCCATAGAGCGTATGACCGCAGGTTTTTGACGCAAGAGCATAGTATACGAACTGTTTGCTAATACGGCACGTCCCGCATTGCTATTCAGAAGGTCTGCAACATCTTGTGTTATGAGCAAAAGCCCAAGATTCCATTTTCTACAGGTTTTGACAATTTCAAAGATGTAGCCTTCTTCTTGAGCGTGCTGGAGCATACTCCACGCTTCGTCAACGACCAACAGTTTGCGTCTGCGGTCTTTTTTCATTTGACAATACACGTAGTCAAGAATAAGAAACATCATTACAGGTTTGACCTGCTTCGGCATCCGTCCAATATTGAACGTGACAAAGTTGTTGTCAACATTGATGTTTGTTTGGCGGTTGAGAAAACTGAATGAGCCGTTGACATACATGCTAAGTCTGTTGAGAAGCACGGCATACGTTCCTTTCTCAAAGAAACTTGCTTTCTTTGACGCTTTTTCTAAGTTTTCATAAAGGTCGGAGAGTGTTGGTGGTGCTATATTGTAGTAATTTTCAGAGCTGATGCCATATTCATCATATGTTTTCGTGAGTGCTTTGTCGAGAATAGCGCGTTGGCTTTCATTGAGTTGTCCGAACATGATGTTAAAAAGATCAAGCAAGGCAAGGCGTTTGTCGTCGTATTCGCTTTCCAAGAGGTCTAATGGATTAATGATTGTTTCACTATCCTTACTAATATTAATCACGCTGCCACCATATTTTTCTGTCAGCTTTGCGTATTCGCTTTGTGGATCGATAACGATGACTTTTGTTCCATTCATCAGGTAACGACTGATGATGAGTTTTGCAGTGTAGCTCTTTCCACTGCCTGAAGTTGCAAGAATCGCGCCATTAGCATTTGCTAAACTGTAAATGTCTTTGATGATGGGTAATTTGTTTTTGTTGAGACCAAGAAAAACTCCGCCTTTCTCCAGAATAAGGAAGGGCGAGGTGAAGGGAAAAAAGGCGGAGAGTGCGTGAGTAGTGATGTTTCGTCGAATTCCAAGCTCGTTGACACCAAAAGGCATTACTGATTTCAAGCCTTGCGCCATTCGGTATTTCGGCACTTTAGGAATGATGAGAATGCTGTTGAGTTGTGACTGAATTGTTTTCGTCAAAATGTCAAGTTCTTTCAGGTCTTTTGCTTTGACGTTGATGTAGAGACTGACATTGAACAGTTTTTCTTCGCCCTTCTGGATGCTTTCCAGAACCATTCTCGTATCGCTGTACTGGATTTCAAGCGATGGCTGGAATGCGTGTTTCAGTCCTGCTGCGAACAAGTCGGCACGCTGTTTCTGCAATTCCTTGTTCAGCATCATCAACGTGGTGTCTATCGGAAATGGCTCAATGTGAATGCTCAGGTCGAAAGTCCCTGCTGCGGTGATGATTTTGTCCAAGAATCCTTCTTCAACCGTGCGCGGATAACCGACTGCTGCGATAATTCTATTGAAACTTTGATTAACTTTAATGTGGTCAGGATTGTTCGTGATTGTTTCGGGAGCTACGAGATTGTATAATGTTCGTGCTTTGAAGATTCTGTCTTGGTTGTTCAGGTGCTTGAGAATGTTGGCAAGCTGTCTACTATTCAAGCGTGCGCTTTTCAAGTTCATGCTTCCCAATAACTCGTTAATGATCTTGAGCTGCGCGTCTAAGCCAATCTGGTTTTCTTGCACGGCAATCAGAAAACGCCTGTTAACGCGCAATCGTTCTTTCATTACGTTGTCGAGATAGTCTTGGTGTGCGTTGAAAAGTTCCTTGTACGTTTCGTTTTTTGTGGTCTTGACCTTAACTGAAAGTTCTTCCAAATATTGATTAAGATTCAAGTTGCCAGTGTACATCAGGAATTGAATCGGAAAGTCGAGTGCATTGAGAAATTTCTGGAAGCTGTAGATGATGCTGTCTCGCTCATCCTTTGTTTTGATTTTGAAGTTCAAAGGCTCGACCATGAGCACGGCAACGCGCTTTTTCCCGTGCTTTGTTTGCACCAAATAGCATGATTCCTTGATGCCATTAAGCTTGAGATAATGCTTCATTGCCGAGTTGTATTTTGTTGCGAATCGGAATTTATACCACGCCCAGAAGTCTTTCATGTGCTGCCAGAGGTCTAAGTACATGAACATCAAGCCCAAGCCCGCAGGAATGAGCGCTATGGCGATTCTTGCTTGAATTGAGAACGGAAGCTTAGCGTAAATGAGAAACGCCACGAAACCAAAGCTGATCGCGTAGAGCAGTTGCTCTAAGGTAAGATTGAAAACGATTCTTTCTTTGTATTGCAGTGATTGGGGTATTTCGTACGTCATTTTTTATCGCCTCTCGTAATAGTCCTTTCTGACATTGCTCCAATATTCTCTGGACTTCCAAGGCTCTGTTTTTGGTGCTGAACCAACATCGAAGTGTCCTTTGAGGAACATTGCTCCTCGTGCAAAATCAGAACGCATAACTCCAGTAATGCTTCTGAAAATTGCCAAAACTGCGAGCAATATCATGAGCACATTTACCAATGCAAACGCGCCAATCATCAGAATTATTTTGATGGCACTGAAACTCCCTACGTTCACAAGCTGTGACGTTCCAAGAAGAATTAAGCTTGCAAAGAACGGTAAAAATAGTATGAACATCAGCTTGCTGATGATGAACCTCCCAATGTCGCGCAACGGGGGGATGAAATAGAAGAATAATCCGAATGGAAAGAAGAGCACGCCAATGCTGGCGAGCAAGTAGTTCACCGCAAACACAACAACCGTAATGAAGAGCACAAGAACGTAGAATAGGCCGAGAGCGATTTCTAAGAAAATGTTGGTAAGGTTGTCAAGTGTGAAAAGGAAAAAGTTAGGATCGATGAGACTTACAACGCCTGCGGTGATGCCTGCTGCGAGCTCTGCAATTAGTTTATAGATGAGAAAACTGGCTTGGACGAATAAAATCATTAGTATGGTATTTTGGAGCCATTCTTTGGCTCTCTCGCGCTTTTCAGCATTGTAACCAGAAATAATGAGATTAAATCCAGCAAAGAGAATGAACAAGCCGTAGAAGATGCTGATAACGTAAATGAGTACAGCCCACAAGGAACTAAAGACCTGGACGTTTGCCGGCTGGTTGAGCAATAGTTTGATGGCTGACAAAAAAGGAAGCACTGGAGCGTTGATTATTGAAAGTATAAACTCTCCAATTGCTTCCAAAATACAAGCTGGCAGGTTCAGTAAGGTGCATTCCATAGTTTTTTTCCTCCGATAGCTCTCGCTATTGTGAGAGCTTCAATGCGTTTTTTTCATGCGAAAAGTGTTATGATGTATGGCGCAGCCCAGATGATGATCAAGCCTACAACAACGTATGCGATGGTGTGTTTGGCGTTTTCGCGTTTCATCATGTCGCCGCCGCTCGTCATGTACATGATTCCTGCAAAGACGAGAAAAATTGCGGCAATCGCTGTAGCGATGTATTTGACGAAGTTGTAGACTTTCCACACGGGCTGCAAGATTTGGTCGAACGTGGTCGTGTCTGCGCTGCCTGACGGAATTGTCACAGCTCTAGCCGAGTATATCGTTGTTACTATCATCAGGCTGGCCAAGATCAACATCAGTGTCCATCTTAGGCGCGGGTTCCAAATCGATTTGTTCTGTTTTTTGTTTTTCATCTTTTTTCACCTCCGTTGGTTTTATTTCGTCTTTTACAGGAGCCGGCTTGGGAGCTGGCTGCACTTTCGATTTCGACTTATCTTCATACACAATGATTGCGGGTTCCATGTCGTCGAACAATACTCCGTCGCTGAATGCAAGGTAAATGGTGAGTATTGCTGTCATGATTGCTCCGATGAGCAGTATTCCGAGGATGTCTCCTTGCTCTGTCACGATGTGAAGGATTAGACTGAGGGGCAAGTACATTGCCCAATACAGCGCGTTCCAAAAATATATTTCAAGCAATTTCATCTTCATCCTCCTCATCGTTGATTTCTTCGTCTTGTTCTTCCTCGATTTGAACTTCGGCTTCAAGTTCTGGGTAGACTGTTCGCATCAATAGTTCTGCATAACAGCTCGCGCAAATCACGACCTCTTCTTTGTCCAAGCGTCGGTCGCATTCTGCGCAATAGCACTTCCTTCGCGGTTTGTTCTCATAGTTCCATTGTGGCATTTTTTGGTCTCCCGACTAGTCGAAATTAATGGTCTGCAATCTACCAATGGCGTTTTCCGTTCCAGAACGGTGAAAAGCACGAGCCTGTGCTCGAACTTTTCACAATTGCATAATCTTATTATGTCAAAATGGGTTTATAAGATTTGTAGCCCGCTGAGGACACAATTTCTAAAGAGTGGGCTTGGTGTCCGAAATGTTGTTACGGAATTCTGCCAGTTTACGTTTGAGAACGATTTGTAGTTCTGGGTCGCTTTGCAGCCATTCCATGAATGGACTTTTCACTTTGGGTGGTTGTTTTTTTGCCTCGCCCATTTTCGCTTCAAGTGCTAATACGGGGTCGATAATTTCAGCGCATTTCGAGCAATAAATAGCGCTTGGACTGTTGATTTCCTTGCATCGTGGGCAAATCCTGTTTTGCGGTTTGAGCGCAACGTAGGGTTCTCCTGGCTTAACTCCGTGCACCTTGAGGATGTGTTCGTCCAAGTCCTTTCCTGATATGTGGACGTAAGTTGCTGGCATTTCGCTACCCTGCACCCATCCAAAATAGGCATTCATTTGAAACTCGGTCAAATGATGCGCCATCTGTGTGATACGTGTGTGTCTGAAAATGTACGGGTGGCAGCGTTTCTTTATGCCTGCACGCTTGAATGCTTTCTGAATGATTTTCCGAATGCTCTCGTAAGCCATTGGCTTATGATGCCCTCTGCTGCCCACGTTCAACCATACCGACGCGTACGGGTTTTTCCGGTCGGGGTGATTGTTTAGCCAGTTTACGAGGAATGGCGTGCTTGAAATGATGCGGATTCTTCGAGGGCCTGTTTTGCCCATCACGTTAAGCACAGCACCACTCGGATCAATATTGACCTGAGAAATCGTCAGGTTTCCAATCTCACCAATTCTGGCACCACTCTCTGCCAAAATGGCAATCAAAGCCTTGTTACGAGGATGGTCTACAGCCTCTATCACTTTGTTGATTTCATCTTCAGTCAACAATTCACCGTCACGTACGTGAAATTTTTGTTTAATAGGGATTGTGGTGACAATCCAATAAACACACGGAGGATATGCTCCTTTATGTTGCCATTTGTAAAACTGCTTCAGAATAACCTTGACATCATGCTTCGTCCAGAAAGAATAATCACCTTCCTCATACTTGCGTACTAAGTCTCGAATGTCACTTTCTTTTGCCGTATCAAAAGGTATTTTCAATTCTCTGCCGATTTGTGTAAGGACTTGGCATAGTTTTCTGAGCCGCGCAAACCCTACGCCTTCGCTTTTGCTCGACTTCAGGAATTGCTCAATGGTCTGCTTGTCTTGCTCGCAGAGCTCGCTCTTCCAGAGATTCGTCAAGCTCGTTCTGTATTGTCTTTCGAAACGGTGGTAGTCCATCATGGTTCCTCCTTAAGAAACCGTGCCTATTAGGACTTGTGGCCCGTTGAGGACACAAATCCTGAAGGAACCAGTATGGTGTTCCGAAGCCTCCGACGGGAGTTGCACCCGCGACCTCGACATTACCAATGTCGCGCTATAGCTACTAAGCTACGGAGGCGAATGTGTAATTGTCACGGAGAACCCTATTTAAAGATTC
>Ga0247727_10009343_pt1 | contig 17817 bp, 15 predicted proteins | sample WisWelCaveWW1625_FD_202498 | JGI IMG/M metagenome (GOLD analysis project Ga0247727, IMG submission 202498) | Biofilm microbial communities from Wishing Well Cave, Virginia, United States - WW16-25 | ecosystem: Environmental > Aquatic > Deep subsurface > Groundwater > Cave microbial mat | place...
TGAAGGCGGAAGGGACGCGACCTCCCGAGGCGCCTCCGGCGCAGGAGTCGGCGGCGGAGCCGGCGCCGCGGCGCGCGCGGCCTCGACGCGAGCCGCTGGCGCAGGAGTCAGCGGCGGGGCGGCGCGCACGGCCTCGACGCGAGCCGCTGGCGCAGGAGTCAGCGGCGGGAGCGGCGCGTGGTCCCGCTCGCGCTGGCCGTACGGATCGAACGGGCTACGCGCGGGAACATGGGGCGGCACGCGGCGCGGCTTCGGCGGCGCGGCGGCGCGTCCCGCCCCCGCCAGGGCCCGCTCCCGCGCCACGGCGATCTCCGGATCCAGCTGGCGCTGGTTCCCCAGGCCGTCGATGAACTCTAAGCAGTTCTGATACTCTCCTTGCTCCAGCAATTGAGCCGCGCGCTGGCGCAGCGCGACGACCACCGGGCTTACCGGTCGCGAGGCCGCCGCCGAAGGCGCCGCCGGCCGCGGTTCCGGCTCCGGAGCGGGCCGCGCCGCCGCCGCATCCAGCAGCCGCAGATCCTCCTCGGCCTCGGCGACATCAGCCGCGAACCGCTCGTCGCCGGCAGCGAGTTGTCGCATCCGCGCCAGGATCTGCCCGGCCGCGGGCGCCGCGGCGCGCCCCACCGCGTCGTCGAATTCCCGGCGCATTCTCCGGAACTCGGCGGCCTGGCGCGTGGCGGCTTCCTGGCTTCGCCACAGCTCTTGGAGCTCTTTGCGGCACCGTTCGCGCAGCTCCAGGTGCTCATAGGCCCGCGGGAGGTTGTCCATCGCGCTGAGCTGCTTCTGGGCGCCATCCAGGTCGCCCGCCGCGAGCCTCGCGTGGAAGCCCTCGATTGCCACCTCCCAGTCAGAGGCAGCAGCCGGCGCGGCGCCCTCCGTCGGCGGCCCGACACTCGGCGGCGGCTGGCCGACGCTCTCGGCCGGCAGACCGGCAGGCTCCGGCGGCTGGCCGACGCCCCCCGGCGAGCCGCCGGCATATGCCGCCGGCGCGCTGACATTCTCCGCCGGCGGACTGACAACCTCAACCTTCGCCGCGACTGCCTCTCGCGGCGCGCGAGCCGCCGGGCTGCTACGCTTCTTCCCGGCGCGCTCCAGCTTCTGTCGCAGGGCGGCCAACTGCGGATGGTCGGGCAGCGCGGCCTCGAGCGCCTCCAGCGTGCGGCGGCAGCCCTCGTGGTCCCCCTTGCGAAGCTTCTTGGGAAAGCCGCGCACGGCGTCGAGATGCGCTTGATACGGCTGCAGGACTTCCTGATGCCGGCGCCGCAACTGCTTCAGGCCTTCCAGTAGATCGCGCGATTCAAGGTACCCCGCGGGAGCCGGCCACACCTCGAGCGCGCGCCAATCGAGGCCGCCGCCTTCCAGCGCCGCCCGAGCGCTTTGGCACTGTTCGAGCTCGGCGAACGCCGCGCGAGCCTCCGCCAGGACATCTCGCAGCGCTTCGATCTCGCGCGCCAGCGGCGCGGCCAGCGATCGCAGCTCCTCCAGGACCGCGCGGATCGCGGCGGCGAACTCCTCCCCGCTCTGATACCGGCGGGCCGGATCTTTCTCGAGACCCCGCGCCACCGCCCGCTCCAGCGATTCCGGCAGCATGGCCTGGAGGGCGAGCAGCGAATCCGGCGCCTCGCCGACGATCCGCCCAGCGATGTTCGAGCCGCGGAACGGATGCGCGTAAACCAGAAACTCGAACAGCACGATGGCCGCCGAAAAAAGATCCGAGCGCGCCTCGCACGGCTTGCCCGCGATCTGCTCCGGGGCCATGTAATTGGGAGTGCCTAGCGCGGCGCCGATCCGCGTCAGCTGCGACGCCGGGATCCGCGCGATCCCGAAGTCGAGGATCTTCACCCGCCCGTCGTCCTGAATAAAGATATTCCCCGGCTTGACGTCGCGGTGCACGATCCCGTGGCGGTGGGCGTGCGCCAGACCCTCGCAAACCTGAGCCATCATCTCCATCTTGGTTTCGAGCGGAAAAGCTCGCTTGCGGGCAATCAGGCCGCGCAGGTCCGAGCCCGCCAGCAGCTCCATCGCGATGTAGGCCGTGTCGTCCTGCTCGCCCAGGTCGTAGACGGTGACAATGTTGGGGTGCTGGAGCCGCGCGCAGGAGCGGGCCTCGCGGTAAAAGCGCTCCTTCAGCTCCGCATCGATCGCCCCCGTGAAGATGGTCTTGACCGCCGCCTCGCGCTCCAGCACCGTGTCACGGGCGCGGTAGATCACGCTCAAGCTGCCCATGCCGAGCTGATCGAGCAGCTCGTACTTGCCCAGACTCTTCATCGGCTCAGTTCCGTCTCGCCGCCGTACCGCAGCAGGACGCAGGAAACGTTGTCCGGGGCGCCGTTGGCCCGAGCGGCGTGAATCAAACGCGAGGTCGCCCGCTCCAGCCCTTCTCCGGAGGCCAGCACCGCGCTGATCGCCTCCTCCTCGACCACGCTGTGGAGGCCGTCGCTCGACAGCAGCAAGATGTCCCCGGCGGCGAAGGTGTGTTCCACGCAGTGAATTTCCACGTTTTCCCGCGCCCCGGCTGCTTGCGTCAGTACGTTGCGCATCGGGTGGTTGGCCACTTCGCTCGGGTCCAGCGTTCCCTGCTGAACCATGGCGCCGACCCAGGTGTCGTCGATCGTCAGTTGGATCAACCGCTCCTGGCGGAACAAGTACAGCCGGCTGTCTCCCACGTTGGCGACGGCGGCGGTGTTGCCGTTGAGCAGCGCGGCAACCAGCGTGGTGCCCATTCCGGCGCACTCCGGGGCCTGCTCGGACCGCCGCCAGACCTGCCGGTTGGCGAGCTGCACGGCCGTCGCCAGGCGATTTTCACAGAGCGAGAGATCGAAGTTGTACCCGAACGGCCAGGTGACGTCGACGCGGTCGCGCGACGAGTCGATGTAGCAGCGCACCGTCGTCACGGCCAACTCCGCCGCCACCTCGCCATGCGTGTGTCCGCCCATGCCGTCGGCCACGATGAACAACCCCAGGCGGTCGTCGAGCAGAATGCGGTCTTCGTTCTCAGCCCGCTCGCAGCCTCTGTCGGTCAAGCCGTAAGACGCAATCACGGTGCCGCCCCCGGCGCCAGCCGGAGCGATAGCCTACACCTTCGCTCCTGAGGTAATTCTACTCTGAGTATCTGCCGCGAGACATAGGGGATCTCACCTATCCCGCCTCAGCTTTTTGAAGGAGATCGGACCCGAGCAGCGCCGCAAGACAAAACCCATGGAACCGCCGATTGACGCCGATAAACGCCGATAAAACCAATGAACCCTCAGGGCTGAAGCTCCTTCAGAAAGCTGAGCGGGATCGCCAGGCGTCAGTCTAAAGCCGCCAAACTCAAGGCCTCTTGGTCTTATCGGCGTTTATCGGCGTCCATCGGCGGTTCCATGGGTTTGGTTGCGCCTACAGCCTACCCGGACGCGGTTTCAAAATCCGTTCGACGACTCCGGCTGCCAGCAATACCCGTCCCGAAAGATCGTCTTGATCCGCACGTGCCCCTCGGGTCCGAGCTTAGACCGCAGCCGGCGGATGTGCACGTCCAGGGTGCGAGACCGCACGCCGTCGCGGTAGCCCCACACGTTCTCGAGCAGAAACTGCCGGGAAAGGCACTGTCCCGGGTTCTGCCGCAGACAGATTAGCAGGGCGGCTTCCAGGCGCGTCAACCGCAGCGATTCCGTCCCAACGCTTTCTCCCAACAGATCGCAGACCATCTCGGGCATGACTCTCCTGTCTGAGTCGCCCCTCCCCTGCAACCCCTGACCTGTTGTTTCGCCGGACCGCTCTAAAAAGTAACGCCCTGGAAGCGAATCACCCCAGGACCGGCGCCCCGGTCCCCCCTCTGCAACAGCATCGCCTACACCTATTCTCTTTACAAGACGCATCAGGTAGGCAAAAGGTAGTCTGCTTACGGTAAGGGCGCGCGGGGGCGCAAGCCGAGCCTGCCCACCAGCGCGTCGAAACGCGAATCGTCGTGCAGCGACGAGTATCGAGGATCGACGTTTAGCCACGTCAGCAGCCCGGCGCGATCGTCGCAAGCCTTCTCCAGCCACTCGAAGGCCTGATCCTTCTCGCCTAGACCGATGTGGATCTGGGCTATATCAAGCGGCGATACATACCTATGTTGAGCTAGTTCGCCCAACTCCGCCAGCAGGTGGCGGGCCCGGATCGGGTTGCCGGCCACGGCGCAGCAGCGTCCCAGGTCGGCGGTCACCAGCGGGCTGCTGCCGGAAAGCGCGCAGGCCATGGCGTAGGCGCTGATCGCCTGCGGATAGAGTTTCTTCTGCTCGTAGGCCTCGCCGAGAAAAACGTGGGCCAGGAAGTAGTTGGGCTCGAGGTCGAGGGTCCTGCGACACTGCTCGATCGCCTCATCGGAACGACCGGCGGCGAACAGCCCGCGGCCGGCGGCGGCGCTGACGAACAGCGAAAGGGGATCCACCTGCTGGGCCAGCCGAACTTCTGCCAGCGCTTCGTCGAACCTCCCTTGCGGCGCCAGCACGGCCATCGCGTAACCCAGGTGATTGCGGGAGTCGCCGGGACTCAACTCCAGAGCGCGCCGGTACTCCCTTTCCCCGGCGGCCCAGTCCCATTCAAACTGCGCCTTGACCCCGCCCAGGGCGCTGTGGGCGTCGGCCAAGGTCTCGTCGATTTCGAGTGCGCGAGCGGCAGCCTCCACGGCTGGGGCCATGATCTCGCTGGCCGGCGCGACGCTCCAAACCGAAAGCAGCACATAGCCAAGCGCCACGCCGGCGTGGGCCGGCGCGTGGTTGGGCTCCTGCGCGATGGCCTCGCCGAAATACGCGATGCTTTTTCTCAGCCCCTCCTCCGTCTGCTGGTGCCAGTGATACAGCCCCTTCAGGTAAAGGTTGTGGGCCTCGAGATTCTCCGTATAGCGCTTGACCAGCGGCCGCCGCGGTTCGATCGCCAGACCCCCGCGCAGCTTCTCCACGATCGCCAGCGAGATTTCCTCCTGGATGGCGAACACGTCGCGGGCCTCGCGGTCGTAACGCTCCGACCAGGCATGACAGCCGTCGGCCACGTTGATGAGCTGGGCGGTGATGCGCAGCCGGTTGCCGGAGCGCCGGACGCTGCCTTCCAGCACCGTGCTGGCTTTTAGCTGCCGGCCGATCTGCCGCACGTCGACCGCCTTCCCCTTGAACTGCGAGGTCGAAGTCCACGCCACGACCCCCACGCCTTCTACCTGCGTCAGCGCGTGAATGAGCTCCTCGGTCAGCCCGTCGCTGAAGTACTCGTTGTCCGGATCGGCGCTGAGGTTGACGAATGGAAGTACGGCGATCGTCGGCCGCTCGCTCCGGGCCCCCGCTCTGCCGTCGCCGGCCGCGGGCACGCCCCGCCCGCGGCGAACCACGAAGACGGGCGCATAGCCGCCGGTCGGAAACTCGATCCAGACCGGGTCGTCGCTGCCCTCGTTCTGGTAGTAGGTACGCAGCTTGGCCCGCAAACGGCGAGCCTCCGTCCGCACGATCGGCTCCAGCCGCGGGTCGTAGGAGGTCTTGCGGTCGAAGACCTCCACGCCCAGCAGGTACTCCTTGAGCCTATCCCCTTCGCCGTCGAGCGCCTTCTCCACGGTGAAGCGAAGGAAACGCCGCAATCGTTCGGCGCGGGCGAACGCCCTGCTGGCCAGAATCCGTTCCAGTTGCTCCCGGACCCGGCCCGCCGGAATCTCGACTGCCCGTTGTGGAGCTGCCGATTCCGCAGCGCTCCCGTCCGGGCCCCCCGTTACACGCACACACCACCCCTAACCCCTCCCCTTCCCTCTTAGACTCCCTGAACTTGCGCGGAGTTTACTTGAGTTAAAAGTAACCTAAAAGGCAGGGTGTTGGCAAGGCCAACTTGTTCCGAACTCGAGGGAGCCAACGGCGTGAGCGGTCGCCGCGCGCGCCGGAGGTAGAATGGTGGGGCGATGACTCCCCTCTCTCCCGCGCAGCTGGCCCGCCAAATCTGCCGCCTCGGCGCGCCGCGCGAAGCGCGGCCCAAGAAACGCCCGGCGCAGCTGCGCTTCACGAACTTTTGCCTTTTGACTTGCCTCTCGCCCCGCCCCCGCCGCGCCGCGCTGCTGCTGCTCCTCCTCGCCGGATCCTTCGTGGCCCTGTCGCGCGCCCCGTCGGACGACCCGCGCCTGAAAAACTCTTCCCGCCGCGCGGCTCGCAACGGCTGGATCTATGTCCACCTGCAAGGCAAGCCCTCCGAGGTTGGCTTCCAGCACGGCTGGTGGCTGGCGCCGGAGATCCGGACCACGTTCCAGGACGCCGTCCTGGTGGCCGAGCACGACACCAAGCGTCCCTGGTCGTTTTTCCGCGAGACCGCCGAGAAGATGCTCTGGCCGCGCATCGAAACCGAATACCGCGAGGAGCTCCAGGGAATCGTCGACGGCTTGAAGGCGCGCGGCGAGAAGCTGGACCTGTGGGACATCGTCGCCCACAACGCCTTCGAGGAGCTGCCCGGCTACTACGTCCCCTGGCTCAACAAGCGGGAGAAGCGCGAGGTGGCGGGCCTGCGCGGCGCGCCGGAAAGCTGTAGCGCCTTCGTGGCCACCGGCGCCTGGACCCGCGACGGCCGCGTCGTCGTCGGCCACAACAACTGGAGCGACTACGTCGTCGGCCAGAACTGGAACATCCTCTTCGACATCGCGCCCGCCTCCGGACACCGCATCTTCATGGACGGCATCCCGGGCATCATCGCCAGCGATGACGACTTCGGCGTCAACTCGGCGGGCCTCATCATCACCGAGACCACCATCAGCCGCTTCCACGGTTTCGACCCCGACGGGATCCCCGAATTCGTGCGCGCCCGCAAGGCCATGCAGTACTCGAGCTCCATCGACGACTTCGATCGCATCATGCGTCAGGGCAACAACGGCGGCTACGCCAACGCCTGGCTCCTCGCCGACCGCAAAACCAACGAGATCGCGCGGCTCGAGTTGGGCCTCAAGAACGTCACGCTGGAGCGCACCCGCGACGGCTATTTCGTCGGAGCCAACTTCCCGGTCAGCGAAAAGCTCACCCGCGAGGAAACCACCTACGACCCCAAGGATCCGGCCGCCAGCGGCAACGCGCGCCGCGCCCGTTGGGAACAGTTGATGGCGGAGTACAAGGGCAAGATCGACGTCGCCGCCGGCCAGAAGTTTCTAGCCGATCACTACGACACATACGCGCGCAGCCAGGACCCCGGCTCGCGCACCCTCTGCGGCCACGTCGAGCTGTCGCGCGAGGGCCTGCCCGACTGGCAGCCGCCCTTCGGACCCGCCGGCGCCGTGCAATCCAAGGTCACCGACGCCGCGATGGCCGGGCGCCTTGCCTTCACCGCCGCCATGGGCCACGCCTGCGGCCGGCACTTCCGCGCCGCCGAGCATCTCCGCCGTCACCCCGAGTTCGCCTGGCTCCAAGGCCGCCTGCGCGATCTGACCGCGCATCCCTGGACGACGTTCTCTGCGTCCTCCGCGCCGACGTCGCAGCGGTTCCCAATCACCAAATCGCCAAATCACTAAACCACCAAATTCCTCGTAGGGCGCTAGAATAGGCTCATGGAAGCCAAGGCCTTGAACGCGCCGGTCGCCCAGCTTTACGACGAGGACTTCGCCGTGTGGACCGAGGAAATGGCCCGTCTGCTGCGAGCCGGCCACTTGGATGAGGTCGACATCGAGCACGTCGCCGAAGAGATCGAGGATATGGGGAAGAGTCAAAGGGATGAGGTGTTGAACCGTTCGACCGTGTTGCTCTTCCATCTGCTCAAGTGGAAGTTCCAGTCGGAGAAGCGGTCCGGAAGTTGGCGCGCGACTATCCGCACGCAGCGCGACGAGATTCGCCGGGGACTGCGCACCTCTCCCAGCCTGAGGCGCAAATTGCGGGAATCGGTGGCGGAGGTGTACCAAGATGCCCTCAAACGCGCCTCCGACGAGACCGGCCTGCCACGGCGCGCCTTCCCCGCCGAGTGTCCCTGCACGCTCGATGAAATCCTGGACCCGGAGTTCCTGCCCGAGTAGACCCCCAGCCGCTACCGTCGCGGATGGAAACTGAGGACTAGCCTTTCAAAAAACCCTCCGCCTTCCGAACCCACGGCCGCTCCTGACGTCGCAAGTAACGCGGTGCCTTTGCTCGCGACCGCCCCCACTCGCCGCCGCGCGCAGCGCGGCTCCAGAAAATGCCCGGCGCAGCCGAACTTCGCGAACTTTTGACTTTTGACTTGCCTTAGGTTTTCAAAAACGCCTCCGCCTTCCGAAACCACGGCCGCTCCTGCCGCCGCAAGTAGCGCGGCAGCAGCGGCTTCTTGCCCAGAATCTGCCGCATCATCTCCCGGGCCTTTTCCCTCTCGCCCAGCCGGTCGAGCAGTCGTCCGTAGTTGTAGTAGGCGCGCGAGACGCTGGTGCGCCCCAGGATGTCCTCGTAGGCAGCCCGGGCCTCCGCCTCCCGTCCGGCCCGCTCGTAACACTCCGCCAGCGTCAGGTAGGCGTCGTAAAAGTGATACTTCGGCTCGGCGCGGGCGACCGGCTCGAGGTCGGCGATCGCCCGCTCGATCTCGCCCAGCTCCACCAGACTCTTGCCCCGCCCGTGGAGCGCCTCGCGAGACTCCGGGTCGCGCTTCAGCGCGCGCGTAAAGAGCTCCACGGCGCGCGCATGTTCTTTTTCGGCGGCGTAGATTTCACCCAGCTCTTGCAGCGCCTCTTGCGACGGCGCCTCTCCGGTCAAGTGTTCCAGCCACCGCCGCCGCCGCCGACGCTCCATCCGCGCCAGCCACGGCGGCTTCATCCGCAGGTCCGGCGCCACCTCCATCACAAAATAAACCAGCGCCCCCACCGGCCCCAAGAATACAATCACGAAAAACCAGTACCCCTCGGGCCGGCGGCGAAAAAAGTGCACCAGCATCAGGGCCTGCAACAAGGCACTGAGATACCACGGTAGGTGCATGAATGAGAATCATACACAATCTATAATGAAGCCATGCCATTGCTGGTCCTCCACTACCACGAGCTCTGGCTGAAAGGCGGCAACCGCCGGTTCTTTCTCTCGCGGCTCGTCGAGTCGGTCCGCTGCCAGTTGGGCGACCTCGGATCGCTGGCGGTGACACACGAGGACGGGCGCCTGCTGGTGACGCTCGACTCGCCGCAAGGACTCCACGAAGCCGCCGGGCGCGTGAAGAAGATCCTTGGCGTGGCGCACTATTCTGTGGCGTCGGAGACGGCGCGGGACCTGCCGTTGGTGGCCGAGGCCGCCTGGGCCCAGCTCGAGCCCCAGTCGTTCCGGACCTTCGCCGTGCGGGCGCGGCGAGCCGACAAGACGCTCCCGTTCCGGTCCCATGAAGCCGAGCGCGAGATCGGCCGGGCGTTGCTCGAGCGCGCCGCGGTCGCCGGACGCCCCCTGGCTGTGGATCTCGACGAACCCGACGTCACCTGCCGCGTCGAGTTCACGACGCAGCGGGCGCTGGTTTACTCCGAAAAGATCCCCGGGCCCGGCGGCATGCCGGCCAACACCGCTGGCAAACTCGTCTGCCTGCTCTCGGGCGGTTACGATTCGGCGGTGGCCGCCTACAAAATGATGCGGCGCGGGGCGCGAATGGGCTTTGTGCATTTCTACGGGGTAGCGGCCCGGCCCGGCGAATCGAGCGAGCCGGTGGCGCGCGAGCTAGTCGAAACCCTGGTTCCCTATCAAGGTGGAGCGCGCCTGTACCTGGTCCCGTTCCACGACCTGCAGCGCGAGATCGTCCTGCGCGCGCCCGAAGAGTTCCGCGTGCTGCTGTATCGCCGGCTGATGTTGCGCATCGCCGAAGCGCTGGCCCGCAAGCATCGCGCGCACGGCCTGGTCACCGGCGACAGCCTCGGCCAAGTGGCGTCGCAGACGCTGTCGAACATGGCCGCCGTCGGAGCGGTCGCGCGCCTGCCCCTCTACCGCCCTCTGGTCGGCGACGACAAGCAGGAGATCATCGACCTGGCGCGCCGCATCGGCACCTACGAGATTTCGAGCGAGCGGTTCAGCGACTGCTGTCCGGCGTTCATGCCGCGCCATCCGCGCATCGCGGCCACGGCGGAGGAGCTCGACCGGGCCGAGGAGACGCTCGACGTGGTCGCGCTGGTTCGCCGCGGCGTCCAGGAGACGCGGCGCCTGAGCTACCGCTTCGACAACGGCCGCGTCCTGGCGGCGGAGCGCGAGACGGCCGCCGCTTTGGTCTAAGGACACCACCACGAGCCGGCTAATCCTATTACTGCGAGGCATTGGGGCGGCCGCCGCTCTCGCCGCCTTCCTCTGGCCGGCCGCCGCGCAGCAGAAGAAACCGCTGGTGATACTGAACGCGGCGCTGCTCGAGGCCGACGACGGCTTCCCCGCCCCGGCCGACGCGACCTACCAGCCCGGCGAAATCCTCTATCTGAGCTTTCACATCCAGGGCTACACCACCGACCGCAACAGCCGCCTGCGGCTCTCCTACCGCGTCGAGGCCCTGGATCCGGGCGGCGCGGCTTTCTTCGAGCCGCTCGACGGCAAGATCGAAACCGAGCTCGCGCCGCAAGACGCCAAGTGGATGCCGCGCATCCGTTTCTCGCCGGTGCTGCCGCCGACGGCGGATTCCGGCCGCTACCGGCTGGCGCTGCGGGTCTCCGATGATCTTGCTAAGACACAGACGTCGCAGGAGCTGGCCTTCCAGGTGCGCGGCCGGCGCGTCGAGCCGAGCGAGACCCTGGTCGTCCGCAACGTCCAGTTTTCCCGCCAGGAGGACGGCGATCCGATGGCGGCGCCGGCCTTCCGCCGCGGCGAGACTCTCTGGGCCGCCTTCGACATCACCGGCTATCGCAGCGGCGAGAAAAACCTGGTGTGGGTCGACTACACCGTGGCCGTCGCCAACGCCGAGGGCAAGACCCTTTTCCAGCAGCCCCAGCCGGCTGAAGACAAGGGGGCGGCGTTTTACCCGCGCCGCTACGTGCACGCCGTTTTCAGCCTGAACCTGGAGCGCCACATGGTGCCGGGCGAGTACACCATCGTGCTGACCGTTCGCGACCGCATCGGCAGCCAGAGCGCCGAGAGCCGCCACAAGTTCACCGTCGAATGACGCGACTGGAACCAGCCGACATCGTCGATCTCGCCGAAGCGCTGCGCTGCTGTGGCGTCGAAAAGCGCACGGTCGAGCTAGGCGGGCATTTCACCAAGCGAGCCATGGGCGGCGCGATCGCGCCCGCCGCCGCCACGATTTCCATCGCGCGGTTGAACGCCGTCGCCCAGTACGAGCCCGCCGACCTGACCATCAGCGTCGAGGCCGGACTGGGCGTCCAGCAACTCGAAGACCTGCTGGCGGCCAACAACCAGATGCTGCCGCTCGATCCGCCGTTTCCGGAAACGGCCACCGTGGGCGGCGTCATCGCCGCCAACTGCTGCGGCCCGCGCCGCCGGCAATACGGCGCCGCCCGCGACATGGTCATCGGGATGAGCTTTCTGACCCTGGAGGGCAAGGAAGTGCGCTCCGGCGGCATGGTGGTGAAAAACGTCGCCGGGCTCGACATGGCCAAGCTGCTGATCGGCTCGTTTGGAACGCTGGCGGCGATGGCGCGCGTGAACTTCAAGCTGTTCCCGAAGCCGCCGCGGGAAATGACCTTCGTTCTGAGTTACCAAACTCCGGCCGCGGCCTGGCAGGCGCGCGATCTGGTGATTCGCGGCGAGCTGCAGCCGGCGGCCATCGATCTGGCCAATCCGGCCGCGGCGGAGCGGCTGGCCGTGGCCCTGCCCGCCGGCTATGTCCTCCTGCTACAAACCGGCGGCATCGACGCCGTGATGGCGCGCTACGAGCGGGACCTCCAGGCGATCGCGCGGGAGACGGCGGCCTCCGAGTTTGCGGTTTGCGAGCCGGAACAGGCGCGGCGGCTGTGGCGCGGCGTGCGCAACTTCCCCGCCCTCCGCGACGAGGACGGCGCCGGCGCCGCGGTGCTGCGCGTTTCGACGGTCCTGAACCGCCTCCACGAGTGCTTCGAGCTGGCCGGATCGAGGCCCGCGCTGGCCCGCGCCGGCTCCGGTGTTGCCTACTTGTACTGCCGTCCGTTCGACCCCGAGCTGCTCGCCCGGGCGCGGTCGGCGGGCCTCTACACCGTGGTAGAATCCTGCTCGTCGCCGGACAAAAGCGGGATGGAATTGTGGGCCGATCCAGGGCCGGAGCTGGCGACGATGCGCGAGATCAAGCAGGCGCTCGACCCGCACCTCTTGCTCAACCATGGCCGCCTCTACAACCGCCTCTGACCGGCCGGCGCAGGCCGATCTCGACCGCTGCGTTCACTGCGGCCTGTGCTTGAACGCCTGCCCCACCTACCGCGAGCTGGGTGTCGAGATGGACTCGCCGCGCGGCCGCATTTTCCAGATGGCGCAGGTGGCCGCCGGTCTCTTACCCATTGCCAATTCCTACCTGGAGCACATCGACCTCTGCCTGGCTTGCCGCGGCTGCGAATCGGCCTGCCCCTCGGGCGTCGAGTACGGGAAGCTCGTCGAGGCGGCGCGCGCCGAGATCGAGCAGGTGCGGCGGCGGTCGTTTCCGGCGCGCCTGGCCCGCCGTTTCGTCTACGGCCGGCTGCTCGTCTCGCCGCGCCTGCTGACCCTGGCCGGCAACCTGGCGGCGCTATACCAGCGGAGCGGGCTCGAACGGCTGGTGCGGGCCAGCCGCATTTTGCGGCTCTCGAAGCGCCTGGAGGCGCTCGACAGGCTGCGGCCGCCGGCCGAGCCGCCGTTTTTCTTCGAGCAACTGGGGCGGACCTTTCCCGCGCGCGGCGAGCGGCGCTACCGCGTGGCCTTCGCCGCCGGCTGCATCGCCAACGTCTCGTTCGCCCGGCTGAATGAGGCGACGGTGCGCGTACTCCAACAGAACGGCTGCCAGGTGGAGGTTCCCGCCGCCCAGACCTGCTGCGGCGCGCTGCACGTCCACGCCGGCTTGCGGGAGGAGGCGCGGGCCCTCGCCCGCCGCAACGTCGCGGCCTTCGCGGGCGGCCACTATGACGCAGTAATTACCAACGCCGCCGGCTGCGGCTCGACCCTCAAGGAGTACGGCGAGCTGCTCGGGCCGGAGGGCCGCGCCTTAGCCGCCAAAGTGCGCGACGTGACGGAGTTTCTGGCCGCCGCCGGCCTCAACCGGGAAATGGGCCCGCTGAATATTACCGCAACCTATCAGGACTCCTGCCACCTGGCCCACGGCCAGCGCATCCGCTCGCAGCCCCGCGAGCTGCTGGCCGCCGTGCCCGGGCTGCGGTTTCGCGAGCTGCCGCTGGCCGACCTCTGCTGCGGCTCGGCCGGCGTCTACAACGTCGAGCACACCGCCATGTCGATGAGCCTGCTGGAGAAGAAAATGCAGATGGCGGCGTCGACCGGCGCCGACACCATCGTCACCGCCAACCCCGGCTGCTTGCTTCAGCTCCGCGCCGGCGCCGCGCTGTTCGGCCGCCACCAGCGCGTGCTGCACGTCGTGGAAGTGCTCGATGAGGCCTACCGCAAGCCCGCAACCAGAGCGGGCCCCTCATGAAGTTCGCCTACCTGGATCAGCCGGATCAGCCACCTCGAATCGAAACCCTGAGCGGCCGCTGCGCCGTCTCCTCCGCCAGCTCCAGGTACATCCGCGCCGCGTCCTCCAGCGAATGTCGCTCGGCGATGTAGGCGGCGGCGCGCGCGCCGATCTCGCGGCGCATCTCGGCGCTCGCCGCCAGCGCCCGCAGATAGTGAGCCAGCATCTCCACTTCCGCTTGGCCCGGATCGATCCGGATCACCGACAGCTCGGGAAAAGCGGCGACTTCCTCGCCCCGGGTCACCACCACCGGTTTGCCGAGGCCCATCATTCTGATCCCGACGCCGGAAGTCTCGCCTGCCGAGGGCGATCGCAGGTTGACGCAAATGTCGGTGATTTCCGCCAGCCGCCAGAATTCCTCTTCCGGCACGCGGCCCAGCCGCACGGCGCCGCTCGCCTCGAGCTGCGGCTCGAGGGCCTGCTCGAACTCCGCCGAAACGAACTCTCCGACGAGCAGAAACCGGGCGCGCGGCAGTCCCTCCATCGCCTTCAGTACGGATGGGATCCGTTTGGACTCTCGCAAATAGCCGAACGTAGAGACGACGATCTCGTTCGTGGCGATACCCAGCCGGTCCCGCGTGGCGCGCCCGTCGCCGGACAGGGCGGGCCGTTCGAAATAGTGGGGAATCTCGACGACGCGCGCGCCGGGCGCCGCCTCGAGAACCCTGCGGCGCGCCGCCGGATTGTGGACGACCACGGCGCGGCTGGCCTCGGCCACGCGGCGCAGCATCGGGTACTGAAAATATCGGGCGTCGGACGTCGCCCGCGAGCGGCCGCGCCACAGCTCGCGCGCCAAGTCCCGCGTCCATTGGCCGTAGTTGTGGACGAACTCCTCGACGTAATGTTCCACGTGAAACATCCCGAGCAGCAGGTGGTGGAGGAGGGCGTCGTGGAGCACCGCAATGCCGGGCGCGGCCACGGCGGCGCGGTACACCGCCTGGTGGAGCGGATTGTTGCCGAGCTGGTAGATCGAGTTGTCGTAGCCGGACCGCGGCGCTTCGAGAACGTCGACGCGAGCGTGTCGTCGCAGCTCCCCGAGAAGTCCGGCCGAGTAGTCGGCGACGCCGGTCCGCGCCGGCGGCAGGGGCGAGAAGAACGCCAGCTTCACGCTTTGGCCTTCCGCGGCCCAAAAATCGCCGTCCCCACGCGGATCAACGTCGCGCCCTCCTCGATCGCCACCTCAAAATCTCCTGTCATGCCCATGGAAAGTTCCGCCAGGCCGTGCCGCTCCGCCAGGGCGCGCAGCCGGCGAAAGTAAGGCCGCGAATCCTCCGGGTCCTTCGGCCACGGCGGCATCACCATGAGGCCGCGGAGATCCAGGCGCCCCAGGCCGCGCACCGCATCGACGAGCGCCGGCAGGTCCTGCTCGGAGGCGCCGGTCTTGGTTTCTTCGGGCGAGAGTTTCACCTCGATCAAGACCCGCAGCGGCCTCCCGGCCTCGTCGAGCCGCCGGGCAAGCCGCTCGCTGTCGACGCTCTGGATCACCTCAAACAGCTCGGCCGCCTGCCGGGACTTGTTGCTCTGCAAGTGGCCGATGAGGTGGAAAACCGCGCCGGGCAGGTCGCCGAGCTCAGACTTCTTGATCTGAAACTCTTGGACGTAGTTTTCGCCGAAATGCCGCAGCCCGGCCTGGTAGGCCTGGCGAATCGCGGCGGCGGGGAAGATTTTCGTGACGGCCAGCAGCGTGATTTCCTCGCGGCGGCGGCCGGCGCGCCGCGCGGCCTGCTCGATGCGCTCCTCTACGCGGGCCAGGTTGTCCGCGATCACAGACCCATTCTAACGGGACCAGGCACGGGAGAGGAAAGCGCTACTGAATGCGCGTGGAGAGCTGCTGGCTGGAGATGAGGGCGTCGAAGATCGCTAGCACGTGCTTGCGGTAGTCGTAGAGACGCTGCAGGGACTGCCGGAAGGACGGATCAAAGTCGCTGGCGCGCATCCACTTGGCGAACATCGCTTTGGGGACGTCGATATCCTGACGCAACGAGTCGACGCGGTGGCCGCGCAGAAACAGCGCGTAAAAGAACGCCGCCTCGCGCTGCGGCGATAACGGCTCCGGGGATTGAAATGACGTCGCCATACCGCGGCCAAGAACAGTTAGTATAAGCGGCTGCGGGCCGGCCCGCAAGCCCCATCTTAGACGTATCGGGCCGAGGCGGAATTCGCTGCAAATTTGCAGCCAATTCCCGCGTTGCCGCTAACCTATTGATTCTACGCGCCGGCGCTCAGGTCAAACCGTCGACGACCTTCAACAGTCCTTCCATGGAGCGGCGGCTGGCGGCTTCGCGCGATCCGTTCAGGGAGAAATGCGTTTCCATGGAGAGAGCGCCCTGGTAGCCGGCCGCGCCGAGGGCCTTGAAAATTTCCGCGTACGGGGTGATGCCGTCGCCGACGGCGCAAATCTGGCGGCGCCCGGTTTCCGGATTCACGCGGTAGTCCTTGACGTGGAGGTGCCAGATGCGCGACTTGTCGAGGCGGGAGAAACCGTCGGGGTAGGGTTTCTCGCCGGTCGAGACGGCGTTCACCACGTCCCAGGCCATGCCCAGATAAGGCGATCGGACCTTCTGCAAGACGGCCGCGGTCTCGGCGCAGTCGGCTAGGTTGCAAGCACCCTCATTCTCGATACAGAGTCGGATCTTCGCTTTGGCGGCTAGTTCGGTGACCCGGTGGAGGCCCTCGATGATGCGCGGCTGCTCCTCCTCGCGGTTCTCGACGCGCCAGTAGGAGAAGATCCGCAGCTTGTCGGTTTCAAGGATCTGGGCGGCCTCGATGGCCTTGGACAGAAACTCCATCTGGCGCGCGAACTGTTCCTCGGGGGCGACGGGAAAATCTCCCTGCGCGAGCTGGATCTCCTTGATGGCGCCCGGGGTGAGCCGGCTGCCGGGCAGCACGCACTTCAGCACGGGCGTCGAAAGCACCGCCAGCCGGACGCCGTGCTCGCGGAGCAAGCCGCGAATCTCGCGCAGCTTCTGCGGCTCGTGGCGGAAACAATACTTGCCGTCGACGTTGCGGATCTCCCCCTGCCGGACGCCGAACTCGGCGGCGAAGCGCAGCGCGACGCGGAGGTCGCGGCTGACTTCGTCGGTGATGAAGCAGACATTGTCGCGGCCGAGTCGTGACGCGGCGGCAGCGAACCCCGCGACGGCCAGCGATCCCAGAAACTCTCTGCGGCGCATCCCGCCCTCCTACAAACGAACTTATTCTACAATGGGACTCCATGCGGGCGCTGCGGGCGGTTTCCTTCGCGGGTTTGGCGACGGCTGCCTCGAGGGCGGGGATCGGCGAGGAGGCGCGCGGCGGCGAGGGATGAGTAGCATAGGCATGCGAGCGCTGCAGGCGGTTGCTATCGCGGGTTTGGCGACGGCTGCTCTGGGGGCGGGGATCGTCGAGGAGGCGCGCCGGGCGCGCGACCGCCAGGACCGAGCGGCGTTGGAAACGGCGGCCGCACGCGCCGCGGCGGCGGCGGACAAGCAGCCCGGCAGCGCGAGCGCGCAGCATGATGCCGCGCTGACCTATTCTTACGTGGCCGAGGTGGCGACCGAGCTGCGCGATGCGGCCGCGGCGCGACAGGCCGCCGAAGCGGGCGTCGCGGCGGCGGAAAAGGCCGTTGCCCTCGATCCCAATTCGGCCGAATTCCGGCGCCTGCTCGGCGTGCTCTACGGCCAGCTCGTTCCGGGCAACCTGGCCCGCGCCGTGCAATACGGGCGGCGCTCGGTCGAAGAGCTGGATCGCGCGCTGGCCCTGGCCCCGAACAATTCGGACGTCCACCTCAGCCGCGGTATCGGCAAGTACTACCTGCCGGCGATCCTCGGCGGCGGCGCCGAGGCGGCGCTCGAAGACCTGCGCAAGGCGATCGAGCTCGATCCCAAGTCCGACCAGGCGCACTTGTGGCTCGGCCTGGCGCTGCGCAAAGCCAACCGGCTCGAAGAGGCCCGCCAGGCGCTGGCCCGCGCCGTCAAGCTCAACCCCGAGCGCCTCTGGGCGAAACAGCAGCTCGAGAAAACGCCGGCCCGGTAAGGCTCGGAATGCCGCAGCCGCCGAGCAGCCCGGAGCCTAGTGCAAACTTGCAGAAGTTCGCGTGCAGTCCACCACGGGAAACCGCTCCCTTTGGTCGCGGCTCAGCAAGCGTTTCCGAGCCACGACCGGAGGGAGTGGTATGGCCTAGCAGCGTGAGCGCTCCGGCCTTCCTGGGGCTGCTGCTGTTCGCGCTGCTAAGCTACTTTCAGTTTCCCGGGCACATCTGGCTCGAGTCCGACACGCAGATCTATCTGCCGATGCTCGAGCGGTTCCGCGATCCCTCGCTGTTCGAGC
>Ga0247727_10009344_pt1 | contig 17816 bp, 14 predicted proteins | sample WisWelCaveWW1625_FD_202498 | JGI IMG/M metagenome (GOLD analysis project Ga0247727, IMG submission 202498) | Biofilm microbial communities from Wishing Well Cave, Virginia, United States - WW16-25 | ecosystem: Environmental > Aquatic > Deep subsurface > Groundwater > Cave microbial mat | place...
CGCGGAAACTTCCTCCCAGATCTTGCGCGCCCGTTCGGCCGCCTTCGGACCGCCCTTCTTATCCTGCACGAGGATGTGAGAAATTTTGTAAAGGGTGTTGTCTTCGCCGGGGCGGGCGATCCGCGTGTAGTAATGCCGGAGCTGCTCGTCGTTAACCTCGAGCGACGGTCGGATCTCGCGGTCGATGAGATTGCGGCGCTCGATCTGGCGCTTGATGGCTTCCCGGTACTCCGACATCGGGGTGCCGAGCTGCTTCAGGCGATCGCCGAGCTGCGTCGTGGAGATGCCGTTGCGCCGGGCGATGGCCTTGATCTGTCCGTCGATCTCCTGAGCCGAGGCCTGAAGCTCGAGGCGCCGCACCGCTTGATCGATGATCTTTTCCTCGATCAGGAGGTTCAGAACCGATTCGCGGTTGGAAAGGGCTGAAGGGTCGATTCCCCCGAACAGCTCCTGAAAGCTTTTCGACTTGCTCTTGGAGATGAACTTGTCGACATCCGACTCGAGAATAATCTCGTCGTTCACGCTCACGATACTCTGATCGATGATCGTGCGAGCCGCGGACGGGCTCTGGACGAGCGTTGCCACCGCGATCGCCACAGCGTGGAAATAGTTAGAGTACCGAAGCGAAAAGCGGCTCATTGCGGTAAACATCCCCGTCCTTCAGAAGCTTGGTGATCCATTCCTTGTAAACCCGGACTTCCTTCTGGCGTTTGAGAGTCGTGAAGATTTCGCTCTTGGCCTCCACGAAAGTCAGGTGCTTAGTGGCTTGGCGCTCCACTACCTTGAGAAGGTGGATTCCGTAGCGGCTCTGCGTGGGCTTGGAGATCTGGCCGACGGAAAGCCCGAAGGCCTCGTTGAACGCCGCGATCTTCTCGTTCCGGGAGAAAAACCCCAGGTCTCCTCCGTTGGCCGAGTCCGGGCTCAGGGAGTATTTTCGGGCTGCTGACTCGAAGGTAATCGCCCCGGAAACGATTTCGCGGCGGATCTTGTCCGCCTCTTCCACCGTGGGCACCACAATCTGGTAGGCATGGACACGCTCGGGACGCAAAAACTCGTTCTCGTGCTGCTTGTGGTATTTCTTGATCTCCTCGTCCGAGACCAGCGTTTCGTTGCCGAAAAGCTTTTCCACGACCTTTTCGACCAGCAGCTGGTCCTCGATGCGCTTGCGCAGAAAATCCTCGGTCGTGTTCTGTTTGCGCAGCATTTCCTCGAAGCCCCCGGGGGGGTAGCCGTCCTTCCAGTTCGCCAGCCGGCTTTCGATCTGCTCCTTTGCCAGGCGGATCTGCCTCTTCGCGGCTTCCTGGTGCAGGATCTTGAGCAGTATCGATTCATTGAGGGCGCGTGTTTTCCACTGCTCGACCAATCTGGGGTTCTTCTGGGAGATCTCGTCCTGGTCGGCCTTGAGTTGCTGGAAATTCAGGAGAAAGTCGCTCTGGTAGATGGGCTCGCCGTTCACGCGGGCGACCACTTGTTCCTTGGGGTTGACCGGGCGTTTCGCGCACGAAAGCGATGCCGCCATCAGGGCTGTCAGGAGGAGCTTGGAAGCATGGCGGCACATGCCCCGCAGGATACTGGAAGACCCTGGGGGGAGCAAGGAAGCGGGGCGCGACGCGGCCCACAACCAAGGCTATTATGGAGAGCGGAACATGGTGGGCATCCGAGCACTGAAATCAGTGGCGATCGCCGCGCTGGCGGCGGGCCTTGGGGGCATCGGCTCCTGTGTGTCCGCGCCCCCCGCCGTCGCGCCCCCCCCCAAGGCGTTTCGCATCGTTTACGGGGCGAATCGGCACGGGGAGAGCGACCCCTGTGGTTGCATGGTGAATCAGCTTGGGGGCCTCGATCGGCTGGTCAACCTGCTGGCTGCCGAGGACAAGGCGTTGGTTGGCCCCCGATTTTTCGTCGATGCCGGGGACGCCTTCTTCGCGGCGCCCCAGATTCCGCCATCGCGCCGGGCGGCGGCGGTATCGAAGGCGCGGTTGATAGGCGAGGCCTACCGGCTCGTTCGGGTCGATGCGCTCAATCCCGGGCCGCGCGATCTCTCCGCTGGTCTGGACCTCTTGAGGGAGTTGGAGAGGGTCAGTGGGGCGGCTTTCGTTTCGGCGAACCTGGTTTCCGCCGAAGGAGTTCCCCTGTTCAAGCCCTGGACCGTGCTGGATCGTGGTGGGGTCCGGATCGGGGTGACGGGAATCGCCCACCCCGAAGCGATACCCGCCGATAGTGGCGTGAGGGCGCTTGCCTGGCAGGAGCCGCTCGCAAAGGCGATCGCCGAGCTACGGGAGCGACGGGTGGACGCCACTGTCGTGCTCTCGGGTCTCGGGCTTGCCGAGGACCGGCGTCTGGAGGGGGTGGCCGGGGTTGCTCTGGTGGTGGGCTCGCGCTCGCTCGATGTCCTCGAGCAGCCCGTTGCATTGGGTCAGACGTGGATCGTGCAGCCGCAGATCCAGGGACAGACCGTCGGGGTGATTGACTTCCCTGCATCGGAGCGAGTCGGGCGGCTTCACCGCATGGTGGATTTGGGCAAGGATTGGGATGGCAAGAATGCGGTGTCAGAGCTGATGGCACGGCACCGAGATTCGGTCAGGGAGATCGCGCTGCGCGAGAGCGAATCGTCGACCCCCGCCCCAGGAGCCACGGCAGCGGCGCCGTTCGTGGCACAGCCGCACGCATGCAGGAATTGCCACCGGCGCCAGGTGGACTTCTGGGAGACCACTCCCCACGCGTCGGCCTATCTCGTGCTTTATGCCAAGAAGCAGCACTTCGATCCGGAGTGCATCGGGTGCCACTCGCTGGGATTTCAGGAGCCGGGGGGATTCGAAGCCGCGGGTGGGGGGATCATTCTGGATGGCACGGCGCCCAAGGGGCGAGCCCGGCGGCTGGAGACGCTGTTCGCGAAGGTTTTCGCGGGAAGCCCCGGGCCTTTGGACTCACGGGAGCAGCCAGCGCGCTATGCCAAGCTCAAGAAGCGTTACCATGCGGAACTCGGTCGACTCTACCAGGCGGGGAAAATCGAGAAGCTCTACCTGGGAGTTCAGTGCGAGCACTGCCATGGGAACCGGGATGGTCACCCGGGCGGCGGATCGCCCGCGAAGGTGGCCGAGGCATCGTGCCGCAAATGCCACGTTCCACCGCATGACAACAAGTTCGACTTCAGGGCGAAGGTGGCAAAGGCGGGGTGCCCGCTTTCGTCGGAGCCTGCTCCCTAGCCCTATACCGAGACATGTCCCCGATAACCTGGGGGGCCGTCCATTCGTTGTCCTTATACGCCTTCACCGCTGATAACTCCGGGCCCAGGAGAATGTTTTTCATGTTGTGGGTGATCGAGCCCTGCCCAGGGAATCCGGCGACGTTGAACTCGGCTGCCAGGTCTGACAACACCTGAGGAACGCCGGTTGCCAGCCTGAAGACCCTCTCGTCGACACGGTGCCGTCTCGCGTAGCTCTTGAGGACTTTGGGCGTGTCGTGCTCCGGGTCCAGCGTGACCGCGAGGATCCGCAGGGGCGGAGCCCCCTTGAGCCGTCCCCACTGGCGCACCAGCTCGTTGCTCCTGCTCATGGTGAGGGGGCACATCTTGGGCAGGGGGCAGCGTGTAAATATGAAGGTCAGGAACACGTAGTTTCCCCTCAGGTCATGAAGCTGGAAGGGTTTTCCATTCTGGTCGACCAGCGCGAAGTTGCCGATGGGGGGGGGCGTCGGGGCGGCCAGAGCCGCCGCGGAAAATAGTGCCAGTCCGAATTCAAGCAACCCTGCGATCCTCATGGCCCCTTATATCCTCGCCGACATGACGCGCAAGGGGACGTGATGGGGTAATATTGCTTAAGTGGCGTCTGTGCCACTCCTCCCATGCGAATCTGCCTGCTCAACCAGACCTTCTTCCCGGAGACGCAGGCGACCGCCCAGCAGCTCACGGATCTGGCGCAGTATCTCGTCGCCCAGGGCCACGAGATCTGGGTGATTTCCGACCGCAACGGCTACGAGGATCGGCGCAAGAGGCTTCCCGCGGCGGAGACCCACGAGGGTATTCGGATCGTCCGTGTTGCCTCCACTCGGTTTGGCCGAGGCAGCTTCTGGCTGCGGGCCATCGATGGCCTGTCGTTCCAGTTTTCGGTGTTCCTAAAGCTGTTTGCGCTTCCGACTCCGGACCTTCTCGTGAGCTTCACGTCGCCTCCGCTCATCGGCGTGGTGGCCGGTCTCTACTGCCGGCTTGCGGGGGTTCGCCTGATCCAATGGCTGATGGATGTGAATCCCGCTGCTGCCGTGGCCGTGGGTTACCTGCATCCCCGCGCGCGCGTGACTCGGCTCTTGGAATGGGCATTCGAGCGGAGCCTCTCGGTATCCCGCAAGATCGTGGTGCTCGATCGCTGGATGCAGCGCCGGGTGGAGGCGATGGGAGTGCCTCCGGAACGAATGGTGGTCGTCCCTCCCTGGCCCGCCCATGATCACGACGAGGACCTGGGCGCGGATCCGGCGGGGGCCAGGCGCTTTCGCGCGCGGCACGGGCTGGAAGGGAAGTTCGTGGTTCTCTTCTCGGGGAACCACAGCATCGTCCATCCCTTGGACACGGTTCTTGCCGCGGCGCTTGCGATGCGGGGGGATCCCAGTGTGGTGTTCCTCTTCATCGGAGGGGGGCTGCGGGTCGAGGAGGTCAGGGCGTTTCGTGAGCACCATGGCCTCGAGAACATCACGCAGCTTCCTCCGCAGCGTCGTGAGGGGCTCGGCGAGTCATTGGCCAGCGCCGATCTGCATGTGGTCGTCATGGGTGAGGCGGTAAACGGCCTGGTGCACACATCGAAGGTTTACGGGATTCTCGCGACGGGGCTCCCCTTCGTGGCCGTCGGGCCCCGGGACAGTCATCTGGGGGATCTGATCCGCGAATGTCCCTCCGGGTTCCGGGTCGATCACGGGGATCCGTCGGGCTTTGCGGAAATCATCCGCCTTGCCCGGGGGCTTTCCGCACAGGAAAAGCTGAGGATTCGTGATACGAGCCTGGCTTTTCTGAAGAACCGGTACTCCCGGGCCCGTTCCCTGGAGACCTTCCGGGCCGCGGTGCTGGGTGAGTCCCGGGCCTCGGGAACCGTGGCGAGCGACGTGGTACGTCAGGCTTCGGGCTAGCCCTGCTACGAGCGGGCGATCGGGCTACAGCCCCTCGCGCACCAGATTGCGGTTCCAGGAAGGGATTTCCACGATCAGATCCTCATTCCCGTCGGGCACGGTCTGGCAGGCCAGCCGTGAGAAGGGCTTGAGATCGGGGGCGAGATCCAACATGTCGTTCTCGGCGTCCGAGGCTGACGGGCAGCTCGACAGGCCTGCGCGCACGTGAACGTGACAGGTCGAGCACGCGCAGACTCCGCCGCAGGCGTGATCGATCTCCACGCCCGAGCCCAGAGCGATGTCCAGCAGGCTGCCAGGCAGACCGGTTTCGCCGTAGGGGATGCGGCTGGGATCCACCTCGACGACGCGGTCTTTGCTCTCGTAACGGAAGGTGATCTTGTACTTCCGCGTGGGCTTTTCTACCGCCTGCTTTTTGATGTAGGGATTGGTTCCGCCCACTGTGAGTCGCTCTCCGGGGCTGTGGTAGCATAGGCAGCACTTTGTGTCCACGAGCCGGGGAGGCGCAAAATGCTCGGTAATCTCGTCGCTCTGCTCTCGATCTTCTACGTGGTCAGCGCCGCCGGCCTGGGGATCGGGGATAAGGTCCCCGACCTGAAGCTTCCCGGCCTGGATGGTAAGTCCTACGCGCTCAAGGACACGCTGACCGGCAGCCGTGGCGCCGTCTTGCTGTTTATTTCCACGCAGTGCCCGTATTCGAACGCGTACAACGATCGCTACAACGTGCTGGCCAAGGAGCTGGGCGTCGGCCCAGGCAAGTCCGTCGCCCTACTGGCCATCAACTCGAACGAGACGGAGAGCCTGGATGAAATCCGTACGCATGCCCGCGAAAAGGGGTTTGTCTTTCCCGTCCTCAAGGATGCCGGCTCCAAGGTGGCCGATCTTCTGGGCGCCGAGCGGACACCGGAGGCATATTTCGTGGGGGCCGACGGAGCTTTGCTCTACCACGGGCGAATTGACGACGACACCGACGGCAAGGACGTGACTAGCCGTGATCTCAAACGGGCGGTCGACGAGTATCTTTCGGGCAAGAAGGTGTCGGTGCCCCAGACCAAGGCGTTCGGGTGCACGATCAAGCGAACGAGCAAGGGCAAGAAGTGAGCCTTCCGGCAATCGTGGCGGGTCTTTTCCTCGCCTCGGTGCTGAACGGCGCTCCCGGATCGGGGAAGCCTAACGCGACTCAGCCGCTTCCGGCGGCCCGCGTCGCGGCGATGAAGAAGCAGCCGTGCACGTTTTTCCACGTCTGGGCGACGTGGTGCTCGATCTGCCTCCAGGAGCTGCCCGACTTGCTGAAGGTGATGGCGGCCATGAAAGGCGCGACGCCCGTGGTGATCGACGTCAGCAGCCCTTTCGTTCAGGCGAATTTCTCCAAGAAGTGGATTCAGACTCTCAAGCCGGCCTTCGTGACCTATGTGAAGCCGGCGGGCAAGGACGAGCCCTACCTGAATGCCATCGACCAGGAGTGGTCGGGGGCCTTGCCCTTCTCGGTGCTCTACCACAAGGGAAAGCGCCTTATGGTCTGGCAGGGCTCACTCGATCTGGGAACGATCGCGCGGGAAGTCGAAGAGCAGTGCAAGCTGCCTCGATGAGGTGTCGATTCCTGTCGCGCCGCGCTTTTTCGCCGGGGAGCCCTCGCATACACTGTTATTGTCCCCTGCAGTGTCCCCGTCGATTCCGCAAACAGCACATAAACGCTCAACACCGCGTCGGAGGTGCCATGCGAACCCTCATATCGTCCTGCTTCCTCGTTACTCTGCTCGCTGCCCCCGTGGCGGAGGCTAAAGGCAAAGCCATGATTCTCCGCGGTGGCTTCGGCCTGCTCTACCCCGACCACAATTCGCTCGCCAACCCAGGGCAGCTTGCCATCGGGCACGGCTTCGCGGCTCAGGCGGCCTACGCCCGGACTCCCCGAGGCGGGACGCAGTCGACAGACCTCTCCTTCGCCTACGGTGACGGCCGCATGGGGTGGGGCGCGTTCGGAAGGCGGAGCGGCGGGAGAATGGATGTCCCCGAGGCCACGGACGAGGCGGGCGCGGCATTCGGGCTCAGCATGGCCAAGGAGCGGATCACGGCGGGAGCCTCCTTTTCGCGTGTGCTGGACGCTCCCCGCACCAACGACGGCGTGTTGACCGGGGCTTTGAACTTCAACTCCGCCCGGCGCCAAGGGGTCGCCGTGGGTTTCTCGGCCAGTTCCGAGATCAACGGAAGCGCCGGCACGCAGACCGGTTCCTTGGGTGTGGGCTATGGCGCGGGCACTGACACCTCATTCGAGGGTAACTACACGATCAGGGACTTCAAGAACCTCAAGAGCGCACTCGTCGGCGCGTTTGGAAATGTCGGTGGGGGCGGGGTGTACGCTTCGTTCGGGTACCAGTACGGAATTTCGGCCGGGGACCATTATGCGATGGCCCGCCTCGGCGTTCATCTCGGCGGCTCCGTCGACGTTTCGGCGAAGGCTTGGAGCCGAATCGCCAGCGGCGCGGAGCAGCTCTACGGCGCCACCCTCCGGGCGTTGTTCTGACAGCTGAGTACACGCCCTCGTCCGGAGCCTTCCCTTCACTACGATGAGCATCCAGACGAAGGTCCTCTCCTGCTTCCTCGGGGTACTCGTGTTCTTCGGCACGGCCTCGCTCTACAGCTACACCCGGTTTCGCCAAGCGAACTCCCGGTTGGAGCTCGTAACCGAGGCATTCCTGCCGCTTTCGCGCACCATCGGCCAGCTCCAGAGCCATCTCCAGTCGTTTGCCGAGGAGGTGCGACGGTTTCACCTGGAGGCGCAGGCCTCGACATCAGCGAGCACCTTCTCTCGCTCGCTCCGGGACCTCTATCCCTACGCCATCGGACGGCGCTTCTCGGCAGCGGAGAGCCTACTTGCGAAAGCCGAAGCCGGAGGCACGGGAGTGAGGGATCTGTCGGCGGCGCTGTCGCAGGCCCATGCCCTGTTCACCCGTCTTTCCGAGGTGGTCGAGCCCGATCGGTTCGAGTCGTTATACCAGGATCTGCGCCACCGCCTGGCCATGTTCGCGAAAACGGTCGACGATTCCTGTCAGTCCAGTACCCGGGCCGCCCGCGCAGAGGTGAAGGACAATCTCATCACCAGCCTCTTCCTCTCCGTGGGCGCGGCCCTATTCGGAGTGCTGAGCCTCGCTATTTCACACCGGATTCTCTCGCCGCTGCCCAGCCTGACCGATGCCATCAAGAAGATTGCCTCGGGCGACTTCAACCAGAGGCTTCGGTTGCCCCCACGAGAGGGCAACGACGAGCTGTCCGTGCTCTCGCAGGAATACAACCGCATGCTGGAGGCTCTGCGCGAGCGGGATCGGAAGATCGGCGAGCAGCAGAAGGATCTGCTGCAGGCGGAGAGGCTGGCGGCCGTGGGCCAGTTGTCGGCGGAAATCGTCCATGAGATCCGCAATCCGTTGAACTCGATCGGGCTCAACGTGGACTGGCTGCAGCAGGAGTCGGCGGGCGAGCGGGCAGAGGTGGTTAGTACGTTGGAGAGCGTATCGCGGGAGATCGTCCGACTGAACCACATCACGGAAAGATATCTCGTCAGCGCCCGAGTCCCCGTAACGGAAGGTTCGCGGACGGAGGTCAACGAGCTCATCGAGGAGATTCTGTCCTTTTCGAAAGAAGAGGACCGGGTCAGAAACATTACCATCGAGTGTCGCCTGTCGACGCACGGCGTTTTCGTGCAATCCGATCGCTCCCGGCTCAAGCAGGCGTTGCTGAACATGCTGCGAAACGCCCGCGAGGCCATGCCCAACGGCGGGCGGCTTACGGTGACTACCGAAGTCTTGGACAACGTGTACAGGGTTCTCTTTTCCGACACTGGCCACGGGATGAACGACTCTACCCGGGTGGCGGCCTTCCGGCCGTTCTTCACCACTAAGCCGAATGGAACCGGCCTAGGTCTGATGCTGACGAAATCGATCGTCGAGGACGCGCGGGGAACGCTCCAGTGCGAAAGTCAGCTCGGAAAAGGAACTACGTTCACGATTCAGTTTCCCGTGTGATTCGGAGCTCGCATGATGGCCTACCGCATTCTCATCGTAGACGACGAGCCGGCCAATCTGGAGCCGCTCGCCCGTATTTTTCGTTCCGACGGGGCGGAGGTCGAGCTGTTTCAGGATCCGCGTAGGGCGCTCGACGCCCTGGGGCGTTTCCGTCCGGACGTACTTCTTACGGACCTGCGCATGCACGGAATTTCGGGGATGGAGCTGCTGGACGCCGTCAAGCACGTCGATCCCAGCGTGGAGATCATCGTTGCCACCGCTTACGGAACGGTGGAAATCGCGGTTGAGGCGATGAAGAAGGGGGCCTATGATTTCGTGACCAAGCCGATTCAGAGGATGCAGGTTCTTGGCGCGGTTCACCGCGCGCTTGAGCGCGGACGGCTCGTGCACGAAAACGCCAGCCTGAAAGACGAGCTGAAGTCCCACCATGATACCGAGTACCGTGACGTCCTCGGCAAGTCCCCGGAAGCCCGCAGAATGATCGAGGTGGCGCGGCAGGCCGCATGCAGCCGTGCGCACGTGCTTATCGATGGCGAGAGTGGCACCGGGAAGGGCCTGCTGGCGAAATACATCCACGAGCACAGCGAAGTACCCGGCCTGCTGGTCACCATCAACTGCACCGCGGTTCCGGAAAACCTGCTCGAGGCCGAGCTTTTCGGTTATGAGCGCGGGGCCTTCACGGGAGCCACGCGCAGAAAGAAGGGCCGGGTCGAACTGGCCCACGGCGGAACGTTGTTTCTCGACGAGATCGGGATTGCGCCTCTGAGCCTTCAGGCGAAGCTTCTCCGGTTTCTTCAGGATGGCGAGTTCGAGCGCCTGGGGGCCATGGAAACCCTTCGGGTGGAAACGCGGGTCATCAGCGCTACGAATTCCGACCTGAAGCGAGCGATTCGCGACGGGGCGATGAGGGAGGATCTGTACTACCGGTTGAACGTGGTCCAAATCACGGTGCCGCCGCTGCGGGATCGCAAGGAGGACATTCCGCTTCTGGCTCGGAAGTTTCTCGAAGAGTCCGCCAAAAAGAACGGTAGGGTCGCGCCACTGCTTCACCCCGATGCCTTGGATCGCCTGGTCGAGTACCCATTTCCGGGCAATATCCGCGAGCTGCAGAACCTCACCGAGAGGATGGTGGTTCTGAATACTTCGGGGACCGTCGGGGTGGACGACTTGCCCGCGGAGATAGGGGGGCGTTCAACGCCTCAGCCCCGAAGCATCGTAGTCCCGGTGGGGACAAGTCTCAGGGAGGTCGAGCGCTTGGTAGTAGACGAGACTTTGAGGTGTACCCGCGGCGACAAGAAGCTTGCGGCCAAGCTATTGGGTGTCCACTGGCGGACGGTGTACCGGCATCTGGAGGGGGCTGCCGCGGATTTGGCCATGGAACAGCCTCTGCCCGAGTCTCCTCCCGCATCCGAGGGGGAGAAGGCGGCGTGAGCGCGTGGGGCTAACATCCGGCGGAATGATGCAATTTTCATCGCGCGCTGCTTAGATGGAGGGGGTGGAAACAGAGTTTCTAATCGCGCTCGTAGCCGGAGTCGGCGCCGTTGCAACCGTGGGGGCCTGGGCCTGGTCCCGGCGTGGGAGGTTGCGGCCCGCCTCTTCGCTACCGGCCCCGGTTCCCCGGGTCCCCGCTGCGGTGGAAGTCGAGAGGGCTCCCGAGCCCGTCGCGGTCGAGGCGCCGGCCGATCTCTCTCAGCGGTTGGCTAAGACGCGTGCGACGTTTCTGACCCGGTTGGGCGCGTATTTCGGCAGGTCCGGGGAAAGCGTCCAGCCCGCGGAGTGGGAGGCCATCGAAGAGGCCCTGCTCGAGGGCGATGTGGGGGTGAAGACGACGGCCCTTTTGATCGAGGCGGTGCGCCAGCGATCCGGCGGCTCGGACCTCAGGTCCCTGATGGCCGATGAGGCGCTTCGCCTCCTATCAGGCTCGAAGCATGGAGATCTCGACTTCCCAGGAGCCCCAAAGCCGCTGGTTATTAGCATCGTGGGCGTGAACGGAGTGGGAAAGACGACGACGATCGGAAAGCTGGCGCATGCGATCAGGGGAAAGGGCATGACGGTCTTGCTGGGGGCCGGGGATACCTTTCGAGCCGCCGCGATCGAGCAGCTTAGAATCTGGGCGGAGCGCGAGGGAGCGGACTTCGTGCACGGAAGGGAAGGCTCGGATCCGGGCGCGGTTGCCTTCGATGCTGTTTCGGCGGGGGTGGCTCGGGGGGCGGATGTCGTCCTTCTGGACACGGCCGGCAGGTTGCACACGAAGTCGAATCTGATGGACGAGTTGAAGAAGGTGCACCGGGTGGTCAAGAAGGTGGTTGCGGAGGCGCCCCACGAGGTTTGGATGGTTCTAGACGGAACGCTCGGACAGAATTCGGTTAACCAGGCACGGGAGTTCCAGAAGGTACTTGGCCTGACCGGGGTCATCGTGACCAAGCTCGATGGGACGGCCAAAGGGGGAGCTCTCCTCGCGGTCGCGGCCGAGCTTGGTCTAAGCATTCGGTACATTGGTCTCGGAGAACGGGCCCAGGATCTGGTGCCGTTCGAGCCGAAGCCATTCATTAATGCGATTCTGGGAATCTAATACGCGCCAGCCTAACCGCGACAATTGAAAGGACTTCATTGTCACACCAGTTTTTCAGCCTGCTGGGTGGCTCGGCCCTGCTGATCTTTTCGATGGCCGAGTTGTCCCGGGCGGTACAGTACATCGCGGGCGCGCGGTTTCGCCTGTGGATGAACAGCTTCGGGCACCACCGCATCTCCGGGTTCATCCTAGGGGTGGTGCTCGCCCTCGCGCTGAGCAGTAGCGGGGCCGCCACTGTGATGCTCGTTTCCCTGGCGAACGCTCGGCTGCTGACCTTGGAGCAGGTCTTCGCGATGTCGCTGGGGGCGTCGCTCGGATCGACGTTCGTCGTCTTCCTCTTCACGCTGAAGCTCTCGTCCTACGGGCTGCTTCTCGTGTTCGTCGGCGTTGTCGCCGAGGGGCTCTTCAGGGCGGATCGGGCCACTCGTATGAGTCGGTGCGTGCTCTACCTGGGGATGATGCTTTTTTCCCTGGCTCTGCTCGTGGAAGCGGGGGAGGCCCTGCGAAAGGACGAACTCTTTCAGTACCTGGCCCTGTACTTCCGCGAGCGTCCAGTGGCGGCGCTTTTTCTCTCCGCCCTCCTGACCTCCGCGGTCCATAGCAGCGCGGCCACCATCGCCTTCGTGATGACCCTGGTGGCGGCAGACGATCAGGGGTTGCGGCACGCCATTCCGTGGGTCCTTGGCGCCAACCTTGGCACTTCGACAACCGCGGTGTGGGCGAGCATGCGCGAGGGGGCGTTGGGAAAACAGGCGGCGCTGGGTAACCTGCTGTTCCGAGTCGCCGGGGTCGCCGTTTGTCTCCCTTTCATCGATTCGCTGGCGATTCCAGCCGCCTTTCTGGGCGGCTCGATCGCCCAGCAGGTGGCGGTGACCCACGTCCTTTTCAATCTGATACTGGCTCTGGCTTTTCTTCCGTTCGTCAGGGTTGGGGTAAAGCTCGTGCGGCGCTGGATACCCGTGGAGGAAAACTCCGGCCCGTTCCGGTTCTTTTATCTGGACGACCGGATCCTGGACTCACCGGAATTGGCGCTGGCCCAGGCCCAACGCGAAATCCTTCGAGTGGCCGACACCGTCGAGCGCATGATCGAGCGTATTCCGTCGCTGTTCGAAACCGACGACCCGTCGGAGCTGGAAGCCGTGAAGGCGATGGACCATATCGTCGATTTTCTCAACCGCGGGATTAAGAGATACCTTACCAAGCTGTCACAGAGCGAGATGACGCCACAGCAGGCGCAGCGCGAGTTCGAGTGTCTGATTCGCACCAACGACCTGGAGAATATCGGAGATATCGTCGACAAAAATGTGATTGAGCTGGCGAGAAAGAAGCAGAAGAAGGGGCATACCTTCTCGCGCGAGGGCTGGCAGGATCTTCTCGGGCTTCACCGCAAGGTACTCGAGTGCGTGAAGGTATCGACGGCCTATTTCAATACCAGGGACAACGAGTTGATGGTCCGGATGCTCCTGCTGTACTCGCGGATCGAGGAGTTGATGTTCGACTTGAGCGAGAAGCACGTCCAGAGACTCCATCTGGGAATCCAGGAAAGCATCGACTCCAGCTCCCTGCACCTGGATCTCATCGGCAACCTGCACCGCATAGCTGGGCTCTCCGTGAACTTCACCCGGCTCACGGCAACGCGCCACAATCCAGCGCCCGCTGAGGCGGGAACATGAGGCACTCATGAGTACTCCCCGCGCAAATGCCGGGGCTGTTTTCAGGCTCAGAGCCACCCGTGGGGATGCGCCCGAAATGCTCACGGCGGAAGCGATCCTCAAGAAAATAGCGCGGGGGCGCCTGACGGGCGACGAAGAGATTTCTCCCGTGGATCGGGAGGACTGGGTGAAGCTGGCCTCTCACCCCGCTTTTTACGATGCGCTTCTCAAGCGGCTCTATGCGGACCAGTACCAGGGAATGGCGGGGCAGGGAGGGGGGGAAAGCCCTGCCGCCGGCGGCGGGGAGCAGGGCACCCGCCAAGCCACCCGTCAGGGGGACGCCGCCGGGGCTCCCGGCGACGGGGAGGATGGGCCCAATACACGTCAGATCGGGGACGTGAAGGAGGGGGCGGCAACTATTCAACAGGCATTGATCGACGAGCTTTTCAAAGACACACACGCCGGTGAGCACCCCGCAGGAGAGCCGGAATCCGACGATCCCGCGGGCACCACGGTTGCGCGGATTCCCTCTCCCGGAGAACCAGCGCTTGGGGAGCCGATCGAGCCGGCAGAGCCGGCGGGTCCTAGCGAGATGTTGCCGCCCTCGGCCCGAGGCGAGCCCGGCGAGATCGAGCTGCGCGAGCGCAGTGCCCGGCGCAGGAAGATGGCGTGGATCGGGCTGGCGATCTGCGTTCTTGTCCTGCTCTTTCAATTCGGTGTCCGGGGGGGAAGGAAGACCGTCAGGACCGTCGGGGAGGCAGGGAAAGACCGTGCCTTCAAGCCGGTGCTTGATTCACCCGCGGTGCGAGAAAAGAAGATCATTTCCCTTATGCGGGAGGCCGAGGGCCTTGCTGCGGGGGACTCTCCGCCCTTCTATCGCGGCGCCTACGAGGTGCTCGAGGAGGCGCGAGCCTACGATGAGGCGAACGCGGACGCGCTGGGCCGGCTTGCCGAAGTGGGTGCCAGGATCCCCGATCCCGCCAACGTCGCCCGAGTCGAGCAATACATTCAGCGGGGCCGTGTAGCGGATCCGCATTTCTCGCAGTTCTACCGGGCGGAAGCGATTCTTGCGCTGCGCAAGGGGGACCTAGACCTTGCCAGCCGTAAGATTGCTGCTGCTTACGAGGCGGATCCCACGAACGGGGACAACGCGGTCGTAAACGCGGAGATCAAGCTGCGGGCGGGCGATCTCGGGGGTGCCCGCACCGATCTGGAAGAGGCTATAAAGTATGCTCCGGCTCTCGTGCGCGCCCACTACCTTTACGCCGCCATCGCCGTGAAACAGTCGGATCTCGCTGGGGCACGAACTCAGGCACTCGAAGCGCTCAAGCTCAACCCGCTGCACTCGCCTTCCTACCTAGTGCTGGCCGATGTTGCTTCAGCGCAGGGGAATCTGGGCGAGGCTCGGGGGTTGTACGAGACCTCCGGCCGGCTCGCGGCATTCGGCGATCGGGGTTCGGCAGCCAAGGCCTTTCTCCGGCTCGGCGAGATCCTGGAGGCGTCTGGCAACCGGGATGAGGCGCTGAACAGCTATCGGCTAGCCTACTACTACGAGCCCGCTTCGTCTGGGTCTCTGACCGAGAAGACCAAGGGACTGGACCTCGCCGACTCCTCCCTCAAGAAGCTGGCTGACGCGACCTCCTACGGAGAGGACTACTTTCTCGAGCAGGCCGAGGGTCTGATGGGGCAAGGGAAACACAACGAGGCCGTGCGTTTTTACCAGGCCGCGTACCTCTTGGCGCCAGAAAACGGCGAGATCGCCGTGCGGCTTGGCGAGACTCTCGAGAAGCTCGCGACCTCGTACGACGATTTCCGCCAGATCATGAATCTGTACGAGCGGGCCATCGAGCGGTCTCCCACGCTCGGGCGAGCTTATATGCGGTTGGGAATCCTCGAAACCGAGCAATACAACTGGGATCGAGGCAGAAAGCTCTTGATGCAGGCTCAGGCTCTGATGCCGAAGGATGCCGACGTGTACGTGGCGCTGGGCAAGCACTACTACAAGCGGCAGGACTACAACGAGGCGCTGAATCAGTTCGTCGAGGCCAAGAAATACAACCCGAACGACTCGGAGATCCCCTACTACGCGGGCCTACTCCGCCTTGTCGTCCCGCGGGACGCGGTTCGAGACGCCGCTCCATTCTTCGAGCAGGCGTACAAGCTGAATCCTCAGAACTACGACGCGCTCGTCGAGTGGATGAAGCTGCGCGTTCTCAACTACGAAAAGAATTTTGCGATCAAGTTCGTCAACAACCTCATCGCGGCGGAGCCTGACAACGCGAACTACCACTGGGTTCTAGGGGAAATCTATGCGACCAATGGCGAACATCGGCGCGCGATTCTAGCCCACCACAAGGCTCTGGATATCGATAACAGGAATAGCAAGGTGCGGATGTCCCTGGCTGCGTCGCAGCAGGCGATCGGGGAGTCGGAGCGAGCCATCGCCGAGTACCGGACTGCTTCCATCATCGATCGGCGCAATAGTAACGGCTATTTCAAGGCGGCTGATCTGCTCTTCCAGCTGAAGAACTTCACGCGCGCCGAGGAGATGCTTCGGGATCTGATCGCCGTTTCTCCGAACTACCCTGGTGCGCAGCGGTATCTTTCCAGGATCTTCGCCGCGCGCAAACAGCGCGATCTGGCCATTGAGGCGATGCAGAAGGAGGTGTCTAACAATCCCGAGAATGTGAAATTCATCCTCGAACTGGCCGAGCTCTACATGGATTACGAAAAGTACGAGGAGGCTGTGAACGAGCTCAAGCGTGTTACCAACCTGGCCCCCCTGGCCGCCGCGCCCGAGTTTCGGAACGAGAAGATCCGCGCGTATCTGCTCCTTTCCCGCTGCTACCGGGCCCTGCTCAAGCCCGAAAGTGCCGAGGCTTCGATTCGACTCGCCCTCGACCTCGATGCGAACGACCCCGAGTTGCATCGCGAAATGGGCTATGTGTACTATGATCTGCAGCGCGACAAGGAGGGCGTGAAGGCCTTCGAGTTCTACTTGAACCGTAACCCTGCCGCGCGCGACGCCGAGCAGATCCGGCGCCTGATTCAGAGGATGGTCATCGAAGAGTAGCCGGACATGCTCGATCCCAAGTACGTCGTATCCAATCTGGATAAGGTTCGCGCTTCCCTCGCCCGGCGGGGTGGAGGCAACCGCTGGTCTCCGGCGGTCGAGCAGATCGTTTTGCGGGACAAGGAGCGGCGGGCGATCATCCAGTTGGTCGAAGGCCTCAAACACAAGAGGAACGCGGCTTCACAGGAGATCGCGAAGGCGAAGCGCGACGGCGGGGATGCCGGCGCCCTTCTGGACGAGATGAAGCAGGTGGCGGTTCAGATCCGCGAGTTCGATGAGAAGGCGGCGGAGATCGATCGGGCCCTGGAGGCATTGCTTCTGGAAATGCCTAACCTTCCCGATGAGAGCGTGCCGGAGGGCGGGGGTCCGGAGCAGAACGTCGAGGTTCGCCGCTGGGGGAAACCTCCCCATTTCGCGTTCAAACCGCTTACGCACGATGAGATCGGCGAGAAGCTGGGAATTTTCGATTTCAAGAAGGCCGGCGAAGTCACCGGTGCGCGCTTCGTTTTTCTGAAGGGCCTCGGGGCCAAGCTCGAGCGGGCTCTCATTCAGTTCATGCTCGATACTCACGGGGCCGCCGGATACGAGGAAATTCTTCCTCCGTTCCTGGTAAACCGGGACTCTCTCACTGGGACGGGGCAGCTTCCGAAGTTCGAAGAGGACGTCTTCAAGATCGAAAAGGTCGGCTACTATCTCATTCCGACGGCGGAGGTGCCGGTCACGAACTACCACCGCAACGAGATCATGCCGGGAGAGTTGCTCCCCCGGAAATATTGCGCCTACACGCCCTGTTTCCGATCCGAGGCCGGCAGCTACGGCAAGGATACGAAGGGCCTGAAGCGGCAGCACCAGTTCAACAAGGTGGAGCTGGTGAAGTTTTGCCGGCCCGAGGATTCCGCGGCCGAGTTGGAGAGCCTTACAGGGGATGCCGAGAAGATTCTCCAAAGTCTGGGGCTTCACTACCGCGTGATGGCGCTGTGCGGAGGTGACCTCGGGTTCAGCGCCCAGAAGACCTATGATCTCGAGGTCTGGTCGCCCGCCACCGGCGCGTTCATGGAGATCTCGAGTAGCTCGTGCTTCGGGGAATTTCAGGCCCGCCGCGCGGGAATCCGCTACCGCGACTCTAAAACCGGCAAGGTCCACTTCGTCCACACGCTCAATGCCTCCGGGCTGGCCGTGGGCCGCACGCTGCTTGCGTTGATCGAGAACTTCCAGAAGGAAGATGGGACGTTCGATGTTCCTCCGGTGTTAGCGGTGTATCTCTAGATGTGTCATATATGGACCCGCCCTGTTCGCAAGGGTGAAGGTGAGTTGAGGATAGCTTGCAGTCATATATCCGGCCTTAGGGTTTCCCCCGTGCCACGATGATTTTCGCGCTCTCACGCCTTCGCATTGCG
>Ga0247727_10009345_pt1 | contig 17814 bp, 17 predicted proteins | sample WisWelCaveWW1625_FD_202498 | JGI IMG/M metagenome (GOLD analysis project Ga0247727, IMG submission 202498) | Biofilm microbial communities from Wishing Well Cave, Virginia, United States - WW16-25 | ecosystem: Environmental > Aquatic > Deep subsurface > Groundwater > Cave microbial mat | place...
ACGACGCGACCGCGTGCCAAAAAGCGCTTGCCGCGCGCCGGCGCCAGCAGGTTCAGTTTGTACTCGATGCTGAGCACGTCCGCGTCCACCGGCATCAGCGAGAAAGCCGCGTAGCCGCAGGCGCTGTCGAGGATCGACCCCAGTACGCCTGCGTGCAGGAAGCCGTGCTGTTGCGTGAGATCGTCCCGGTGCTCGAGTGCGATGTCCACTTCGCCTGGTGCCACGTGCGTGAGTCGCGCTCCCAATGTTGTCATGAACTGCTGTCGCGCGAAGCTCGCGCGCACGGCAGCCTCGTAGTCTGGATTCTGAATGACCATGACGGCGCGCATGCAATCACAACCACGATTCGAGTGGGCCACGTGCGAATGCGTTGAGTCCCAAGCCCGAACTGCGACCGGCGCGCAGGTGAAATGCTCCGGCGCACGCGATCATCGCCGCATTGTCGGTGCAGAGCCGTGGCGGCGGCACGTGCAACGACGCGCTTTGACGCGCCAACAATTCATTGCAGCGCGCCCGCAACGGTCCATTGGCGGCGACGCCGCCGGCCAAGTATGCATGTCGCACGCCGGCGCGTGCCACCGCGGCATCGAGTTTGGTCGACAGCGCGTCGACAATGGCTTCTTGCGCGCTCGCCAACACGTCGTACGCACGCGGTGACATCTGCAGCAATTCTTCCGGCGTGCGATCGGATGCCGCCATGCCGATGCGCGGCACGTTCGTGTTCGGCACCAGGCCCTCGCGTTCCAGCACCAAACGCGCCGCGGTTTTCAATCCGCTGAAGCTGAAGTCGAGCGAGCCAGGTTCGAGCCGCGCGCGCGGCAACAACACCGCGTTCGCATCGCCGCGCCCGGCCAGGCGTTCGAACTGCGGCCCCGCCGGGTACGGAATGCCGATCATCTTGCCGATCTTGTCGAAGGCTTCGCCGGCGGCGTCATCGCGCGTCGCGCCCATTTCTTCGAACACGCCGAGCGCCGGCATGTGTACGAGCTGCGTGTGACCGCCCGAGATCACCAGCACGACGTTCGGGAAGTGCATGTCCGCAACCAACCAGTTGGCCATGATGTGGCCCTCGATGTGGTGCACGCCGATGAACGGTTTGCCGAGACCGAAGGCGAGCGACTTGCCGAGCGACAGTCCGACGAGGAGCGAGCCCAGCAGACCGGGGCCGGCGGTGGCGGCGATGCCATCCAGGTCGGCGCTGCGGACGCCGGCGCGGTCGAGAGCCGCCTGAATCACCGGGACGATGTGCTTCAAGTGTTGGCGCGAGGCGATTTCGGGCACGACGCCGCCGTACTCGCGGTGCGTGAGCTGCGACGCCACGACATTCGCGAGCACGTCGCGGTCATCACGCAGCACCGCCGCGGCGGTGTCATCGCAGGACGTTTCGATTCCGAGCACGAGCATGTTGAGATCCAAGGTGTCACATGCGGTGACGGCGCATGTCCACGACGTGGACGGTGGAGTTGCCGCGTTCTTCTGGTCGCGATTCTAGAGTGGGCTCCCGAGGCGGTCAATCGAGCTGCGGAGAGTTCGATTCTCGCCGGCACGCGCATTGCGAAAGTGAATGCCGACGCCCCCGGAACTCCGACGTGTTGCGGCGTGTGATACGAACAGCAGAGCATCGCATCGACGCGCGCGCAACTTCATACGGGTGAGTTCCGCCGTCGTGGCGAGCGGCGAGCATCGTCGATCCAGCAAACCGATGCTCGCCCTCGCCCGCCGGATCCGATCCCGATGTTTTCCATGATCGTCCTGACGGCTAACTCGCTCCGGACCGAGTTGCTGAAATTCGAGCCATCGAGGGTCTCGGCGTCGCCGCGCGCTCTCTGGATCCCGCACCTGCCGGTGTGTCGCGGCGCGGTCGAGGACTGCTGCCGGCCCGCGGGTGTTCGAGGATGCCGGACCGACGCACGCGCGAGCAGCGTGCCACAACGCCGCCCGGTGCGTCCGCGGCCGCGAATGCCGGACGCTGCCGCCGAGACCCTTCGCGAGTGATCCGCTGTGCCCGCTCGTTGGGCTGTGGCTGTTCGCCGGGTTGGGGCTGTCGTCCCAAGCGGGACGTTGTCGGCCGTGCCGAGGCGAGTTGTGCGTGCGGGTCGTGAGGTTGCCATCGTCGAGACGCAGCACCGCACGCACTGTCTGAGCAGCGGCGCGGCCGACAACGCGCCCGCGTGCAACCAGTTCCGTTCAGCTCAGTTCAGCCGCGGCTGATCGCTCGAATCCGCCGGAGGCGATTCTGCGCCGGCAATCTCGTCATAGCGAAACTGCGCCAGCAACCGCATCGCGATTGGAGCTTCGAGACCCAGCGACTCGATCGCATCCTCGAGCTCGATGCGCTTGTGCCCGTATGCACTGGCAACCAAATGCACGAAGGCATCGGGCAACTGCCGCACCGGGTCGAGTTCCAGCGCCGGGTCGCGCAGTGCTGCGAGCAGATCATGCTGGCCGCGCAGCAGGGTGTCGACGTCCTGCGGTTCGATCCAGCCCAGCGACAACAGGCGCGCGAACACGGTTTCGACTTCGGCTTCGAAGTACACGTGCAGTTGGCGCACGAAGTCGGCGTTCAGGGAGTGCGGTGTTTCGAGGTGCATGCCGCGGCGGTAGGCGTCGAGATCATCGTGTGGCATCAGGAACGCGAGTGCGAATTGATGCGCGCGTAGCTCGACCGGATCGGTGAGTGACTCCGGCGTCGGTCGCCCGCACAAGGTGACGATGTACGGGTCGTAGTCGGCGAGGAAATGCCCGTACTGGTGCGCCGCGACATAGGCGTGCTCGGCCGGCGGCGCCTGCGCGTGCACCAAGATGCAGGGCCCCACGTCCTGGTCGAAGAAGAAGCCGCCGCGCACGTCGGAGCTGGCCGGGAAAGCGCACGGCAGAACCTTCACGCCTTGTTCCTCGATCAGGTGATCCAACTCGAGGACCGGCCCGTGCTCGAGACCGAAGCGGGCGCGTTCGGCATCGGCGAGTTGCTCGCCCTGGGACATCACGTCGCCCGTGGGTGCCAAGTCGAGCCCGAGCGCGGAAGGCGAATAGGACACGGCCGCATCGCCCCGCACCATGCGCTCCATGAGGGCGTAGCGCGTCGCGAGCGCGAGAATGGAACTCAGGAACGTCGGCGACAACGCCGGCGCACCGGACCTCAGGGTTCGGTCGCCGGCAGCCAGGTGTTCGATCAACTGCGCGTGTGTGCGCATGAACCTACGCTCGGGATTGAGGACGGCTGCCGGGCTTGACCGCCGCGGTTCCGGCGGCGCACTGCGGGCAGTCGCCGGCAGGGTAGGCCTCGGCGCGCACTTCGAGCAAGGCGTCGAGCGGCACCTCGAGAGGGTGCTGGCCGCCGCTGCGGTCGATGATGGCGCCGGCCGCCACGACCTCGGCGCCATGTGCGCGTGCGACGGTGATGGCTTCGGCGAACGAGCCGCCGCGCGTGCAGACGTCGTCCACGACGACGACGCGAGTACCGGGTGCGAGCGCGAAGCCGCGTCGCAGCGCCATCGCGCCGTTGGCGTCGCGCTCGACGAACAGCGCCGGAATGCCGAGCGCCGCAGCGGTTTCTTGCCCGATGACGAGACCGCCCAGAGCCACGCCCAGCACGACTTCGGGCTGGTGCACGCGTAGTTTCTCGCCGAGCCACATGCCGGCGCGGCGCGCGTACTGCGGATGCTGCAGCAGCTTGGCGCATTGCACGTAGCGATCGCTGTGCAATCCCGACGACAACAAGAAATGTCCGCTCAACAGTGCTTGCGATTCCTCCAACATGCGCACCAGTCGAGTCGCGACGGTGGCGGAGGCAGTCGTCGCGGTGCGGGTGCGTTCAGCGAGCGCAATCGCGACTTCGGCCGCGATCGCACGCGCGGCGGCAGCCGGGTCCGTCGCCGCGGCGATGGGGCGACCGATGACGAGCAGGTCGGCACCATCGCGGATCGCATCATGCGGCGTCGCGACCCGCCGTTGATCACCGGCGGACGAACCGGCCGGGCGCACGCCCGGGGTCACGATGAGAAAATCGGCACCGCACGCAGCACGGATGCGCGCCACCTCTTGCGGCGACGCGATGGCACCATCCAAGCCGCAACGTTGTGCGAGGAGTGCCCGCTCGACAACTTCCTCGGGATCGGTGTCGCCGAGACTCGTCAGCACCGTGACGCCCAAGAGTAGCGGCCGCGGTTCCGGCAGCGCGTCGCGTGCACGCGCCGCCGCCGTCAACATGTCGGCGCCGCCGCTCGTGTGCAGCGACAACCACCGTGCTCCGAGCCCACCCGCAGCGCGCACCGCGGCAGCCACCGTGTTCGGAATGTCGTGGAATTTGAGATCGAGAAACACCGGCAAGCCGAGGTTGCGCCACGCGTGCACCGCCTCCGGGCCGCAGGCGGTGAACAGTTCCTTGCCGACCTTGAGCGCGCCGATCTCGCGCCCCACGCGTGCAACCAAGTCGCGCGCCGCGTCCAGCGACGGCACGTCGAGAGCCAGGATGATGCGCGCGCGCGCGCCCGTATGTGCAGTCTGTGCAACCGTGGTGTGTGGCTCTGTCGGCACGAAGTCCTCCGCTTCGATCACGTCGTGGATGGGTTGCAGTCGCGCACGCCGCAGTCGCGCGGCAACCGCAGCGCGTGCGGGTGTGCAACCCCGCGTTCGTTTACGAAAGCTCGCACGCCATCGCGCACTTCCGCCAGCAATGTCGGGCGCGAGTACAACACGGTCCCCAACTGCACCGCGACCGCTCCCGCCATGAAGAACTTGATCGCCTCGGTGGGTCCCGCGATGCCGCCTACTGCAACCACCGGCGTGCGCACCGCGCTCGCGATTTCCCACACCTTCAACAACGCCACCGGAAAGATGGCGGGACCCGACAGCCCGGCGCGCACGCGCGCGAACGTCGGCTGATTCTTGAGCAGATCGATGTCCATGCCGGCCAGTGTGTTGATGGCGACGATGGCGTCGGCGCCGCCCTGTTCCGCGCCCTGCGCCAAGTGCACGATGTCGGTGACGTTCGGCGTCAGCTTGATGGCGACGGCGCGATCGGGCAGGCGATCCTTCACCGCGCGCGTGATGCGCTCGACGGCGCGCGCTTCGGCGGCATCCTTGTCACCACCTTCATCGACGTTCGGGCAGCCGAGATTCACCTCGACCGCCACGACGTCAGGATGTTCGGCCAAGCGCGCAGCGATCTCGCCGTATTCGTCGAAGTTCGTGGCCGCGATGCTCACGAACGGCACGCCACCCGCCGCGACCAACGCCGGCAACTTCTCGCGTAGGTAGACGTCGAGACCGACGTTCTGCAAACCGATCGAATTGAGCAGACCGGCATGCGTTTCCTGCAAACGCGGCAGCGCGTTGCCGCCGCGCGGCGCGCGCGTAATGGTCTTCGTGACGACGGCGCCCAACTCACCGGGCGCGATGAAGTCGGCGTACTCGAGCCCATAGCCGAAGCAACCCGACGCGGCGAAGTAGGGGTTCGCGAACCGCGCCGGCCCGATCTGCACCGGGAACTCGTTCGCCATGCTTCGAACTCCGATCAACTCGCGCTCGGAATCACGTCGGGGCCGAACACGGCGTCGGCCTCGAACACCGGCCCATGCGTGCAAATGGGAACGTAGCCGCGCACCGATGGGGTCACGCAACCCATGCACACGCCGACCCCACAGCCCATCACTTCTTCCAAGGAGACGAAGAGGCGCGCGACCCGCGCACCGATCGCATCGTACAGCGCCCGCATCATCGCATGCGATCCGCACGCGAGCACGATCGCTCCCGCTGCCGGCGCTCGATCCAATTCGACCGCGGCGCGCTCGACGCACGTGCCGCGAAATCCCAGCGAGCCGTCGTCGGTGGTCGGAATGATGGTGCCGCGCACGCCCGACAACACTTCAACTTCGACGTCCGACGCGGTGCGACCGCCGTACAGAATGCGATAGTCCATCGACTGCGCCAGCGCATCGAGCCGGCGCGCGACGAATTGCAGCGGCGCGATGCCGAAGCCGCCGCCGACCAAGAGCAACGGCGCAGCCGTCTCGCGCTGCCATGCGGCGAGCTGCGGCGCCGCAGGGAACCCGCGTCCGAGCGGCGGACTCGTGTCCACGGCCTCGCCCGCTTGTAAGCGCACCAATTCGCGGCTCGCCGGTCCCACCGGTTTCACCATGAAGCTGCGCCAACCATCGCCCTCGTCCAAGATGCTCATCGGACGGCGCAGCAGATGCTGCGACGGCGCCGCCAGCATTTGCACGAATTGCCCGGGCTGCGAGCGCGGCGCGTCGGCACGCGCACCGGGATGCGCGATCCGCAGCCGATGCGAACCACCCGACAGCGGCACGTTCTCGATCACGGTCGTGAGGATGGCTCGCCTCCTTCGGAACGAGAATTCCACGCGGTCAGAATCGCTTGCGCTTCGCGCCCCTGCGGTGTCGTCGGGAAGTCGCGCACGACGCGATCGTATGCCGCTTGCGCCCGCGCCGCATCGCGCAGTCGATAGTCGTAGATCCACGCGATCCCGAATGCCGCCTTCGGTGCGGCGAAACTCGCGGCGTAATCGACCAGCACGCGTTCGAACTCGCCGAGCGCCAACAGCGGTTGATCCAGATCGAGGAGGTCGATCTCAGCCACCTGCAGTTGCTTGCTCGCCAAGTCTTCGAATTCCGCCGTCAGAGCGATCTGCACGCCGAGCGAGTCGCGCGGCGTAAGACTGTCCGCTGGCGCGGCGCGCCAGCGCGCCAAGACCTCATCCGCCGACCGCAGGCCTTCCATCGCGACGCTGCGCGCTGCGATCGCTGCGCTCTTGCGTGCCGCCAGATCGCCGACCGAAGTGCCGCGCTTTTCACGCAGCGACGCTTCGTACGATTCACGCGCTTGATCGTAGAAGCCAAGCCGCCGCCGAATCTCGCCGATCTCGTAGTGTGCGCGCGCCGCGAGATCCGTCTTCGGCGATGATCGTGCCATTTGATCCAAGTCTTGGCCGGCTTCCTCCGGTTCGCCCGCCAGCGCGCGTGTGACCGCAATCTCGACGTTCAGTTCGTCCTTGCGACCCAGCCGCGCCGCCGACTTGCGCAAGTCGAGTAAACGACTCGAGACCGACATCAACATCTCTTCGGCGCGCCCCATCTCTGCTGCGAGCTCGGGCGACAAGGGTGGCAACGCTTCGGACACATTCGCCGCTGCGACCGCCGAGCTTTCGGCGCCGGCCGCCGCCGTGCCCGACGACTCCTCGATGGCGCGAGACGAATCAGGCAGGAGGGCTTCCTTCTTGGTACCCGCGCGCGCAACCGCAGCCATCGAATCGCGCGACGCGACGCGTACACCCGCCACCACGCTGCGACCGGCGCGGCGGCTCGTCGCCATGGCGCGATGCATGCGCGTGAACGGTTGCATGGTCGGATTCGCGAGCAAATTCTCGGCTTGCGATCGCATCGCCAGCGTGCCGCGCAACTCGGCCTCGAAGCGCACCTCGGGCGTCACGTCGGATTCCAGCACCCGCGCGTACTCGGCCTGGGCTTCCGCCCAACGCTGCTCGTCCTCGAACGTGCGCGCGATGCGCACCCGCGCGTCGCCCACCAGCGGGCTCTTCGGATGCGCCTCGATGAACGCGCTCAATTCACGGCGCGCATTGTCGAAGTCGCCGCTTCCCAGCCGCGCCTCGGCACCGCGGAACACTGCCTCGACGCTCAGCGTGCTGTTCGGGAAGTGCGCCGCGAGCTGCTCGAAGGCGCGCGACGCGCCACCTGCATCATCCTGTCGCAACGCCGCCAGGCCCATGTGGTACCAGGCCCGCTCGGCGTATTCGGTCTCCGGGAAGCGTTCGAGTAGTCCCTCGAACGACGCGCGCGCCTGCGCGTTCTCGCCGCGATGCAGGCGCGACATCCCGATCAGGAACAACGCGTCGTCGACGTACTTGCTCTTCGGGTAGTACTGCAGCAGGAGCAAACACCTGTCGATGCACTTCTGATAGGTCTCGTTGCCCGACGCTCCCTGAGAGATCGTGCGCTCCTTCTCGGCTTTCTTGAACATGCCTTTGGCGTTGTAGAAGGTGTTGTAGTAAGCGCAACCGGAGGTGGCGAGCACGACGGCGAGCGCGAGTCGCGTGCCGACTTGTCGCAATGCTCGCCAGGACATCGGAGTGCTCCTTCGTAACAAGCCGGACCGGAGTGACGCGCGCCGCGCTGCTCAGACAGGACGCGTGCGGGCCTCAGTCTACTGACCCTGGCCAGCTTCTCGACCGCACGCGTCAACTCGCGACGCGGCGCGCGTCACTCCGGCCCGGGGTTGCTGCCAGCGTCAGCGCGTCAACACTCTCCTGCCCGCGTCGCTACCCGATGGCGGCCACTGCGGCTTCGGTGGCGAGGCGGTGCACCAGATGGCCGCGGTGGATGGTGGCGGCAACGCGACCGCGCAGGGCGCGGCCGACGAACGGTGAATTGCGTGCGCGCGACTGCATGGTGCTGGTGCGCACTTGCCAGCGCGCCGAGGGATCCAGGAGTGCGAAATTCGCCAGAGTTCCGGCGGCCAACCGGCCTCCTGGCAATGCGAAGCGTTGCGCGGGCAGCAGGGTCATGCGCCGCACCAGGTCGGTCAGCGTCATGCGTCCGCCGACGACGCATTGCGTATGCGCGACGCCGAAGGCGGTCTCGAGGCCGATGACACCGAACGGCGCGCTGTCGAACTCGACGTCTTTTTCCATTTCGGCGTGTGGTGCGTGATCGGTGGCAAGCAGGTCGATGGTGCCATCCGCGAACGCCTCCAACACGGCCAGACGATCCGGCTCGCTCCGGAGCGGCGGATTCATTTTGTAATTGGCGGAGTAGCCCACCAGCTCGCGATCGGTCAGCTCGAGATAATGTGGTGCGGTTTCGGCGGTGACGTCCAAACCCCAGTCGCGCTTCGCGAGCCGGATCAAGTCCACGCCGCCGCGCGTCGAAACGTGCTGCACGTGAATCGGTGCGCCGGTCTCGCGCGCCAGCACCAGATCGCGTGCGATCCCTAACTCCTCCGATGCGGCCGGAATCCCGGGGATGCCGAGGTGCGTAGACCAGTAGCCTTCATGCATGTGACCGCCACGCGACAGCGACTTGTCCTCCGAGTGCGCGGTCACGACCAAGCCAACCATGGCGGCATGCTCGAGTGCGCGCCGCATCAGCGCCGTGTCGGACACCGGGCTGCCATCGTCGGTGAGCGTGACGGCGCCGGCGGTGCGTAAGTCGAAATACTCGGCCAGCTTCTCGCCGGCGCGACCCAACGTCAGCGCCCCGGCCGCGAACACGTCGCACAACCCGACCTCGCGCCCGCGCCGCAGCACCGCTTCCACCACGCTGGCGCGATCGAACGGCGGATCGGTATTCGGCATCATGACGACGCCGGTGAAACCACCGGCGACGGCGGCGCGACAGCCGCTTTCGATGTCTTCCTTGTATTCCTGACCCGGTTCGCGGAAGTGCACGTGCACGTCGATGAATCCCGGGGCGATGTGCACGCCGCCGGCGTCGACGCGCGGCACCGACGCCGACACGCCAACCGCAGCACCAACCTCCACGATGACACCATCTCGCACGTGGATTTCCCCCGGCGCGGGCGCCTTCGCTTCCGGATCCACCAGCATGCCACCCGCCAGCACGTACTCGCGCGGCAACGATTCGAACTCGATGTGCATCGCGTCTCCTTTCATGCCGTCGCCGCCGGCACCGCCCGCGGCAGTTCGTGCACCGTGCGTGTTTCTTCTTCGCCAGCCGCGCCGATCAGGAGGTAGCAGACCGCCATGCGCACCGCGACCCCATTGGTCACCTGTTGCAGGATGACGGCGCGCGGCCCGTCGGCCACTTCCGGGCTGATTTCGACGCCGCGGTTCATCGGTCCCGGGTGCATGACGAAGCATTCGGGCTTGGTGGTGTTCAGCACTTCGTTGGTGATGCCGAACATGCGGGCGTACTCGCGCACACCGGGGAACGTATTGGTTCCCTGGCGCTCGAGCTGGATGCGCAAGACATTGATCACGTCGGCATCGCGCACCGCGCGGCGCAGGTCGTATTCCACGTGCACGCCCAGATCCTCGACCCGCTTCGGCATCATCGTGCGCGGTCCGCACACGGTGACCCGCGCACCCAAAGCTCGCAGTCCCCAGATGTTCGAGCGCGCCACCCGGCTGTGCGCGATGTCGCCGAGAATGGTGACGCGCCTCCCCGCCAAATCGCCGAGTCGCTCGCGCATCGTGTACAGATCGAGCAGCCCTTGCGTCGGATGCTCGTGGGTGCCGTCGCCGGCATTCACGACCGAGGCGCGGGTGTGCTCCGCCAGCATGTGCGGCACGCCGGACGTGCCGTGACGAATCACGATCATGTCCACCCGCATCGCCTCGAGGTTGGCGACCATGTCGCGCAGCGTCTCGCCCTTCGACATGCTGCTGCCCGAGGTCGTGATGTTGATCGTGTCGGCCGACAATCGTTTCTGCGCCAATTCGAAGCTGACGCGCGTGCGTGTCGACGGCTCGAAGAAGGCATTGATCATGCTGCGACCGCGCAGCGTCGGCACCTTCTTGACCTGACGTTCGAGGATTTCATGGAAGGAACGCGACGTATCGAGGATTTGGTAGATCTCTTGGGCCTGCATGCCCTCGAGCCCGAGCAGATGCTTGCGCGGTTGGATCATGCCGTTTCCTCCTTCATCTCGCCGACCAGGACGCGATCGGCGCCGTCCACCTCGACGACCTGCACCTTGATGATCTCGCGCTTCGAAGTCGGGACGTTCTTGCCGACGAAATCGGCGCGGATCGGCAGCTCGCGATGCCCGCGATCGACCAGCACGGCGAGCTGGATGCTGCGCGCGCGCCCGAAGTCCATCATCAGTTCGTCGAGCGCCGCACGCACCGTGCGCCCGGTGTAGAGCACGTCGTCCACCAGCACGACATTACGATTGGTGATGTCGACCGGGATCGCGGACGCGCCGACGCGCGGCTGCGGCCCCAGCGTCGTCAGATCGTCGCGATACAACGTGATGTCGAGCGTCCCGACCGGCACCCGCACGGTTTCGAAATTGTGAATCGCCTCCGCGATGCGTTCGGCGAGTTGCACGCCGCGGCGCTGAATGCCGACGATCACCAAATCTTCCGGGCCGCCGTTGCGTTCGACGATTTCATGCGCGATGCGCACGATGGCGCGCTTCATCTGCTCGACGTCCATGATGCAGGCCTTGGCGACGTATTCGGTCACGGGAGCCTCCGGTGGCACGACAGAACTCGGCGGGCACAAAAAAACACCCCTGGGCAGGGGTGCTCGATCTGCGCCATGTGGCGCATCGCTTTTCCTTTCCAGGTCTCACGGGACCCACTTAAAAGGTGCGATTTGAGACACCGGCACCGCTTGCCGGCCGTTGTGCCTGCAGTCTAGGGCGGCGGCGGGCTCGGGTGCAAGGGGGCCGCCGGCAACGCGGCGAAGGCCGCGAAAAGTGCCGCTTCGTCCGGGAACGTGGTCTCGATCGGGATGCCGCTCGCGCGCAGTGCATCCGCCAGCACCGCGGCGCGCGGCCGGTGCACGCCGAGTCGCGACGCCCGCGACGCATCGCGCCAGAACTCCGCCGCCGGCCCGTCGTATGCGATACGTCCAGCATCCAGCGCCACGATGCGATCGCAGGCCGCGGCGACGAAATCGGCATCGTGCGACGCGATCCAGATGGCGACACCGCGTGCGTGCACGCGCGCGAGCGAGGCCCGCAAGCGCGCACAGCCTTCCGCATCGAGTCCCAACGTCGGCTCATCGAGCAAGAGCACGGGACGTTGCTGCGCCAGCGCGCCAGCCAGTGCCGCGCGTCGCATCTCTCCACCGCTCAAGCGGAACGGCGCGCGAGCCGCGAACTCCGCCTCCGGCAACCCGACTTCGTCGAGTGCGTCGCGCACGCGTCGCTCGATCTCGGCGGCAGCGGTGCCGCCTTCACGCAAACCGTAGGCGACATCTTCCCGAACCGTTTCGCCGAACAGGTGGCGCTCCGGAAACTGGAACACGAGGCTCGGAAGTTGCGCGCCGCGCTCGATCGAGCCGCGTTGCGGACGGCGCAGACCTGCCATCACCAACAACAACGTCGACTTGCCGCTGCCGGATGCGCCCATCAATCCGACCCGGTCGCCGGGCCCGACGCTGAGCGTGAGATCGCTGAGCGCGCCGCCGCTGCCGTTGGCGCGCGGCACGCCGTAGTCGAACCCAACGTCGCGGAGCGTCAGCATGCGGACTCGCGCAGTTCGCGCTGCAATTGCTCCAGCGACGCAGTCGCGCGCGTCACGCGGCGCGCGCCGGCGAGTTGCTGCGACAAGCGCCACACCAGCGATTCACCGACGCGCAGGCGAACGTCGTCGGACATCGATGCGTAAACATCATCCGGCGCGCCGTCGGCCACGATCCGGCCGGCATGCAGCAACAGCACGCGCGGGCTCGAGGCCGCGAACTCCGCATCGGTCGTGATGCGCAAGATCGCCGTCGCCGCCGGCAACGTCGCGAGCGCCGCGGCAAGTCTTTCGCCGCCGCGACGGTCGAGCAAACTCTCGGTTTCGTCCAGCACCACCGCGCGCGGCTGCATCACCCAGGTGCAGGCCAATGCCAGCCGCGCCTTCTCGCCGCCCGACATTTCATGCGGCGGCGTCTGCGCGTGTTCCTCCAAACCGAAACAACGCAAGGCTTCGTCCACCGCGACGCGCATCGCCGCGGGCTCCACGCCCAAATTCTCGAGACCGAAAGCGATCTCGCGCTCGGCGGTCGCCGACACGAATTGGTCATCGGGATCTTGGAACAGGAGAGCGACCGCGCGGCGCGCGTGGTGCACGCCCTCTTCATCGCGGGTGTCGTGACCATCCACGAATACATGTCCGTGCGTCGGTTGGATGGTGCCGTTCAGGAGTCGCGCGAGCGTCGTCTTGCCGCTGCCGTTGCCACCCAGGAGCACGGCGCGCTCGCCGGCACCCAGCGTGAAGGAAACGCCATCGAGAACCGGCGACGCACGCCCCGGGCGTTCGACCGTCACGTTCTGAACTTCGATCACGAACGACCTCCGCGCGCGACGCCATGGCATTGTAGCGCGCGCCGGAGCTCTGGAGGCTGTGTGCGCTCAGTCGCGCTCGCGTCGTAGCGGCAGGCGGCCCACGGGTGGGCCCAACATCTCGAAGACTTCGTTTGTGTGTTCGGGTCCGAGTGCGACCATGACCTCGAGATCGCGATTCCACCAGCGAATGATCACGTCGCCTGCGCCTTCCGTGCGGTACACCTGACCCGCGACGCGGCGCAGCGTCACCTCTTCGAAGACGACCACCGCGTTCACGGTTCCGGTCGCCTCGATCTCGACGATTTGGCCGGCGAACTTGCGCGTCAGACGCGCGCCGCCACCGATCGGCGTCGGCGGGAACGACTCCTGCGCGAATGCATCACCGCACGCGACGACGGCGAGAGCGAAGGCCAGGTTGTGAGACCACAACCGCATGGATGGCGCTCCTGGCTGAAGATCTTGGAGTGCGCAGGCAGTCTAGACCCGGTCTCGACCGCTGTCCATCCCAGGTCCGTATGGAAGCAGAAGATTTACAAACCCGGCGGCGAACTGGAAGGAGGCCGCATCAAGGCTGTAACTCATTGCATGTCTAGAGTTTGCGGAGAGCCCTGGGAATGAGGGAGTCAGCTCGACGACGGCAGGTCGGGCGCACGCGGCACCGCCTGATAGACGTCGAGGAGAGGAACACCCGCCGCTTCGGCCACGCGGCGCACGCTCTCGTATTCGGGAACGACGCGAGGTGTGCCGTCAGATCTGGTTGCGATCTTCACCTGCACGCTTCCGAACGGCGTTTGCACCGACGCCGTGTGACGCGGCAGTTCGAAGCGTTCTTCGTAGGCGATGCGCACGCCCAGCGTCGTGGTCTCGTCGAGCACCAGCGTGGCAAGACGCTCCGCGTCGGCGGCGCGCGCCACGATCGTCACCGCGGTTCCAGGGCGATCCTTCTTCATCTGCACCGGCGTGTAGAACACGTCGAGCGCGCCGGATGCGAACAACTTCGCCATCAGATCGCCGTAGAACTCCGGGATCATGTCGTCCATCTGGGTGTGCAGGACGGCGACGCGGGTGCGCGCGATCGAGCCACCGGAAGCCGCGGGATGGTGCGCGTGCGTGTGCTCGTGTTCGTGCGCATGGTCGTGGGCGTGAACAGGGTCGTGTGCGTGGCCGCCATCGCGCACCGCTGCGAGTGCTTCTTCCACCGAAACACCCGCAGGCAGATCGTCGGCCGCCGTCTGCGCCGGTTCGGCGAGCAGCAGGCGCAACACATTCGGCGCGTCGGGATACTCCATCGTGCCGGCGCCGTAGCCGGTTCGTGCGACGCGGATGGCATCGTTCTCCAGCGGGCGCGCCAGCGTCGACACCAGCGCGGCGCCGGTCGGGGTCATGCGCTCGCCTTCGGCGGTGCCCCATTCGATCGCGAAGCCCTCCAACAGACGCAGCACCGCGGGCGGCGGCACCGGCATGCGCCCGTGTTGCGTGCGCACCGTGCCGCGTCCGACGCGCAATTGCGACACGCGCATGCCGCGTACATCCTGCTCGCGGCACAGCCAATCGAGTCCGACGCAAGCTCCGACAATGTCGACGATCGCGTCCACGGCGCCTACCTCGTGGAAGTGGACGGCGCTGATCGGCATTCCGTGCACGGCGGCTTCGGCTTGCGCCAAGCGCAGAAACGTTGCCGACGCCCACGCACACGCGCGCGGCGATACCTTCCCCGCTTGCAACAACTCGAGAATGTCGGATGGATGCCGGTGAGCGTGTGCGCCGGTCGTGGCGACGATGTCCACGTGCACCTGCGTCGCCGCGATGCTGCTGCGATGCACGCGCTCGGCGCGCAATGTCCAACCCTCGAAGGGCAGGGTCGCGAGCGCATCGCGGATGAATTCCAGCGGTACACCCAGATCCACGAGCGCGCCCAACGTCATGTCGCCCGCCGCGCCGGAAGGACAGTCGAAGACGAGCCACTTCACGACGTCGCCTCCGTGTCCGTGCCGCGCAGTGTGCGCAACCACAGTGCAGCGGCCGCCGCGGCCCCGAAACCGTTGTCGATGTTGACGACGGTGACGCCGGTGGCGCAACTCGACAGCATGCCGAGCAATGCCGCGACGCCGCCGAAGCTGGCGCCATATCCGATGCTGGTCGGCACCGCGATGGTGGGCTTGCCGGTGACGCCGGCCGCGACGCTCGCGAGCGCGCCTTCCATGCCGGCGGCTACGATCAACACGTCGCATCCGGCTAGCCGCTCGCGCTCCGACAACAGCCGATGCACGCCCGCAACGCCGACGTCGAAGAACGTTTGGTGCGGCACGCCGAAGGCGATCAGCGTTTCGTGCGCTTCTTCGGCGACACCGCGATCGGCAGTGCCGGCGGTCATGAGTGCGACGGTACCGCGGAGTTGCGGCAAATGCGTGCCGTCCGCTCCTGGCGCGCGGAACGTGCGACCGCGTTCGTTGTAGGTCGCTGCCGTCACTTGCGCGCGCACGGCCGCGAAGGTCTCAGGTGCACAGCGCGTACCCAGCACTGTGCCGCCGCGCTCGGCAAGGTGCGCGGCAATCGCCGCCACTTCCGCCGGCGTCTTGCCTTCGCAGAAAATGACTTCCGGGAAGCCGGTGCGAGTCTCGCGATGATGATCGACGCGCGCAACGCCGAGGTCGGCGAACGGCAGATCACGCAGGCGCGAGACCGCGTCGTTCACCGGTGTCGCTCCGGCGCGTACCGCTTCCAGCAGGGCGCGCAGTTCCGACTCACGCATCCGTCGGTCCTCCCACCGTCGTTGCGGCCGCTTCGAGCGACGCCGGATCGCAGGTCAGGCCTGCGAACGATGCAACGCGTTCCGCTGCATTGGCCAAACCCGCGGCCTCACCCAACGCGATGTAGCTTCGCAACACGTCTTCCACTTCGGCGTACGTGTCGGCGGTGAAGATATGCGTGCGCACTTCCTTCGAGCCCGGCAAGTCAGCGATGTACCACGCCAAGTGCTTGCGCATCGCGTGCACTACGTGGCGTTCGGAGCCGTCGGTCTCGTCCAGCTCCATGCGCAGGTTGCGCAGCGCCATCGCAACGCGCTCCTCCGGTGTCGGTGCAACGAACGCAAGCCCCGCAAGTCGCGCATGAATCTGCCCGAAGATCCACGGATAGCCGAAGCTGCCGCGTCCCACCATCACCGAATCGCAGCCGGTCTCGGCGAACATGCGCACCGCGTCGTCCGCCGTCATGATGTCGCCGTTGCCGATGACCGGAATGCCGACCGCCTGTTTCACTTGCGCGATCAAATCCCAGCGCGCGCGCCCGCCGAAGCCTTGCGAGCGCGTGCGTGCGTGCAACGTCACCCATTGCGCGCCTTCCGCCTCGATGATGCGCGCCGATTCGACCGCGTTGATGCTGGACTCATCCCAACCAGCGCGGATCTTCACCGACACCGGCACGTTCGCGCGCCGCACGACACCCGCCACGACGCGTCCCAAACGCGGCAAGTCGCGCAATAAATCCGACCCGCCCGCATTGCGCACCACCTTGCGCGCCGGACACCCCATGTTGATGTCGATGGCGTCAGGCTGCAGCTCGCTCACCAATTCCACCGCTTGCGCCATCTTGTCCGCATCGCCGCCAAAGATCTGCACCGCGATCGGGCGCTCCTCTGCCTTGAAGCGCGCCAGCTCATAACTCCGCAAACTATCCCGCGTCAGCGCCTCGCTCGACACCAACTCGGTAACGCAATAGTCCGCCCCCTGCTCCTTGCAGGTCCGGCGATAGATGCTGTTGGTGATGCTCGCGACCGGCGCGAGCGCCACCAGCCGCCCGCGCATCCGCTCCTGCAGCGTACTCACAAATTCCTCCCCGACAACGCTCCGACGATACCACGCCCGGCGTCGCAGCAATCTTGAGGCGGTTACCCGCCCCGGGACGGATGCGGTCGGTGAGTGGGGTGCAGACGAGGGCTCGACCTGGGCGCGTGCTCATCACGGCGGGCCGTACTGGACCTCCGCACCGACTGGCAACTCGCTCCACGCGGCGACCATTCTGAGCACGAACAAGTGCACGCCGCTCATTGATCCTTTGCGTTTACAGCTCGCACCCCACGGAACATCGCCTTGACCTCGCTCCAGCTTTTCGGATCGAGGCTTACGGAGTCATCTTTGCGTAGAGCGACACGACTGAGTCGTGCCAGTTCGAACAGCGCTTCTCGACCAGTGCCGTCGAGGTTCGCACGTTCGACCAACTCGCGGCCTGCATCCATCCAGTAGAGTTTCCCGTTATGAGAATCGATCGCAATCCCGGATGGGTATACGAGTCCCGACGCAACTACCGTTTCCATTCCGGTTCCATCGAGATTTGCTCGTCGAATCTGACCGCGTTCCGAGTCGGCCCAATATAGCTTCCGCATCTCGAGGTCTAGGCATATGTCGCGCGGGAACACGACGTCAGTTATCAAGACTTCCTGATTGATGCCTTGGAAAGCACTTGCCCGAATGATCTGACCATTTCCTGTGGCACTTGTCTGCGACCAGTAGATTTTCCCTCCCAGCGGACCATCCACCGGATCGATATCGATTCCCCACGCAACGGAGCCGCCCAAGGTTGGCACAACGGTCTCGAAACCCTCGCCGTTCATCCCGCATCGTACGATCGCAGTCGCACCGGAGTACCTTCTCGTTCATTTCATCGATGGCCAAGCACTGACCAAAGTTGAACCCTGTAGCGATTACAGTACTCGGCTCACCCGGTACCTGGCGGAAAATCCCGGCTCCAACGACTCGGCGAACCCAGTACACGACCCCAGACTGTGAGTCAACAGCGACATCCGGAAACTCT
>Ga0247727_10009346_pt1 | contig 17813 bp, 16 predicted proteins | sample WisWelCaveWW1625_FD_202498 | JGI IMG/M metagenome (GOLD analysis project Ga0247727, IMG submission 202498) | Biofilm microbial communities from Wishing Well Cave, Virginia, United States - WW16-25 | ecosystem: Environmental > Aquatic > Deep subsurface > Groundwater > Cave microbial mat | place...
GCTCCGGCGTCGCCGGCGGGCCGTCGCCGGGACCGCGGTCGCGGCCCATGGCGCTCCAGTCGTGGACCCCGTGCAGGTCCACGCCGGCGGCGAACAGATCCGAGGCCCGGGCCAGCCCCAGCGCGGTCAGATACCCGCCGTAGGAACCGCCCCATAGCCCGATCCGCCCCGGATCGACGTCCGGGCGTTCCCGCAGGTAGCGCCCCGCCCCCACCACGTCGTGGAACTCGCTGGCCCCCCGCGATCCGTAGTCGAGCGCCTCGCGGAATTCCAGCCCGTACCCGGTCCCGCTGCGATAGTTCACCGACAGAACCACGTAGCCGCGGCTGGTCAGGTATTGGTTGAAGGCATAGGCGTTGTGGTAGTAGTCCCGGTAGTGGAAACCGAGCAGCATCTGGCGTCTCGATCCGCCGTGGAAGAACAGCATGGCCGGCCGCCGCTCGGCCGGCGCCGCGCCCCCGGGCAGAAAGAGCTGGCCGTGAATCCGCATCCCGTCGGCCGCCGGGAAGACGACTGGCTGTGGCTCGACCAGCGCCCGTTCCGGGAAATCGGAAGTCCCGGTTTCGGGTTCCAGGTCCCGGCGCGCGCCGTTGATCCACAGTGCCGCCCGCGCCGGACGCCGCGCTTCCGAGCGCAGAAAGGCCACCGCCGCGCCGTCCCCGATCGGCGCCGGCGACCATTCCAGCCCGCTTCCGCTGGTCACCGCCGCCGGCCGTCCCCCGCTCACAGGCGTCCGCCAGATGTGCCGTCGGTCGATGTCGTCCTGATTCGACGAATACAGCAGGTGGCGGCGATCCCCGGTCAGCGCCGCGTGCTCGACCTCGAATTCTCCCGGCGTCAGCAGAGCAGCCCGGCCTTCCTCGAGCGACAACGAGTAGAGGTGGGTCCAGCCCTCGCGCTCCCAGGGGAACACCAGGTGGTCGCCGGCGCCCCACCACAACTGGCTTTCCGCGTCCAGGGGACGAAAGACGCTGCCGCGGCCCTCGGCGGCCCGCCAGACTTCGCGTCCCGCGCCGGAGGCGGCGTCGGCCACGCGGATCGACCAGGGCCGTCCCTCCCGCCGGGGGCCGCGGTCGAACAGCCGCCCCGCCTCCATCCGCAGAAAAGCCACGCGGCGGCCGTCGGGCGACCAGACCGGCCCGCTGTCCCGATCGACGCTGGGGTCCAGGTAGCGCACCGATTTCGCCGCCACCTCGTAGACGCCGACATAACTGTGCGTGCCCCGGCTGCTGACGAAGGCCAGCCGGGCGCCGTCCGGGGACCAGCGCAGCGACCGGCTCTCGCCCCGCCCCTGAATCCACGGCGCTGCCGCGTCGCCCGCCGGCAGGGCCGCCTGCCAGATCTGGTTTTTCCGCAGGAAGGCCACCCGGTCTCCGCGCGGCGAGACCGCAGGGGAGTTGCCGTCTCCGAGCCGCCGCGGCTCGCCGCCCTCGACGGGAACGATCCAAACAGCCTGCTCGACTCCTGCCGGATCGCTGCGCGGGTTAGGAATCTCGCCTTGCCGGTTGGCGTCGCCGCCGCGGACAAAAACGATGGCCCTTCCGTCCGGAACCCAGCTCAGGTTGGAGATCTGCTGGCCATCGTCCAGGGAATAGCGGGTCAGCGGCCGCGCGCGGTAGTCCGGCGGCGAGGCCAGCCAGATGTTCCGGACGCCGCGCGTGTTCAACACCCAGGCCACCTGGCCCCCAGCGGGCGCCGCCGTCAGCTCGGAAGGGAATGGAGCGCTCATCAACTGCTCCAGGCTGAACGGCCTTTCCGCGGCCATGGCCGCGCCGGCCAGCAGCAGAACCGCTATCCGCGCCGCCTTTTTCATGGAGTCCCCCCCGCTCGACTATACAACAACTCTCTCGATCCGGCGGATCCAGAGGAACAAACAGGCCAGGCCCAGACCGGGCAGCAGTCCCGCCGCCAGGAACACGGGCAGAAAGGAATACCGGTCCACGATCCGGCCGGTGAGCAGCGTGAATGTCATATTGGTGATACCTTCGCAGAGGCCGGCCAGACCGGTGGCCCGCGCCGCCGCCTGCTGGGGAAACAGGTCGGTGATCAAACCGATCCAGGTGGCCGCGTAGACGCTGACGCCGAAGGAGGCCACCGAGATCAGCGCCAGCGCCCGCCCTCCGCTGGCGGCAAGCGGGACCGCCAGGCTCGCCAGGCACAAGGCGGCGGCGGCGGCGAAAGCCGTCTTGCGGGCGCCGTCGGCGGTAACGCCGCGGCTCATCAGGAAGCTCGAAAACCATCCGCCGGCCAGGTTGCCCAGTCCCCCGAACAGGAACGGCAGGCCGGCCAGGATCCCAATCTGCTCCAGGGTGAAGCCGCGTTCCTGCCGCAGGTACAGCGGCAGCCAGTACCAATAGAAGTGGTTCACCGGACCGCCCAGCGCTCGCATCAGGGCAGCCCCCCAAGCCTGTCGCCGCGTCCAGATCGGCCGAACGGGGGAGGCGGCCGCGGCGCCGGCCGCCGGTCCCTCCGGCGCGCGACGGCGATAGACGACCAGCCAGGGGACGATCCACAGCAGTCCGCAGACACTGGGCAGCAAAAAGGCCGTCCGCCAGCCGTAGCGGCTGGCCAGGAACACCACCACAGGCGGCGCCAGAAACGCGCCGACCACCGAGCCGGTATTGAAGATCCCGCCGGCCAGCGCCCGCCGCTCGGGGGGAAACCACTCGGCGATCACTTTCACCCCCGCCGAGTAGTTGCCGCTTTCCCCGGCCCCCAGCAGGAAGCGAAGCACGCCCAGCCCCAAGGCGCCCCGCGCGGCGGCGTGCAGGGCGTTCGCCGCCGACCACCAGAGCATGAGAAACGGCAGTCCCCATCGCGCCCCGCGACGGTCCAGCAGGGCCCCCGCTGGAACCTGCGCCAAGGTCAGGCCCAGGAGGAAGCAGAACACGACGTTGGCATATTGAGTATTTGTGAGATTGAGTTGCACGCGGAGCAGGGGCGCGACCAGCGACAGCACCTGGCGGTCCAGCAGGTTGATGGTGATGGAGGCGAACAGAAGCCCCAGGATCGCCCGCCGCCGCCCAAATGTAACGGGAGCTTTCACTGCCTCCCGGCCGCCGGCGGCGTCATGGGGACCCCGGTATCGACGAACCGCGGCCGGGGCTCGAGCGGAGCGTACAAGTACACTTCCGTCACCGGCGCGAACGACACGCTCACCTGCAGCATCCCCATCTTCGCCGGGTCCACGTAGACCGGTATGTGCAGCCCTTCTTGCATGAATGGCCCGGCGCGCGTCACCTCGTACACCACCATTCCCATCCCTTTGCTGATGGGCACGGAGTCGAGATCATGGGAATCGGTCAGAACCCCGCCCGCGCCCTGAGCGTCGGTTTCCAGGACCCGGCTGAACTGCAGAGAATCCTCCACCTGACTCGGAACCCAAATCTGCGTCCCCTCGGGGACCTGCAAGAAGCGAATCAGAAACCGCGTAGCTTGCGTGGCGCCCCCGTCGTTGAGGCCGGAGCCGGGGGTGAGGAAGCCGTCCTCCACCTGTGTTGTCCCTGGAAACACGGTGGGCGTTCCCAGGGTCTTGAAAGCAGTGGCAAAACCCTCCGACAACCGGATGCGGAAGGCCTCTCCGGCCAAGCCAGTCTGCAGGGAGGGGACCAAACTCGGGATCGGAATCAGGATTCCCAGGCTCAACTCGCCGTTTTCGAGGGCAATGTCCGGTGAGCTCAGGCTGACCAATCCCACGACCTGTCGGATCTCGCCCGGCTCAAACAGGGCTGCTGCATTGGCCCGAATGTTCGACACGCGCAAGGTACGAAAAACACCTGGACGCGGAACGGCCAGGTGAATGTCACTCCACCGCAAGGCGTTCTCCGACTCCGCAGCGCCGTAATAGGCGGGCTCAGCTTCATTGATGATCAGCACGGCGTCGCTGAGGTCCGGCCCGTGGCCGAAGTCCCGATTGTTGGTGACCCAGGTGTTCAGGGTCACGGTCAGGTCGGTTGCCACGACGTGCGGTGGGTCCGCGACGATCGAAGAGCAGAGAATGACAATGTCCCCCAGCAGCTCAGCGACGCCCTCGGAGCGAACCAAGGGGGGAACGGCGGACGCCTGACAAGTGAGAACTTGCGCCCGGCCAACGGCGGTGGCCACGGCGAGAATCCCCGCCAGCACGGCTGCGGCTGATGAGAGCGGCGGTCGTAGAAGCCTGAGAGGGCCCGGCCTCCGAGGCCGAGCGTCGCGGCCGGTAGGGACTCTCATGAAACAGCCGTTCGGGATTTCCATTCTGGGTCCCTCAGCACGGTTCAGTATATACCAGGCCGCCATCCTCAAGGTAATCTGAGGAGCAAACGTTTCTGGCTGGCGATGGCGGCGTACGGAGCGCTGTGGGGGCGCGGTACGGGGGCTAGAGCCCGGCATGGTTCTCGCTCGGTCGAACAGGCCAGGGCCCAAATGTGGAAACTCCAGGGGCTAGCCCTTTTTTGGCGGCTTGGCGCCCGCTTTGCGAGCCTGAGCCGGTTTTCGCAGCAGCTCATCCAGCTCGGTCCGCAGGTTGTGGGCCTCGTTGTTGTACCAGATCTGGTCCGCGCCGGGGTGCTCGTAGCGGATCACTCCCTTATTCTGCGGCGGGCTGGCGGTAGGGACGTTCGTCGGGGCGCGGTGCCAAGCCGGCCGGCTTGGGAAGGCGCGTGCAGGTTAGCCTCGAGCAGCAAAGTCGGCCCGGCGGAGCGGGCCAGCTCAGCGGCCAGATTGGCGGATACGTAGCTGGTCCCTTCGCCGCCGGTAGGGGCCGCCAAGCCCAGGCAGAGCCGCGCTCCGGCCCGACGACGCCGGAAAAGCTGATGGATCAGTTGATGCCACTGGTCCCGGTGACGCTCTCCGGGAGGCTGGCGGGGGATGGCCGCGGCCCGGCTGGCGGCGCGGGAGGGTTCCGGCACGGCAAACAGCTCCGCTTCCGCGTTGGCTTTGCGCAAGACTTCGAGGTGACGGCTCACGGATTCTCCTTGGATGACGCCGGGTTTCGTCCCGCGAACCCCACGGGGGTGGGACGCAGTCGCAGCAGCTCGTGAATGGGTGGAGATGGATCCAGCGGCAAGGTGGCGGGACGGTCCGCCGTGGCGGGGGACGCCCACTGGTTCGACCTGAGCGGAGCTTGGAGCAACTCGCTGAGCGGGGGATTCTGGGAGAGTGCCGCGGCAGGCTGGGGAAAGGATGGCTGGGGGTGGCGGGCGCGGACTGGAACCTGAAGGCGCCTGGCCACGGGCCGAATCGACGACGGCTTTGGGTCCCCGGTGTCCCGGTTGGGGTTGGCCGCTCCTGGCTCATCCCGGGAGCGTCGGGGGATCCGCGCATAGGCTCGGTCCATGACCTCCGTGCCGGCCAAAGCAGGGGCGGGTGCAGCGCGCTCCGCCCACATTTCGGGAAGCCTGGCCGCCACAGGCGAGGCGAACCGGCGCCAATAGCCGCCGCCCAGCAATGCAGCGGCCAGCAGACCGACCGCCGCGCCGCCACCCGCCCACTGCCAGCGCCAGGAGGCCAACCGCGGCTGGCCGGTCCAGAGCGGCGTCTCCCCCTGCGCCCGCTGGATCGCCGCGCGGGCCATGATGGGCTCGTCGACCTTCTTCTTGCCCGCGGCATAGGCCAGCGAGAGGGCTTCGAAACAGGTCGTGTTGATGTTCCTCGGGATGCCTTCCCCTGCCCGGGTCAACAGGGCCAGAGCGGCCGAGGTGAAGATCCGTCCCCGGCGGTGTCCGGCGACGGCGAGCCGATGCTCGACGTAGCGGCGCACCTCCGCTGCTGCCGCGCCCCGAAGGGGCTCCGAGCCGGCCCCGGCCCTTGGTCGCGACCAAATTCAGCGGGCCGCTGGCTGGCCTATGAATCCACCGAATCCGGGCGTCCGGAAATCTACGTCCAGCCTTACCCCAGTCCGGGCGGGAGGGTGCAGTATCCACCGAGGGCGGCGTGCGTCCCGTTTGGGTCGCGAACGGGCGCGAATTGTTCTATCGCAGTGGCGACAAGAGGATGGCGGTCCCGATCGAGATGAAGCTTTCCTTCAAGACCGGCAGCCCCCGCGTGTTGTTCCAGGGCGCTACTGGTCCGCCGGCCACGACTATGACATCAGCCCTTCGGCTATACTATGGCTATGGCGGCTTCAGCGAAAGAACGGGTCACCAAGGTCCCTGGGGTCTGTGGCGGCCGGGCCTGCATCGCGGGTCACCGCGTGCGTGTGCTCGACGTCGTAATCTGGCACGAGCACCAGGGCTTAACCCCAGACGACATTGTCTCCCAAATTCCCTCGATTACTCTTGCCGACGTGCATGCTGCCCTGGCTTACTACTACGACCACCGCGAGGAAATCCAGGAGGAGATTCGAGTCGAGCGCGAGCAGGCGGAGGAGTTTCGCCGTAACAATCCCCCTCTCCTGGCGGAAAAGTTGAACCACCGGCGGTTGGAAGAAGCCTCCTGACGATGCGCGTTCGCTTCCACCTGGACGAGCACATCTCGTTCGGCGTAACCTCCGGCCTGCGGCGCCGGGGCGTCGATGTCAGTCGCGCGGTCGAGGTCGGCCTGGTCGGTGTCCCCGACGAGGAGCAATTGTCCTTCGCAACACAGGCCGGCCGAGTACTTGTAAGCCAAGACGCCGACTTCCTCCGTCTTCACGAGGCAGGTGTTCCTCACGCGGGCATCGCCTATTGCCAACAAGGACTGCTCACCGTCAGCGAGATGCTTCGACGACTCGTACTGGTCTATGACCTCGTGACGGCAGAGGAGATGCAGGGACGAGTCGAGTACCTTTAGAACCCGTCCCGCCTGATAGATTTTGGTTCCCTCCGTCCATCCCTCCAGGTGGTACCCCACCAGCAGCGAAGCTGGGATAGCCAGCCGCCCGTTGTACGGCCCCCGTCCATCCACCACCACTGCATGGCAGGCATCGCGTCAAGGCTTGTCGCACTGCCGACGCTTCAGCCTGCCTAGCCAAGCCACTCGCCTATCCCATCCCATGTCATCTCGAGAGCGCGCTTACCCAGAATCTCACCCAAAGTTACGAAGGCCTGGCGCATAGCGTTGATTCCGCCGCGCCTATAGATTTCGCGCCCGATTGCAACTGCCGGTAGGTCTAATTGTTGGGAGCTGCTCTCACCCGCAGCCCACCTAGAACAGATAGCCCTGAGCTTCTCCACCAACTGAGAGTCGGATAGCACGTCGAGCGTTAGCTGTGCTGAGAGCAAGGGCCCCTCAGGCTTCAGCGAGTTCCCCTTTCGCTGCTTCGCAACTAGCCAGGGCCAAAGCGTGAGCTGCAGCACGAGCCGTCTGGTAGTATTTGAGAAATTGGCGTGACCACGGCCACAACTCCGACGGCCCCACCTGGGCGATAAACGTGCCGATGTCGTGATGGTGCCCTCCAGAGACTGCTTGTGGTTCTGGAAACAGCTGCTTTAGTAAGGGGATTATCTGCTGATCTCGCCGCTCCTTAAGGATCAAGTCCAATACGGAAGTACGGAAGATTCCAAGTTGCGACCCTTGGGGATGAGTTCCGACCGCAGTTCACTCACCGGTAGCGACAGAATCCTATGTCGCCATTTTCCCTTCTCCCCGGCAGCGCGTTTGCAGGCCCCACAAATGCGCGGCCCATCCTTCGTTTGTACCAAGACGCCGGGACCTGTGCAGGCAACGAAAGCATCTCCCACCGAGAACGAGATCACGCAGTTGACGTATCATCGCGATCTTTCCCTATGTCTCTTCCTGCAACGTAAATCGGACTCTCCATTTTCGGCTCCCGTTCAGCCCAAGTATAGTAATAGGCCAACCGGGTCGTCGCGTACAACAACGGCTCGGGAATCGATGGTGTTGGTGCGACTGTCCGACTTCCCCGCCGGTTCGCCGGCCTGCGTCGCCGGGGCGTCGATGTCAGTTGTGCGATCGAGGTCGGCCTAGTTGTGGGCTAGCCCTTTTTTGGCGGCTTGGCGCCCGCTTTGCGAGCCTGAGCCGGTTTTCGCAGCAGCTCATCCAGCTCGGTCCGCAGGTTGTGGGCCTCGTTGTTGTACCAGATCTGGTCCGCGCCGGGGTGCTCGTAGCGGATCACTCCCTGGCGATCGACCATGAAGAGATAGGGCACCGAGAAGCGCGCTACCGCCGAGAGATCGGCAAACGTGGTCAAGGTGGTGCGGCTTCCGACGCCGATCGGGTAAGTCACGCCGAAGCGCTGGATGAACTCGGGGATGCGCTGCGCCGCGGCCGAGTCAATGGCCACGCCCAGCACTTCCAGGCCGCGCGAGCGCCACTCCCGGTAAAGGGGCACGATGTAGCCGGCGGACCGCTGGCAGTGGGGGCAGTCGGTCAGGAAGAACTTGATCAGCACGACCTTCCCTTTGAGATTCTCGAGCGAAAGCCGCTCGCCCCCGGGGGTCAGGACGTTCAAAGGCGGCGCGGGGCGGGGGACTTCCCCGCCTTGGGCGCTCAGGCCGGCGAGCGCGGCGAGCAAGACCGGCATCCTCGCGCATCTGCGAAACGTCATATGGTTCTCCATTGATTTGTTGACTTATCGATTTGTCGATTTCACCACCGGTCAATCAACCAATCGACAAATCGACAAGTCAACAAATCCGGGAGCCCTTATCCCTCCAGTTTCTTCAGGTGGCGATCGAAGAAGGCAATGGTACGGGCCCAGGCATCGGTGGCCACGGCGCGATCGTAGGCCGCCCCGGTGTCATTGTTGAAAGCGTGGCGCGCGCCTTGGTAGATATGGATCCCGAAGGGTTTGGACCGGTTCAGCAGCCCGGTGACCAAGTCGGGCACGCGCGACGTGATGCCCCGGTCCAGCTCGGCGTAGAGCCCCAGAAACTGGGCGCGGAGCCGGTCGAGCTGGTCCAGCGGATTCGGGGAATTCCCATAGAACACGACGGCGGCAGCGAGATCCTGGGTGTTGACCGCCAGCTGGAAACAATTGGCCCCGCCCGCGCAGAATCCGACCGCACCGAGGCGCTCGGGGTGAACGAAGAATGCGTTTTTCAGATACGTCAGGCTGGCCTGCATGTCTTCGAGATAAGCCGCGGCGCCGACGCGGTTGTATGCCTGGCCGGCCTGAACCGGGTCCGGGAACTGATGGGTTCCGCCGAGCCGCGAGATCAGGTCGACGCCCAGCGCCACGTAGCCGGCCCGGGACAGGCGGCGGGTGACGTCCTTGATGTGGTCGTTCAGGCCGCGGTTCTCATGAATCACCAGGACCGCGGGCAGCCTGGACTGGATCGCCGCGCTCCGGGTTCGCGGCGGATTACCGGAGTCCCGCGGGCGAGCCAGGTAGCCGAAGACGGTTCCGCCAGGTCCCCGATAGTCGACCATGCCGGTTTCGAGGTCCGCCGCGTTCTCGGCGACTCTCAGGTCGGCCGGACACTGTTGTGCCGCGGCCTCCTCCACCCCCAGGGCTTGCAGGGCGAGGAGAGCGGCGGCCAGGCTTCCCGTATGGCGCTTCACCCGCCGCACCAGCTCGCGGCGGTTGAACGCGCCGTCCATATAGAGATGAACCAGATTCTCGATTTCGTTCTTGGTCTCGTACATAGATCCTCCTGACTCAGGGCAACCCCTCGACGCTGGAAAAAGTGGCTTCCCGCAGCGTCCAGACAAAGCGGCCATCGTCGCCCGCGCCGGTCACCTGCCCGGTCTCCTGGCGCTCGACGACGAGCCGCTTCCATTTCTTCCCGCATGCGCTCCGGTAATACTCGAAGTAGCGGGCCGCATGGGCCGCGCTTTCCCACTCCACAGCATAGTGCAACACGGCACGGTTGGCGCGCAAATTCTCCCAAAGAGCATACCGGCCAGCTCTCCAGCGCGGGGCCAAGTCCCGGGCGGGCTGTTCGCCGGCGTATTGGCGCAAGAGAATCAGGTGATCCAGCTCCCCCAGGGTTCCCTCCAGGGTCTTCTTGTACCCGGAAGGAAGCCGGGCCGAGGGCAAGGAGACGCGGCGGGGGCCGGTTCCGCGGAAGTACAACTCCGGGTGCAAGACCTGCTGGGAGCTGACCGGCGGCTGTCGAAATAACTCGGCGAAGCCGGCGCGGCCCAGCTTCTCGAACACCGCCTGCTGGAAGATCAGACCTTGGGTGTAGGGAAACAGCAGGGTTTCCTGCAGGTAGAGGGGCGCGGCCGCGAAAACCGGGAACTGGGTCGCGGCCTGGGAGGAGGCCTGGATGGCGGCTTGCGCCAGCTCCGGGGCGCCGGACAAGGACTGGCCGGTCTGCCGGGCCAGGTACTCGGTCATGGCCCAGGAGGCTTGACCCTCGATTACGGCGCCGCGCGCGGCTGCCGCGTCGTCATCCTCGCCGGCTTTCTCGATGAACTTCTCCAGGTTGAAGTGCTGGTCGGCCAGCGCATGAGCCAGTTCATGTACCAGGGCGATATCCTGCATGGCCGAAGGCGTCCAGGAAGCCAGGTACAGCTTCTTCTTCTTGAAGTCGTAGAAAGCCGCCGCCTGCTCGGTGAGCAGGTCGACGGTTTGGGACTTCAGATCAAAATCGGGCTGGACGAAACCAAGCTTCTTCAGCACGATCTCCTGCGCGCGCAGCTCGCGCGGGGTCAGCGACTCGCGCATTCGCCGCTCGATGTATTCCCGGATCTGATCCCGGGTGATGACGGCGCGGGGGACCTGGCGTTTGGCGCGCAGGCCCAGGATGTCGCTGACCGAGGCGAGCAGCCGGTCCACTTGGGAGAAGAGCTGTTTCTCCTGCTCGGGCGTGATCTGGGGCGAGGCGGCCAGCAGCGTCACCGCCGCCAGCAGGGCGGCTGTCAGAACGGACCTGAGCGCCGGGGTCATCCGCGAGCCGCCCCTCGCGCCGATTCTCGAAACGCCTCCAGCCGGGCGCGGAACAACAGAGTTGACAGCAGGCAGAAGACTCCTCCGGCGGCCACCGTCACCGGCGGGCCGAAGCGCTGGGCCACCACGCCGGTGAGCAGGCTGCCGAAGGGTCCCAGGCCGACCACGGTCATCGTGTAGAGCGACATGATGCGGCCGCGGAACTCGTCCGGGATCAAGCTCTGGATCAGGGTGTTGGTGGAGGCCCTGTGACGCAGGAAGCTGAATCCCAGCGCCAGCATGATCAGCAGGGAGAGGTAGAAGCGCCGCGACGCGGCCAGCAGGATCAGGGTGACCCCCAGACCGAAAGATCCCAGCAGCACGACATTCACCAGGCCCCGGGTGGTGGCGCGGCCGGCCAGCACCAGGGTCCCGATGAGGGCGCCCACGCCCATCGAGGCCAGCAGGATTCCCAGGCCGCGCGAGCCTTGCCCCAGAATGTCGTCGGCGAAAAACGGCATCAGGATCAAGGCCGGCACGCCGGCCAGCGTCGCGGCCGCCAGTTGCAGCAGCAGGTAGCGAATATGAAGCGTGTGATAGGCGAAGCGAAAACCATCGAGCAGGTGGTTCCAGGCGGACTCTTCGACCGAGCGTTGGAAGGAAGGCAGCCGCATGGCCAGCAGGCTCCAGATCACCGGCGCGAAGCTCAGGCTGTTGATCAGGAAGCAGCTTCCTTCGCCCAGCCGGTGGACCAACAGACCGGCCGCCGCCGGACCCACGATGCGGGCGGCGTTGAAAATCGACGAGTTCAGCGAAATGGCGTTGAGCAGGTCCTCCTTGGCGGTCATCTCGAGGAGGAAGGACTGGCGCGCCGGCATGTCAAACGCGTTGATGACCCCCAGAGCCAGCGCCAGGGCCAGCACGTGCCAGACCTCGACGCGGCCGGACAGGGTGAGCGCGGCCAGGGCCAGGGCCTGCACCATCGACAGCGTTTGACAGAGGATGACGATGCGGCGGCGGGACCGGCGGTCAGCCGCCAGTCCCCCTAGGGGACCCAGGGCGAAGACCGGTATTTGCAGGCAGAAATAGGCGAGGCCCATCAAGAACTCGGAGCGGGTCAGGCGGTAGATCAGCCAGGTCTGGGCGACGCTCTGCATCCAGGTCCCGGATAACGAGATGCCTTGCCCGAAGCAGAAAAGCCGGAAATTGCGGTGGCGCAAGGCGCGGAAGACCAGCCCGAGTCCTCGCCGCTCGATCGGCGGTGGCTCGGCGGTCAGGGAGGGCGTCAACGGCTGCTGGCTGGAGTGGTCCCCCATGGAGGGTCGCTTTCCAGGATAGCCCACTTTCCCTTCGCGCTTTCTGTTAGAATCCAGGAGGCGATTTGTTGACTTGTCGATTTGTCGATTGGTTGATTGACGGCGCCTGAGAAAGCGGAGGAGTTGAAGGCGCAACGCACGGCGAAATCGACAAATCGATAAATCAACAAATCAACAAACCGGATTGACGGTGGTTGAGAAGGCGGAGGAGTTGAAGGCGCGGACCAGGCGGTTCGCCCTTCGGATTGTGAACTTGTTTCGTTCACTCCCGCGCAGCGAGGAAGCTCGGATGATTGGCCGGCAGGTGTTGCGGTCGGGAACGGGAGTTGCCGCCAACTACCGGGCGGTGTGCCGGGCGCGCTCGAAGGCCGAGTTTGCAGCCAAGATGGGTATTGTTGTCGAGGAGAGCGATGAGACCGTCTTTTGGCTCGAACTGCTGGTCGATGCTGGCATTGTCCGGCCCGACCGAATGGAGGCGCTGCTTCAGGAGGCTAACGAGCTGCTGCATATCTTCGCCGCTTCGCAACGCACGGCGAAATCGACAAATCGATAACGATTTGTTGACTTGTCGATTTGTTGATTGGTTGATTGACGGTGGTTGAGAAGGCGGAGGAGTTGAAGCGCGGTCGGGAACGGGAGTTACGGCGAAATCGACAAATCGACAAATCAACAAATCAACAAATCCCGGAGGAACTATGTGGATCCGAAAGATTCAGCGGGACATCGGCAAGGGCGTGGATTCGCCCCTACCGACCCAGGTCGTCTCTAATGAAGAGTTCGTGCCCAGGCGCCAGAACGCCGAGCAGGCGCGCGTCGAGTATCTGATCGGCGAGATAGCCGAGGAGAAGGCCAAGAAGCTGGGCCTGGACCGCCGGCGGTTCATGGCCAGCTCGATGGGGCTGGCTACCTGCTTCCTGGCTTCCAACAAGGTCTACGGCAACTGCTGGGAAGTCGACGAGGCCGAGACCTCCGAGCCGGCCGCCACCGAGGAGAAGTGGCCCAAGGGCGAGTTCTTCGTCACCGACGTCCAGACGCACTTCACCAACGGCCTGGCCTTGCGGTTTCGGGACATGGACTTCGTCAAGAACATGGGCTTCCAGCTCAAGAACGACGTCGAGTCTTACAGCTTCAAGAACTTCGTCAAGGAGATGTTCTTTGACAGCGAGACCGACATGATCGTGATCTCGGGAGTGCCGGGCCGGGAGATGGTGCGCGACAAGGAGGGCAAAGCGCCCCAGGGTCGCGCGCGCGGCGGGGGCATTCTGCCGAGTTGGCTGATGTCGCAGTGCAAGAAGGAGCTGAACGAGCTGTCCGGCTCGAAACGCGCCCTCTGCCAGGGCAACCTGGCCCCCAACCATTACTGGGACCAGGCGACCAACTCGATGGACAAGACCGCGACTTTGGAGCAGATGGAGCGCGAGGTCAAGCAATACGGGATCGACTCCTGGAAGTGGTATTGCCACACCGACCCCGGCCGGTCGGGCGGCGGTTTCCAGCTCGATGACGACAAGTCGGCGTGGTTCTATGAGCAGTCCCGGAAGCTGGGGATGAAGATCTTCAGCGTCCACAAGGGGTACTCCTACCAGTCCCGAACGCTCGGCCACCTGGCCAACCCCAAGGACGTGGAGAAGGCGGCGCTGCAGAACCCCGACTTGACCTTCATCATCTACCATTCGGCCATCCAGCATGGCCCCACCACCCAGGAGGAGTTCAAAGATCCGAGCTACTTCAATCCGGCCACCGGTGATTTCGCCTGGCACAACGTCCTGATGGACCTCAAGCGCCGCAACCCGCGGATGAACAACGTTTACTGCGAGGTGGGGAGCTTCTTCAACGTGTTGGCCATCGCCCATCCGCTGATGTGCATGCACGGGATGGGGCAGAACGTCAAGACCTACGGCGCCGACCACGTCATCTGGGGGACCGACTGCCTGTGGTGGGGGTCGCCGCAGTGGGCCATCGACGCCTTCAAACGGTTCCAGATCAGCGACGAGCTGTGCGAGAAGTTCGGCTACCAGAAGATCACCAAGGAAGATAAAGCCAAAATCCTCGGGCAGAACGCGGCGCGGGTGTACGGAATCGACTTGAAGACCCGGCGCAAAGCGTTTCCAGCCGACACGATGGATCGGTTGAAGACCGCGTATCTGGATCAAGGCGGACGGCGCAGCAACGCCGCGTACGGCTGGGTGCGGGCCGACGACTGAGTGGATGGCGAGGTAACCACTATGAGCCAAAGAGATCGCCGGTCCACACGCCGGGACTTTATCGCCCGCGACACGGGCATCGCCGCGGTGACTGCAGCGCTCGTTTCCAGCGCCGGCGCTGAGGCCTCCCCCGCCAAGGCGGTGCCCAAGGTCACTGGACGCATCCTGGGCGCCAACGACCGCATCAACGTCGCTTTCATCGGCAACGGCATGCAGTTCCTCGACCTGCTGCGCGGCTTCCAGTCTCGCCGGCAGCAGAAGAATGACCTCCATTTTGCGGCCGTCTGCGACGTCTGGGAGCCGCGCCTGCGCCACGCCCAGGAGCGGTCCGGCGCGGAAAAGACTTACCGGGACTATCGCGAGGTTCTGCAGCGCCCGGATATCGACGGCGTCGTGCTGGCCGTCCCCGACCACTGGCACCACCCCATGGCCAGCCAGGCGCTCGTCGCCGGCAAGGATGTCTACCTCGAGAAGCCGATGACCCGCACCTTGGAAGAGGCCGCGGAATTGAACCAGCTCGTCGCCAGGACCGGGCGCCTCCTGCAGGTCGGCGGCTCCGGCCCCGCCACCCGGCTCTACTGGAAGGTGAACGACTACATCAAAGCGGGCAAGCTGGGCAAAGTCGTGTGGGGACTCATCAGCTATAACCGCAACACGCGGCAAGGCATGTGGGACTATCCGATTCCCGGAGTGGGCAGCGAGCCCTGGCCGGACGCCAAGTACAGCGCGGAAAATCTGGACTGGAAGATGTGGCTGGGATCGGCCCCCAAGCGGCGCTTCAGCGCCGAGCGCTATTTCCGCTGGAGGAAATTCTGGGACTACTCGACCGGCAACGCCGGCGATCTCCTCTACCATCGCCTGGGCATGATGAGTACCATGGTCGGCTTCGACTTTCCCTCGCGCGCCGTGGCCGTCGGCGGCGTCTACGTGCAAAAGAACCGCGAGGTCCCCGACACCTACATGACCATGATCGAGTACCCGGGCGACTACTCGATCAACATGGTGTCCTGCATGGCCAATTCCACCTCGGTTCCTGTGAGCGTGTATGGCAACTGGGCCACGCTCCAGGTGCTGGAAGGGCAGGCGGCCATGGATTCCATGGGGGACCGCAGAAACGTGCCGGCTGGAGATCCGCAGCGCCGGCCCCGCATGGTGGCTGTGGTGAAGCCCGAGCGACAGTTCCTCAAGGAGTTTCAGGAGGCCAATGAGGGCCAGGCCGAGGTCACCATCGAGCCCGAGCCCGGCCCCACCCTGGGGGAAAACTGGCTGGACTGCATGCGCAGCCGCGAGGCCCCCCTCTACAACGTCTTGCGCGGCTACCAGGTGATGGTGGCCATCGCCCTGGGCGTGGAGTCCTACCAGAAGGGCCGGGTGATGGCCTTCGATCCGGTGCGCCAGGTGCGGCTGCCGGCGCCGCCGCACAAGGAGCATCCGCCGGTGGAAACGTGACGGACTCCCCGGCCATGGCCGCCTCCCGTCGCTCGTTCGTCGCCGCCCTCGCCGGCGCTGCTCTCGGCCGCCCCGGCCGTTCCGCTCAGAAGGCCACTGCCTTCGCCCTCATCGGCGATCGCTACCACAACTCCGACTACATTCGCACCGGCCTGCATCGCACCATCGTCAAGGAACTGGGCGTGCCCATCGACTTCTGCGATGAAACCCGCCTGCTCTCCTCCGGGACGCTCGAGGGCTACCGGCTGCTCATCATCCTTCGCGACGGCATGATCTGGCCCGACGGCTATCCGGACGAGACGAGCAACGCCGCCTGGGTCGCCACCGGGCGGCCCAAGCTGGTCTCCGATCCAGCCGTGCCGCCCGCCGCGGCCAAGCCCCAGTTCTGGATGAAGCCGGAACAGGGGAAGGCCGTCCGCCAGTTCGTCGAAGCCGGCGGCGCGGCGTTGTTCCTGCACAACGTTACCCACGTCGGGCTCACCGACCCCGACTTCCGCCATGTTCTCGGCGCCGCTTACGCCGGCCATCCGCCCATCCGCACCTTCCGGGTCAAGGTGAAGAATCCGCATCACCCCATCGCCAGGGGCGTCCGTGATTTCCTGGTCACCGACGAACAGCACTACATGGATTACGACAAGGATCGGAAGGACATTTTTCTTGAGACCGTGAACGAGGAAGGCCTCACCTATGGAAGCTTCGGCGCCGCGGCTCCCGGAGGCTGGGCCTACGATTACGGGAAAGGACGCGTCTGCTATCTCTCCCCCGGCCACCTGCTCACCGTGCTCTGGAATCCGGAATACGTAAAGCTGCAGCAGAACGCCGTTCGCTGGGTGTTGCGGCAAACTCCCTGACTGGCCGGCGACCGCCGCCTCCGAGGGGTCAGGCTATGCCACCTCAGCAACAGTCGCGAGACGTTGGTTCACTACCCGCCAGAACGTTCTTACCGCCTTGGGCTTGTCCTCAAAAAAGTCCTCGAAGAATCCAGGACCGTTGAGTGGGGCCGGATAGGCGTACCGCTCACCATCTTCACCCAATTCCGTGACCCATTCGCCAGGTTCTCGACGGTCGAGCACCTTGAATAGCCCAGGAGGATAAAGGTACGGTCGACCCGCGTCATTCAGAATTCGAAAGTGGTCTCCTTCGATTCCTATGACCACATACGGTTGCCCGGGCGTCAGATCTCGGTACCGGGCACTCCTGCGTCGCAGTTTGACTATCATCGCTGATCGACTTGTTTCCGCCTCAATTCGACCTTGCCGATTCCAGGATGCTCATACCAATGATACTCGAAGTGCTCGCCCGCGATTTCGAACAAGGGGGTGCTCTTCTTCATGGCCCCACTCCGGACTCGAAAAGGTCAAAGTCAGCAACGCTGCTGCGCTCAGACCGGAAACGCGAAGGTGGGCTCGTGTGCTAGAATGGCCTCGCGGCCATGATGGAACGTATCGAGATAAATCCGGCAGTCATGCTGGGCAAGCCAGTGATTCGCGGGACGCGTATCCCCGTCGAGATCCTTCTGCGCAAGCTGGCGGAAGGAGCCAGCATCGAGAATCTGCTGGACGCCTATCCCAGGTTGACGGTAGAGGATGTGCGGGCCGCCTTGGCCTATGCGGCCGATACCATTGGGCACGAAACCGTTCTGGCGCCCACCGGTGATTAGTCCATCTGGTGCGATTTCTCGCGCACGAGAACTGCGATTTCGCGGTAGTTCGTGCGTTCACCGGGAGTCGTCCTGATCCGGTTCCCGGCGCTCGCTCGGGCCACACTGGCGGCGTCGATACGGCGGCTGGTGACCGAGCAGGGCTTGAGGCTGAGGGAGGCCTTCGTGGTTGTGCGGCCCGGATCGACCCGGATCAGCCTCAAGCCTTCGTCGACGGGATGATCCGCAACCGGGGCCAGTCACAGCCAGGATAGACCGGACCGCCGTTTCCAGGTGGCCAGCGCCCCAGCGCCCATTCCCCTTGCCACGCCTGCTCCCGAAGCGGCCCCCAGTCCCCCGGCCAGCCAGCCGATGATGCGGTTGTGCCACCAGTCGCCCCCGTCGCCCGGCATGTTCATCCAGAGGATGCCGAACAGCGCAAACCCGCGCACCACGTCCAGCACCTCGAT
>Ga0247727_10009347_pt1 | contig 17812 bp, 14 predicted proteins | sample WisWelCaveWW1625_FD_202498 | JGI IMG/M metagenome (GOLD analysis project Ga0247727, IMG submission 202498) | Biofilm microbial communities from Wishing Well Cave, Virginia, United States - WW16-25 | ecosystem: Environmental > Aquatic > Deep subsurface > Groundwater > Cave microbial mat | place...
GAAGAGTACAATCACGACCGGCCCCATCGCGGGGTGGAAAACCGCACCCCGCGGGAGGCGTTCTTGGCTTTCACAGGTGTACTAAAAACCGAGGCCCTGACTGTCTAAATTAGCGGGGTGCACTACACTTGCGTAACGAGTCTCCCATCAACAGATAGATGGAACATGATTCGGCCCTGAATTGATCTGTGCGAAAAAGGCCTGGCGGATGAACTGATTTTCATTGCACACCTGCCTCAGGCTGTTCACCACAAACAAGGCAAAAGCATCCCACTTTCGTTATTCAGTCCTTTTCCCTGTCAAGCTGCGCGGTTTCGTCTCGCTACTCTCAGTATTCATCAGGCTTTGAACAACTCTCGAGCTGCCCTTTCGGTCAGGTACCGTTCATCGGTACTTTATCTGTCCTCATGGTCAAGTACGTCTTGTCTTGTAATGGTTAGTAGCTTTGGAAGGAGAGAGAGCGATCAACCTAATTGACCAGTGCGGTGTGCGAATTCTAATCTTGGGACAGAGCACTCTTAGCACTTGCTGTGCATCGCCAAGGTAGACGCCACCCCGCGTGACAGCGCCTAACGGCAGGCAGGAGTGAGGAAGGCTTTGATATTTCGCAGGGGAGCAATGCTTCCATTTCTCGGAGGGCAAGATGGGAATGGCTAATTTCAAAGGCAGGTCACACAGACAATTCTTTCTTTTCGCGGTGGTGACGCTATTTTTGGCGTCTCCTACTGTCTTTGCAAGCCCTCAGCAAGGAACCTCTGCATCTGTCGGTGGCCCCAGGGAACTTCAACCTACCTCGTTGAGGCTGCGGGAGACGATGCAGAACGGCCCGGTGGTTCCCGCCAGGAATGTTGAGCCGACTGGCGGCATCGTCAAAAACAACATGCTGACCTACCGGGCCAAGAACCAACCGCTCCGATCAGTCCTTGAGGAAATTGGAGATGCCGCCGGGGTGGCCATCGTCCTAGGTCAAGACCTCGGAGAAGAGCAAGTCTCGGTTGAGTTCAAAGACTATCGTTTAGACGAAGCGCTTCGGCAACTTCTAAGAGATTACGATGTCTTTTTCTTCTATGGGGTGCAGAAAGAGAGCGAGCCTGCAGGGCTAAAAACGGTCTGGGTTTACCCGTCAAACAGAGGACAGGGATTGAAGCCAGAACCACCGGAGGCCTGGGCGAGCACGCTGGAAGCCGAGCGCATGCTGGCTAATGGAAATCCCGAAGTTCGGGCGCGGGCCATCGAGACTCTGATCGAACGAAAGCAGGAGCAGTCTCTACATCTGGTCCTAAAGGCACTGAGAGATGAGAGTGAGTTGGTTCGTACTCGGACACTGGATGAAGCGTTGAGTACCGACCTGGAGATTCCGGAACAGTTTTTGATCGAACTGGCGCTGAACGACAGATCCATAGACGTAAGATTCCTCGCGCTCGAAGCTCTTTCTGAGGATCCAGGTCCTGGCCTGAGGTGGGTGGCTGAACGGTCGGTCCAAGACCCCAGCGAACACATCAGGAAAACTGCCCGCGCAATCCTCCGGCAACTTGATGCGGCCGGCAGGTCGGGAAATCAACAGATTCGGGACAAGCAGAAGTCTCCGGACGAACAGCAGGCGAAGAACGACGGAGCTACTAGCTTTGGAGAAGTCCGGGAAAGGAAATCGCCAGGCAAGGATCTCAAATGAACATACTCGAACTGCGCCTGGCGTTGGTTGAAAGGTTTTGAGGACTCTTAATGAAGGAGAAAAGAAATGAACTGCAATCCTAGAAAGGCCCTTGTATTCGTTCTCGCGAGTCTGTTTGCACTGGCGCCCGTTGTTGAGGTCGCCCAGGCAGATCGCGATGACGATCACAAAGGTGTTCTGCGCCGGCTTGTCGCCAACTTCCGAGGCTTCGAGGGAATCGGCAGCGAGCTGGCCACGATCCTGCCGCCTTCGGGAACTCCCCCGGGCAACGGCGGCCAGGTCATCTACGAAAAGTCGATTTACGTAGACGATGACATGAACGTGCTTTTTGTGACCGTTTCGGGCACCGCCAATGTCCACGACGGAGCTCGACTGTTAATGACCTGTCTGATTGATGACATCGCCTGTAACCCCGGGGCGCTGCCGGGCTTTTCGTCTCTACCGGGATGGGTGCCCCTGCAAAGATACGAGAATTATAACCTCTACTACGCGCCGATCTCTCCGAGTGTGCTCTTCCGCGGTGATGGGCAGGGCAGCGCGGGCGACTTACATATGAATTCGCTCAACTACACCTGGTGCACGCCAATCAAGAAGAAAAAGGGCCACAGCTCCACCCATACAATCAAAATCAAGATAGCCTCGTTCAACGTCAATGGCGTTGGGCTCCCCCTCGTAGATCTTGAGGGTACTCACTTCTTCATTGATGGCGCAAAGCTTCGCAAGAAGAACGCGTGCAAGGTGGACGATACCCCGGTCCCACCGGCATTCTAGCAGAGGGGATCGGAATCGCTTTGACCGTGCTTTGAGTTCCCGCTCTCCTGCCACGCGGGGTGGGAGAGCGGGAGCAACTGTGCAGAGTTCGCAACTTAATCGGACTTTCTCAGACCAGCCACTCCAAGAGAAAGTTGGAATATGAACTCCGCGCCTTACACGAGATAGCGTCTCCAGAGGCGACACGGGTCCTGGAGAAAGCGAAAGAGCCGTTCGAGCCCGTGCTCACGCGTCCAACGAAGAAACTGACGCAAACTTCACTTAGGATCTGACCCGGGTCCGATACCAATCGTTACTCGCGTGTCTGCAAAAGACGGGCATTCAATCAACCGGGGAGATACTCTCGGGAGGAATTTCGGCCATCCGTTGCAAAACGAGAGAGACCGATGGCCTGGAGAGCTACTAGAAATACGTACGCGGGGTTTAGAAACAGATACCGATGCCACAGGCGTCGTGGCTCAGTACATAAGCGATAAAACCATTCCAACCCTCGATCTTGCATCCACAGTGGTGCCTCGGGGATTCTGCCTGCCAAGTAGGGAAAGGCCGCCCCAACCGCCAGAATCGGCATGGAGAGAACTTCTCGGAACTCATAGGCCCAAGTTTCCTGCCGTGGACATCCCAGTCCGACGAAAACAATCGATGCACCCGAATTTCGAATCCTCATTTCTACATCATCTCTTTCCTGCCGGGATAGCCGACGAAATTTCGAAGCTTCTACACCGACGATTCGCAGCTCCCGAAACATTCCACGCAAGTTGTATCTGAGAGCGAGGAGAACTTCCTCGGTGCTGCCGTACAGATAGATTGCAACGCCTTCCTGGGCAGCGCGTTCGCAAACGGTCAGCATGAGTTTGGTACCGCGGACGGGCTCTCGAAGGCTCGTGCCGTGAAGCAGATTCAAGGCCCACCTAACTGGTTGACCGTCAGGCACAAGAAAGTCGAAGTGATTGAGGCGGTACTTTTGTTCTCCGTGCAGCGCGCCGGTCATCACACCGTGGACGGCCAGCGCCGACACCGCGAACCCGCGGCGCTTGTGTGCTGCCTCCATCACGGCGTCAACCGTCGCTTCATAATCCACAGCGTCAATTAGAATTCCGAGAATATTTTTTTCCCCTCTGTAGATCATTGCGCCCCCCACCATTCTTGGTTTGGCATGCACGGACCGACCCAGAGCTCGTCGGGAGCAGCACGACGGATCATTCCGATGATACGCGCACGCTCTGGTCAATCACGTCTGGAATCTGAACGGCAGCGATACGTACCCCCAGCACGTCGAAGCTGCTGTGTTGTGTCTTAGTTTCTTCCATGGCTCAAGCGCAGTTCCCGTTGCTGATCGCCCGCTGGTAGATCTCCATCAGGCGCGAGTAGTTCTTGTCGGCGGTGTACTTTGATTCGTATTCGAGCCGAGCAGCAAGGCCCATTTCCAGTGTGCGCTCCGGGTGAGTCCAAACCCAGTGAACCTTCTCTGCCAGGTCGTCGGGATCGGCAGGAGTGAAGTGAAGGCCGGTGCGCTCGTTTTCGACGATCTCAGTCATCGCGCCAAGCCGGGAAGCGAGGACTGGGACGCCGCAGGCAAAGGCCTCTACTATGGTTGCTCCGAATGTCTCGTAGCATTCACTCGGGAAGATTAGGAAACGCGAGCTCTTCAAAGCTGCTAGAACCTGTTCCCGGGACCGGAATCCACAAAATGAAACGTCCGACAGATTGCGGCGCAGCGCCTCTGCCTCCAATTGGACGCGCAGAGGACCGTCGCCAATGATGTGGAGGGGAACGCCATTGCCCAGGCGCTCCCATGCATCCAACAGGGTACATAATCCCTTTTCAGCCGAAAGCCTGCCTGCAAAGAGTGCGTACGAGCCGGCGGCGGTTCGCGCGCCCGGGTCCGGATGAACAAAATTGGGCTTTACGAAGGCTTTTTCTGTTGGAAGCCCAGCCTCAACAAACTTGCTTCGGGCAAATGCGCTGGGGACAACGTAGCAATCCACCATGCGTGTCCACGTCTGGAGCCAGCGATGTGTAGCGAGCGATATCGCCACGACGGCTGTTGCCAGGTGCGAGTCGCGATAACATCCATACTGGACTCCGCGCCAGAGCGAGTGATCGACACACTCCTCACAGAGGCGTCCGTTGCGAGAGAATGTGGCCGCAGGACACAAAAGGCGGTAGTTGTGAAGCGTTTGTATTACCGGGATGCCGAACTCTTGACAGACGGAGTACGCAGCGGGCGAGATCAGAGGAAAGGTGTTGTGAAAGTGAGCGACATCGGGTTTTTCCTGCTGCAAGACGCGCCGAAGGTCGTTAGCACTATCCCATGCCCAGACCGTGCGCAGGCCAAGCCGAGCTAGTGGAAAGATACCGCGGTCGGTGATTTCGTTGTTGTGGCGACAATACTCGTTCACGTGATGTCCAGCAGCTAAGAGCAGCTCTTTCTCGCCCGCGAAGGCGACGTCTTCGCCACCAGCTTTTTGATAGTAGTTATGGGAGAGAAGGAGCTTCACTGAAGGTTATTGGAGATCAGAGGTCCCTCGACAAGAGGGTGTTATAACTAGGCACAGATGCAGTCAAGGGCTTTTGGTGGCGACGGAGAAATTCCGCGGCGCCTAGAGCCGCAAAGTAAACCAGGGCTGGATGCCACACCATTTCAACCGAGAAGAAAGAGTGTGCTGTGACAATGGTCAGCATCCCAACGGCCTCGAGTGCTAGTTGGCGTTCGGCCAGCTCGAACGAGGGACCTGCCAACGTTCGAATCAGTAGCCACCAGGTCCCGACCAGGGCAACCACAATGGAGATAAGCCCCAAGAGACCCGTTCCCACCATGACCTCAACATAGGAGCTCAGGGTGCTTGAAAGGCCGGCCTTACCAACGTTGGCCAATACGAAGAACCTTCCTCCAGCGTATGCGCCATATCCGGTCAAGGGTCGTTGCAGGAATTTTTCCCACGCAAACTCCCAGAGAGTAAGTCGGCCGCTGAACGATTGGAGCTCTTCGGGTCTTTCCCCGCGTTGCCACAATTCCGAGAACAGCCCGCCCACCTGGGTGAGTGACAACAACAGAACCAGCGTCAAAACGATCAAAGCGATGGCGCCCAGGCGCTTTGAGAAGAACAGGACAACGATCGCCGCCACCAGAAACCCGACAATGGCAACGCGTGTTTGGGAAAAGAGGAGAGTAACGAGAGCGAGTGCGAGCAGCACGCCGTAGAAGGTTCGCTTTCGGCCTTCCTGGTCGAAAGAGGTCAGGCGGGCAAACGCAATGATCGCCAAGAGAGCAGCACATTCCCCCACGCTGTTCGCATCCATCGAGGGCAAAACGCCGGAAATCCGCCCCGGCAGCAGTTCTGAACCAGGAAGGAAGGCTTTCTCCGGCCAGAGAATGGCGCCGGCCCACACCATTGCCAGCGTCCCTCCCTGCAGGGCCAAGTTCCAGTCGATAAGGCTCTTGTATTCCCGCGTCGAGCGAACCACAGCCAGCACGGCAGCCAACAGTGCCACGTCTACCAGATACTCCAGTGCCTTATAGAGCGTCCAGGCCGGGTAGGCGGACCACGAAGCAGAAGCTACAGAAATCAGACCATAGATTGCCAGGGCGCACACAAGACCGCGGAACATCGAGGCTATCCACTCAGTTTGTCTAAGCGAGAGGCGAACCAGGAGGACTGCAGCAGTTATACCCACGAGGAGAATCCGGTAGGCAGCCCAAGCGTCAACGGGCATTTCCCTGATCGCTTGAGTGTCTCGGCCACGAAAAACGAGCCCGCTCAAGAACAATAGCAGCCAGAGCACATGCCACCACGCCAGGCTTCTCCAAAGTGCACTGAACTTTTCGGCCGCTTGCCCGATCGCCCCTGGAAAAACAAAGAAGAGAAAGAGAGCGAAAAAGATAACTGCAATTCCCATGAGGAGGCCGTAGCGCTCCGTTGTGATGGTCAAGAGAACACCTACCGTGGCCATCGTGGCCAGGAGCGTAAGACCCGAGATTCTCGCTCTGGATCGAACCGCTAGCATGACTCAGGGCGCTGACCAACTGGAGCAATTTGGCTGTAGATCTCCATCATCTTGAAAGCCTTTCGGTCCCAGGCGAAGTGGAGTTTCACGCGGTCGCGACCTGCATTCCCCATACTGGTTCGCCGCTCAGGCCGGGCAGCCAATTCGCCAATCGTTGCTGCGAGGTCTGACACAACCTGTTCGGGCGAAAGGGCGGGCACCTTAATGCCCGTTTCCTCTGTCACCTGGACTGCAGGTCCGCCCAAGTCCAGACAAATTACAGGAAGGCCCGCCGCCATCGCCTCTAGGCAGACCCATCCGCCCGAGTCGTGCAAGCTGGGATGCAGCAAGACGTCACATTCGCACAGCTTTTCCAGTGCTTGATCTCTCGGCAGACGTCCCCAAAAAATCACTCGGTCAGAAACTCCGAGCTCGAGTGCTAACCGCTCCAGGCGCTTACGCTCGGGGCCCTCACCGATGATCCAGTATGCGGAGTGCAAGAAACTGCCTTGGAACTGCGCGAACGCCCGCAGGCCAAGCTCGAATCCCTTTAAGTGCAAGACGTTGCCAATGCTCACCAGCCGGAAAGGATGACCCTGGCGGGGCGGATGTGTACCCAAGCGACGGATTTCGTCCTCAACTAAACCGGACTCGGAGAAGAGGTGAACGCTTCTACACCCCAGGGCGCGAAGCCTGGCCGCTGTGGCTTGAGTAGTGGAGAATGCGATTGCCGCGCGTCGTGCAGTAATCCGCACAAAGGGGTCGAGCTGAGCCAGCGCGCGAGCAAGGTCGCGCATGATTTCGTGGATTCTCCCCCTGAGGCTAAACGAGGGCCAGAAACTGCGCGGGGCAGATTCGCCGCCACCGACCGGCCCCCAGACGAAAGGCACCGGTAGCAAAGCTAAGAAACTTGGCATCCAGTAGTTCACAAAGGTCAAGTGATGGACGAGGTCGAAGCAGACTTTCTGTTGCAGTCTGCGGGCCACGAAGTAGGCGCCGGCCTGCCAGAGGTAATAATAGGCGTGAACACCACGCGGCCCTCTCTTCCAGAAACGCGCCCAGGCAGGCAGGTCGAAGTAAATCCAGTGCACGTTGGGCATTTCGTTGTCAGCAAGCGCTTTTTCGATTGGCTTGCGATTGTTTGCACGGGTAATCACCCAAACTTCGTGAAAGCGAGCAATCTGCCGAACCCAGTTCCACCCAACGCCAGGCTCCGAGCCCTTTCCGGGTTCGCACGCATAAGCGGAGAGAAGGACTTTCATATGACTGGAGATACCAATTGAGCTCGAACAATCAAGCCATCCGCGTAGTTTGGGGACCAAGGCAGCCGGGCAAAGAGGCGGTTCGCCGACTTGCTCTTCAGCGTTTGCCTGCCAAAAATATCTGGGCCTGCCCAGAACCCACACAATTCGATGGCAGCGAACCCAAAATGCGAAAGCATTCGGTCAAGGCTTGCGGGAGAGGCATTCCATAACTGAGAGGGGTGGATCATCTCTCGATGCATCAGGAAGCATCTCAGGAGCTTTTTTATCGAGTAGATGTTGTCAATGCTTACGACAAGCTCCGCGTCGGGCTTGAGCAGGGTGTTGGCTGCTTCCAGGAACTTGTCTGGATTGGGCAAATAATTGAACATGTTTACTGCCAAGAGGACGTCAAAACGTTCTATAAGACCTAGCTGATCCAGATGTTCGCAGTCACCCTCAAAAAGGTTGCGGATTCCATGGAGTCTCATGATCTCAATGCTTCTGGCGTCGAGATCCACTCCGTAGACTGCCTGGGCCACAGAACCAAGAGCGAGGTACAGTAGTGATCCGTCAGAGATTTTTTGTTCGGTCAGACCTGCATTCGCACACCCCAGATGGAGAACAACTTTGTCCAAGCACAAAGCCTTGAGGTATTCAACTCGATCAACACTACCGCTGATCGCTAGCCGTTTCATCGAATTCCTCTGCGCTGTTCTGATGGCTGTGGATTACGGAGAGCGTCGATCCCTTGGGGAAGAGGCCCTTCACGGAACTAGCTGTTACGTGCAGGTTAAGACTTTGAATTCAGAATGCTGGAGATGGTCTCTGCTAAGACGTTCGCCGCTAGATGCGGTGTATAGCTCGCAATGATTTGCTTGGACTTGGCGCTAAACATTGGAATCAAGTCTGGTTGTTGGATAAACTTGGCCATGAACTGCGCCAGCTCTTGAGGATTATGGGGATCAAACACAAATCCGTTCTGGCCGTGAAGCATCATCTCCTTGGCCCCGGCGTGCTTCGAACATAGGATCGGTTTGCCGCTGACCATGGCCTCGAGCGGGACCATCCCCCAGATGTCCTCCAGCGTGGGAAACACAAAAACGTCCGCGGCTCGATAATAGGCCGCGAGTTTTTCGTACCGTACGTCGCCGGCCCAGTGGACTTGATCGTCCAGCCCCAAAAGATGGGCGCACCGGCGAAGCTCACTTCCTTCCTCGCCCTCACCGACGATTGTGATCGAAAAGGACGCGAATCCCTGTCGCCTCAAAATGCTGCAGGCTTGCAAGAAGTAGTGCACACCCTTTCGTCTAATCAGCTGTCCAACATATAAGAATCGTGGGCGAGCAAGTGAATTCAGTGAGGCGTTGCCATTGACGGGAGATTCGAACATCTGAAGGTCCGGAACTTCATAAGGGTGACGTCTGAGCTTGCACTCAGACATGGCAAGGACTGTTCGTAGATAGTCCACACCCTCATTCGTGTTGCTGATGGCCGCGTCAAAGAAACGAGCCATCACGCGGCGAGTCTTCAGACGGATCGGTGAGTTCAAGAATGCCGTCGCGGGTGAGATCCCATCCCAAAGAAGAACGACACGGGAAGGGTAGATCAGCTTCCACAGGAATGCGCAGAGGGTCCAGGCGTTGAACCCACCAGTGAACATGATGTCTGGGCGAAACTGGACAAGCTCCCTTAGGGCGGAGAAAGGGGGCAACGTCAAACCGGTTTCGTACCCGGTCGCGTTTTTCCTCAAGGTAACGAATTTCAAACCGTTTAGGTGCCGCACCCGAAATGTTCCGGCAAGTCCAGGAAGAAACCCTGGCCAGAAACCCGTGAGGATGAGTGTGTTGGGGAAGAGTTTGGTGAATTCCTTGAAGACCGGCTGGAAGTAATAGCCACGGTCGAGAGAGGGCATAAGCCAGGCAACGCGAACATGCTCGGACAACAGGCTGCCATGTTCTACCGCCTCAACCGGCCGCGCCTTTTTGAGCCTCTTCGCAAAAAGGTACGCCATGACCAACATGAACGCCAACGCCGAGATCAGCATGCTCAAGAGCGCGCCGGCCAGTCCCCAGAAATAGGTGAGAAGGAGTCCAACGAAGACCGTTATTGCGCCAGAGACGGCATATCCGATCAGAACGTCAGAAGAGGCTCTCATCGCGCGGAGCGAGATGGATAGGCCCTCTGCGATGGCGAGGAAGGGTATGGAGAATGCCACCAGCGGCAGCAGGTAGAGGTATTCGGCGTATCTGCCGGCATAGACGAGCGGGAAGACCCAGCCTCCGAATAAGAGCAAGCAGGCCATGTATACCGTCCCGCCCGCGCCGAAGAAAAAGGCCATCATTCGTGTCTTCCGGTGAAAGAGGGCCGAGCCTTGCCCAGTGAAGCTTGCGGAAGCCTGTGGGAGTAGCCAGAGACCTATTGCGGCAAGGAACTGAGAGAAAGGCAAAGCGAAGTTCTGGAGTGATCGCAACGCCCCGACGTCGTCCATCCGCAGAAGTGCCCCCACAATTACGTAATATGCCCCGCCGGCACACCAATAGACGAAGGCTGTCCCGACCACCCAGCGGCCGTAGTTCCAATGCTCCTGAAGCACTCTGTGGAATAGGTCGCGCCGCGGCAGGGCACTAAAACGACCCCACACCGGAACGAGAACAAACGCACTGGCGAGGCACGAAGAAAATGCCTGCAAGACGAAAGCCGTGAGAGGGGTGAGCCACTGCAAGTGTCGGAAGAGAAAGAGGAGAGCTACCAAGGAGAGGGCGTAGATCACAGATCCGCGGATCGCGAGGGCGGGTCTGAACTCCATGTACGCTGTACGCCTCAGGAGCCAATAGAGTAAGGTCGTCGGCATCCCAATGGATACACCAAGCAACGCTGCAGGCAAGACGCTGTCTGGTCTTAAGAACTTGAATGCGACTCCAAACAAGGCGAGGACCAAAGACACAATCATCGTGAGCGCGAAATGCATCCAGATAACCGTGCTCAGATAGTTCCTCAACTCGCTCCTGTAGGAGCCTGGTCCGAGCACGCTCATGGGTTCGAGCAGGAGAGCGTTGTGAAAGCCCGAGATGAAAAGGAAGATCGAGAAAGCCAGAGCGTAGGCGCCGTACTGCTCTGGGGCGAGCCAGCGGCCCAGCAGGATCGCCATGGCGAATCCAGCCCCGCCAAGGAGGCCCTGGTCAGCCAAAGCAAAGGAACCGTTGCGGAGCCACGACAACCTAGACTTGAACTTATAGGCTGGCATCTGCTAAGTAAGTGGGGCGGGTAACTACCCCTTGACTGCCATGAGATTGCAAGTTTCTGCCGATCCCTTCAACGAGGGATGATTCTCCACTCTCTGCACTGCGGTGTTTCCAAGCGTGAAGAGGGAATAGCCCAAGTTGCGTAGAAAGGTGAGCAGTTCATCGGGAGTTTGCCCAAACCTCGCCAGGTTGAGAGGCCCGTATTCGAAAATCAGAATTGGGGCCTTCTCTCGAGGCTGGTCTAGAAGGGTTTTTGCGCCTCCCAGAACGTCTAGTTCTGCCCCTTCCACGTCAATCTTGATAAGGTCCGGCTTCACCTTATGAGAGGAAGCAAAATACTGATCAAGTGTCAGCGTATGGACTTTCACAATGGATGATTCCTGTCTGTCAGCAGCTGTAGTACGAAGCGCGCTCGTGGCTGGCTCGGAAGTGACTTCGAACTCTGCCACGCCTTGTTCGTGCCATACGGCGCACGGGCTGACACAAACATTCTGTAAACAATTCAGCTTTATGTTCTCGAGGAGTATCGAGAAAATGCGCGGGTTTGGCTCAAAAGCATGCACGGAGCCCGAGGGGCCAACCAACTTCGCAGCCAGGACCGTGTATTCTCCCAGGTGGGCCCCGACGTCAAGAAACACCATCCCTGGCCTCAGAACCTTTTTGATGAAGTTTGCCGTCTCGGGTTCTGATTCTCCCTGGTAATAAATGAGTGCTCCCGAGCCCGACCGCATCGTGAGCAGACGAAAACTTCCATGGGCGCGTATTAGGTAGGGCTTTTGGGGTGAGAGCAGCCACCGTGAATGCCAGATGACACGGCGTAGCAATGCTCTGAAGGGATTGCGCTTGAAGTCAGACCGTTGAGTAAGCACTCGCAGCCTTTGATGCAAGAGAGTTGTGGTCTGTGTGAGCAAGAAAACCGATCCCTGAGCGCTAAAGTCCCACCACAGTTTGTGATTCGGCAGGGACCTTGAAGTCCGCTGAAGCTCTATGCCCCAAAAGCTCGCGGTACCTTTCGATGTGTAGATTCGCGATCCTGGATCCGTCGTAGAAGTCCTTTACCTGTTGAGCGTGTTGTCGCCCGAGCCTGTGGAGCTCTTCGCGACGCGCGATGCAGTTCGCAATGGCCGAGGCCGCCTCGGCTATCTCCGGCCTGACGGTGCACAGGTATGGCAGCGATGCGATTTCTGGATAGCCGACGAGACCAACTTCGGTGCTCGCAATGGAGGGAATCCCTTTCATCAGTGCTTCCGCCAGGCTCAGTGGGCATCCATCGTGGCGAGAAAGCAGCACGAAAAGATCGGCTTGAGATAGCAGTTCCGCAACGCCTTCCCTAGCCACAGAGCCCGTGAACTTCACCCTGCCAGCAATTCCCAACTCGCGAACTGTGTCTTGTAGGGTTGAGAGGCCCTGGCGCCAGTCTGGACCCACCATGAACAAGGAGATTTTGTTCGACGGGAATCGCTGAATGGCCTGCGCGAAGGCCTGCAGCAGGATGTCCAGTCCCTTGCAGTAGACGTCCAGGCGACCGACGAACAACACCTTAACTTCGCCAGAGGCTTTCCTTGTGCCATTCTCACTAGCGCGCAACAGGGTTTGGGTCCCCGGGGGCATCATCGCAGGCAGAGAGTAGACCATAGCGCCCGGGACCATTCGGCGGATGTGATGCTCTTCAACGGGTGAGACCGCATGCAGCGCGAGGAGCCGCCGGTACAAAAGCGGCTTGGCAAAACGGACGTAAAGGTGCCGGCGCAAGCGGCGCACCCGGGTTCCCGACTTGAAGAGTCCAGGATGGAAGGCACCATGTGGCGTCAGAATCATTGGGAACTTTAGAGCCCTGCGAAGCCAAATATTGACCGGAAGAAATTCCCCATGGATGTGTACGATGTCGGGCTGCCAGCGATTGATTTCTTCCATCAGCCGTCTATCGGGCACCGCTATTTCCAAACCACCAAGAGTGAATGTCATCCCGGGTCGCCACGTCAAGAGTTCACAATCAAGAAGTGGCATCATTGGTTCGTACAGCGGCGCCCGTTGCATCTCCATTACAACGAGAAGCACCTCATGGCCAAGTTGCTTCTGCGCATTTACCAGGCCCAAGACTCCGTTGGCAACGCCGCCACCCCCGAGAAAGTTCTGATAAAAGTGGAGAATTTGCATGAATGTGTTGGAGGAGCGAAAGCCCTAGTAAATGAAATCCTGAGGAGAGACGATGCGGGTGATCGCCAAAGGCGCTCTCTCCTGCCACCGGCCGAGGAAGTCCCAACTGCCGTAAACCTTTCCAGCCAGAGAATCCACATCATCGTTCGCCACGAAAAACCGAGGGATGGCGAATTGTGAATCGGAGTGGCGGACGGTACGAAATAGGACGGCACCGGCTTGCTCATATCCGGCTTCGGCGGCCAGGCGTTCTGTCTCGACACTGAAATGCACACGCGGCTTGCCGAATGGGTAGGCCATGGAGCTAACGGGTTCGCCCAAGCGATCCTCTAGGATATTTTTGGATTGCGCGAGTTCCCGCTGCACCTGCGAACGCTCCAGTCGCGCGAGATTGGGATGGCTATACGAATGCGCGCCCACTTCCATCCGGGCGCGGCGCATCTCTTTGATCTGTGACCAAGTCAGGGGGCGAACGTCTTCGCCAGAGCTACGGCAAAGCGACCGAAATCTTTCTACGACTGCGGGATCATTCTCGAGCAGGCCCGCCGTCAGGAAGACAGTGGCGGGCAGTCCGTACTGTTGAAGGAGAGGGAAGGCGTATTCGTAGTTGTCGGCATAGCCGTCATCGAAGGTAATGACCACAGAGGGCCGCGTCCCCCCATTGTGATTCACGGCATTTTTGGCCTGCGTAAAGTGAATCACCGTGCAGTTATGCTTGAGCCAGTTGAGGTGCGCTCCGAACATTGCAGGTGTTGCTGAGGCAAACGACTTGGTGGGATGGACGGAGTGATAACAGAGGACGACGACCCTGCGTCCCACGTTGCGCACTGTCCAGCGTCCGAGGGTGATGGAAGCTACGCTCTTAAGAAATCGCTTCAGGTGCCCTCCGGTTTGCTCTTTCTTGCCACAACATGAGGATGCAGGTGGCGGGCATCAAAGCGGTTTTCGACCTGATAGCCTGCCGCTTGGAGTGCTTCCATCACTGGAGTTACATTAACCGGGCGATCGCACTCCACGAAGATCAGCCCGGGTTGGAATCTGAGAATAACGTTTTGGGCGCCGGCCAGCACAGAAGCTTCCGCTCCCTCTACGTCGATTTTCAGAGCATCAATGCGTTTCAAGTGATTGAACCGGGCATAGCTGTCCAGTGTGGTGGTTTGAATAGTGATTCCCTGTACGCCCCGGGTTTCGGCATGTTCTTGCAAGGATGATGTTGTTGCATCCCGCTGCAGGCAAAACGTGGCGGCCGTTTCTCGGTTACTGAGTCCTAGCCTGTTGACCACCACATTTGTGAGCCGGTTCAAGGCAACATTGGACTCCAAGTATGCGTGCACGCGAGGATCGGGTTCAAATGCATGAACCTGCCCTCCTGGGCCGACCAGGCGCGCGAACTGCAGTGTGTATTCCCCGATGTGCGCTCCGCAGTCGAATGCGATCATTCCCGGTGCCAGATACTCTCTAAAGAGTTGAGCGAGATGGGGGTCAGAGAAGCCGCCGTTCAAATAGATACCGGACGATGCGCTGGAGTGTGCAAGTCGTATGGACTGGCCGCTCGTGAGATGAAAGACAAAAGGGGACTCTGGCCGAAGCTTCCAATGCAGGCGCCAATAAAGGCGTTTGCGAATTGTACGGATAGGGCGGTGCTGAAATTCCGGATTCGACAAGAACCTCCGCAAACGAAAGCCAAATGCTGTGGGATTCCTGGTTTTTAGTTGTTCGATCTGTCCAGGAAACTTCAAGTCGTGATGAATGAGATCAGTCACAGCACGTTCGCCGATCGCCGCGTCGATTGTGGCGCTGCGACTATTCCCTCGAGCAGGCGACGCCGGTACCTGAGAGCTGACGATCTCTCAGGAGTGCCCTCCTCAATCAGGTTCGAGACGCTTTTCAGCGTATAGAGCATGTGCAAGGCTACTTCGTGAGATGGATCCATGGAGTGTGACGTAGGCTCCACGGAACTCATGCTCCTACCGACCCGATGCAGCAAGCTCGCGACTTGCGTGCGGAAATGGAAGAAGTCCCAGAGTTGAGGCACGTCCCAGGCGGCCGATTCCCAGTCGAAGACGAAAAGGCGCCCATTGCCTGTACGCGTGTTCCAGGGCGCAAAATCGCCATGCGCGAGGCCGCAAGGGATTGTGCTGCCGGCCAATGCGCGGCTTGCCTCCGAAAGCCCCCTTGAGCCCAAGTCTCGCCAGGGAGAGCTCATTCGATGTGCCGAATTCTGCCAACGGGTGGCTACCTCGTGCAGGACTTGGTGACCAGCCTTTTGTGAATGCCGAACCTCCCATAGGGTCTTGAGAAACAGGTGATGTAAGGTGCCGAACCTGATAGGTCCTTGAGCATCGGGTCCAGAAGACTGGAACAGCAGGTAGGTATCCGCCCATGGGCCAGCGTGCAGCAATAGTGGCAGAAAAGGGCGCAGATCGGAATGCTTCCACAACTGCGTCAACATTTCGGCTTCGTGGCGCACACGGATCGTGGCTGCCTCCGTCAGCGGAAGCTTGATGTAGCCCAAACATTCCCCCTTGCGATGCATTACGCGGATGGTCAACTTCCGAAAAGGACCCGGTGTGCCCAGGGAGAGAGCAAGAACCGGTTCCTGTGCGCCTGTAACTTCAGAGATGAAGCGTTCGATCGGCAGGTCGCCACATGGCCAAACATGTGCTTTGCCGGAAGTGTGCTCAAGCAGTCCCATCTTGGTCAACAACGAAAAGGCGCGTTTTGCGAGACGTCCGGAACGAGAGAAGGGAAGCCAAACTTCAAGTCCACGTAAGGAGAGCTGCTCATCTCCAAGGGGAATCAACCAACGAGGTGCGCGACGGGACGGCAAGACCGCAAAGCTACGAGCGCCCAGTTCACTGCCTGACGACCGCGTTTCCATAGGCAGCGAGCAAGAATTCCCATTTGCTGGAGAGGCTCCCGTGCTGGTCAGGGAGGGGGAATTCCCATTTGAGGGAGCATTCTGATCGGGGTGACGCCCGGAGAGGAGGTCGAGAGCCTTCTGGACCACGTTTTCTTCGGAATTCCGGTAGTCACGCTTGCCAGCAGATTTGCGATCCTGGTTCTCTTGCGAGTGAAGCCAAAACGAATATCGGTGCTGGAAGCGGCGCTCAAGAAAACTGACGGTTTCTCTTGCAGCCTGTTCACCCACTTCAGAGAGGGGACGGGAAGCATCCAGCACGAAAGCCTGGGGGAAAGACTCGGCCACTTTTATGTAAGCCAGCAGTTGACGTACCACCTCTTCGCGATCTACTTCCTGCTTGCGAGAAAGAATCAGATGCTCGGGGGCGTCCAGAATCAGCATTAAATCAGGCTGAGGAAGGAGCCGGACCAGAACTCGCGGGAGCCACTGAGGGCCCCCGTACCGATAGCGGATCGGATCAACAAGGAGATCGTGGAAATAGCGGTCGAACAAAACTAGACCCGAGCGTGCGAGAAAAGGTCGAACAACTAACAGGTAACCCAGCCAATAGTCCAGCATTAAAGCAAGAAGTTTGACGGCCGACGACCAAGGCGAGCGCAGAGATTGCCCGTGAGGGTCCAAGACCAGACCAATTGATTGTCTTCTCCAAAGCAACCCTGGACGCCAGTGGAACATTCGGTGACGCCTGAACGCCGAACCTGCTGACTGGGTGAGGCAATCAATCAGGGTGCTTTTCCCGACTCCGTCCGGACCTAAGACGACCACAAAGAGTCCAGTCGGCCAAAGACACCGTCGCATCAGCCGCACAGCGTCCACAAGCAAATACCGAACCGTGTTCAGAGGATCGATCGCGTTTGTCCTTAGCAAAAGTCGGAACCTGAGTTTTCTAAGCAGTGTCGCTATGGAGCCCTTTGCGCACGCCTCGACCACTGGTACTGCCCACTTTTTCCCGAAGAGAACTCCAGCCACCATTTGTGCAGGGATTCGGCCGAGTACCCCCACCAATAGCTTCAAGCGCTGCACCTGGCGGGCGGGGACGGCCCCCTTCAAGATTTTCTTTGCTAGGAGGTATGCGAATTCAGTCGATGGATCGGCGACCCAGATGCTTTCTTGCCTTCGGCGGCCGACCAATAATGACTCCCCAGAAGCCAAGATCAATCCACTCTGCCGGTGTTCGCAAATGAAGTCGATGGCGACACTCTTAAGCACTCTGCCTTCAGGCCAGAAGAAAACAAAGTAGTATCCCTTTATCGCGTAGTTTAGGCATTGCACCGGGCGGTATCCTTGTTCGCGCAGCGCCAGAAAGACGAATGGAAGTCTTGTAACGTCTTCGGGGTGCACCACCAAATCCAGATCGCTTGGCAGTTCATCGGGCAGACCTTCATAGGAGTGCAGCACGCAGTAGCGGATCGCCTTTTCTTCGAGAGCCCGGAAGAGCGTGCGGAGTAGACCAGCCCGGCTAAGGTCTCGATGAGAAATGCCAGGCACTTTCCTGCTCTCGCTGGCAGGCTTGGCCGTATCTTCGGAAATGCCCTTAACTTCCGCCATGATGCCTAGTACCCACCGTTGTGGCTGCGGTGGTGAAATGCCTCTATTGCCGCAGCGATCGGGCAGAACAGTGGGGAATTGAAACTTAGGCAGCCCCTGTACCTCTCAGGATTGCGGGTATGGTTCGCGCCAAGATGGTTAGGTCAAGCCAGATGGACCATCGGTCGATGTACTGCATGTCGAGGTGCATCCATCGGTCGAAGGGCACAGTACTTCTACCATTAATTTGCCAGAGGCAAGTGATGCCTGGTCGCACGCTAAATCGGCG
>Ga0247727_10009348_pt1 | contig 17810 bp, 20 predicted proteins | sample WisWelCaveWW1625_FD_202498 | JGI IMG/M metagenome (GOLD analysis project Ga0247727, IMG submission 202498) | Biofilm microbial communities from Wishing Well Cave, Virginia, United States - WW16-25 | ecosystem: Environmental > Aquatic > Deep subsurface > Groundwater > Cave microbial mat | place...
CGTCAGGTCAATATGATGTTTCAGCGCCTCGATTTCTTAGGATCGGCGACTTAAATGGAGATCGATTGAGCGATGTCATCCTTTATGAAAAAAGATCGACTGGCAACCGGAAAGTCTCTGTTTTGATCAATTCTGGAAATTTGAAATAGGGCTCTGGTCAACAGATCAATCATTTGATATGTAGGATTACACATGAAACCTGATGAGATCAAAAAGCGGTTGGAGATTGGGCTTCCCGGAAGTCAGGTGGAAGTTTCCGATTTAACCGGAACAGGAGACCATTTTGAAGTGACCATTGTTTCTTCTGCCTTTGAAGGAAAGTCTCCTATTGATCGACATAGAATGGTATACGGAGCCTTAGGGCAGGATGTTGGGGGAGCTATACATGCTCTTTCGATTAAAGCAACGACTCCCCAGGACTCTATGACTCCTGATCGACCTAGAACGAATTAAATGGAAGAGGAAGGCGTATGAATTACGACGAAATGAAGAAGAAAATTGAACAACAAATTAAAAACCACAAGATTGTTCTGTATATGAAAGGCACAAAGGAAATGCCCCAATGTGGATTTTCCGCAGCGGTCGTTAAGTGCCTAGATGATGTGGGGGCAAACTATGAAACGGTAGACGTTCTATCTGATGAAGAGACTCGCTCAGGAATCAAAACTTTCTCAAACTGGCCTACCATTCCTCAGCTTTATGTTGCGGGTAAATTTGTTGGCGGTTGTGATATTGTTCGTGAGCTTCATGCAAAAGGTGAACTGAAAAAGTTGGTGGAAGAAGCGATAGAAAAGTAATGAGATTTGCTATCACGAATCCCATAATACTGTATTTGACTCCTTGATATAGAACTGCTTTGAGATTTTTGAAGAGTCAAGCACTTTTGCCTGAGGAAACACCACCGCATTTTCGATTTGGCAATTTTGGGAAATCTGTGCTCTTGAACCAATGATCACATTAGGTCCTAGTATTGTTCTTGCAGAAATTTTGGCTTCTTTCGCAATCAAAACCGGACCCTTCAGCCTTACTGAAGGGTGCAGCGTTGCTGCCGAAGATACGAAAATATTTTTAGATCGTTTAAAAGACGTCTGCAAAAGTTTGGACCAGTAGCTAACGTCCCAGTTGTTATCGTCATAGTCCAATAATTCGAACTGAGCCAAAGCCAACTGCTTTAGTTCACCGACATCATACCATTTAGCCTTTGCTAAATATCCGTATACTGGAGCCCTTCGATCAATAAGGGGGGCATATACTTCTCGATTGACGCAGAACACGTTTTGGGTTGGCATTTCATCAAAGATCGAACGGTCAAAAATGTGAATGCCTGAAAATAACCCTTTGCGATAGGCTTTTGCACCAGCATGTTTTCCATAAGGAAATTTTATAATTCTACCTTGAGAGCTAATCCCTATTTCACCATACTTCTTAGCGTGTGGGTGTGGAATCAGAACCATGGTAGCCAAAGCTTTTTTCTCCTTGTGAAATCGCACAGCATCTCGTAAATCAATGTCTGTAATAAAGTCACAGTTGACCACTATAAAAGTGTCTTCTGTGACAAATGATTTCATATTCTTTATCCCACCCCCTGTTCCCAAAATTTTTTCTTCGATAAAAGGTATGATTTTAGGCGACGTAATTTTTTTGAGTTCACCTAAAAATTTTTCTTTCCCATGATGAACGTTTACAGCCAATGATTTGATTCCAAAGTACTTTAAATAAGCCAAAGTGAAATCCAAAAGCTGCAAGTGCAAGAACGGTAATAGAGGTTTGGGAATGTCATTGGTGAGCGGTCTTAAGCGAGTCGAAAATCCCGCTGCCAAGAGCATGGCCTGTGTTATTGGCATGATTCAATGATATCGTCGATGTAAGGAAAAAGAGTGTTCTTCAAAGTGATAAGATCCTTATATCTTTCCAGCGTTTTTTTCACATATCTTAGGGTTCTGGGCACGTCGGCAAGATATTTACGGTTGCCTTTGACTTGATCAATATAACAGAATCTGCCCGCGGCTTTTAGATTTCGATGAAGTCCCATGAGGTCAAATGCTCTGCGAAATTCTTCGCGAGATGATGTTTTGGCAAGGCCATGGGAAGCCATTTGTTTTCGGTACGATTCAACCAAGGTGTCTTGCAGACTGTCTTCAAGAGCAAAATAAGAGTCTCGGAGCAAAGAGGCTAAGTCATAAAAAAGTGGGGCTAAAAGCGCATCTTGGAAGTCAATCACCGCGATTTGAGAGTCAAAGACCAAAAGGTTTCGACTGTGATAATCCCGATGACAAAATACCTTTTCCCAAGAAAGATATTCACGAGTGATTTCTTTGAGGGATGAAACGATCTTGTCTCGATCATGATTCTTAGGCGGTTTTTTTAGACGGTGGTCGAGTCCATATTCCACGAAATGCAAAAATTCCCAGTTGTAAAGATCTTCATCAAAGCTTCGAGAGAAGGCAATGGACTGTTTAAGATCTTCGCAAGATATGATAGCGAGACATTCCAACTGACCTAGCGCTGTTTCATACCATCGTTGGATTTGCGCCGGAGCTGCAGTTTGGGTGGCTTCAAGCAGAAGTTGATCTCCTAAATCTTCTAGCAGCAAGACCCCATGCTTTTCATCGTAGCCGAATAGGTGAGGCACTTTGACTCCTTTATGGGACAAGTATCTCTGAATATCAATAAAAGGAAGCTCGGTGACCACGCGGCTTACTTTTGTAACTTCTTCAGCCAAAGAATTGGCACCTGTCTCTGCCAAAACCATCACAATATAGGATTGCTTTGTAGTATGGAGACGATAATAACTGCGATTGGAAGCATCGCCAGGAAGCTTCGTAACCGAGAAGTCTTTTTGACCTTGTAATAAAAAGTGAATCGCGTCCGTAAGCCTCTTTGAGAGCATGTTGTGTTGTAAGTGTAGCGCAGGAACGTTTTTGGAGGAAGTCCTTGTGAGAGAAATCAAAATCAGTTAATGGTTTGCTCCTAGAAATGCGAAAGATATACATTCTAGATACAAACGTTCTTCTCTATGATCCTCGGGCCATTTTCAAATTCGCAGATAACGAAGTCATCATTCCAATTACGGTCATTGAGGAAATCGACCACTTTAAAAAGGATGAAAACGAAACAGGGCGAAATGCTCGTCAAGTGTCTCGGTTTTTGGATGATTTAAGAGTCAAGGGACAGTTGTCTAAGGGTGTGGAACTTGAAGAAGGAGGCGTTCTTAAAGTTGATCTGGGTAGTGGAAAAGGAAATCGTCTCAATGCGCTTTTCACAAAGCGGCAAGCAGATATTAGCATTCTTTCTATAGCCCTTGACGTAAAAGAACGAGCTAGCGATCAAACGGTGATCTTCTTAACCAAAGACACAAACTTAAGAATTCGAGCGGATGCTTTGGGACTGACAGCAGAGGATTATGAGCCAAATATTATTCTACTTGACGAGTTGTATAGGGGTTGGCGGGAAGTGAGTTGGCCAACTGAACAAGTAGAGCTTTTGGTCAAGGAAGGAGAGGTTGAACTCAACGGACTCAAACCATGTCCTAATGAGATGCTTTTGGTGCGTTCCAATGGGGGTGATAATCGATCTGTGCTAGCCAAGGCTGCGCAAGATCAGACGAAAGCCAAATTGATCCGTGATTCCAAACGTTCAGTTTGGGGGATTCATCCCCGAAATCTGGAACAAACTCTTGCTTTTGATTTATTGCTTGATGATTCAATCCGGTTGGTCACGCTCGTTGGAAAGGCTGGAACAGGCAAAACTTTATTGGCGATTGCAGCTGGGCTTCACAAGGTAAATGATGAAAATATTTATCATCGTTTGCTGGTTTCAAGGCCTGTTTTCCCTTTAGGACGTGAGCTTGGTTTTTTACCAGGAGACTTAGAGGAAAAGCTTCTGCCATGGATGCAACCCATATTTGATAATATCGAGCTTTTGGCAAGTGCCAATTCCAACCGAGAAAAAAGGAGAGGTCAGAGTAATTACGGGTATCAAGAACTTATCAACTTGGGTATGTTGGCGATCGAACCTTTGACCTATATTCGAGGGCGATCGATTCCAAACCAATATCTGATTGTAGACGAAGCCCAAAATTTAACTCCTCATGAGATAAAGACCATTATTACAAGATCAGGGGAGAATACGAAAATGGTGATCACGGGAGACCCCTATCAAATCGATAATCCGTACGTAGATTCTTCTAACAACGGCCTCACTTATGTGGTTGAAAAATTCAAAAATGAAAAAATTGGAGGGCACATGACCCTTTCAAAAGGGGAACGTTCACCGCTTGCAGAGTTAGCCTCTAATATTTTATGAACCTATATCAATGGTTGGGAGCGAGCTCTATTGCATTGATGGTCATTGCTTTGGGAGTATCAACCTTTATCCTGGTTGGGCGACATGCCAAGAAAACAGTGTATATCGTGGCAGGCTCTGTCTTAACAGTCGTTGTGATCGTAAGCGTACTTTGCTGGATTATCTATGCGCAATACCAGTAGGGGACACGTACGCAATTCTCCGAGAATTGCGTACGTGTCCCTGAATTAGGGTTGACAGTAGGTGGTTGGCTGTTCTATACACGCCCACTTGCTCAAAGAATAAAACATAATTTAGGTAATCGATTCGAGTAGTTAACTATGTTTGAACGTCTATCAGACCGTATTTCTCATACACTTCGAAATCTCCGGGGTATTGGGAAAATTCGTGAGAGCAATATTGCGGAGGCCTTGAGTGAAGTCAAAGCGAGCCTTTTGGAAGCAGATGTCCAATATAAGGTCGTACAGTCATTTGTGGATTCTGTGCGGCAAAAGGCTTTGGGCCAAGAAGTACTTGGCAGTGTGGAACCTGGTCAACAGTTTGTAAAAATTCTCTATGATGAACTTTTAAGGATTTTAGGGGGCAAAAGTGTAGAGATCCCGAAAGTTTCAGGAAAGCCTTTAAAAATTTTGCTCATGGGTTTGCAGGGATCAGGTAAAACCACAACTGCAGCTAAGCTAGCTAAATTTCTTCGAGACGATAGAAGGGAAAGGCCATTTTTGATTCCGACTGATACTGTAAGGCCAGCTGCGAGAGAGCAGTTAGAACAACTAGGAGCAGAGAATAGCTTGCCCGTATTTCTTTCTCGAGATACTGATCCGGTTTCAATCTGTGAGGCAGCGATAAAAGCGGTAGAATGTCGCGAAGTCGCAGCCAATTGCCTTATTTTTGACACTCAAGGAAGATTAGCCGTTGACAAGTCTTTAATAGGAGAACTTAAAGCTTTGAGAGAGGCTGTTCAGCCTGACCTTGTCTTTTATGTTTTGGATTCCATGACAGGTCAAGACGCTGTCAGAAGTGCGGAAGTTTTTACTCAAAAGATTGGCTTTGATGGCATGATTGTGACGAAATTGGACGGAGATGCTCGAGGAGGTGCAGCTCTTTCGGTTTGTGTAACTACGGGAAAGCCCATTTACTTTGTTGGAATTGGGGAAAAACTTGAGGCGTTAGAGCGTCTTCATCCGGATCGATTGGCTTCCCGTATATTGGGTATGGGAGATATCGTTACCTTGGTTGAAAGAGCAGAAAAGGTTGTTGATCTGAAGGCGGCAAGAGAGCTTTCAAAAAAGATTCAAAAGAACCAATTCACCATTGAAGACTTTGCAGAGCAAATTCAAGCTGTTAAAAAAATGGGATCGTTTGAAGACCTTATTGGTTTTTTGCCAGGGGGGCAACAGATGAAAAAAGATTTGCAGGGTGGTATACCAGAGAACGAGCTGAAAAAGACTGACGCGATTATTAAATCAATGACACAACAAGAACGTCGCAACTTTCAGATCATTGATGGAAATCGAAGAAAGAGGATCGCTAACGGAAGTGGAACAACAGTGACAGATGTGAATCGGTTCCTAAAGCAGTTTGTACAGGCTCGATCTATGTTGTCGCGTTTAGGGAAAGTGGGCGTAAAAGGTTTACGCCGAGGTGGAGGCTTTTAGAGAGGAGTGTTTTTATGGCAGTAAAAATTCGATTGGCTCGATTTGGGAAGAAGAAGATGCCCAGTTATCGAGTGGTTGTCATTGATGAACGAAGAAAAAGAGAGGGACGAATTCTTGAAGCTGTAGGGAATTATGATCCTAAAAAGAAAGAAAATGTTGCAACAGTCAACAAAGAGCGAGTGGCTTACTGGCTTCAAAGAGGTGCTCAACCTACACAAACCGTAGCTAAACTACTAAAGCGAATGGAGAGAAGCGCTTGAAGGAATTACTGACGTTCATTGTCAGAAATCTAGTGGATCATCCAGATGAAGTTTCAATCACTGAGATTGCTGGCGAACGTACCTTTGTGTTTGAACTACGTGTTCATAAGGAAGATCTTGGCAAAGTCATTGGTAAACAAGGTCGTACCGCTCGCGCGCTTCGTACTGTTTTAAGTGCGGCAAGCGTAAAAGAAAATAAAAGAGCGATGCTCGAGATTATTGGATAAGGCGTAAAGAAAATGAGATTTGACGTAGTTACAATTTTTCCTCAATTTTTTGATTCTCTTCGTCTGTCAAAGATTTGGAGGAATGCGCAAGATTCCAGGCTTATCGAATTGTTTGTTCACGACCTTCGGAATTATGCTCGTGATAAGCATCGTAGCGTGGATGATACTCCTTTTGGGGGAGGTCCAGGGATGGTTATGAAAGTTGAGCCTTTGGTAGAAGTTATAGAAACACTACCCAAACTTTCGGAAAGAAAGGTATTATATGCGTCCCCTCAAGGGAGAAAGCTCTCTCAAAGCTGGGCCTTTGAGTTAGCTCAAAGTTCCCAGCTTGTTGTTGTGGCAGGGCGCTACGAGGGTGTTGATGAAAGATTTGTTGAAGGGTGGGTAGATGAGTCTTTCTCGGTTGGAGATTACGTTCTTTCAGGAGGCGAATTGCCTTGCATGGTTCTTTTAGAAGTAGTGGCCAGATTGCTTCCGGGGGTAGTAGGAAATTGGGAATCTGTTGCTTCAGACTCATTTACTTCTGGAGTCTTAAAGTTTCCGCAATATACGAGACCAGCAGAGTTCCGAGGACGTAAGGTTCCTGAGATCCTTCAATCTGGGAATCATGAGGCGATTAGACGTTGGAGGGAAGAACAGTCTAGGTTACGTACAATAGGGAGACGTCCGGATTTGTTAAAGCGAGAAAAAGAAGAGCGAAATGAGGTTTGAAATGAGGAGGAGTTATGAATACGAATGACATCATGAAAGAATTAGAACTCAAGAAGAGGCATCCAGATTTTCGAGTCGGCGACACCATTAAAGTTTTTGTCAAAATCCGGGAGGGTGAAAAAGAGAGGATTCAAGCTTTTGAAGGCGTCGTTATTAAGAATAGGAGCTCTGGAAAAGGTGCAAGCTTTACGGTACGTAAGATTTCATATGGAATTGGCGTAGAAAGAATTTTTCCTATGGAAAGTTATGCCCTTGAGAAGATAGAGGTTGTCCAGAAAGGGAAAGTCCGTCGTGCAAGGCTTTTTTATTTACGGAAAAGACGTGGAAAAGCTACTCAAGTGGAAGAAGCGATTACTGCTAATGTAGGAGAACCCGATGATTCTCAAACTTCGTCAGGAAATCTTAAGATTTCCGAAATGGAAACAGCTTCTGTTGCCATTTAATAAAAAAGAATTTAGGTAAAAGATTTCCGTTCTTTTTTAAGTGCGGTTCATTGAACTCACAATCGAAGGAGTACCAGGGACCAGGGCGGCGCTTCGTTTTCCTTTTGATTCGAATCTCAATGTTTTGCAGCAAAAAGGAACCCTTCGTTTAACTACGGTTATTGATCTCATTCAAAGTCTACTTTTTCCAACACTGGGGAAAAGCAATACCTTAGGTCCTGCAAAGTCTCAAAAGGCGAATTTAGTCTTCGAAGCTCGAGGGAATGTTTATCGAGTAGAAAGAGATTACATAAAAGCACAGATATTTTTGTTTCAGTTAGAGCAAGGTAGCAAGGATTCTTTTCGCGAATTATCTAAGGAATTTCGCTATATAAAAACCACTCTGGAGCGTTCTCTTAAAATGCCCACGCAGCGAATTTTTCGGTCGCTTTTGGTCTCTCGTATTTCGGAGACTCTGGACAAAGAAGAACCCACTTTTAGATTAAAAGACTCTCCCTTAACCCAGGCCCAAAGCGATCCAGTTCACGAAGATCCACATGTTCGCCTTGCGGGCCTTAAAGAAGATCTTAGAAACTCCATATTACTTTCTGATTTAGGGGCATCACTTGATGAACTTCAATCTTCTCTATTCAAAGTTGAAGAACAATTGAATAGATTTAAAGAGCCGAAACGAAAATTGAAAGAAATTGAAGATGAATATGAGCCTTACAAAGTTTTTGATAACCCTGGAGTCATTACTTCTCAAACCATTTCAAAATTGAAATCCTATGAGAATCTCAAAGAGAAAAAGGAACAAGATCTTTTAAATCTAGAAGAGAGATCTTCACAGGCAGCAAAGGAGTTGTCGGTGATTCCATTAAGACCTGTCATAAGAGAGCCAATAGCTATTATTGGAACAGTGTTAACCTTAGGAGGTTTTATTGGAGCTAGCTTTTTGCGGGAATATGGGTGGGCCTTTTCCTCGAGTCTTCTTATATTTATTCTTGGGCTTTTTGTGATAGGGAGCGGACTTTTGAAGGGTATGAAGAGGGAGCAGAAAATAGCTGCTCTTCGAAAGCAACTCACTGGAATGAATGCGGAAAAAGCAGGAATTGAGAAAAGGTTTGAAATTGAAAATACAGTTGTCAAGAATCTGTTCGAAACAATCGGAAATAATGATCCTTTGGAGATTCAGGAGAGCATGGCTCGCAGGAAGGCTCTTTTAACAGAAAGAGAACTGGTAGAACAAGAGTTGACTTCGTTGGAAAAGAAGTCTCCTTTTCAAGATCTGATTCTAAACAAAGAAAAATTACAATCTGAGATCGTGGCAATCGAGTCAAGACTGGCGGATATTCCTCCATTGTCCATTGATTCAAATGCCTTAGAAAGAGAGATTGCAGAATTGGAGGTTCAACTCCAAGAAAAAACAAGAGTTCTACCAAACATCCCCTCATTGAGAGAAGAAGAGGATAGCGATGTCACCGCGCTTTTAGATTTAACTTCTCAGGTCATGGATCGCACACGTTTAGAAGTGTTAAAGGCTTTAAAACAAGGGGCATCAAAAAATATTTCGGTTTTAACTTTAAACAAGTTTGAGGGAATTGAAGTACAAGGAGAAAAAATAGTTGCATTTCGTACTCCTTCCGGAGTCGCAAAATGGGAAACTCTGGATACTATAACAAAAGCCACTCTTCTATTTGCGATACAATTTACATGTTGGCAATTGTTAGTTTCGTCAAACTCTATACTGCCTCTATTTTTAGATATGGTTTCAAGTCAAAGACCTGAGCTTTTATCTAAAATGGTTCTTCAAGCTGCACAAGTTTTGGCTCGTAAGACACAAGTATTGGTTCTATCCGCATAGATTTTAGATCCATAATTAAGTATAATTTTGTATAATTTAGTAAAATGTTGTTTATCTCGTTGACTTTTCAATTTATTTTCCTTTAAAGTAGAGAATAGCAAATCCAAGTTATCTTTTACCAAGTTCATCCAAAAAGTGAGGTCTAACAAATGGCCACGAGGGATAATCCTCGGAAAAAAAAGAACGTGTTTACTAAAATGGCCAATAACGTCCGAAAGTTTCGAGAGCAACTTTTGATGAGTAAGGCAGAACTAGCACGTGCCGCTGGTTTGTCCGCTTTAACAATCGATCGTGTTGAAAAAGGTGAAATTTGTAGAATGGCTACAAAACGGAAGATTATTAAAGCATTAGGTTTAAACATTTCAGAAAAAGAGCGAGTATTTAGGATTTAAGATCATGCTACTGGGAAAGAAAAAGGGTCTTTTGGGGTTGGATATTGGTTCGAGTTCTGTAAAAGCCGTGGAACTCCAGCAAACGAAAAAGGGATACCAACTCAAACATTTCCGCATATTGCCGCTCCCTCCAGAAGCTATTGTAGATGGCGCAATTATGAATTCAAGTGCTGTCGTGGATGCGGTGAGTGAATTGATTTCCATGGAAAAAATCAAAACCAAAGAAGTGGCAACTTCGATCTCGGGCCATTCGGTGATCATCAAGAAGATTAAGCTGCCTCAAATGACAGAGGAAGAACTCGAGGAATCCATCCAGTGGGAAGCCGAGCAATACATCCCCTTTGATATTACAGATGTCAATCTAGATGTTCAGATTTTAGGAAGTGATGAACAAAACGTGGGGCAGATGGAGGTTCTTCTGGTTGCGGCAAAAAAGGACATCATTAATGACCACATGGCTATTTTGATGGAAGCAGGTTTGAATCCTCAAGTGATGGATGTGGATGCATTTGCGATAGAAAATATGTTCGAAGCAAATTATGGGGTGAAAGAAGGCGAAACCGTAGTTCTTGCCAACATTGGCGCAAATATCATTAATATCAATATCTTAAAAAATGGCGTGTCGACGTTTACGCGCGATATTTCTATGGGGGGAAGCCAGTTCACTGAAGAGATTCAGAAGCAGCTTAACGTGAGTCATGAAGAAGCGGAATCTCTAAAACTAGGTGGGGATCTTGGAGGGCACTCAGAAACTACAGAAGCAGTGATTCCTCAAGAAGTGGGAAGTATCATCCGGTCTGTTTCAGAAACCATGGCTGTAGAGATTCAGCGTTCGTTGGATTTTTTTGCAGCAACAGCGGCAGACGATAAGATTTCCACAATTTATTTAATGGGCGGAAGTTCAAAGGTTCCAGGTCTTCCCAATGTTATTGCGAGTAAGCTTGGGATTACAACAGAGATTGCAGATGCTTTTCGGTCTATCCAGATCAATGAACGAAGTTTTGATATGGCGCATATAAGAGAAGTGTCTCCGACAGCTGCTGTGGCGGTTGGTCTTTCTATGCGCTATGTGGGAGACAAATGATTCGTATTAACCTCATACCTACGAAGGCGGCCAAGAAGAAAGAAGGCGCCATTATTCAATTGATTTTCGGCGGAATTGTTTTGGGCGTAGGAGCTTCTGTCTGTTTATGGATCAATCGAACCATGGATCAAAAAATTGAGGCTGAAAAGTTAACGATCAACGATTTAAATGCTCAGATCAGCCAACTGCAAAAGGTCATCGAAAAAGTGGAGGATTACAAAAGGAAGCAGGCAGATCTGGAAAGAAAGATTAATACGATAAAGGATTTGAACGAAAAGCGTACAGGTCCAGTAAAGCTTTTAGAGGAATTTACCCAAGTGGTTCCTCGCAAAGCTTGGATCACAACTTATCGGGAGGTCGAGAAACAGCTGACTCTCGAGGGAGCAGCGGTTGATGGTCCAACCGTGTCTGATTTTATTGATAACTTAAGAAATTCGAGATTCTTTTATAATGTTCAGTTGATTCAAGTTCAGCAAGCTACGGAGGGCGGGAAAAAAGTTCAACGATTTAACGTGAATTGTTTGGTCAACTATGTTCCTGCAGGCAAGGCATAATGAAAATTCTTGAACAATTTGGGAAACAGCCACTAGCGGTCAAATTCGGGCTATTGGCCATTATTCTCGCTATCATGGCGGTCTTAGAGTATCAAATCATTTTTATTCCGAAACGAGATGAACTTAAGACTTTAATTAAACAAAGTGGAGATCTCAAGGCAAGGCTCGTAGAAAATCAAGCTGTTGCAGATAACCTTCCTCAATTTGAGGAGAAGGTGAATATCTTGAATGAACAGCTCAAACAGGCCGTGTCCCTTTTACCCAATGAAGCAGAAATTCACTCTTTGTTTCGACAGCTATCAAATGTAGCGAAGAAAGCGAATGTGGAGATTTTGAGTTTTCGGCCTGCTGGACAAAGCAGTCGGGGGTTTTATAACGATTTAAGTATGGAGCTTAAAATTGATGGTACTTACCATGATGTTGCCACCTTCATTGACCAAGTAGGAAAACTAAGCCGTATCATCAATATTTCAAATATTGTGTTTTCTGCGATCAGGAACACAGGCAATACAATTTATTTAAATGTGGATTGTCGTGCCACCACATTTATGTTTAGTGGAGATCGGTCTTGAGGGTCGCAAGAGACACAGGAATGGATATGAAAATTTTGATACCATTCGTTGCCGTGCTTTCTATTGCTTGTAGCGAACCTCCGAAACCGACTCCTCCTCCTCCTCCAGTTGCAAAGGCACCCCCAAAGGCAGCCGCAAGTGTAAAAATCGAAGTACCAAATATTTTTACCAATCGATCAGATGACTATTTCTATAACCCTGTAGGAAAAAGAGACCCTTTTAAACAGTTTGAAGAAGAATTGATCCAAGAGGTGGTTCAATCTCGTTCTCCCCTTGAAAGGTATGACCTAGACGATTTGATGTTAACAGCCATTGTCTGGGGTATTTCTGATCCTCGCGCACTTTTGAGAGCGCCAGATGGTTACAGTTACATTATTAAGGCAAATTCCCGAGTAGGAAGAAATAGAGGAAGAGTGGCCAGAATTACTCGGCGACAGGTATTTATTGAAGAAGAGTATCGTGATCCTACAGGTAAGCTTGTGGTTAAGGAATCAACTTTTGGGTTTCAAGTAAAAATGGATAAAGAAAAACAGGCACTTCAACTTAAAATGTCAGACGAGTGAACGAAAATGGAGGAGATTTCATGATACCCACAAGACTATCTTTCCTCGCCAGAGGCTGTTGTTTAATTCTTTTGGTGGCATGTGCGTCAAAATTGCCGCCTCAAAATACATCTGCTTTCGCACCTGTAGTGGGCGCCTCTCCTTTCCAAGGAATAAATGAGGTTTCTCAAGTTAAGGTAGAAGAAGGACAGGAAGGTGTTCAAATCATTATCGAGGCCACGGCTCCTCTTTCTCCCAATATTTTTAAACTTTCGGATCCAGATCGTATCATCGTTGACCTGACCGAAACGAAACTAGGTAGTTCGATCTCTCCCTCTCTGGAGGTTGGAAAAGGAGGGATTAACCAGATTACAGCGAATCAGTTCGATGATGCTAAAAGCTCTTTGAGTAGAGTTGTGATTGGCCTGAACCAACCTCTTGAGTACAAGGCAGAATCTTCTGGAAATAATTTGACATTAATTGTTGCAAAGACAGGAATATCAGATATAGCCGCTCAAGCTGGACTACCTGCGATTCCTGAGATTGCTCCTGTTCCAGACTTACCAACCACTGAATCACCACCATTGCTCACCGAGCCAACCTCACCGACGTCTCCGGACGTAACATCCACTCCCATACCGGACCAAGGCGAACCTCTTCCTTTCATTGCTCCGCCAGCGATTTCCGAAGAAACAACGGCCTCGCAGCTTGTGGACATTCAATATTCGGCATCTGAAACAGGGACTGTTGTAAAACTAGTAGGGGATGCCCCGATAAAAACCTTTGAAGACTTTGTTCTCAAAAAACCAGATCGGGTGGTCGTGGACCTTAAAGGGATGAAAAATGCTTATGCGGGAGGCAAAACGATCACGCTCGGTACGGCAGAAGTCTCCAAAGTAAGAATTGGAAAGTCCAAAGATAATTTAAGAATTGTTTTGGACGCGTCCGAGAAAGGAGTCCCTGCATACACTGTAACCCGTGAAGAAAATAATCTGGTGATCAATCTGGCATCAGCCCCAAAAGAACAACAGGAGACAACAAATGTGGAATCTCCCGTTTCCGAACAGGTGACGCCAGAAGCTACTACGCCAGATGCTACTACAATTGAACCGACTCCGGATTTGTTTCCAGTTGTAGAACCCGTCCCTCCTCCTAAACCTACTAAGCTAAAACCAGTAACAATCACAGGTCTGGGTTTTAAGCAGATAAGGGATCAAAATAAGTCTCGTTTGATCGTAGGTTTGAGTGATGCAAATGTCGAATATACCTCCCGAGAGGATGGTCCTAATCGAGTTGTTGTGTCTATTTCGAATTCTAGGATTGAAAAGCCTATTCTAAAGCGGGAGTTTAATACCAGTGAATTCCAGACTGCGATTTTGAGTGTAACCCCGAAAGTTTTAAAAAAGAGCAAGACAACAGAATTCGTAGTGGAGTTAGAGCAACAAGTTCCATATACCCTTACGCAAGAGGGTAATGATTTGTTTTTGGACGTAGAGATTCCCGCTCAAATTTTAAGAAAACAGACACCTACGGTTGCCAGAGCGCAAAGTATTTCTCCTCTTCCACCAGAGGAGGAGGCGGTCCAGCAGACACTGGAGACGGGTGAGCCTTCTCCTCAAACAACCCTTGGAGGTGAGTCATCGGCAACAGTGAAGGAAAAATTGCTTTTGTCCGAAGAAATTACACCGACACTAAATTCGGGGTCTCAAGAGAAAAAAGGAAAAAAGCCCTTGAAGAACTATGCTTATGTTCATGAGGAATTCATGAGCGATAGCCTCGGTTCGGAAGAGCCACTTAGTCAGATGGGGCAAATATTGGCTGGACAATTCGATGGAAAGCGATTTGTCGGAAGGAAGATTTCCTTGGACTTTAAAGATGCTGATATTCGGAGCATCTTCCGCCTCATCGCTGATATTTCAAAGTTTAATATGATTATTTCGGACGATGTCGACGGACGGGTCACCATACGGTTGGATGAAGTCCCATGGGACCAAGCTTTTGCAATCATTTTGCAAACAAGGGGATTATGGTTTGAAAAATATGGGAATATTGTACGGATTGCTCCAGCAGAAAAACTTCGCAAGGAAAAAGAGCTAGCAGCAGCAGCTCAGAGAGCCGCCAAAGCTGCTAAACCTTTGGATGTTCTTTTTAAACCTGTAAGCTTTGCTCAAGCCGCTACACTCTTTAAACAAGTCGGAAGCGTACTTAGTGAAAGAGGATCCGTTGATATCGACTCCAGGACAAATACTTTGATTATCAAAGATATTCGGGAAAACCTCGATAAAGCCAAGAGAATGGTCGATATCTTGGATACACAAACTCCGCAAGTGAGCATTGAATCCAGAATTGTTGAAGCAACGACAACTTTTACAAGATCGTTTGGTATCACGTGGTCAGGAAATGCCCGTTTCACAGCTGCAACAGGGAATCCAACAGGTCTTTTCTTTCCAAACTCTGTGAACGTTCCCTTCGCGATGAACTTTCCAGTAGAAGCAGGATTTATTAACACCACAGCAACGCTCAATTTGGGAAGCATCAATAATATTTTAGATCTCGATCTTGCTCTGGCTCTTGGGGAACAAGAAGGTCATTCAAAGTTAATCTCCGCGCCAAAAGTCACTGTGTTAGACAATAAATCTGCCACAATCACTGCTGGATCAAAGATCCCCTTCCTAACACAAACAGCGAATGCCGGTTCAAACGTGCGTTTTGAAAACGCGGCAACAAGCTTGAGTGTTACACCTCACGTTACGAACGATGGCTCTATCTTAATGACCATTAATGCGACAAGAAATCAACCTAACTTCGCACAATTGGTGCAAGGGAATCCTTTGATTGATCAAAGATCTGCCAATACAGAAGTGCTGGTGAAAAGTGGGAATACCACCGTTGTAGGTGGAATTTATGCAACCCAACATGGGCGCTCTGTAAGTCGTTTCCCTTTTCTATCTAGTATCCCTATTATAGGAGCCCTATTTAGAAACTATGACAAACAATTGCGAAGGACCGAACTTCTGATCTTTGTGACCCCAAGGATTGTGGGTGATGAGAGAGAGGCAGTTCGAGATATTCGAGAATAGGGAGGATGCTGTGAGGACTAAGATTCAAAATTTTTTTCAATGTATAATAATAACGGCCATCTGTTTTTCCACTTTGCAATGCAATGATGCTCCAGACGGTTTTAATGCGAGATCAGGATCTACAATTTCTCTTTCAGAAGATACGTCTATTGAAACTACGACAGATGGGTTGTTGCTGATGACCGTGAGTGTTTCACAGACAATAGGAACAACTCAGACATCAACGACCGGACCTGCAAACGGTGTCTTTGTCATCGCAACGTGTACGAAATGTTCAATTTTTGACAAAGCTGATGGCGAAAGTATTACGCTTCCTGTTGCTTCACGGCTTCAGGCGGTATCTAATCCCTATACTTTCAAAACGGATGATCGTGGCACTTATTCGTTAGTCCTTGGGATTTCAGCTCCGGCCAATTTAGGGGAAACATCCTATCAAGCCAAACTTACGGCAGATATTGGTGTGGCTGCAAGCACAATGACAATCAGTGTTAGTGAGTAGTTACCAAACTTAGAAGAAAAAAAGCATTACTATAAACCTAGAACCGGCAGTTAAAACTCGGGGTCCTGTCGCTTCTGGGGCCCACCGTTCTGCGGGCCAAAGGTCCTCGAACGGTCCACCCCATACGCGCCATCCCGAGTTACAGCTTCCATTCTAGAGTTCAGCCAGCAGGTGAATTAAACGAGAGCAGTTAAAAACACGGGTGGCCGTTGCCGTTGGGGAACGTCCTTGACCGATCTGTTGTCTATTACAATCAAGCGGAGGATCTGGCTTTGCTAGACCGAAGCGCAGGGTTGTTAGGGGTGAAGCCGCAGATACAGATTAGGCAGAACCCCTGACTAATACAGTCCACCGATCGTACAGTTCCACAGGCTCAAAGCGAGCTGGCGCAGCTTTGGACCTAATGGAACTGTAGAGAGGCCCGTGGTTTTAACTGCTTTTTTAGGATAAATTTTCTCTGCTGCCGAAAGAAACCTCCTGTGATAATCTTTTTTATCTGTGGCCGACGCTTTTGAAGCAGAAATAAAAAAGTATACCGAGCAGTTAGCGGTTGATTCAAAATCCCGCGCATTTGTCCCTTTATCTGAGATTTACAGAAAATTAGGAAGATATGATGAAGCGATCGCCGTAGCCAAGGAGGGGCTTTCGCATCACCCTAACTATGTGGGTGGAAAAACAACTTTGGCTAGAGCCTATTTTGAGAACGGGGAAATAGATCTTTCTCAAGAACTTTTGGAAAATGTCCTTCTTTTTGCTCCGGACAATCTTTTGGTTCTTCGAATTCTATCCCAGATCTATATTCAAAAACATGAGAACAGCCGAGCATTACCTCTTTTAAAGCAACTTTTGGCCATTGCCCCAGCGGATGCTCATACTTTGCAACAACTTCAAAAAATGGAGCCATCCAAAACTATATCCAAACCAGATGAGAAGACTTTGGTTGAAGAAAATAAGACGAAAGAAGACAAGCTTAAGCGTCTCGATCAGGTAAAGTCTCCGACTGTTGCTACCGAGCCTGTGTTATCCATGCCACAGGCACAAAAAAAGGAAGATTCAAAGAGCACGCAAACAGCTACCCTTGCGAATCTTTATCGAGCACAAGGGCATTTGGAGCAATCCATCCAGATTTATAGGAATTTGCTGAAAGTTGACCCCAAGAATTCAATTTATTTAAATGCGATTCTGGAGATGGAGCGAGAGCTAGAAAAAAGGAAAAAAAGCCGCCTTGGGTGGGCTTCAAAACAAGAATATCTTAATATTCTTCTATCGCGAATTCAGGAGCGCCGAAGGAGGGTATAAGTGAATTTAGCCGATGAACTAAAGAAAATTGTCTCTAGTGTAGACGGAGCCATGGGGGCAGTTCTGATGGGCTTTGATGGAATCGTTGTGTCAGATTATAAATCAGATCAAGCGGTAGAGCCATTGATGGAGGTTGCTGTCGAATATAGTCGACTGATTAAGGAAACCATCAAGGTAGCTCAGGGCAATGACCTGGGTGAATTAAAAGAGCTTGTAGTATCAACGGCTAAGTATCGGATGATTTTTCGTCTTGTGAATATGGAATATTTTTTGGGGTTATTCTTGGCAGATACGGCGAATGTTGGAAAAGGACGATTCATCCTTAGACGAGCCAGCCCACTGAT
>Ga0247727_10009349_pt1 | contig 17809 bp, 7 predicted proteins | sample WisWelCaveWW1625_FD_202498 | JGI IMG/M metagenome (GOLD analysis project Ga0247727, IMG submission 202498) | Biofilm microbial communities from Wishing Well Cave, Virginia, United States - WW16-25 | ecosystem: Environmental > Aquatic > Deep subsurface > Groundwater > Cave microbial mat | place...
TCGCCCGGCCGGTTGTAAAAGTCCTGCTTGGTTCCCGCCTGCCCCAGGAAGGTTACGGTTTGCGAGGCGTCGTCGATGAGTTTTCCCGCGGTGAAGGCGACCAGCGCGCTCAAACCCTGGGAAAAGCGCTTCTCCACGCGCAGGGTGAAGGAGTGGTAGATGGAGTTGGCCTGGGGCTTGCGGAAGGCGCCCACGCTCTCGTACTGCGGGAACGGCCGCAGCAGTTGCGCGCGCTGCACCGTGGAGCGAGAGAGAGATGACGCGGTATTGGTGATCACCCCAAAGAAGGGATTCGGCACCAGGTTGGCGTTGTTGGCGAGCAACTGGTTGCCCAGCGAGAAAAAGGACGCCGGCAACTGGTTGTACTGCATGCTGCTCTCACCGTCCGCCAGGTGGTTGCCCTTGCTGCCCAAATAGCCGGCTTCCACCACCCAGCCGCCTCGCAGTTCGCGCTGGAGGTTGCCGTTCCACTGCTGGATCACGGGATTGCGCGAATCGTTGAAGAAGCTGTCGCCGATGCCCAAGCCGAGCTGGGTGCTGGCCCCGCTGGTGGGACCTTCTCGGCTTCCAAAAGGCAGGTTAAAGCCATTGGGGAACGGATTGCTGAGGTTGGACAGAATGTTGGTGTTGTCGGTGGAGACGATCATTCCGGTGGAGCTCTGGAACCCCTGTGTCCCTGAGCTGCCGGAAGTTCCGCCAGCTTGCAGCACCGAGCCGCCGAACATCATCGCGTAAGCGCCGCGGAAGACGGTCTTCTCATTGATCTTGTAGGCGAAGCCGAACCGCGGTCCCCAGTTGTTGAGATCCGTAGGGACTTGGCGGCGGTGCTCCGGGGTGACGAACTTCATGGCCCCCTTCAGGTTGGCGAAACCAGGCACCCGGCCGGCGATCGGCGATGGCGCGTCGATGTCCCAATAGCTGAGACGGTTGTAGCGTTCCGTGTGCGGCGTGTCCAGGTCGTAGCGCAGCCCCATGTTGAGAGTCAGCCGGCGGGTCAGCCGGTAATCGTCCTGCACATAGAAACCGAAGTAGGAGCTGGCCATTGCGGAATCGAAGGTGTGCGAGATAGTGCCGCTGGTCGGGATGCCCAGCAGGAAGGAGGCGAAACCGTTGCCCTGCGTGGTGGAAGTGGTGGTGGTGCCGGCCTGACGCTGCGTCCACCGGGCGTCGGTGAAACTGTACTCGCCGTTGGGCTGGCCCAGTTGGGTGAAGTTCAGGAACATCTTGCGGTACTCGCCGCCGAACTTGAGTGTGTGCTTGCTCAGGACTCTCGTCAGGTCGGCCCGCGAGTTGTGCGCGGTGTCGCGATCCTTCAGCGTGGTGAAGGTGGCTTGACCGAGCGAAGAGATGTTAGCGTTGCCCCCGAAGTTGAAGCGAGGGAACTCCAGGCCTTGCGTGGCAGCGGCGTCGTAGGCGTTCTGCGGCAGGCCGATGGTGCGCATGTCGAAGCCTTGCGAAAAGGGGAAGCGCGTCGTATTGCGGCGGGCCAGCCCATAGTTCACGTTCAGGATGGTGGTGGGGTTCAGGGTATGGACTGCGTTGATGGCCACATTATGACCGAAGTTCTTGCCCGGGCCGTCACCGGAAGAAGTCGCGATGTTGCCAAAGCCATTCAGCGGCGCGCTGTTGCTGGCGGTGCGGGAGAAGCGCGTCCAGAGGCGGAGTTTGTCGGCGAAATTGTGGTCCACGCGGCTGTCGAAACGGTCTTCGCGCGAGGGGGACTTGCCCGACAGGAAGTAGTTGTTCTGCCGGGTGAACTCGTTGGTTGGAACGGCGTTGGCCTGCGGCCAGAACTGGAGCAGGTTCCTGGCGATCGGGTTGAACCGGCCCGTGGGGATCTGGTTGCCGGCGAACGGCTGGCGAAAGCCATCGGTCCCCGTGGTCAGGGGGTCGTACAGCAGGATCGGCTGCCCATTCCCGTTGCGCAGATCCGAGAAATCCCCCGCCCTCCAGGGCGCGATGGGCACGGTGGCGGTGGCGCTGGCCCCACTGCGCGCCCGGTTGCTCTGCTCGCTGAAGAAGAAGAACGTTCGGTTCTTGCCGTTGTAGAGGCCGGGGATCCAGACGGGCCCGCCGACGGTGCCGCCGAACTGGTTCTGCTGGAGAGCCGGCCGCCTGGCGCCGTTGCGGTTGTTGCTCCAGGTGTTGGCGTCCAACCGGCTGTTGCGCAGGAACTCGAACAGGGAGCCGTGAAACCCGTTGGTTCCCGACCGCGTGGCAACGTTGATCACACCGCCGCCGGTGCGGCCGTACTCGGCCGCCAGCGAATTCGTGATCACCGAGAACTCCTCGATGCTGTCCACGATCGGTGTGTAGGCCAACTGGAGAATGCCCACGTTGTTCTCCGGCACGATCACCGAAGTCCCGTCGATGGTCACGTCGCTGGAGGCGTTGCGGCCGCCGCTGATCCACGGCGTCGAGCCCGGCCCGGGAATCACTCCCGGCGACAGGTTCGCCAGCGAGAACGGATTGCGGCCGTTCAGCGGCATGTCCAGGATTCTCTTGCTGTCGATGACCGTAGACAGGCTCGACGTGGAGGTGGCCAACTGCACCGTTCCCGTGCTTACCTCAACTGTGGTGGTGACCTCGCCCACTTGCAGCCGGATTTCGAGAGCCACCGTCTGCTGGACGTCGATCTTGATGTCGGTGGCCAAATGCTTCTGGAAGCCGCCCTTCTCCACCGTAAGCCGGTACTCGCTGGGAACCAGGAACGGCTGGACGAAGCGCCCTTCCGAGTTGGTGACCAGGGACTGCTTGACGCCGGTGCGCTGGTTCTCGATGATCACCTTGGCGTCGGGCACCGAGGCATCGGTGGGGTCGCTTACACGGCCTTGCAGAATGCCGGTCGCCGTCTGGGCGAAGGCAGAAAAGCAAAGGGCCGTGACGGCGGCCACAAGAAGCAGGATTCTGGACATTGGGTTACACCTCCCTGAGACTGGATGACCCATAGTAGCAGCCCGCAACTCTTATCGCACCGCGATTGTCGCCGGGGCGCTGGGCTGCCCGGCAGCAGTGATCACGACATCGACAGCGTCGCCAGGCGCGACTCCAGTGGGGACAATGGCGTTCACCTGGTAGAGCCCGGCGAAGTTCGGGGTGAGGCCGGCGAACAACACTTGCACGGGCCGGCCGCCGATGGCGACGGTGACCGCAGCGGTGGCGCTGCGCAGCGGAGCCAGCGGAGCGGCTTCCCCGGCGGCGATCGGCGGATCTACGGCACCCAGGCCTTCGCAGTAGATCACCACGACATCGCCGGCGCGGGCCGGGGCGTTTCGGTCCACCACGACGCCGGCGGGATTCGTGGTGAGGAAGATCGCGGGCTGTGCTGCCGCCACGCCGACCAGTTCGATGGCCGTGCCGCGCGCCCCGCGCCGCACCACCAACGGCAGCCGCGTGTTCACGGACACATCGTAAGGAACCACGCCGTTAATCTGCCCTTCGCTGACGTAGAACAGCGGCAGCGGGCGTCCCTGGAGGAACACCTGTGTGGTCGACAACCGCGTGGCCAGCGGAACCTCGCTGGCGGCGGCGACGCCGTCGGCCAGAGCGCTTCCGAAGATGCTGACGATCCCTCCGGGCGCCAGCGGAGCGTAGGGCACGAAGCTGGCCGCGCTGACAATGCCGCCGGCGCTGACCACGGGCGGATTGGGATTCGCGCGCAGGACGCCGTCAACGGCGATCTCGCCGCCGATCGGCGGGTTCACCGAAGCCGCGGCCAGGCGAAGAATCATCGGCCCAGCCGTGATCCTCTTGGGCGTCCACGTGCCGGACCATCGGCCCGGCTGGATGCGCGAGAGCACCAGAGGAGCGTCGCCATTGGAGAAGGACACAACGGCAGAACCGTTGTCGTGCGGATGGCCGCAATTATCGACGATGCGCGTTTCGATGGGCATGGGCCAGCCGACGGTCGCCAGAAAGCTCTTCGGCACCAGCGTGAACTCAGCTTGTAGAGAGGACGGCACGCAGTTGCTGTGCGCCGACAGTCCGGCGGCCGAGGGGCCCGTAGGAGGTGGAGTCACCACCAGCAGCACACGGATCGTCTGGAACGAACGGTCGGTGAAATCCAGCGTCAGCGTTCCGGAGCGCACACCCACCGCGAGGTTCCGGAAGTCCGGTTGCACAACGATCCGGAAGGGCGTGCCGGGGATCACGTTGCCGCTGGAGGGCGCGGCGGTAAACAGCGCGTTGGGCGGCTCCGGCGTGCGCCCGGAGATGTAGCTGGCCGGCGCGGCGGTGAGATTGGAAACCGACAGATCCTGCGAACCCGGCGAGATGCCGGCGGCGCCGACAAACACCAGGCCGGTGGGCCGCACCAACGGTGGCGGCGTGCTGCCGGCGGGCAGGATGTTGAGGACCACGGAAACCAGTTGCGGGGAATTATCGGCGCCGGGGGCGTCAACGACGACTTGCCCGTAGTATTCGCCGGCATCGAGGCCGGCCGGGTTGATCCCGATGTCGAGAAATGGAATCTGTGTCGAGCCGGCCGTGCTCGATCCGGACGCTGGCGACACCGCGAGCCAGTTGGCGACATCGCCCAGCACGGACGCGGAGGCCGTCCAGTTCATGACGCCCTGACCGATGTTCAGCACCGCCACCTGCTGCGGCGGAACCGCGCCTCCCGCCTGTACGGCGACGAAAGTCAGCCCGGTTTGCGACAGCAGGATAGTCTGTTGGAGGCGGCCGACGCTGATGACCACCGGCAAGGTGAACGAAGCCGCCGGCAATGCGCTGACGACCACGACCTGGCCGCGATAGGTTCCCTCGCCGAGTCCGGCGACATCGGCGGTGACGGTGAAATTCGCAGGCGCCGCGGCAGTGGCGGTGATGCTGGCCGGTGTCACGGTGAGTCCCGTGCCGGTGGCTCGAGCGAAAAATGTGATCGATCCGCCGCCGCGATTCAAGACGCGGATCTGTTGCGTGGCCCTCACCTCACCGCCGGAGAAGCTGAACTGGAGGCTGGCGGGCTCGACCGCGGCTTGCGCCGGATCGACCGCGGTGACGCTGAGCGTCACCGGCACTCGCAGCAGCGGAGCCTGCGCCGCCTGGATGGTGATGATGCCCTGGTAGTCGCCTGACTGGAGCCCGGCCGCATTGACCGACACCTGGAGGTTCGCGGGGGTCACGCCGGAACCGGGAGCGACGCTCAACCACGGACCGCCGCTCGTTGTGGTTGCCGAGGCGGCAAACGCCAGGCCGGCCGACGGCGTGGACGTAATGGCGATGCTCTGCGCCGGCGGCGCGGCGCGTCCGGCCTGGGCGGCGAATTGCAAGGCGGCAGCCGAGGAGCGAATCGTCACCGCGGTGGAGAAGACCCGTCGGATGCGGTGATTAAAAGTGTCGGCGATGGTGAGGTTGCCAAAGTTGTCCACGCCGATTCCGCGGGCGCCGTTGAGGCTGGCGGCGGTGGCCGGACCGCCGTCGCCAAAGAAACGGTAGAAGCCATCGCCGGCCACGGTCGAGATGATGCCCGCGGGGGTGACGCGCCGGATGAGGCTGTTGCCGGCGTCGGCGATGTAGAGATTGCCGGCGGAGTCGAACGCCAGCCCGCCGGGGCTCTCCAGGCGCGCCGAGGTGGCCTGCACACCGTCGCCGGACTGCGAGCCGCCGCCGGCCACGGTCGAGATGATGCCCTGTGGAGTGACGCGCCGCACGCGATGGCCTTCGCTCTCGGCGATGAAGAGGTTGCCGGCGCGGTCGAAGGCGAGGTCGAGCGGTCTGTTGAGCGTCGCCTGGCGGGATTGCCCACCGTCGCCGGTCGAGCCGGCTTGGCCGGTGCCGGCGAACGTCGAGATGCGCCCGGCCGTGGAGACGCGGCGAACACGGTTCCGGTCCAGCTCGACGAAGTAGAGGTTGCCCGCGGTGTCGAAGGCGAGCGAGACAGCCGGACCAACCTCCGCGGAGAGGGCGGGAACGTCTTCCCCGGTCCCGTCTCCGCCGCCGGCGAAGGTGCTGATCAGGCCGTTCGGGGAAACCCGGCGGATGCGGGTGGCTTCCCCGATGTAGAGGTTGCCCGCGGCGTCGAAGACCAGTCCGAGCGGAAAGTACACCTCGGCGCTGGCGGCCGGAACATTCTCCTCTCTGGAGGCGCCGCCGCCGGCGATCGTGGTGACGATCCCCGTGCGGGCGTCGACGCGGCGCACGCGCCCGTTATCGGAATCGTTGAAGATCATGTTGCCGGCGCTGTCAAACACGACGCGCGAGGGAGTGTTCAGTGTCGCGGCGGTTGCCGGACCGCCGTCGCCAGAAAGCCGGAAGAAGCCGTTGCCGGCAGCGGTGGTGATGATCCCGCGAGCATCGACGCGGCGAACGCGGCGGCCCATGGATTCGCCGACATAGACCACGCCGGAATCATCCACCGCCACGGAATAGGGTTGGTTGAGGGAGGCATCGACAGCCGGGCCGCCGTCGCCGGAGAAGCCGGAGTTGCCGTTACCGGCGATGACCGTGGCGACGCCTCCGGCGATGCGCGTCACCTGGCTGCCGGACTCATCGGCGATGTAGACGGCGCCGGCGGCGTCGACGGCCACGCCGGTGGGGCGGGACAGGTTGGCGGCTACGCCTCCTGGTCCGGCGAAAACGCTGACAGCTCCCTGCGGCGTGACACGGAGCACGCGCCCGCCGCCGTCGCCGGCCTCGGCAACGTAGAGGTTCCCATTGCGATCCACAGCCAGTCCGGTGGGAGCCGACAGGCCGGAGGCGAACGTGCGCAATGTTCCACCGGAGACTCGGTAGACGGAGCCGGCGGCAATGTCGGAAACGTAGAGAGTGCCATCGGCGGCCATCGCCACGCCGCCGGGGGAATCGAGAAACGCGTCGAGCGCTGGGATGCCATCCCCTCGGCGGGCGCCGCCACCTGCGACGGTGGTGATGGTTCCGTCGGTGGCGATGCGGCGGACGCGGTCGCTGTCGATGAGGAAAATGTTGCCGGCCGCGTCCAGCGTCATCTGGCCGGTGAAACGAATGCCGGCGCTTCGAGCCGGTCCGCCATCGCCGGTGATTTCGGGGATGCCGTTGCCCGCCACCACGCGGAGAATGCCGCTCGAGTCCACACGCATCACCATGCCATTGCCCTGGTCGGCCAGGAAGAAACTGCCGCCGGGAACCGCGGCGACGCCGGTCACGACGCCCAGAGGAGCGGTGTTGGCGGGCTTGCCGTCTCCGGGGAAGAGGTACTCAGTGCCCGCGATGGTGGTGATAATGCCCTGCGGCCAGAGCGGGGCGGCCAGCAGCAGCGTCAGGCCAGCCGCCAATCGCCGTGGGGTTGTGGCCATGGGAATACCAGTGCGCCCGCGCCACCGGCGCGAGTCGTCTTGCGCTAGGGTTCTTATTATAGGCCCGTTGGGCGAACAGTGCAGCCGAGTTTCGGCACGGGCAACTGAAAGGCTGCGCCACATCCCTCCCCTGCTTCCCCTTCTCCCATTTTCGCAGTTTAACGGCACTTGACTTGTTATTACGCCCTCAGTATGCTCTTGGGCGAAGCCGAATCTCGGATATTTCCGGCTTACACGAGGAATCACCATCGTGGCCTCTCACCCAAGGAGAACAGCGTGGCCAAACATCCCCACACGAAACCTGAAGCTCGACGGATTGTCCCTGTTCTGGCCGGACTGGTATTAGTCGCGGCCAGTATCTTCCTTGTTCGGCAACGAATACCGCAACGGCAGCTTCCTGTTCCACTCACTGCACAGCCCGGTCCGAGGCCAGCCTTGCTGGCTTCGGCCAAAGCGATGGAAGGGTCAAAACAAAAAGCGAGAGCAACATACGAAAGGCTGCCACTCAGTTTTGAGCCCAACCACGGCCAGACCGACCCACAAGTGAAGTTCATTTCCCGCGGCGCTGGCTACAGCCTGTTTCTGTCTTCGAATGAAGCAGTGTTCAGTTTGCGAAAGTCCACACCGCGGAAGGCGCGAACTCGAGGTCGGACCGGGAGGCCAAGTACCGCATTCAAACCTGAGCAACATAACGGACCAGCGACACCGCCAGCCGTGCTAAGGATGAAGTTGGCCGGCGCCAACAGTAAAGCGAAGATCTCCGGTATCGAGGAATTGCCCTTCAGGAGCAACTATTACAGCGGCAATGATCCGGCGAAGTGGCGAACGAATGTGCCGAGCTATGCCAAAGTGCGCTATGAGGACGTCTATCCAGGCGTGGATCTCGTCTACTACGGCAACCAGCGGCAACTTGAATACGATTTTGTGGTGGCACCGGGTGCCGACCCGTCCAGGATCTCCCTGGAATTTGCTGGCGCCGATCGGATCGAAGTGGATGACCGAGGAGACCTCGTACTTCGGCTGGGTGAGGAACAAGTGCGTTTCCAGAAGCCAACAATCTACCAGGAGACGCACGGCTCGCGCCGAGAGGTCGCGGGCGGCTACGCGTTGAGCGATTCTCGACACGTAAGTTTTCACGTAGCTTCCTATGAGCGCGATCAGCCGCTCATCATTGATCCAGTCCTTCTCTATTCGACTTACATCGGCGGGAGCGGTGTGGACAACGGTATCGACATAGCCGTGGACTCCGCGGGCAGCGTCTACGCAGCGGGCTATACAAGCTCTCTCGACTTTCCGACATTGAGTGCTTTCGATGCAAGTCTGGGAGGCGACTCCGATGCCTTTGTGGTCAAATTGAACCTCACAGCTTCCGGCGCGGCCTCGCTCGTTTACTCCAGTTATCTGGGCGGGAGCTTGGGTGACGGCGGCTCTGTAGGCGTTGCGGTGGATTCTCTCGGGAACACATATATAACCGGCTCGACAATATCTCCGGACTTTCCCACGTTGAATGCTTTTGACTCAAGTTACAACGGCGACGACGATATCTTCGTCGCCAAGCTGAGCCCTTCTGGGGGACTCCTCTATTCAACATTTTTGGGTGGAAGCGGCTCAGACTTTCCCAACGACGGAACCATTGCGCTGGATCCCGGCGGCAACGCCTACATTACCGGTGGAACAACTTCTCCGGACTTTCCCACCTTGAATGCCTTTGACCCCAGCCACAACGGTGAATCTGATCTGTTCGTCGTCAAGCTGAATCCGGCAGCTTCCGGAGCAGCTTCGCTGCTGTACTCCTCCTTTGTAGGTGGGAGTGGCTATGACGAGGGCTTGGGCATCGCTGTGGACTGCCGGCAACGCCTACGTGGCGGGCAATACAGCTTCTTCGGACTTCCCCGTGTTAAGCGCCTTTCACACAGGCTTGGGTGGTTCCAGGGATGGCTTTCTCATGAAACTGAATCCTGGACTTTCTGGTCTTGCCTCGGTGCTCTATTCTTCGTACTTCGGCGGGAGTGGTGAGGACGTGGCCATGGGCGTAGCTGTGGACTCCGTTGGCAATGCCTATGCCGTGGGCGTTACACAATCCCTGGACTTCCCCACCTTGAATGCGTTTGAGGTGAGTTTGAGCGGCGTCAGCAACGGCTTTGTCGCCAAGTTCAACCTGGCCGCTTCCGGGCCAGCCTCCCTGCTTTATTCAACTTATTTGGGCGGGAGTAATGGCGACAGTGCCTTGGGCATCACCGTGGACTCTCTTGGCAATGCATACGTCACAGGTCTCACAACCTCATCAGACTTCCCCACGGTAAACGCCGCTGACACGAGTTTGGGCGGCCCCGTGGATGCGTTTGTCGCTAAGCTGAATCCTGCAGCTTCGGGTGGGGCCTCACTGTTGTACTCCACTTATCTTGGCGGAGGTGGGGACGAAGTGGGTTACGGCGTCGTAGTGGACTCCGGCGGCAACTGCTTTGTTGTTGGGAGCACAAATTCCTCAGATTTCCCCGCCGTGAATGCATTCGACACCAGCTTTAATGGCTCCGACGACGCCTTTGTCGTCAAGCTGTCGCCGGGCCCATCGGACAATGTGGGACCCGTTACCTCGAACTTTGTGGCCACCCCGAACCCTGTGAGGATCAACATCGGGAGCACTCTCACAGCTACAGTCAGCGACACCACCACCGGCGGCTCTACCATTGCTTCGGCCGAGTACAGCCTTGACGGCGGTTCGTTCATGCCGATGATTGCGACGGATGCGGCATTTGACGAGGTGAGCGAGGACGTCATGATAAACCTCGCGTCCTTCACCGTGGCCGGACTTCACACTCTCTGCGTTCGCGGGAGGGATGCAGCCGGAGCCGTGGGTTTGCCGGACTGTATTCTGCTGGTCGTCTACGACCCAACGGGCGGATTCGTCACCGGCGGCGGCAGTGTCAATTCTTCCGCTGGAGCCGACCTGGCGAACCCATCGGCGGCCGGTTCCGCCGTCTTCGGCTTCGTCTCCAAGTATCAACTGGGCCAGTCCACTCCCGGTGGCAATCTGGAGTTTCAATTCAAAGCGGGAAACCTGAACTTCAAGAGCACCAGCATGGATTGGCTGGTGGTCACCGGCCAGCCCCGCGCCCAGTTCCGAGGAACCGGCTCCATCAACGGAACGACCGTCTGCAAGTTCGATGTGGATGCCTGGGACGGCTCGTTGCAGCCCGGGAATGTGGACGCCTTCGGGCTGAGGATCTTTTCTTGTGCCGGGGGCGGCGACCGTTACAACCTTCCGGCTACACCTCTCATCAAGGGCAGCGTTATCATCCATCAGTAAACGGACGCAGGTCCATGGACTACGGTACCCCCTCCGTAGCGTGAGACAGGCACTCGCTGCGGCGATAGTAGGAGTAGAATCGAGATTGAACGATGCAACCGAGGCAGAGAGGCAGATATGACTGTCCAACTCACCATTGACACGGAACGCCTCATCCGGCGCGAAGTAGAAGCCGGCCGCTTCCGCGACCCAGCCTCCTTGATACAGGCCGCGGTGGAACACCTTCTGGTCACGCGCGAAAGCCTCGGCCAGACGCGTGAGGAGATCGACGCCATGCTGGCAAAGGCAGTGGATTCTCTAGAGCGAGGCGAAGGTGTCGATGGCGTGGAATTCTTCACGGCCTTAGAGCGGGAGGAGGCTGATCTGCGCCGCCGCGGATGAAACGCTTCCGCCTTTCAGAGGATGCCAGTCAGGACGTTCGGGAAATCTGGACGTACATCGCGCGCGACAATCTTGGGGTCGCCGGCAGGGTTCGCCAGGAGATTCGGGATGCGTGCTTGCTGCGAGGCAGGTCTAAGCCCGAAGGCTGCCCCCTCCTTGCCATCCTAACTCCTTCGTTATAAACTTGTTAACGAACCCTGAGGGGGAGGTGTACCCACATGTTCCGACTCGACGCCGATCGCCCAGTGACATTTTGTGACGGCCTGCGCCGCCGCGATTTTCTGCATGCCGGATCGCTGTCCGCGCTCGGACTGGGGCTCACCCAGTTCCTGGAACTGAAAGCGCAGGGCGCCGTCAGCCCCAAGAAAGACGTCAACTGCATCCTGCTGATGCTGGTGGGCGGGCCCAGCCAACTGGACACCTGGGACATGAAGCCCAACGCGCCGATCGAGATCCGCGGGCCCTACAAGCCCATCAAGACCAACGTCGCCGGGATGGAGATCTCGGAGAACTTCCCGCGCATGGCGAAGCACGCCGACAAGTTCGCCATCATCCGCAGCGTCTACCACACCGCCGCCGCGGTGCACGACACCGGTCACCAGATGATGCAGACCGGCCGGCTGTTCCAGGGTGGCGTCGAGCATCCGCACTTCGGCTGCGTGCTCGGGAAAATGAAGGGGCCCAAGGGCGACGTGCCGCCGCACGTGCTGCTGCCGCGGACCATCGGCAACACCGGCGGCAACATGCCGCACGGGCAGAACGCCGGCTACCTGGGCAAGATGCACGATCCGTTCGTGCTGAACGCCGATCCGTCGGACCCGAACTTCCGGGTACCCGACATGCTGCCGCCCGACTACCTGAGCGCGCTGCGCGTGGACCGCCGCAAGAACTGGCGCGAGCTGGTGGACCGTTCGGTGTCGAAGTTTGAAACCTCGCAGGACGCCCGGCTGCTGGACGCGACCTTCCACCAGGCATACACGCTGATGTCGTCGCAGAAGGCGCGGGAAGCCTTCGAGCTGCACCGCGAGCCGGAAAAAGTTCGCGAGAAGTACGGGATGAACCGCTTCGGGCAGAGCTGCCTGCTGGCGCGGCGCATGATCGAGGCGGGCGTGCGCTTCGTCACCGTCAACATGTTCGAGACAGTGTTCGACGAGATCACCTGGGACATTCACGGCTCGAAGCCCTTCAGCCCGATCAGTTGCTATCGGGACCTGGTGGGTCCGATGTTCGACATGGCCTACAGCTCGCTGCTGGAAGACCTGGCGGAACGCGGGCTGCTGAGCGAGACCATGGTGGTGGGGCTGGGCGAGTTCGGCCGCACACCGAAAGTGAATCCGGCCGGCGGGCGTGACCACTGGCCGCAGTGCTGGAGCATCCTGATGGGCGGCGGCCCGCTGAAGGGCGGGCAAGTGGTGGGCGCCTCAGACGACATCGGCGCGTTCCCCAAAGACCGTCCGGTGACGCCGGCGCACGTGGCGGCGACCATTTACCACGGCCTGGGAATCGATCTGGAGACGGAGCTGCCGGGAGCGCAGGGGCGGCCGATCCCGATTGTGGATCGAGGCACGGAGCCGATCAAGGAGTTGTTCGCGTGAGGAAGAGAATTGCGCTTGGCTTATTCTTCCTGGCCCCGCTGTTTGCGCAGCCCGCGAAGCTGGCCATCCTGCCGGAAAGTGTCCAACTGCACGGCCCGGAGGCGCGGCAGCAGTTGCTGGTGGAATCCAGCGCGGGCGGTTTCCAGGAAGACCTGACGCGGCAGGCGCAGTGGTCGACTTCGAACGCGGGAATCGCCACGGTGGATCCGGCTGGGATGGTGCGGCCGGTCGCCGACGGCGAAGCCACAATCACGGCGAAGATCGGCACTCGATCAACGACGGTCAAAGTGGTGGCAAAAGGAGCCAGGGCTCCGTTCGCCTGGAGTTTCCGCAACCACGTCATCCCGGTGATGACCAAAGCCGGTTGCAACCAGGGCGCCTGTCACGGCGCGCTGGCTGGCAAGAACGGATTCAAGCTGACGCTGCGCGGCTACGATCCCGAAGTAGACTATGACACGCTGACGCGTCAATCGGTCGGCCGGCGCGTGTCGATGGCGGAGCCGTCCTCCAGCCTGATCCTGCAAAAGCCCGTGTTCGCGTTGCCACATGGCGGCGGCAAGCGCTTCCGTCCGGATTCGCTCGAGTACCGCGTGATCGCCGAATGGATCGCCGCCGGCGCGCCGCGCCCGAAAGCGGATGACGCGGACGTCACAGCACTGGAAGTCTACCCGCGCAGCGCGATCCTCAAACCGTCGGCCGAGCAGCAGCTTGTGGTCCGCGCGCGCTATAGCGACGGCACGGTGCAGGACGTGTCCCGCTGGGTGAAGTACAGCTCGAACAACGAGGGAGTGGCCACCGTGGACGACTTCGGCCGCGTGAAGATGAACGGCCACGGCGAGGCGGCGGTGACGCTGTATTATTCGAGCCGCGTGCTGTACTCACGTCTGGCGGTGCCGTTCGACAACCAAGTCCCTGCGGAAGCCTACACGAAATTCCCGCGCAACAATTTCATCGACGAGCTGGCGGTGACCAAGTGGAAGAGTCTCAACCTGGCTCCGTCGGCGCCGGCGCCGGATTCCGCTTTCATCCGGCGCGCCTTCGTTGACGCCGCCGGCATACTGCCGACCGCCGAAGAGGTCGAGGAGTTCCTCAACGACAAATCGCCGGACAAGCGCAAAAAGCTGATCGACCGGCTGCTGGAGCGCGAGGAGTATTTCGACTACTGGGCCTACAAATGGTCCGACCTGTTGCTGGTGAGCTCGCGCAAAATCGGCAACAACGCCATGTGGAACTTCTACAACTGGATCCGCGATAGCGTGAAGGCCAACAAGCCCTGGGACCAGTTCGCCCGCGACATCTTCACCGCCTCCGGCTCCAGCCGCCAGAACGGCGCGCTCAACTACTTCGTGCAGCACAAGGACACGGTGGACCTGGCCGAGAACGTCACCCAGGCGTTCCTGGGACAGCGGCTCACCTGCGCGCGCTGCCACAACCATCCGCTGGAGAAATGGACGCAGCGGCAGTACTACCAGTTTGCCAACCTGTTCTCGCGCGTGGGACTGAAGAACGGCGACCGCCCGGGCGAGACCATCATCTACGCCAAGGCGGCGGGCGACATCAATCACCCGCGGCTGCTGCGGCCGATGGCGCCGACGCCGCTGGACGGGCTGGCGATGGCAGTGGATTCCACCGACGACCGCCGGCTGCATTTCGCCAAGTGGCTCACCAGCCCGGACAACGACTTCTTCGTGCGCAACGTCGTGAACCGCGTCTGGGGGAGCATCATGGGACGCGGCCTGGCGCATCCCGTGGATGACGTGCGCGTCTCCAACCCGGTGTCGAACGAGGAACTGTTCGCCGCAGTGGTGAAGGATTTCGTCGCGCACCGCTTCGACATGAATCACCTGATCCGGACGATCATGAATTCTTCGACCTACCAGCTCTCCTCGGAAGCCAACGCCACCAACGGGGCCGACAACATGTACTACTCGAAGTACATTGTGAAGCGGCTGCCCGGCGAGGTGATCCTGGACGCCATGTCGCAGGTGAGCGGCGTGCCCACGGCGTTCCCCGGATTCCCCGCCGGCACGCGGGCGATGCAGTTGCCCGACATTCGGGTGACGTCGCGATTCCTGAGCGTGTTCGGCAGGCCGGAGCGCATCGTCTGCGACGTCGCCGAGCGGTCCTCGGACCCGAGCATCGCCCAGGCGCTGCATGTGATCAACGGCGACACGCTGAACAAGAAGCTGAGCGCGCCGGAGGGCAACCTGGCGCTGATGCTGCGGTTGGGGCTGCCGGAGAATCGCGTGTTGGATCACCTGTATCTGTCCGCCTTCAGTCGCTATCCCAGCGAGCAGGAGCGTCGGGATATGGCCGAGGCGCTGGCCAAGGGCCGCGCGAACACCGGCACGCGCGAGGTGCAACTGGAGTCGCGCCGCCAGGCCCTGGAGGACCTGGTGTGGTCGATGATGACGAGCAAGGAATTTCTGTTTAACCACTAGCAAAGCGGGATTGGCCACGGATGCACACGGATAAACACGGATTGGGGACCTCGTTGCTATCCGTGTTCATCCGTGTTCATCCGTGGCTAATTCTTTCACTGGCGTCGGCGCAAGGCCCCCCCACGTTCTTCAAGGATGTGGCCCCGATCTTCGCGGCGCGCTGCTTCGGCTGCCACGCCACGGGCGTGAAAATGGGGAGCCTGGAGCTGGACTCGTTCGAGGCGCTGATGACGGGCGGCACCCACGGTGTGATCGTGCTGCCGGGCAAGAGCGCGGAGAGCCGGCTCTATCAGATGATCGCGGGGAAGCTCTCGCCGATGATGCCGATGGACGGCACGCAGCTCGCCGCCGGGCAGATCGAGGTGATCCGCGGCTGGATCGACGCCGGGGCGAAACCGCCGACGGCGGAGGAAGCGGCGAAGCTGCGTGAAACGGCGCCGGGGAAGACGCCGGCGATCCGGCCCAAGGTCGCCGTGAAACCGCAGATCTTCGCCATGGCGTGGCATCCGGAAGGCAAGCTGGTCGCGCTGGGCGGCTACAAGGAAGTGCGGTTGAGCGATCCAGTTTCCAGCAAGGTGTTGAACGCGCTGTCCGGCCACGCCGACGCCGTGCGCGCGGTGGCGTTCTCGAAAGACGGACGCCGGCTGGCGGCCGCGGGCGGGTTGCCGGGCAAGTCCGGCGAGGTGAAGATCTGGGACGTCGAGCAGCGCACGGTGGCAGTCACGATCAGCGGCCATGACGATTGCATCTACGCCGTGGCGTTTTCCCCTGATGGTAAATGGCTGGCGACATCCAGCTACGACAAGCTGATCAAGCTGTGGGATGCGGCCTCGGGCAAGGAAGTGCGGACGCTAAAGGATCACATCGACGCGGTGTACGCGCTGGCGTTCACGCCCGACGGCAAGCGGCTGGTTTCGGGCGCGGCGGACCGCTCGGTGAAGGTGTGGAACCCGGCCACCGGCGAGCGGCTGTTCACCATGTCGGAGCCGCTGGACGGCATCAACACCATCGCGCTCGATCCGACGGGAACGAAGGTGGCGGCCGGCGGCGTGGACAAAACCATCCGGGTGTGGTCGCTGGGGGACAGCAGCGGGACGCTGGTGGAATCGCTGATGGCGCACGAAGACGCCATCCTCAAGCTGGCTTGGTCGCCGGACGGCAAGACGCTGGTGTCGTCCTCGGCGGATCGCAGCTTGAAAGTTTTCAAAGTCGAAGGATTGGTGGAAATGCGCACGCTGGCCGGCCAGCCGGACTGGGCGTATGGACTGGAGTTCTCGCCCGACGGGCGGGCGCTGGCGGTGGGGCGGTTTGACGGATCGCTGGCGATTGTGGACAGCGCGTCGAGATGATCCTGAGGGAGTTGGAATCATGAAGAGAATAGCTCTGTACGCGATGATCGTGGCCCTCGCGGCCGCGCAGACGGCGCCGCATCCGACCGGGCCGCGCATCACGCCGCCGACGATGAACGTGGTGACGCCGCAGGGCGTGGCGCGCGGCACCACTGTCGAGATGACCATCGAAGGGCTGAACCTCGCCCGGGCGACGGCGATTTACTTCAGCGAGCCGGGGATCACCGGCCGCATCCTGCGCGTCAAGGAACTGCCGGACGGGCCCGACATCCGGCTGGGGTCCAACGGGACGCCATCCACCATCGACGTCGGTCCCCTGCCGCCGCGCAACCAGGTGACCGTCGAGATCGACGTCAGCCCGGACGCCAACGCCGGCCGGGTGAACTTCCGCCTGCTGACGCCGCTGGGCACCAGTCCAGAGGGGTCGTTCCTGGTGGAGCCTTATTACGGCGAGAGCCCGGACCGCGAGCCGAACGACACGCTGGAGAATGCGTTTGAGACGTATCTGCCAACGATCCTGGCGGGCGCCATCACGCGCTCCGGCGACGTGGACCATTTCAAGATCCAGGTGAAGGCCGGAGAGGAGCTGGTGTTCGAAAACGGAGCGGCGCTGCTGGGTTCTTCGTTGCAGCCGGTGATCCGGCTGCTCGCCGAAGATCAGAGCGTGGTGCGCGAGTTCGGCTACGACGGCGGGACGAGCGTGTCGCGCTTCTCGCACAAGTTCGACAAGGCCGGAACTTTCTACATCCGCATCGCCGACTACGAGCAGAGCGGGCGGGGCGGCAACTTCTACCGGATCAAGGTCGGCAAGCTGCCGCTGGCAACGGCGGCTTATCCGCTGGGGCTGGAGCGAGGCAAGGAGCGGCAGATCGCGCTCCAGGGGCACAATCTTCCATCCAGCACCGTGACGGTGAAGGGCGAGCCGTCGCCGCGCGATGAGAGCGCGGTGATCTTTCGTCCCAAGGCGCAATCCGGCTACGCGTTCAACGAAGTGAAGCTGGCGCTGGGCGAGGAGCCGGAAGTGGAATCCTCGGGCACGAACCGCAGGCTCGCGCAGGCCCAGGTGGTGACGGCCCCGGTCACGGTGAATGGCCGCATCTCGGCGCCGGAGAAAAGCGTGCCGGTGGAGAACTATTTCCGCTTTGCGGCACGCAAGGGGCAGAAACTGGTGCTGGAAGTGAACGCGCGGCGGTTGGGCTCGGAGCTGGATTCGCTGGTCGAAGTGATGGACGCCAAGGGAAATCCCATCGAGCGCGCCACGGTGCGCGCGGTGTGGGACACCTTCACCGTGCTGCGCGATCACGACTCGGCCTCGCGCGGCATTCGCATGCAGGCATGGAACATGCTGGCGGCGGGCGACTACGTAATGATGGGCAACGAAATCGGACGGGTCGACGAAGTGCCCGACGGTCCCGATGAAGACGTGGTGCTGGAGGGCTTCGGCGGACAGCGCCGGAATTTCTTT
>Ga0247727_10009350_pt1 | contig 17808 bp, 19 predicted proteins | sample WisWelCaveWW1625_FD_202498 | JGI IMG/M metagenome (GOLD analysis project Ga0247727, IMG submission 202498) | Biofilm microbial communities from Wishing Well Cave, Virginia, United States - WW16-25 | ecosystem: Environmental > Aquatic > Deep subsurface > Groundwater > Cave microbial mat | place...
CCATCGTGTGCGCGGTGAGGGGCTATCGCTTCATTGCCGTGATGAGCGCCGGCAACAGCGTCGAGCGCCGTCGAATGCTGCACGCGCTGGGCGCGCGCGTGGAACTTGTGCCGCAAGTTACCGGAATTCCAGGCATGGTCACGGCCGAAGACCTCCAGGCCGTCGAAGCACGCACGGTGGAATTGGCGCACCGGCTCAAGGCGTTTCGGCCGGATCAATTCCACAACGACAGCAATGTGCGCGCGCACGAGCACGGCACCGGGGCGGAACTCTGGCAGCAGGCTGGGGGCCGGGTCGATGTTTGGGTCGCGTCGCCCGGCACCGGCGGCACCCTGCTCGGCGTCGCGCGCGCATTGAAGCGACACAACCCCCGCGTTCGCGTGGTGTGCGTGGAGCCGGCCACCGTGCCGTTTCTCGCGGGTAAGCGGATCAAATCGACGCGTCACAAACTCGAGGGCACCGGCTACGCGCGCACACCGGCATGGTGGGAGGCTGCGCTGGTGGACGACTTCATCGCGATTACCGATGCCGAAGCCCGGCGCACTGCGCGCACGCTGGCCCGGCTCGAGGGCATTTTCGCCGGCCCCTCGTCGGGTGCCAATGTGGCGGCGGCGATGAAACTGGCGCGGGAGGCAAAACGCGGCGCCGTGATCGCGACCGTCATCAACGACACCGGGTTGAAGTACCTGAGCACCGATCTGTTCCCATGATCGTGACATAATGTGGCGAAAGTGATTCACATGGAAACCAATGTCATGTACAACCGCCGTGAATTCCGAAGTAAGGGACGCGCTGTGCTCGAACCTCTCCAGCCGACGCTGCTGCCTGACCACGGCCACGAGATTGTCGCCATCGATCAGAACAGCGGCGAGTACGCGTTGGGCGCAACCAATCATGAGGCACTGGACCTCTTCCGCGCGAAATTTTCAGGTAGAATCGCCTACCTGGTGAGAGTAGATGGGGGACCAATCATTCGCTACCTTGCCCGCACCAGCGACACATGCGTATAGAACTCGACGTCATCGGGTCTCGGCGGATCGATCGTATCCCGGCACTCATCGATACAGGATTCAATGGCGAGTTGTGCATTCCCACGTCCCTCGCGGTGACGCTCGGACTGGAACTCCGTGCTGAAGCCCTTTTCCTCGACTTTGACACCGACGAGTTCCGACTCGAGCGCAAAGCGCAACCCCAATCGCAGCCGTGATTCCCTACGCCTCTCGCATGGCACGGGTCGCGCCTTCGGCCATCATGGCGCTGCTGAAGCAGGCGGCCGGCGGCGGTTTCATCAATCTCGCCAGCGGCCTGCCCGATGCCGCGCTCTTTCCGCACGAGACGATTCGGGCCCTCGCCGACGACGTGCTAACGCGCGACTGGAAGGCGGCGCTGCAATACGGCCCGGCCGAGGGCCATCCGCCGTTGCGCGACTTCGTCGCCGAGCTGATGCGCCGGCGGGGCGTCGCAGCGACCGCCGAGAACATCCTGATCACCAGCGGCTCGCAGCAGGCGCTCGACCTCGCCGCGCGCGCGTTCGTCGAGCGCGGCTCCGTGGTGTCGATCGAAAGCCCGTCGTACCTCGCGGCGATTCAGACCTTCGATTCCTACGAGGTCGATTACGCCGCCGCGCCGCTTGATGACGACGGCGTGCGCGACGACGTGCTGATCGCCAATCTGCGTCACGCGGCAGGTAGTGGGCGAGTGTTTCAGTATCTGCTGCCCAACTTCCAGAATCCGACCGGGCTGACGCTAAGCGTCGATCGCCGCATGCGCATCGCCGAAGGCGCCGCCGACTTGCAACTTCCGCTGCTTGAAGACGACGCCTACTATGATTTGCGCTACGAGGGCGCTGCGCTGCCACCGCTCGCTGCGCTCGCGGACAATCCGCTCGCGCAGTACACCGGCACGTTCAGCAAGACGATTGCGCCCGGTCTGCGCGTTGGCTGGGTGTTCGGCAGCCCGGAGGTAATCGCAAAGCTCGCGCAACTCAAGCAGATCACCGACCTGCACAGCGGCTCGCTCACCCAGCGGCTCGCCTTCGAGTTCTGCGCGCGCGGCCATCTCGAACCGCAAATCGCCAAGCTGTGCGAGGCCTATCGCGCCAAGCGCGACGTGATGCTCAATGCCCTCCATCGCACCATGCCCGATGGTATGACCTGGACGCGACCACGCGGCGGCATGTTTGTCTTCGTCACGATGCCGGCAGGAGTCGACGCTGACGTTTTGCTCCAGCGCGCGCTTGAACGCAAACTGATGTTCGTCCCCGGCCGCCCGTTCTTCCCGAGGAACTCCAGTTCCGAGAGCACCGGCGGCAACACACTCCGGCTCAACTTCGTCAGCCCGCCGTCGGACGAGATTGCACGCGGAGTGGAGGTTCTGGCGGAATTGTTGCGAAGCGGTGAGCCATGAGAACTGTCACTCTCTGGTCGCAGTCAATTCTGCTCGGTTTGATTCTGCTACTGGCCCCGGCCCACGCCGCCGACCGCAAACCCAACATTGTTTTGATCCTGGCCGACGACCTCGGCTGGGGCGATGTGGGCTTCAATGGCCGTACCGACTGGAAGACGCCCAACCTCGATCGTCTGGCGAAACAGGGCACGATCTTCAAGCGCTGGTACTCCGCGGGCGTGGTGTGCGCGCCGAGCCGAGCCGCGTTGATGACCGGTCGCTACGGCATTCACAACGGTGTCGTTTTCAACAACGACGACCTGCCGCGCGACGAGGTGACGATCGCGGACGCGCTCAGAGCGCAGGGCTATCGCACCGCGCTGTTTGGCAAGTGGCACCACGGACGTACGCGCCCCGGCGAGACGAACTACGTCCATCCGCTCGACCACGGCTTCGACGAGTTCTATGGCTACACCAACGCGCGCGACGCGTGGGAGCATTTTCCGACGGAACTATGGGACGGTCACGGGAAGAAACCCGTCCAGGGCTACGCGGCGACATTGCTGACCGACCGCGCGATTGAGTTCGTCCAACAGAACCGCGAGCGGCCGTTCTTTCTGTATCAGGCCCACATCGAGCCGCACTTGAAGATCGAAGCGCCTGAAGTCGACGTGGCCGAGTATCGCGGCAAGTTTGTCGAAGCCGATCCCGGCAAGCCGCTCAATGCGACCTACGCGGCGATGATCTCGCGCCTCGACCAGGAGATTGGCCGCCTGGTCAAGGCCATCGACGACGCCGGCCTCGGGCGCGACACTCTCATCGTTTTCACCAGCGATCACGGCGCAACCTTCGAGTCGGGCAACCAGGGGACCGCCAACTATCACGACAGTAACCGGCCGTTTCGCGGTCATAAGCGCACGCTGTGGGAGGGCGGTGTGCGCGTTCCCGCGTTCGTGCGCTGGACGGGTCGTGTGCCCATGGGTAGAGTGTCGAACGAGATCGTTCACAACATCGATGTACTCCCCTCGTTCCTGGCGGCGGTCGGCGCGAAGCCGAGCGGCGCACCACTCGATGGCGCGAACCTGCTACCCGTCTGGCTCGGTCAGGCGAAATCACCGGAGCGGACGCTGTTTTGGGAGTGGCGCACCGAGGGCTACTCTCAGCTCGCCGCGATGCGAGGCAGCTTGAAGCTGGTTATCACCGGCAACCAACGCGCCGAGCTGTTCAATCTCGAAGCCGATCCCGCCGAGCGCCGCAACTTGACGCCGCAGTTTCCACAGCAGGCGAAGGAAATGGAAGACGCCCTCAAGGCCTGGCTGGCAACCGAGAGCGACGCGGCGAAGTGGGGAAAGTGACGGATTATCCTGAAAGCCCCGGCCTCGACCGGTGCCATTCCGTCGCCTGCTCATACGCGTACGCGGCGCGCAGAATCGTGGCTTCGTCGAGCGCCTTACCGATGAACTGCAGGCCGATTGGCAGGCCGTCGGCAAACCCGCACGGCATCGAAATGCCCGGCAGTCCCGCAATATTGACCGGGATGGTGCAAACGTCCGCCCGCTTCATCGCCAGCGGATCGTCCGACTTCTCGCCGAGCTTGAACGCAACCGTTGGCGCCGTCGGCGTGACGAGCACGTCGTACCGCTCGAACGCGCGATCGAAGTCACGCTTGATCAGCGTCCGCACCTGCGCGGCCTTCAGGTAGTAGGCGTCGTAGAAGCCGCTGCTGAGCACGTACGTGCCGATCATGATGCGATGCTTCACCTCATGGCCGAAGCCCTCCGCTCGTGTCTTCGACAACATGGTGATGACGTCGCTCTCGTCAGCATGACGGAAGCCGTACTGCACCCCGTCGTAGCGCGCGAGGTTCGACGACGCCTCCGCCAGCGCGATGATGTAGTACACCGGCAAGCCGTACTCGGCGTTCGGCGTCGACATCTCTTCGGCCACGGCGCCGAGTTCACACAATTTGTCGAGGGCAGTGCGCACGGCAGCCGTAACTTCCCTCGTCACGCCCTGGCCGAAGAACTCCTTCGGCACGCCGATGCGCATGCCCTTCACGCCCTCGCGCAACGTGGCGGTGAAGTCCGGTACCTCGTGCGGCAGCGAGGTCGTGTCGCGCGAGTCGTGGCCGCAGATGGCGTTGAGCATCAGCGCGCAATCGGTCACGTCGCGGGCGAAGGGGCCGATCTGATCGAGTGACGAGGCGAAGGCGATCAGCCCGTAGCGCGACACGCGACCGTAAGTCGGCTTCATGCCGACGACGCCGCAGAACGAGGCCGGCTGGCGAATCGAACCGCCGGTGTCGGAGCCAAGCGACAAGACCGCCTCACCCGCCGCCACCGCTGCCGCGCTGCCTCCGCTCGATCCACCGGGCACGCAGTCGAGATTCCAGGGATTGCGGGTCGGGAAGAAAGCGGAGTTCTCGGTCGACGAGCCCATGGCGAATTCGTCCATGTTCGTCTTGCCGATGACGACCACACCCTCGGCTCGCAACCGCTCGACCACGGTTGCATCGTACGGCGGCACGAAGTTGTACAGAATCTTCGAGCTACACGTCGTGCGGATGCCCTTGGTGCACAACACGTCCTTGAGCGCAACCGGAATGCCTTCGAGCGGGCGCAACGGTTCGCCGCGCGCGATCTTCTCGTCGACGCGCGCCGCCTGCGCCATCGCCTCCTCGCGCGTCAGCGTAACGAACGACTTCACGCGCTCTTCGACGGCGTCGATGCGCGCAAAGGCCGACTCGGTCAGCTCGTGGCAGGAGAGTTCTTTCGTAGCCAGCTTCGCGTGGAGTTCGTGGGCGGTGAGTAGTTGCGCCGGCATGGCGGAGAGTATAGCCTGCGCTGACGGAGATGCCGCCAACCGAGCCCTATTCCGAGCCGCGAACGTGAGAGAGCGGTTTCTACATGCCCGGTGAAATCCGCTCGGTCGACTCGAATCGTCGAGTCGACCCCTTCGCGGCTCGGAACGCCCGCGAATTACCGTTCGGTTACCCCGCCTTCTCACTCGCACGGGACCGTAGTCGGACCGTGGAGCGATGCGGGTTCGTATGTGCCACAATATGAAATTGTGCCAGCAGGCGGTTCGCCGTCTGCAAGCGGGTGGTAGCAGATGTTGGTGGGCGACCTTCTTTCCCAACACAAACCGTTCTTCGGCGAGTTGCTGGTCGGCCTGGGGTGCATCTCGTATCGTCAGCTCGAGGAAGCCATCGCCGGTCAAAAGGCGAGCCGGATTTACCTCGGGGAATGGTTAGTCGATCGCGGATGGATCTCGGTCGAGAATGTCACGGAAGCGCTGGAGATTCAGCAGCACTACGAGCGCGCGCACGGTCTCCTGGTTGACGACCTGGAACGAACCCGCGCCTTGCAAGAGATTCTGGTCTCCATCTCCGTGGGCACGCCGCTCGACCGCGTGCTGCTGGAAATTGTTCGCCAGGTGCGATCCACGCTGAGTTTCGATCGCGCCGGTATCTACCTGCTGGACGCGAAGACGAAGCTGGTGCACGGGACGTGGGGGACCGATGCGAAGGGGGAGGTCGAGAGCCTCCACCACGTCAGCCATCCCCTCAGCGCCGACCGTGGATTTGCCGGCATCTATCAGCAGGACGCGCCGTTCTTCTTCACCGAAGACGCCTCTGCTTTCTACGGGCCGGACAGTGGCGCTCACCAGCGCAGTGTCCGGCACAAGGCAATCGTCCCGATGAAGTTCGCCTATGACATCGTCGGTTTCATCGCGGTGGACAACCTGCTCACCGAGCGCTCGTTTGGTCCCGACGATCTCGCTCCGCTTCAGGCCTTCGCGATCGGCGCTGCGTTGGCCGTCAGTCAGGCGCGCATGTCGCATGCGCTGCAGCAGGGCGAACAGGCCTTGCGCGCGAGCGAGGCCCGCTACCGCGAGCTGTTCGAAAATGCGAACGAAGTGATCTACACCCACGACCTGGCCGGGAACTTCACCACGGTCAACCAGGCAATCGTACAGTTACTCGGCTATACCCGCGACGAAACGATTGCGATGAACATTGCCTCCCTGGTAGTCCCCGAGCACCTGGGCCGGGCGCGCGAGATGATTGACCGCAAGCTCGCCGGCAAAGGACCTACGATCTACGAATTGGAGATCATTAGCCGGAGCGGTCGCCGGATACCGTTGGAGATCAGCAGTCGCCTTATCTACGAAGAAGGGAAGCCGGTCGGCGTGCAGGGCATCGCTCGCGACATCACCGAACGCAGGAGAACCGACACACTGGCGCGCGTCAGTCAGAGCCTTAGCAGCACACTGGAGTTGGATCAAGCGCTGCGGACCATCTGGAAAGAAATCGAACCGTTACTCCACCCTGACTCGTTCTACGCCCGAGTGTACGACCCGAAGCGCGCAGGCTACCTTGGCAAGTTGCACGTGGACGAAGGCCTCGAATACGACTTGCGCCGAGACTGGGGGCCGACAGACGTTGGTTTTGGGGGCTGGGCGGTCCGCCACCGTTCGACGCTGGTCGTGCAGGACACCGAAGCCGAAGCCGAGCGCCTGACCTCGCTGGGCATCCAGCGCGCCGCGCCGATCGGCTCTGGGAAGCTGTCGCGCTCGCTGGTGGTGGTGCCGATCCTGAGCGCGGATGAAGTGCTCGGAGTCCTGGGGATTTATTCGTATCGACCCTCCGCCTTCTCGTCAGAAGACGTTCGACTGTTTGAAGGCATTGCGGGCTCCGCCTCGGCGGCGATCCATAGCGTGCTGCTCTTTGAGGAGCTGCGGGCCTCCAACCAGCAACTGCGCACCATGCAGGACCAGTTGGTGCAGACCGAGAGGCTGCGCGCGCTGGGGCAGATGGCCAGCGGCATCGCGCACGATTTCAACAACGCGCTGTCGCCGATCATGGGCTTTAGCGAGTTGCTGCTCAAGGTCCCCGAGAATCTGGAGGACAAGGCGAAGACGGTGCGCTACCTGCAAAGCATCCATCTCGCCGCCCATGATGCCGCCAGGGTCGTCAGCCGTCTGCGCGAGTTTTACCGCTTACGCAAGGAGGGCGAAGTCTTCCAGCCGGTAACGATAGACCGCGTGATCGAACAAGCCGTCGACCTCACGCAGCCGAAATGGAAAGACGAAGCCCAGGCCAAAGGTGTCTCTATTCTCATCCAGACCTATTTGCCGCCGATGCCCGAGGTGACCGGCAACGAGTCGGAGTTGCGCGAAGCCCTCGTCAATCTCATCTTCAACGCCGTGGACGCGATGCCGAACGGCGGGACGATTACGATAAGGACGATGAGGGAGGAGGGGATGAGGGACAAGCCGGGAACAGCCTCTGTCGTCCTCTCCGTGCAGGACACCGGCGCCGGCATGACCGAGGAGGTGCGCCGGCGGTGCCTGGAACCGTTCTTTACCAGCAAGGGACCACAGGGAACCGGGCTGGGGCTGTCTATGGTCTACGGCATCATCATTCGGCATGAGGGAACCATGGATATTGCGAGCGTGCTGGGTCAAGGCACCTCCATCACCCTGCGCCTGCCCGCCATGCCGCACGCGCAGCAGGGTGAACCGGCGCCAATCACCGGCGAGTTCGTTCGTCCATTACGCGTGTTGGTGGTGGACGACGATCCGGCGGTGCGGGAGGTGACGGTGGCGTTTCTGCTTGCCGATGGACACACGGTGGAGACGGCGACCAATGGCCGCGAGGGGTTGGAGAAGTTTCATGCCGGACGCTTCGATCTGATCGTGACCGACCGGTCCATGCCGGAACTGAGCGGCGACCACTTGGCACTCGCGATCAAACAGAGGGCGCCGTCCAAGCCGATCATCATGCTCACCGGCTTCGGTGAGTTCATGTCCGTCGCCGCGGAAGTTCCGAAGGGTGTGGACGCCATTGTGAGCAAGCCGGTCACGCTGAAGGCGCTGCGCCAGGCGATAGTGGCCAGCCTGCAAACTGTCTCGAAAACGTAATCGTGGCGCACGCACCCCCGGGCCGTTCGGGTCACGGTCTTCATCATCGTCACGCTTGCCTTGTTGGGCAACGGGTCGCGAAGACCTCGCCAAGCTACGCAATTGTAGCCGAAGATTTCCGAGACGTTAAGGAGCGGCATGATCGCGTGGAGTGATTGGCGGCGGGGTGAGTAGTTCGATGCGCCTGCGCCAGCATCTCACGCGAGCCTGAACTGAACAGATTTAACGCAAAGACGCTAAGGCGCTAAGGATTCCGATGAAGTTCTTTGCGGCTTGGCGCCTTTGCGTCTTTGCGTTAGGGAAGTCGATCCTGACAGTCGGAGCGGCATGACGGCGGGGAGTGATTGGAGAAGGGGTGAGTAGTTCGATGCGCCTATGCCAGCGTCTCATTGACGAGCTTAAAGACATCGGGATTGGTATTACCTGAGCAGCCGCACGAATCCTTCCTGCTCAAAGTGATGATCGGTGGTCAAGGCTTCGATGATTCTTTCCTGGCGCATCAACACAAAGCTCACCGCATCGCAAAGTGAGTAGGATTTGTCGGTTCGCGCTTGCAGCAGCGACACCGCCTCGCGCAGCAGTCGCTCGTCGATCCAGAAGATCTCGATGGCTGGATCATCAAGCAGGCCGTCAACGAGTGCAAGTGCCCCATCGCGCGGTGCGCCTCGCGCCTGTGCAAGCGCCACAAACTCCGTGAGCACAGCTTCGTGAGTCGCACGTCGAGTGGCCGCACGGTAGTGGATTACGGCATCGCCTTGCCGGCGCTCCCGGCGATCGTAAAGACAAAGCAATCCCGAGGTGTCGAGGAGCATCAGGCCGGTTCCGCCTCTCCATACGCGCGCGCCAGGTCGGCATCGATGCGCTCGTTGTCGGCGGAACAGGAGTCTCCGCTATCCCACGCTCCAAAGTGACGTTCAAACCGTCCCCCCGCGGCTTCGCCCTCGGCTCGTTGCAATTGTGGGCGAGGTCGCCGTGCATGAATTGTAAGCCACTCCTGTGCGACTGCTTCCGTGGGCTTTCCGTTCTCCGCAGCAGTTTGTTCCAGCGCGTCGTAGACCTCGTCAGCTACTTGCACGGTTACAGATTTCATCATCGTCACCTCCTGCGACTGCGCAGACACCATACTGCCCCGTCAACCGCGCGTCAATCTCGGATCATCGGCCGTCCAGCCGGAACGCGCCGGTCCCGACGCCGAACGAGTCAGGACAGGATAAGGAAGGTTGCCGTTGCATCAGCTTCAAAATCCGTCACGTCTTCGAGGTGGTCGCGCAACAGATCCTCGATGGCTTTGGAGGAACAGTTACCGAGCCTCACCCAAACTAAAACCGTGATACGCAAGCCGCGAATACACGGCTTGCTCCCACGCTTGTCCGGCTCCAGGGTGATGCGATCTGTGTAGTTCATAGCTCTCAGATTAACCCGAACGATGAGGTTGGTCCATCACACTTCAAGCGCGTGCCTTGCCGTTCCGATTCGCTCGCAACGTCAGGTATATCGCCCGCACCTCCATCACACTCTGGCCGGGAATCTCCAGCGCGCGCAGCGTGAGCAAGCCGCGGCCCTTTTCGAGGCGCAGTGGGCCGAGCCGCAGCGGGCGGAACTCCTTCATCTTCGATTCCGCCGGCGGTCGCGGAAGAGTGTCCTGATTGCTGTAGCGCGGTGGATCCCAACCGGGCGCGACTTTGCCGGTGACCTTGCTGCCATTGAAGCTGAGTTCGATGGTCGAGCCGGCGTCGGTTTCAGGACAGGTGTAGTAAATCGTCACGTCGTACCTGCCGGTGGTGTTCACCGCAATGTCCCACGTCATCGAATCCGCCAGCGTCTTCCAGTTGACGAAGAAGGAGCAGTTGGGCGCGGGGGCGCTGCGCTGAATGCCGCCGTGTGGGAGGCCATCGCGCGCGGGCAGCGGAGTGGTCGGGAACTCCACGTAGCCGACGGGAAACGGACGGTCGTCCAGAGGAAGACTGCCGAACCGCGCCTTGCCTTTCGCATTCGCCGCCAGGGAGGTGAGGCCGACTTCGCGTCGCCAGTCGGCGACCGATTGCGCGAATTGCGCGGCGACCTCCGGTCTCTCCTCCGCCACATTCTTCTTCTGCTCCGGGTCGGTGACCAGGTCGAAGAGCGCGCCGGTGTTGTCGTAGCGATAGCCTTGCGCGCGCGCGCTGACGTTGCCGCTCTGATTCGAGAAGAGCAAACGTTCCGACCATTTCATCGCGCTGCCGAACAGCAACGGAGACAGGTCTTTGCCATCGAGCGGCTTGTCGCCCACGCGCGATACGCCAGTCATCGCAGTCAGCGTGGGCAGCAGGTCAATCGCGCCGGCAATTTCCTTGACGGTCGTGCCCGGCCTGATACGCCCAGGCCAACGCATGAAACACACCGACCGCACGCCGCCCTCGTCAGTGGTGGCTTTGCGACCCTTCATGCCGCTGTTCCAGCGCCAGGTGTTCGGTCCGTTGTCGGAGAAGTAGACGACGATGGTGTTGTCGGCAAGCTTGAGTCGGTCGAGGCGCTGGAGCACGCGGCCCACGTTCCAGTCGAGGTTCTCCATCATCGCGAGCGCGCAGCGGGTCTCGTCGAGGTTCTCGGCCAGCCCGGGACTGGCTCGCAGCGCGAGCGGCTTGTCCTTGAAGCGCTGCCAGTACGGCTCGGGCACGGCCCACGGCGAGTGCGGTGTGTTGAAGGGAACGTAGCAGAAGAATGGTTTGGCCCGATTCTTTTCGATGAATTGCAGCGCGTGGTCGGTGAAGTCGTCGGCGACGAAGCCCTTGCCGCGCACCAGCTTCCCGTTGTGGTCGAGCGGCGGATCGAAATACTCGCCCCAGTGGCCGGAGGTAAAGCCGTAGTATTCGTCGAAGCCGCGCGCGTTCGGATGATAGGGCCACTGGCTGCCGTTGTGCCACTTGCCGAACGCGCCGGTGGCGTAGCCCGCGGCTTTGAACGCGTCGGCGATGGTCTGCTCGTCGAGGTTCAGACGCTCCTGCCCGGTCGAAACGCCGCGCACCCCGCCGCGCGGATGGTAGCGGCCAGTGAGGAACTCGGCCCGCGTCGGCGCGCACACCGAGCAGACGAAGAAGCGATCCAGCGCGGCGCCGTTGCGCGCCAGGGAGTCGAGGTTCGGCGTCGAGAGGTTGGTATTCCCGTTGAGGCTGTAGTCGCCCCATCCGGAGTCGTCGGCGAGGAAGACCACGACGTTGGGACGTTGCGCGGCGGACGCACGGTTGCCGCACGCGCAGACAATCGCAAAGAGCAGGATGGTGATACGAGACATTCGCTTACTTCTTTCCGCTGGCATCACCGAGGCGCAAAACACCTCGTCACTTCAGCGAAATCGCCGGCAACCGTTTGAGCGTCTGGCTGGCAGGGTCAATTAGGATGCCGACGGATTCGAGCGCGGTGACGCCAAGAATCGGTTCGATGCCCTGCTCACCGAAGATGATGCGGCCGGCCGTCACGTCGCCCATGAACTCGATGCGGGCGAGGCCGAAATAGTATTCTTTGACGGAACCGTCGGCAAGCTCGTACGACATCTTGCCTTCCCGTGGAATCCCGATCTTCTCCAGGTCCTCCGCGGGCGCCATCGAATCGGTCGCGCCGGTGTCGACCAGGAAGATTGCTTCGAAGCTACGGTCGGCATGAGCCATGTTCGTTAGTTTAGTTGTGACCTTGGTGAGTCCCATGAAATGTCCCCCATTCGTCGGGCAGGGATGCCCGACCTACAGCCCCATGATGTTGTATCCGCAATCCACGTAAATCGTCTGCCCGGTGATGCCCGAGCCCGCGTCGCTGAGCAGCATCAGCGCGCTGCCGCCGACTTCGCGCTGCTCGAGGTTGCGCTTCATCGCGTTCTTCTCGCCGGCGTTCTTCAGCATGTCGCGGAAGCCCTTGACGCCCATCGCGGCCAGCGTGCGAATCGGGCCGAGTGACAGCGCGTTGACGCGGATGTTCTGCGGCCCGAGGTCGGCGGCCAGGTAGCGGACACAGGCTTCGAGCGCGGCCTTGGCCACGCCCATCATGTTGTAACTGGGCATCGCGCGCTCGGCGCCGAGGTAGCTGAGCGTGATGACGCTGCCGCCGTTCTTCATAAGCGGCAGCGCCGGGCGCGTGACCGCGAGCAGCGAGTACGCGCTGACTTGCATCGCGGTGGCGAAGCCTTCCCAATCGGTCTTGATGAACGTGCCTTCGAGGTCTTGCCGCCGCGCGAAGGCGATGCTGTGCACGACAAAGTCGAGCGTGCCGAACTCTTTTGCCAGCGTGTCGTAGACCGCTTGAATCTGCGACTCATCGGTCACGTCGCAGGTCAGCAGGATCGGGGCGTTCAGTTCTTCGGCCAACTTGCGTACGTTCTTCTCGAACCGCTCGACATAGGCGAGCGCGACGCGCGCGCCGGCGTCGTTGGCAGCTTTGGCGATGGCCCATGCGTTGCTATGGTCATCGGCGACGCCGAAGACGATGCCGGTTTTGCCGGTGAGAATCACGCCAGCACCTTCTCCACCAGTCCCGTCAGCGCGGTCTCGTTCTGGAACCCGGCGACCTGGTTGACGACCTGACCGCCTTTGACGAACAACAAGTTGGGCACGCTGAAGATGCCGAACTGCATCGCCAGCTCCATGTTGTCCTGCACGTTGACGGCGACGCCTTTGATGCGGCCGTCGAACTTCGCCACCACCGACTCCAGCACGGGAATCAGCTTTTCGCACGGCCCTCAGCCGTAGCCCCAGAAATCGACGATGACGGGAATGGGCGACTGCGCCACTTCAGCCGCGTAGGTATCCGTGGTGACGGCGGGGAGATGCGCCATGGTTCGGCTCCTTCGGGAGATGAGCCGAGTTTAGCGCGCGAACCCCCAGCGTTGCAGCTTATCGGCGAGGGACGCCGCGACTTCGGCGGGCGCGGCGAGGTTTTCCAGACGCACATCGGCCTGCTGATAGAACGGCCGCCGCCGCGCGAACACGCTGGGCACTTCGATGGCGAGATAGCCGCGCAGGTCAGAGCGCTTCAACGCTTCCAATTCTCTCAGCAGCGCGGGACGCTTCGCTTCGCCGGGATCGGCGGCCCGCCGGTCGATCAATTTCGCCATCGGCGCATCGAGCCAGACGACCACCCCGACACTCTGCGCCAACGTCATCGACTGCGCATTGCCGCCCACGCCGCCACCGCAGGCGATGACCCGATTGCGTCGCCGACCCAGCCGCTTGAGCAACACTCGCTCGCGCTGGCGAAACGCTTTCCAACCCTTCGCCGCGACGAGTTCGTTGATGCTACCAAACCCCTCGCGGCGGAGTTGCTCGCTGAGGACTTCGTCCATCTCGACGAAGGTCAACCCCAGTCGCTCGGCCAGCAGTCGACCGATGCTGCTTTTGCCGACCGACCGCGTGCCGATGAGCAACACGTTGCGGCGCGCTGCCACTTCGTCACGACGCAACTCCCGGCCGGACTTCCATGCCTCGGTCACGTCCTGTTGCAGCAGGAAGTCGAGCAGCGTACACGCCATCATCGCCTCGGCGATCGGCACGGCGCGAATGCCGACGCACGGATCGTGGCGACCCTCGGTGATCATCGTGAGGCGATTGCCGTCGGCGTCGCGGTCAGTGAACTCAAGTTCCTCGCCGCGCTCGTACGCGGCCCAGTCGAGTTGAACCGTCGCCTTCGGGATGCGAATCGAACTCGTCGGCTTGACGACGAAGCGGACCACGATCTCATTGCCGGTCGAAATGCCGCCGAGGATACCGCCGGCGTGATTGGGCTTGCTGACGATGATGCCGTCGCGCAGTGACAACTCGTCCACGGCTTGCGAGCCTTTCATCCCCGCGAGTGCGAACCCGCCGCCGATCTCGACGCCCTTCACGGCGGGGAGGCTCATCATCGCCGCGGCCAACGCGGCGTCGAGCTTCTCGAAGCACGGCTCGCCGAGCCCGGCGGGCACGCCTTGCGCGCGCACTTCGATGACCGCGCCGACGGAATCGCCCGCGGTCATCGCAGTGCGCACGGTCTCGGCCATCTTCGCCGCCGCGTCGCCGTCGGCGCACCAGATGCCGTGCAGCGCCGCGCTCAATTCGATCTGCTTTACGTCGAACTTTTTGGCCTTGACCTTGCCGATTTGCGTAACATGGGCGAAGGCCGTGATGCCGTAACGCGCCAGCACCTTTTTCGCAATCGCGCCGGCCGCCACGCGCGCCACCGTTTCGCGCGCGCTCGACCGGCCGCCGCCGCGCCAGTCGTAGAACTCGTTCTTCAGCAACCACACCCAATCGGCGTGCGAACCGCGAAACTTGCCCTTGATCTTCTCGTACTTGCTGGAATCAACGTCCTGATTGCGGACCAGCATCGCAATCGGCGTCCCCAGCGTGCGGCCCTCGAACACTCCGCTGAGAATCTCGACGGCGTCCTGCTCCGCGCGCGGGGTCACCAGTCCCTTCTTCGGATCGCCGCCACGCGCGCCGGGCCGACGACGGTCGAGTTCGTACTGAATCTCCGTAGCGTCGAGTTCCATCCCCGGCGGCACGCCCTCGACAATGACGCCGAGCGCCGCGCCGTGCGACTCGCCGAAGGTGGTGAGACGGAACAGTTTTCCAAAGCTGCTGCCGGGCATGGGGCTACATTCCCTCCCGACGGCGCCACGGTTGACCAATGGCGGAGAGGAACTGTTTGGCCGTCACAATTTCTGTTCCGCGATATGACTTCAACCGCCGTAGATGGCGGTCGTCTGTGACAAGAAACCGAGCTTGTCCGGCTACTGCCGCTTCGATGAACTTGTCATCATCTGGATCTTCCTTGACCACACGCAGCCGCTCAATGGGCGAGACTCGGTGGCCAAACTTCTGCAAGTAGCCTAACAGGTTCTCAATGTAGCTGGCAGGGATGGGTTGCTTCGTGCGGACGTAGTGCAAGGTGTCTTGCGCCTCACGGAGAATCGCGTCGGTTGTTACTACGTCAAAGGTGCGACCTGCCATGGCGAGGACTACTTGCTCGGACGGACTGCCAGGAGATAGCGCATAGATGTACTGTTGCGTATCGATTACCGCGCGGATCGGCTCAGGCCTTTCCACGTCGTCTCACCGCGCGCACCGCAGCATCGACCTCGCGCTTCCATTCTTGCTCGGGCACATGGGCCACCTGAGACTGTGCCGCGCGAAGCGAATGAAGAAGATTCGCCGCTGCGCGCGAGCGCTCCAACTCCTTGACGACCTGAGCCATTTCTTTGGCATTGAGCTGGCTAAACAGGTCAGCCACGTCCTTTGGCGTAAGATTGACGGATGGGTTCAGAACCGCTGGCATGTGCATACCTCGACTGCGACGTATTGGCAACTCGACGAAAGTATGCCGCGTCATTCCAGCTGCGAGTATGCGGCGTATTGCCCGCGCCTGGCGCCCAATTGAGAAGGGTTTTTCGAGGTGCCAGACGAGCGCATGAGTGTCGACGACGTACTCAATCGCCATCGTTGTCTATGTCCTCACCGTGCCATTCGGCAATCTTGAAGTCCTCTTCGGTGGACATTTGGGGGCCGGGGTATTTGCCGTAAACCAAACATTGGTTTCCAGCCAACGTCGCCGCAGTCTCCAGAAACGTCACCAGCACGCGGGACGCTCCCGCGCAATCGGGAGTTTCCAGCAATTCGATTTTGCCGTTTGCGTAAACGCCCTCGACGCACATTAGCATGATTGATCACCTCGATCGCCAACCGTCAGTTTACTCGCCGAAGCACGCCCTGGCAATCGCCAGGCGGAGACTTGACGTCACGCGCGCCTCCCTGTAAAATGGTTACCGTGACTTCCCTCGGCGTCCTCCCGTTGTCGTGCGGCAGAGTACGGTCGCCGTGGCGGTCGATTCTTGGACTGGAGTGATTCTGAATGCCCACTCGATGGGTTGAGCCCAACCCGCACCAGTCGCAAGTATTCCCCCGACGTGACTTCCTCCGTTTAGCCAGCAACGGAGTCGCGCTGTTGGGGTTCGCTGGTTCAGGTCCCGCCGCCGCGCAGAATCCCGGGCTTGAACGCGCGGTCCAGGCACGAGCCCTGCGCATCGGCCAAGAGATTTCGATCGGCATGCGCAACCTCGCGGTGCCGGGAGTTAGCGTCGCAGTCGTCAATGATTGCAAACTCGAATGGACCTTGGGCTATGGCTTCGCAGATTTGTCGACGAAGCTGCCGACCACTGCCGAGACGCTCTTCCAGGCGGCCTCGGTTAGCAAAGTGGCAGCGACGATTGCTGCCTTGCGCCTCGTGGGTGAAGGTCACCTGTCGTTGGACGATGATATCAACGAACGGCTGCGCGCATGGAAGCTGCGGCCAAACCCGTACACAGCGCGACGCGCGGTGACTTTGCGACATCTCCTGACCCACAGCGCTGGCTTCAACGTTCATGGGTTCGCCGGCTACTCGCGCGGACGTTTCATTCCAAGTATCGTCCAGGTGTTGGAGGGCCCTCCATTCGCCAACTCCGCGCCGATCGTAGTGACGCAAGTCCCGGGGACCGCTTCGCAATACTCGGGCGGTGGATTCTGCGTGCTGCAGCAGTTGCTGATCGAGGTGACCGGCAAGCCCTTCGCGGAATACCTGAACGAGGCGGTATTCACTCCGCTGGGCATGGAACAGAGCACGTTTTCCCAGCCGCTGCCACCGAGCATGGAGTCCCGGTCAGCCACCGGGCATCTCGCGAATCAAGCCCTGGTGCCCTTTAAGTGGAACGTGTATCCAGAGTTGGCAGCGGCAGGATTGTGGACGACGACGGCAGACCTGGCGAGGCTCGGCATAGAGATCATGTCGGCTGCGCTGGGAAGAGGCACGATCCTCTCGCGACAACTCGCGCAGTTGATGCTCACCCCCCAGATTCAGAACCAATACGGCCCGATCGGATTATGCGTCTTTCTGAACCGCTCCAGGAACCCAACCCGCTTCCATCACAGCGGCACCAACTCGGGGTTTCAATGCCGACTGGCTGGGACGACAAATGGCAAGGGAGCAGTGGTGATGACCAATTCCGACAACGGCGGACGTTTGGCGGCTGAAGCCATCGACAAGATCGCGGAGTTGTACGGCTGGCCGTAAGCGCGAGACTATGACAGTTCACATCAGGGGATTTCTCATGCGCAGACCGCTGCTGGTCTTGCTCTGCCTGGCAATCATCGGGGCGTTGGCGCCGCTCGATGACACTCGTGGGGCGGAGGCGGCTCCCGACCTCATCCTGCACAATGGTCGCGTCGTCACCGTCGATGCGAAGTTCAGCGTTGCACAGGCGCTGGCGGTGCGTGGCGAACGCATCGTCAAGGTCGGACGCAATCGCGAGGTGCTCGCGCTACGCGGGCCGAAGACGGAAGTCGTCGACCTGGGCCGGAAGATGGTGCTGCCCGGACTGATCGACTCGCACTCGCACGCCACTAGCGCGGCGATGACGGAGTTCGATCACCCGATCCCCGACATGGAGACCATTGCGGATGTGCTCGGCTACCTCGCGGCGCGCGCGAAGGCCGTCAAGGAGGGTGACTGGATTGTCGTGCG
>Ga0247727_10009351_pt1 | contig 17808 bp, 18 predicted proteins | sample WisWelCaveWW1625_FD_202498 | JGI IMG/M metagenome (GOLD analysis project Ga0247727, IMG submission 202498) | Biofilm microbial communities from Wishing Well Cave, Virginia, United States - WW16-25 | ecosystem: Environmental > Aquatic > Deep subsurface > Groundwater > Cave microbial mat | place...
TGGTTCCGGCCCCCCGAGGAGGAGGTCACCCGGCTGGTCGACCTGACGATCGGCGCCGCCCTCGCCGCGGCGGCGGACCTCGGCCGTGCCTAGGGTGCCGCTCGACCAGGGTCGAGGCGTCGCCCTCGTATCCGTGTCGCCGATCCTGTCAGACGATCACCACCCTCGCTAGATTAGCCAGCCATCGACGAGCGGCGCCGGGTGCCGCCGGTGCATGAATATGCAGCCGTCGCTGCGCAGACGAGCGTGGGCGACCGGGTGCGGCTGCATGACGTTGCAGCAGGCAACCGCGCGGATCCCGACGCGCTTGCCTTGCGACCGCCTGGCGCCCAGCTCGCAGGAATCCGCGGTCTGGATCCGCCGATCCGCGGCGGCCACCGCTCCCGCCGTATCAGCGGACGAACGACAATCCGAGCGCGAAGTCCTCGAGAAGGTCCTCGACGTCCTCGCAGCCGACCGACACGCGGATGAGGCCGCCGCGCTTCGGCTGCGGATAGACGAGGGTGCAGATGTCGCCGAGGCTGACGCCGATGTCGCACAGCCGCAGGTGGTCCGTGAAGGCCGCCATCCCCGCCACGCCGCCTCGGACGGCGAAGCTGAGCATCCCACCGGCGTGCTCGCCGAGCAGTCGCCTGGCGACGGCATGGTCGGGGTGGGACGGCAGGCCCGGGTAGCGCACCCAATCGACCTGCGGCTGCGCCTCGAGATACGCCGCCAGCTGGAGCGCGTTCATCGACGCCGCTCGTGACCGCAGCTGGAGCGAGCGGATGCCTCGCAGGACGAGCCAGCTCGAGAATGGGCTGGCCGCCTGTCCGAACGTGTCAGTCTGCTTGCGGATCGGGTCGAGCAGGTCTTTGCGGCCGGCGACGACGCCGGCCACCGCGTCACCGTGGCCGGACAGGTACTTCGTCGCAGCGTGGATGACGAGGTCCGCCCCGTGCGCGATCGGCCGCACGAGCGCCGGCCCGAGGAACGTGTTGTCGGCGACGACCGTGAGACCGTGCCGGCGGCCGAGGGCGGCGAGCGCGTCGATGTCGGCGATCCGCAGGTGCGGGTTCGTCGACGTCTCGAAGAACAGCATCCGGGTGCGCGGCGTGATCGCCGCCTCGACCGCGGTGAGGTCCGTCATGTCGACCGAGGTGACGTCGATGCCCCGCCTCGGGAAGTCCTCGTCGAGCAGCACCCGGCTGATGACGAACAGCTCGTCGCCGACGACGAGGTGATCGCCGGACGTGAGGTGGGCCAGCAGCGTCGAGGTCACCGAGGCCATGCCGGACGAGGCGACGACTGCGTCCTCGGCGCCCTCGATCGAGGCGACCTTCACCTCGAGCGCCCGGTTCGTCGGGTTGCCGGTCCGAGAGTAGAAGTAGTGGCCGGCTTCCCAGGCGAGCGAACGGTCGACCGCGTCCTCCTTGTCCGCGGCGGTGTCGAAGGTGAACGTCGCCGTCGCGAAGATCGGCGTGTTGTGGGCGTGCGTCGTCGGATCGCGATGCTCGCCGGCGTGGATGGCCCGCGTCGCGAAGCCCCGGCCGGCAGTCCGCTCGCGCACCGCCGCGTGCCGATCTAGCCGAGGACGAAGCCGAGGACGACGAGGACGACGCCCGCGCCGGCCACGAGCGCGGCATCGCGCGCCTGGCGCCGGAGCAGGGCCATCGCGACGGACGCGCCCGTCGGCGAGCCGTCGCGCACGCCGCCGCGCCAGGCCTCGTAGCGGGCGACATTCGCGTCCTGCGCTCGGAGCTCCCGGTAGCGGGCCCACGGCCGCCGGCCGCGCCTGTAGCCGAGCACGATGAGGATGATGCCCGCGAACCCCAGGGCGAGATTGAGCGGGCCCATCAGGCCGGCTCCTCGCCGCCCTCGGGCCCGGCCGCGAGCTGCCGACGGACGGCGTCCTGAACGAGCGCCGCGTTCGCCTGGCCGCGCGTCGCCTTCATGACCTGGCCGACGAGATAGCCGACCGCCTGTGCCTTCCCGACGCGGAAGTCGGCCACCGCCGCGGGGTTCTCGGTGAGGACGCGGCCGACGACCTCGGCCAGCGCCGAGGCGTCGGAGATCTGGCGAAAGCCGCGCGCCTCGACGATCGCGCCGACGCTCCCTCCGTGGGTGAGGTGCTCGGCGAGGACCTCCTTCGCGTTCGGCCGGGACAGCTCGCCGGCGCCGACACGCCGCAGCAGGTCGGCGAGCTCGCCCGCCCGGCCGTGCCCCACGAGTCCGTCGGCGCCACGCTCGGCGGTCTCGTTCGCAGCGCGACCGTAGTCGCCGGTCACGAGGTTCGCCACGTCTTTCGGCGGCAGCGATGGCTCGGCGTCGGTGATCGCCTCGAAGGCCGTCGTCATCGTCGGGTCGGCGACGATGACCGCCGCGTCGTAGGCCGACAGGCCGTGGACGGTCCGATAGCGTGCCCGCCGTGCCGACGGCAGTTCCGGCAGCGTCGCCCGGATCCCGGCGAGCCAGGCCGCCCCGACCTTCAGCGGCGGCAGGTCCGGCTCCGGGAAGTAGCGGTAGTCGTCCGACGTCTCCTTGACCCGCATCCGATACGTCGCGCCCCGCTCGTCGGACCAGCCGCGCGTCTCCTGGACGAGCTCCTCGCCGGCGTCGAGCAGGGCCGCCTGGCGCACGATCTCGTGAGCGACGGCGTGTTCGACCGAACGGAACGAGTTCATGTTCTTGACCTCGATCCGGATCCCGAACTGCGTCGTCCCGCGGGCGCGCAGCGAGACGTTCGCTTCGACCCGCATCTGGCCGCGCTCCATGTCGGCGTCCGAGGCGCCGATCGTCCTCAGCAGCAGCTGGAGCTCCTCGGCGTAGCGGCGAGCTCCCTCGGAGGTCCGGACGTCCGGCTCTGTCACGATCTCCATGAGCGGCGCACCGGAGCGATTGAAGTCGACGAGGCTGACCCGCCGGCCGTCCGGCCCGACGTGATGGACGAGCTTCGCGGTGTCCTCCTCGAGGTGGGCGCGGTGGATGCGGACCGTCACCGGCCCGGCCGAGGTGTCGAACGTCAGCGAGCCTCCGGACGCGAGCGGGATGTCGTACTGGCTGATCTGGTAGCCCTTCGGCAGGTCGGGGTAGAAGTAGTTCTTGCGGTCCCAGCGCGTCGCCGCGGGCGTGGTCCCGCCGACGGCGACGCCGGTCGCGAGGACGAGCTCCACGGCGCGGCGGTTGATGACCGGCAGGACGCCCGGCAGCCCGAGGCAGACCGGGCAGACGTGGCTGTTCGGCGGTGCCCCGTCGTAGTCGGTCGAGCAGCCGCAGAACATCTTCGACGCCGTCCGAAGCTGGGCGTGGACCTCGATGCCGATGACCGGCTCCCAACGCGCGAGCGCGGCGGCGAGAGCATCGGGCGCCGCGACGGTGCTCATGCGAGTGCGCCCCGCCGGCGGGCGACGAAGCGGCCGATCCGCCGGAGCGCCTCCTCGAGCCCCTCGTACGACGTCGCGTAGCACGCCCGGACGTGGCCCTCGCCGGACGGGCCGAAGGCGCTGCCCGGCACGACCGCGACGTGCTCCTCCTCGAGCAGCCGCTCGGTGAAGGCCGCCGAATCGAGGCCCGTCGACGTGATGCGCGGGAACGCATAGAAGGCGCCGCGCGGCTCGAACGTCTCGAGGCCGAGAGCGTTGAAGCCGTCGACGATGAGCCGCCTGCGGCGGTCGTATTCGGCGACCATCCGCTCGACGTCCGGCTCGCCGTCGGTGAGCGCGACGAGGGCGGCATCCTGGGCGATCGTCGGGGCGGACATGATGCCGTACTGGTGGACCTTGACGATTCCCTCGAGGAGATGGGCCGGAGCGCACAGCCAGCCGACGCGCCAGCCGGTCATCGCGTAGGCCTTGGAGAAGCCGCCCATGAGGATCGTCCGCTCGCGCATCCCGGCCAGCGCGCTGAATGCGCGGTGACTGTACGAGCCGTAGGCCAGGCGGTCGTAGATCTCGTCGGAATAGACGAGCAGGTCGTGGCGCTCGGCGATCGCCGCCAGCTCGTCCTGGACTGCCGGCGGCAGGACGGCGCCGGTCGGGTTGCACGGATAGCCCAGGAACAGCGCCTTCGTCCGCGGCGTGATCGCCGCCTCGACGGCCGCTGGATCGAGCGCGAAATCGTCCTCGAAACGGGTCGGCACCAGGACCGGCACGCCGCCGCTGAACACGATGCCGGGCACATACGAGACGTACGACGGCTCGTGCAGGACGACCTCGTCGCCCGGATCGCAGGTCGCCCGGAGGGCGAGGTCGACCGCCTCGGAGGCGCCGACGGTGATGAGGATCTCCGTCCTCGAGTCGTAGCGCACGCCGTAGCGGCGCTCGAGATGATCGGCCAACGCGCGCCGCAGCTCGAGCGTGCCGTAGTTCGAGGTGTAGTGGGTCCGGCCCTCGCGCAGCGATTCGACGCCGGCTTCGACGATCTGCCGCGGCGTGTCGAAGTCCGGCTCCCCCACTCCCAGGCTGATGACGTCGTCCATCGTTGCCAGGATGTCGAAGAAGCGCCGGATGCCCGACGGCGGCACCGCCTTCACGCGCGCGGCGAGGGCGCGCTCGTCGAGCGGCGGGCGGACCGGACTCGCCTCGGTCGCCATCGTCAGTGCGCCGCCGAGCCGGCGAGGCGCGCCATCCGCTCCGCTGGCGTGGGCCCCGGCTGGGCGGCGCGGGCGAGGTCACGCGGCTCGACGCGCCGCCAGTCGGCGGTCGCCGTCAGGCCCTCGAAGGCCCGACCGAGGCGGAACAGGCGGTCCTCGCTCCACGCCGGGCCGATGAACTGGAGGCCGACGGGCATCCCCTCGGACAGCCCGCACGGCACCGACAGGCCGGGCAGGCCGGCCATGTTGACCGGCAGCGTGCAGGCGTCCGACAGGTACATCTGGACGGGGTCGGCGAGCTTCGCCCCGAAGCGGAACGCGACGGACGGCGAGGTGGGCGCCACGAGGGCGTCGAAGCCGGCCATGAACAGGTCGTCGAAGTCGCGCTTGATGAGCGTCCGGACCTTCTGCGCCTTCAGGTAGTAGGCGTCGTAGTAGCCCGCCGACAGGGCGTACGTGCCGAGCATGATGCGCCGCTTCACCTCGGCGCCGAAGCCCTCGCCACGGGTCGCGAGGTAGTCCGCGATGAAGTCGCCGCCCGCGAGCCGGACTGAACGGCCGAAGCGCACGCCGTCGTACCGGGCGAGGTTCGCCGACGCTTCGGCCGGCGCGACGATGTAGTACGTCGCCAGGCCGTATTCCGTGTGCGGCAGGCTGACCTCGTCGACGATGGCGCCGGCCGCCTCGAGCGTCTCGACGCTCTCCCGGATGCGGTACGCGACGTCCGGGTCCATGCCCTGCACGAAGTACTCGCGCGGCAGGCCGAGCCGTTTGCCCCGCAGGCCGGCCGCCGCCTCGTCGTCCGAGTTCGGCAGCGAGAGGAGGCCGCCTGGGACGGGCACGGGGGCGGAAGTCGAGTCGCGATCGTCCCGCCCCGCGATCGCGTGGAGCAGGGCCGCGGCGTCGCGGACGTCGCGCCCGAACGGCCCGACCTGGTCCAGCGAGGAGGCGAAGGCGACGATGCCGTAGCGGCTCACCCGGCCGTACGTCGGCTTCATGCCGACGATGCCGCACAGCGCGGCCGGCTGGCGGATCGAACCGCCGGTGTCGGTGCCGATGCTGAGCGGCGCGTGGTACGCCGCGACGGCGACGGCCGAGCCGCCGCTGCTGCCGCCGGGCACCGTGTCGAGGTCCCACGGGTTCGACACCGGCCCGTACGCCGAGTGCTCGTTCGATGAGCCCATCGCGAACTCGTCCATGTTCGTCTTGCCGAGGCTGACCGCACCGACCGCCCGCAGCCGCTCGACGATGTGGGCGTCGTACGGCGCGACGTAGCCCTCGAGGATCCGCGAGCCGGCGGTGCACTGTCCGCCGGCCACCGAGATCAGGTCCTTGAGCGCGACCGGGATGCCGAGCAGCGGATGCTCAGCAGTGACGGCCGTCGGCCCCGCCGCGCGCGCGGCCCCGAGTCGGGCGTCGGCGGCGTCGGCCTCGGCCAGGGCGCGCGTTCGGTCGATGGACAGCCAGGCATTCAGCCCGGCGTTCTCGCGCTCGGCGCGGTCGAGGTGGGCCGTCGCGAGCTCCCGTGCGGAGACCTCACCGGCACGAAGCTGCGCCGCCATCTCATGGGCGTGCAGTCGCGTGGCGTCGGTCATCGCGTCGGTCATGGCAGGCCCTACCCGCCGGCGAGGATCGGTGGGACGACGATGAAGTCGCCGTCGCGGGCCGGCGCGTTCGACAGGACGGCCTCGACCGGCAGTGAGGGCGTTACCACGTCGTCGCGCAGGATGTTCTCGAGCTCGATCGTCTGTGCCGTCGGCGGGATGTGCTCGGTGTCGAGCCGGGTCAGGATCGCGTACTGCTCGAGGATGTGGTTGAGCTGACCCTCGAGACGATCGAGCTCGTCGGGCGTCAGGCCGAGGCGGGCGAGATGGGCGACGTGCGCGACGTCGTCGCGTGACAGGCCGGGCATCCGGCCGATGATAGCCGAGCCCGGCGGCCGCCCCGGACGCCCGGGTACGCTGTCGCGCGATGCCCGCCCCCGGCCCTGTGATCCGGTCGATGACACCCGCCGACGTGCCCGCCGCGACGGCGGCCGTGCTGCGTGGCGACTGGGGCGACCGCGGCCCGTTCTTCGACTTCGTGGCGGCCCACGCAAGTTGTCGACCCATCGTCGCCGACGAGGACGGCGAGCTCGTCGGCACCGGCGTCGGGACGGTGAACGGGAGCGTCGGCTGGGTCGGCACGATCTACGTCGTTCCGGAGCGCCGCGGTCGGGGCATCGGGCGGGCGCTGACGGAGGCGGTCGTGAGCGATCTCGAGGCCGCCGGCTGCCGGACGCTCGTCCTCGTCGCGACGCGAGCCGGGATGCCCGTCTACGAGCGCCTCGGCTTCCGGCTCCAGACGCACTACGTCACGCTCGAGGCCGGCGGGGTTCCCGGCCCCGAGCACGCCATCCGGTCCTTCGCTCCCGACGACCTCCCGGCGATGGCTGCCCTCGACGAGGCGGCGACCGGCGAGGATCGGCGGCATCTCCTCGCGGCGCTGGCGGCGCCCGACACGTGCCGCGTCGTGGAAGAGCCCGCTGGGCGGGTGGCCGGCTTCGTCCTCCGTGCACCGTGGGGCGGCGGCGCGACGATCGCCCGCGATCAGACGACCGCGCTCCGGATCCTCGCCGGCCGGCGCGCCGCCGCCGACCCCGCGCGCCTGGTCCGGGCCGGTCTGCCCGCCGAGAACGAAGCCGGCATCGCCCGCCTCCTCGAGCTCGGCTGGGTCCGCGGCTACGAGGCCCCGCGGATGATCCGCGGCGAGGCGGCGCCGTGGCACCCGGAGATGGTCTGGGGCCAGTTCAACATGGCGCTCGGCTAGTCAGCCCGGCGCGAATCCCTGCCAGATGGACGCCACGCGGTCGTAAGCCAGACCGTCACGCGATCCTCGGAGCGGCCGCTCGCATGGTCATGCAGCGGGAGTGGATGGCCACGTTCGGCGGCCGGCTTTACTGCATGGTCATGCACCACCGGTCGGGTCCCGCTCGTCGATCGTCGCCTAACGCTCGGCTGGTGATCGCCTGACAGGAAGCCCGCGCCGTCACCAGGGCCCGCGGAGCGCCCGGTGCCGTCACGGGGCGCTGGCGGGCTTCGACACCGTCATGCGGAGCTCACAGCTCCTCGCCGGCGAGGAGCCGCACGAACGCGGCCTCGTCGAGGACGCGGACCGCGAGCGCCTCCGCCTTGGCCAGCTTCGAGCCGGCCTTCTCGCCGGCGACGAGGTAGTCCGTCTTCCGCGACACGGAGCCGGCGGGCGAGCCGCCGGCCGCGCGGACCGCCGACTCCGCCGCCTCGCGACTGAAGCCGGCGAGCGTGCCGGTGACGACGACCGACCTGCCGGCAAGCGGGCCCGCTCCCGCGACCGTGCGCGGCGACGGCAGCTCTGCCTCGACGCCGGCGTCGGCGAGGTCATCGACCACCCCGCGCCCGGGCCCGCCCTCACCGAACCAGGCGGCGATGCTGGCCGCGACGGTCGGGCCGATCCCCTCGATCTCCTCGAAGCGGCCCGGCTCCTCGGCCGCCACCCGCTCCAGGTCTGCGGCGGCCCGCGATAGCCACCCGTCGCCGGCAGGAACCTCCGCCGCCAACCAGTGGGCCAGCTCGATCGCCGTCGTCCAGCCGACCTGCGGGATCCCGAGGGCCGCGATAATCCGCTCGAGCGGTCGCCGACGGGCCCTCCGGATCGCCTCGTGGAGGTTCTCGGCGCTCTTGCGGGCGAACCGCTCGAGACCCTCCAGGTCCTCGATCGAGAGCCGGAAGAAGTCGCCGCGGCGCTTGACGAGGCCGGTCTGGAGCAGCTGCTCGAGCACCTTCCAGCCTGCACCCTCGATGTCCATCCCGCCGCGGCCGGCGAAGTGCGCGAACTCCTGAGCGACCCGCGCCGGGCAGGCGAGGTTCGGGCAGTAGTGCCGAACGGCGCCATCGTCGCGCACGACCGGCGTTCCGCAGACCGGGCAACGCTCCGGCATCTCGAAGATCCGCTCCGCGCCGGTCCGCCGCTCGACGAGCGGCCGGACGACCTCCGGGATGACGTCGCCGGCCTTCTGGATGACGACCGTGTCGCCGATCCGGAGGTCCTTGCGGCGGACCTCGTCGAGGTTGTGCAGCGTCGCCCGGGCGACCGTGGAGCCGGCGACGACGACCGGCCGCAGGTACGCGACCGGCGTGAGCGTCCCGGTCCGGCCGACATAGGCGACGATGTCCAGAAGGTCGGACTCGACCTGCTCGGGCGGGAACTTGTAGGCGATCGCCCAGCGCGGTGCCCGACTCACCACGCCGAGGCGCTCCTGGAGATGGACGTCGTCCACCTTCACGACGACGCCGTCGGTCTCGTACGGCAGCCCGTGGCGCGCCTCCCGCCAGCGCTCGGTGAAGGCGACGACGGCGTCGATGTCGAGGCCGGCCTCGCGCTCGGGGTTCACCGGCAGCCCAAGGCGCCCCAGCCGCTCGAGCGCGGCCGACTGCGACGGTGCCGGGTCCGCCTCGTCGAGGAGCTGGTACAGCCAGGCCGACAGGCGCCGCGAGGCGGTGACCGCGGGGTCGATCTGGCGGAGCGAGCCGGCGCCGCTGTTCCGCGGGTTCGCGTACAGCGGCAGCCCGGCTTCTTCGCGCTCGGCGTTGATCCTCGCGAACTCGGCCTTCGGCATGAACACCTCGCCGCGGGCCTCGATCGTCGCCGGCTCGGCGAGCCGCTCGGGGATGACCCTGATCGTCCGCAGGTTGGCCGTCACGTCCTCACCGGTCGTCCCGTCGCCGCGGGTCGCGCCGCCAAGGAAGCGACCCCGCTCGAATCGGAGCGCGACAGCGAGGCCATCGATCTTGAGCTCAGTCACGTAGGTGAGGCCGGCTGCCGGCTCTGGAGGCGCCGGAAGGCCGAGGCCGCGCCGGACGCGCGCGTCGAAGGCGCGCAGCTCGTCGTGGCTGAACGCGTTCGCCAGCGAGAGCATCGGTCGCGAGTGGCGGACCTCGTCGAAGGTGGCTGTCGGCGCGGCGCCGACGCGCTGGCTCGGCGAATCGGGCGTGACGAGCTCCGGGTGCGCCGCTTCGATGGCGACGAGCTCGCGGAGGAGGGCGTCGTACTCGGCGTCGGGAAGCTCCGGCGCGTCCTCCCGGTAGTACAGCCGGTTCGCCTGCCGGAGGACCTCGGCGAGCTCCGCGTGGCGCGTCGCGGCCCCGTCGGGCCCCAGGGCCGCGGCCGCCTGGACGAGGGCCGGATCGACGGGGAGCTGTTCGCGGGTCTCGGTCATCGCCGCCGGCTGCCGAGTGCCATGTTCTCCTCGAGGCGCAGCTTCACGATCCGCGTCACGAGTGCGGCTGGGAGGGGCTCCTCCGCGCGGAACCGGATCGTCCCCTTCCCCGAGAGGTACGGCTCCAACTCGTCCCCGAGCGCCTCGCGGACCGCCTGACTCGCGGGAAAGAGGCTGCAGTGGTTCCTGTACGCCGCGTAGGACACGAGGAACCGACCACGGTCCCGGAAGGCCGGCATCTCGTAGGCGATCGTTTCCGTCGCCTCGGGCGCGGCCGCCCTGATCGTCCTCCGCAGCGCCTCCAGGGCCGCGCGCGATTCTTCCGGAAGGGCGGCCAGATAGGCCTCGACGCTGGTCGGTGCGGCCATGCGAGTCTCCTTCCGTTCGCGACGACGCTTCAGAGGAATCCTTCCACATCGGGCGCGTCGGCATCGCCGGGGCTGACCTGCGCGCCGGGTGAGCCGGCGAGACGCCGTATAGCGTCAGTCGCACTAGCTGCCGATGAGGCACACGTTGAACGCCCCGTCGTCGCCCGTGCCTCCGCCGAGGTCGTCGAGCACGTCGCCCTCGCGAGCGACGAGTGACCCGTCGCGCGCGAGGAGCTCCGCCCGTCCTTCGACCTGCCAGGCCGCCCATCCGCTCGGCCAGACGACCTGCACCGCCTCGCCGGTCTCCACGTTCAGAGCGACAAGCTCATCGTCGGCGGTCGCGATGCGAACCGGTGCGAGGAGTGCAGCGGGGCAGCCGAGCGTGGGCAACAGATGCACGGGCCCCGTGGCGATGTGCAGGCGCGTTGCTCCCGCCGGGAGCGCCGGACCGGGCCACAGGGGGCTGAGCCTCAGCGCGGCTGCCCAAAGAAGAATGACGAGTCCAGCGGCGAGGATGGCGTTGCGCCGCGACCTTCGTCGGAGCTCGACCACGAGGTCGCCGGTCGGCTGCGTGTCTGGACGACCCATCGCGCTCGGCGGCCGATTCCCGATCGACCTTCGGGTCACAGCGGCCCAGGTGAGACCCGCCGGGATGGATACAACGAGCGCGCCCACGCCGATGACCGCCATGAACAGGGCGGCTCCGAGCGGTGCGACAAGTGCGACGAGGTTCCCTGCGAGCAGCGCGTCGATCACGGGAGGGATGCTTCCCAGGAAGCCCACGAGGGGCATCGGCAACAGGCCGGCTGCCAACCCCACGGCGACCGTCCTGACGCCGCCGGCCTGGATCAACGCCGGCGAGAGCCAGAACCCGAGGATCCCGCCGATGGCGAGACCGATGGGCGCGACCGCCCATGTCGATGCCGGCAGCGACCCGATGAGCGGCGCCAGGATCGAGGCCGCCGCCAGTCCCACGCCAGCAGCGATGGCCCCGCCGATGAGCCGGCTCCGCAGAGGCATCGAGGGCTGGTCAGCGACTTCCGAGGAAGTCGAGCACGCGCCGGCTCAGCAGTGCGGCCGCGTCCGCGTCGTAGGACGGCAGGCTGGCGTCGGCGAACAGATGCTGATCACCGGGGTAGAGATAGAGCTCCGCATGCTCGGCCGACTCTACGAGTGCGCGGGCGGCATCGAGGTCGCCCTCGTCCACGAAGAACGGGTCTCCTTCCATGGCGTGGACCTGCACGGGCACGTCCGCCGGCCACGCGGATCCGAACTCCGCGATCGGCACACAGGAGTGGAACAGCAGCGCGCCTCGCGCCCCGGGGCGCGTCTGGGCCAGCTTCTGCGCCGGCAGCACACCCAGCGAGAAGCCGGCGTAGACGAGCCCGCCCGGAAGCTCGTCCGCAGCCCGAACCCCGCGCTCGATGATCTCGCCGAAGCCGACCTCCCCGGCGTGTGCCACACCCTCATCGAGAGTCTCGAAGGTACGACCGCCATAGAGGTCCGGAGCGTGCACGGTGTGCCCGGCTCGACGCAGCTCCTCGGCGAAGGCGAGGAACCCGGGCGTCTGACCCTGCGCGTGGTGGAAGAGCAACACCTCAGGCATCCCGCACCCTGTCCTTCCGCATGCGGCACCCGCGAGCGCCATGTAATTCAAGGACTTTCGACTGATCACTGGCGTGATGCGTCGTCGCTTCGCTGGCGTACGCCGATGTCACCTGAGGAGGCCACAGGCGAGGCCACGGCCCATGTTGAGTAGGTACTCGGGCCCACGGACGGCAACCAGCGCGTAGTTCGTCGTCGAATCAGCCCAGTAGAGGCCGTGGGCTCGAACGTTGGCCTCGGTCGGGTCGGCCCACACGAGGGCGCCTTGATATTCGCCAACTTGAACCGGGATCGCTCGATCGCCCAACGCGAACAGCGACGGCGCGAAGGGTCCGCCGCCATCCATGCGCAGGGCTTCATAGATGACCCCACCAGTCATCAAGAAGTCCGATCGCGTCATCTCGGGACCGAGGGGAGCATCGAGGTAGAACATGTAAGGGCCCTGCGCCGATGCTATTGCGTACTGTGGCGGCCGACCGTCGAGAAGCGCGGGCACCGAACCGCCGCGAGGCGGATCAATGCCCGGTCCGCTGTCGAGGATGGGCCGCTCGGGGAGACGGCCTCGGTGCTCGCTGGCGGGAGTGAACTCCTGGCTCTCGCGGATGCTCCCTGCCGCCACCTCGGCGCAGGGACCTGAAGCCGACCCGCTTGCCAGCCATCCGACGAGGAAGCCGCCCACAACCAGAGCGCCGAGGGTCAACCAGAGCCATGGCTGCCATCGCTTCCGGGCCCAGAGTCCACGGCCTACCTCGTGTGCGCTGCCGTCAGTATCGCTCAGCGTGCTCGAATGTCACCCGGCAGGCGTAACGATTCCTCATGCCGAAAACCTCGGAGGGGACGCTGGAACCCGGGAACAGACTGCGGTGTAATCCGGCCGTATGGAGGTCCTCGGTGAGAGGTCTCTGGTTCAGGCGCGAAGTCCTCCTTCGCGCTGCCGGTCTCGCGGTCATCATCGGGCTGTCGCTCGCACCCCCAGTGTCTGCGAAGGTGCCGTATTTCACGGTCGAGATCACGCCCGCGGCCCCGGCCGTTGACGAGCCCATCCTGATCGTGGTCCACACCTGGGAGGACCCGCAGCATACGATCGCGGCGCCCTTCGATGCCGATGCGCTTGACGGCCTTCTCGTTATCCGCGCCAGGGGCGGAGGAAACGCCGATATCCCCGTCCCGCTCCGGAAGCGTGAGCCGGGCCGATTCGAGGCGAGCGTCACCCTGCCCGCCGGCGACTGGGTCGTGGTCGCCTTCCCCGACCGAACCAGCTGGGCAGAGTCGGGGCTTCCCGCGGGCTTCCCCGACAACATCCGCCTGAGCGTCCAAGGGCCGCGCGCGGACCCGCAGATCTTCCTGATGCTCCTGATCACCGTTGCCGTCGCGGTCGGCGCTGCAGCACTTCAGCTGGGTCCACGTCTTTCGAGGCGGCGACCGGACCGTCGGCGGCCATCCCCGGGCTGACAGCGCTCGCTGTCGCTCAGCGTGTGGGAATGTCACTCGATCGAGGCGTTCCGTTTGTGGCGCGCCGCGATCAGGTCCGTCATGTAGTAAAGCTGGTGCTCCAGTTCGAGCTGAGTCGCGCCTCGTTGGATCCAGCTGAGGACGGTCCAAAACGGTCGACGCCATGGCTGATCCAAACGGAACTCGACCGTGACATCGAGACGTGTGCCGTCACCCTCGACCGAGAAGCTCCGGTCAGTCGTCACCGTCATCAGGAACGTGCGGCGATCGCTCGTCCATGTGCCGCCCCGGGTTACCAGCTTGGTTGGGGGCTCTCGCACTTCCTGTTCGACCGTCTGCATCCAGGTCTTGGCGCCAGAGTTCATCTCGAAATCGATCGTCCGGCGGCCATCTGGCTGAACCGCCACAACCTCGAAGCGCCGGGCGTGCGTGTTGAATTCGAGCGTGTTCGCTGGGTCGTCAAAGAACGCGAAGACGTCCTGGATAGGAGCTGCGACGAAGGCGCCGAGGTTGATTCTCATCGCTCACGGTGTGCGAATGTCACTCGCCCCACTCCGCATACGTATTGACGAAGTCGGCCAGATCTTCGGCCAACGACGTCTCCATGAATTCGTAGTCGTCCGTGAGAATCCGGCCGAACCCAGCTGCGTGGCGCCTGCGTTCCTCGAAGCTGGCCTCAATCGTGTGACTCAGACCCTCCAGTGACTCAATCAGCGACGGCAGTAGGAACGGACCGCTGCCCGCGGCTTGAAGCGCGCGACACCTCCGAAGGAGGTCGTCCGCCTCGCGAATCAGGTTCTCTTGCGGGTCCACTGCTGAAGTATCGGGCTGGTGACGCTAGAAGTGGTTCGCTCGCTGTTGGCGAATGTCACTCGACGGGTGTCTCGGGTCCTCGACTCGCTCGAACGCGGTAAAGAACGTAGGAAACGCTGCCGTCGCGGAAGGTCCGTGCCTCGTCCTCTCGCCACCATCGTTCTGCTGCTGGCCCTATGCGCAGCGGCGCAGGTCGCCCGTCCCAGTACTGGACGTGCGGCTTTGTCGCCTCCTGCATAGCCCGGAAGGTTGCTGCGACAAACGCAACATGACCGGGATCGGCCTCGTTGAAGACGGTCGACAGCTCGCCGCTCTGCAACACGCCATCCCGAATCATCGGGACCTGGAGGCGCACCAGGACTCCCCCGGGATTCCAGAGTTGTGGGGTGGGGAATTCGAGACCGGGATGCAGGAGCGCATCCATGACATCGACGAGGTCGCAGTTCCTTGGCATCGACCGAAGGACGTCGCGGCTCCTCTCAGGGACAAACCTGACGGATGGGTGCGACGCCATAACCCGGCGCCCGAAGTCCTGAGCGTCATCATCGGCGAGCAAGACGCGAAGGCGACGCGTCCGCTCTTTCACCTCGACCGGCATGGATCGACTCTATTGCGATCGAGTCGAGTGAGTCGAGCGAAAGTCACTTGGCGTACGGGAATGTCACCCGTCGTCGGCCGCCTTTGCGGCATGGGCGCGGCTCGCGGGCCCAATGTCCGACGCTTGAAGCTGCGCAATCAGAGATTCGAGAGCCTGGATCTCGCGGGCGTTAGACGTTGGATCCTTCCTGAGCTCATAGAGGACGTCGCGGTAGCCGTCTACAGCCTTTGAAGTCTGCCCTTTGAACTGCGCCTTTCTCGCCGCGTCAACCAAGTTCTCTAACTGGACCTCTCGATGTCGCGCGCGAGCCCGGATTTCGATCGCCTCAAGTTGAGCATCGAGCTCGCGGTCACCATCTGCCGCCCTTCGAGCGTCCTGGACGGCCTCAACGACCTTCGCGAAGGCATTGACGCGAGCACTTGGAGTTGCCGCAAGCTCTGCCCTCGTCTCCGCGGCCGACAGGGCATCATCGAGCCCCTGGCGCAGCAGCGTGCGGCGTTGGCCCCTGGCGAAGGTGATTAGTTCACTCGGCAGCGGGGTGATGGTTGGGATCCCGCGCCTTTCGTATTCGACAAGGTGCTCGGCCTTCTCGGCAATGATGTCCCAGCGGCCGAGCCTGGTAGATAGCGTCTTGCCCGTCTGAGCGAGCTTCAGGGACTCGTCGATGACGCGCTTTGTTGAGGTGATCGACAGTAGGACGGGGCGGCGACAGTCTCCGCACAGCCCATTGCCGTCAACCGATCGAAATATCCCGCCTTTGCCACAGTAGCGACAGGTCGCCATCGGGCCGCCCTTTCCGTTCGTCGTGTGCTGCTGCAAGAGCCTAGCGTCATGGGCCCGGTTAGGGACGAGGACGCGGGCAATAGGTCGCTCGGCGTGACGTCACTCGCTGGCTGAGCGCGCCGGCTGGATGAGCTCGCGCCTGATATCCGCGACCGAGGCGCAGCCGAGCAACGGCAGCGTGAGCTCCAGCTCCTCGCGGAGGATCGCGATCGCGCGCTCGACGCCGGCCTGGCCGCCCGCCGCGAGTGCCCAGTAGAAGGGCCGGCCGACGAGGACACCGGACGCGCCGAGCGCCAGGGCGATGGCGACGTCGAGGCCGCGACGGATGCCGCCGTCGACCCACACCTCGCAGCGACCGGCGACCGCGTCTGCGACCGCCTCGAGCGCGTCGGCGGTCGCAACGGACCGATCGAGCTGGCGGGCTCCATGGTTCGAGACGACGATCCCGGCGATGCCCGCCTCGGCCGCCAGGCGTCCGTCCTCCGGTGCGAGGATGCCCTTGAGGACGAGTGGCAGCCGCGTCCACGATCGGATCGCCTCGAGGTCCGCCCAGGTGAGCCCGAGGGCACGCTGGTCGTCGAGCCCGCGGTACCGGCCGCGCGCGGCTCCGGTCGCCGGCTCGACGTTCGGCATCGTCGGCATGACGAACCCGGATCGCCGGTCGCGCTCGCGGTAGCCGAGGACCGGCAGGTCCACCGTCAGGATGATCGCCCGGCAGCCGGCCGCCTCGGCCCGTTCCACGAGCGAGCGCGTGTAGCCGAGGTCGCCGACGAGGTAGAGCTGGAACAGCAGATCCGCCTCCGGCGCTCCGGCGGCGACGGCCTCGATCGTCAGCGACGCGGACGTCGAGAGGCACATCGGGATCCCCGCGCTCGCCGCGGCGCGCGCCATCGCGAGCTCGCCGTCCGGGTGGGCCATCGCCTGCAGCGCCATCGGTGCGATCGCGATCGGGAGCGCGGACGGCCGGCCGAGGAACGAGCCGCCGACGTCGACCGAGCGGACCTCCGCCAGGACCCGGGGCACGAACCGGCGGCGTCGCCACGACTCGACGTTGTCCCGCAGCGTCAGCTCGTCCCACGAGCCCCCGGCGACGTAGTCGAAGGCCGCCGGGTCCATCCGCTCGCGGGCGGGGCCCTCGAACTCGGCGAGCGCGTGGATCGTGTCGAGCCGGATCGGCTCCATCGGCGGTCGAGCCTAGCCGCCGAGCTCGAGGCCGGCGAGCGAGGCGAGGAGCGTCTTGCGGCCGACCTGCGGGTCGCGGAACGCGACGACGACCTCCTCGTCGCTCCGCGTCAGCCGGGACGTCACGACGATCCCCGTCCCCCAGCGGGCGTGGCGGACCCGGTCGCCGTCGCGGTAGCGGCGCTCGCCGGGGATGACCGGTCGCTCCGGGGTCGGCAGTCGCGCGGCGGGTCGTCGCGCGGCGGGCTCGCCGCCTTCGTCGTCGGCCGGCGTCTCCGCGTCGGCGTCCTGCCACGCCCCGGCAGAGCCGAGCGTCCCCGAGCGGGCGCCCCCGGCGAAGGCCTCGCGACGCGCTGTCAGATCGCGGGTCGGGCGGAAGGCCTCGCCGACCCGCGGCCCGCCCGGTCGGCCGCTGCCTTCCCGGTACGCCCCGCCACCGGTCCGGATCGTCGTGCCGAAGCGCGTCGCCCGGCGCCCGAACACGAGGTCGAGGTCGAGCGGCCGCTCGTCCGCTTCGGCGCCCAGCTCGGCGCTGAGGCGCGGGCCGGTCATGAGCTCCGCCGGGATCTCGAGCAGGAAGCGCGACGGTTCGGCCATGAAGCCGAGCCCGCCGCCGGCCCGACGGGTCGCCCGCTGCCAGGCGTGCGACAGGTAGAGCCGCTCCTTCGCCCGGGTCATGCCGACGTACGCCAGCCGGCGCTCCTCCTCCATCGGTCGAGGATCCGGGTTGAAGCCGGCCTCGGCGTCGATCGCGCGACTCGTCGGGAACAGCCCTTCCTCGAGGCCGGCGATGAAGACGACCCCGAACTCGAGCCCCTTCGCCGCGTGGAGCGTGATGAGCGACAGCTTGTCCGCATCGGACTCGTAGGAGTCCTGGTCGGCGACGAGGGCCGTCTCCTCGAGCAGCCGGTCGAGGGCGTCGTCCGCCGACAGGTCGTCGTAGCGCGTCGTCACCTCGCGCAGCTCCAGCAGGTTCGCCCAGCGCTCCTCGCCCTCCTCGCTGCCGTCGGCGAGCATCGCCCGGTAGCCGGACCGCTCGAGGACCTCGTCGAGGAGCTCCGGCAGCGGCAGCACGCCGACGCGGGTCCGCAGCCGCTCGACGAGAGCCCGGAAGTCGGCCAACGCCGAGCGCGCCCGCGTGCCGAGCTCCGGCAGGTCGCCCGCGACGGCCCGCTCGATCGCGGCCCAGTAGGTCGCGCCGTCA
>Ga0247727_10009352_pt1 | contig 17807 bp, 18 predicted proteins | sample WisWelCaveWW1625_FD_202498 | JGI IMG/M metagenome (GOLD analysis project Ga0247727, IMG submission 202498) | Biofilm microbial communities from Wishing Well Cave, Virginia, United States - WW16-25 | ecosystem: Environmental > Aquatic > Deep subsurface > Groundwater > Cave microbial mat | place...
AGCTGGCGCTGTTCCAGGTGCACGCCGTCACCGAGGGCACCGACGCCCAGGCCGAGGTATCGGTGCGGCTCGAGGACGAGGCTGAAGGCAAGGCCGTCACGGCGAGGGCGGCTGACCCCGACACCCTGGTGGCCGCCGCCAAGGCCTATCTCAGCGCGCTCAACAAGCTGTTCGTCAAGCGCGGCCGGCTGCACGCGCAGGCGAGCGCGTGAGTGGGGTGTCAGACCCTCCGGGTCTGACACCTTTCAGGCTGCGGCGGAGCGATGCCAGCGCGGAGCAGACATACCGTGTTCGTCCTTGGCGCGCCGGGGCGCTTGGCATAGCATCGAGGGCACGGCACCAACTGAGGGGGATGACGACATGTGGGCGGCGCGCACGTTTGCGGGTGTGGCACTGCTGGGGTTGCTGGCCGCCGGCGCGATGGGGCAGTCGGCTAGTCCGCTCAAGGACCAACTGATCGGCACTTGGCTCCAGGTCATTACGGAAGTAACGGCGCCGGACGGGAAGAAGTCGTTTCCGTTCGGCGAGACGCCGAATGGGATTCTGATCTTCACCCCGGACGGTCGCTTCGCCCAGATCCACATTGCCGGGGATGTGCCGAAATTCGGGTCGAGCAATCGGCTGATGGGCACGCTTGAGGAGTACAAGGCCGTCGGCCAAAAGAGCTTGTCGCTGTTCGGCACCTACACGGTGGACGAGGCGAACAAGACGGTGACGTTCAAAGTCCTTTCGAGCACGTTTCCCAACATGGCGGGCGAATCGCAGGTGCGGACAATCGAAATCCTTACTGCGGACGAGTTCAAGAACAGCACGATCGTGGCGGGGGGGCGGGGTTCAGCCTTCAATCTCTACAAGAGGGCAAAGTAGCCGATGCCAGCCTGACATCGATCCAATGCAGCCGCGCCAGCGCGTCGCGGGCCAGCTTCAGTCGCGCTGGCAGACGGCCGCGTGCGTGCACTCTACTGCCGCAGATAGGCCCAGGCGTCGCACACCGGCGCGAAGCCGATCTTGGCATAGCATCGATTTGAGGCAGGATTCCTGAGGTCGGTGTAGAGGCAGACCGCCGTCTTGCCCTCCGCCAGCAGGCGCTCGGCAAGCGCGGCGGTGACCGCCTTGGCATGGCCGCGCCCGCGCAGGTCTGGCGGCGTGTAGACAGGGGCAATGGCGGCAATATTGCGGGTACGCCGCGCGATGCCGGCGAGCGACACCGGCTCGCCATCAACCACCCAGAACAGGTATCGCCCGGAGCCGGCCATCCTTTCCAGCTCGGCACGCGGCACGATGGACTCATGCGGGACGGCCTCGCGCCAGAAAGCCATCAGCCAATCCGCCAAGAGAGGGCCATCCGCGGCCACAACTTCTCTTGCGCGCCCCTGGGCACTCGGCCGGACCGGAGGGCCGCGCAATACATGGATCCGTTGCGGTATCGGCGCCGCGAATGACAGACCGAGTTCGCCCGCGCGCTCTGTGAACCACTTCGGCGCGAGACCGAGGCCTGCCACGTCGGGGTAGTCGAGGCCCAGGGTGGTCTCGGCCAGCCTGCGGCACTGACCGCGTGTCAGATCAGCGAGAATGAGACCGCGACCGGGCGTCTTGATCGCACATGCACCGGGAGCGCCGAGCGTCCACGTCATTAGCTGCGGGTTCTCGGCGTTCGCTGCGCGGGCGAGAATGCCGAGAATGAGATTGTGCCTTACCTCGTCCTGCTCCAGCGCGGGCACATGCGTACTGATGAATTCGGCGAGCTGCATCCTGCGATCATATCTGTTGTGACAATCGAAATCTCATGCACGCCGGTGCCGCCGCACCGTGCTCGATGGGCTTTCGCCGAAGCGCCTGCGATATTCCACGGCAAAGCGTCCGAAATGCGAGAAGCCCCAGTTTGCCGCGACCTGCGCGACGCGCTCACCTGGCTCGCTTTGCTGCAATACGCTCCGCACCTTGGCGAAGCGGGCGTCGCGCAGGTAGCGCATAGGTGATGTGCCGAGGAACTCCTGGAAATGCTGGAACAGGGTTCGCCCCGCAATCCCGGACGCCTGGGCGATGTCGGCAACCGTGATCGGCGCGCCGAGATTGGCCTCGACGTACTCGACGGCCCGCCGCAGATCGCGCGGTGATAGCGATCGCTCCCGGATGCGCAGGCGCTCGGAGTAGTTGTTGGGATGGGAGAGCAGGAGCCTGGTTAAGACGAACTGCTCAAACAGGCTGACCGTCGTTGCGCCCCATGGCATGGCGCCCGCGCGTTCGAAGTCCGTGACCGCGAGGCGCACCTGCTGCGCCAGGCTGCGGCCGTAGCCCGCCATGAGGTCCATCGACGGTGCGAACTCGATCGGCGCGGCAGGCGTCGTGCCCAACAGAGCCGTGAGCTGCCTGGCGAGCGAGGATGCCGTCACCGAGATGCTCACGCGAGCGCCGCTTCCTTTCGTTCGTATGCGAAGTTCGCGCGCAGGCGAGGAGACGGCGGCGCGTTCGGGTCCGCACACCAGGGGTTCGTTGCCAATGGTGAATTCGATCTGCTCCAGGATCGGAAGCTGCAGCCAATAGTCGTCGCGCGCCGGATTGGTCCGGACTAGGGCCGGCGAACCGTACTGGATGTAGCCGACGTAGAGGTTGGGCAGGTAAATGCCGTTGATGTGCAGATCGAGGTGGCTCGCCTGGCGAGGCGATAGGTCGAAGCGGAACTCCTTGCCGCGCAAGAAGGCCCGCGCCTCGTCCGGGTTGCGACTGCGAAAGATGCGCTGCCCCTCCAACAGTGGTCTGACGTGGCTCCCTGTCATCGATCCGCTCCGCAAGGGTCAGGCGCGGTCGGAACAATAGCACTCGGCGGGGGGGCCGGCGAGACGCACTTTCCCGCAGTTTTTGGATAATGCGGACCTGCCGCGCGTGCTAGCTGGCCCTTCCGGCGATGCGCCGTGCGCCGGCGGCGTTTGGCGGCGCGGAGCTAGCGCGCAACTCCGCTGGAGCATCGGCGGGGCCTCGCGCCCGCCGCATTGCAAGCCAGATCGTGTCCAACAGGAGAAATGTGCAATGGCTCTTCAAATTGGTGATGCTGCCCCGGATTTCGAAGCCGAGACCACGCAAGGCCGCATCAAATTCCACGATTGGATCGGTGGCAGCTGGGCGGTGCTGTTCTCGCATCCCAAGGACTTCACGCCCGTGTGCACCACCGAGCTCGGCTACATGGCCAAGATCAAGCCCGAATTCGATCGGCGCAACGTCAAGATCATCGGCATCTCGGTCGATCCGACCGACAGCCATGCCAAGTGGGCTGCCGACATCAAGGAGACCCAGGGCCATGCGCCGAACTACCCCATGATCGGCGATCCCACGCTTGCGATTTCCAAGCTCTACGGCATGCTGCCGGCCGAGACGAAGGGGACGAGCGAGGGCCGAACGCCGGCCGACAACCAGACCGTGCGCAACGTGTTCGTGGTCGGGCCTGACAAGAAGATCAAGCTGATCCTTGTGTATCCGATGACCACGGGCCGCAACTTCGACGAGGTGCTGCGCGTGATCGACTCGCTGCAAATGACGGCGAAGCACAAGGTGGCGACGCCGGTCAACTGGAAGCAGGGCGAGGATGTCATCATCGCCGGCTCGGTGTCGGACGAGGAGGCGAGGAAGACCTATCCGCACGGGTGGAAGGCCCCGAAGCCCTACATCCGCATCGTGCCGCAGCCGAGATCGTAGCCAGAGAGCCTTACGCGGGCGTCGGCGACCGGATGCGCGGCTGGTGGCCGGCGCGGCTCAGATCGGTTTGTCGCCAACCTTCTTCTCCAGGGCTGGGATGAGCTCCAGCCGCTCCTTCAGGAACGGGTTGACGGCGAGCGCCTTGCGATAGGCGGCGAGGGCCTCGCGGTGCTCGCCCCTGGCCATGCGGATCAGGCCGATGCCGGCCAGTGCACCGAAATGCCGCGGCTCCAGCGCCAGCACGCGCTCGATGTCGGCGAGCGAGCGGTCGTGCTCGCCGGCGAGATAGAGCGCGGTCGCGCGCTGGTTCCAGCCCTCGGCCCAGTCGGGCGCACGTTTGACGATGTCGTCGAGCACGGGCAGCGCCAGGGAGGCCAGGCCGTGCCCTATCAGCCGCGTGGCCTGCTGCATGAGCTCGTCGACTTCGGACGTGCCGGACCGGAGCCACAGCTTCCAGATTTCGGCGACGGCGGCGTCGCCTTCCTGCTCGTCCTTGGTGGTCTTGAGCCGGGCGAACAGCTCGTCCAGCCGCTGCGCCCTTGCCGCGAGGTCAGACCCCGGTTGCGCGAGGCCGGCGCCCTGAGCTGCAACCAGCCCGGCAACGATCATCAGGCCAGCCGCCAGGCGAGCGAGGCTGGGTGCAAGAGGAGTTGTTCGCATCGGGCAAGACCATCGACGAAGCGATTGACATGCGCTCATCTTCCCATGGAATTTGCCGCGCTGTCGATGCGGCGCACGCCGCGAACCAAGACGGATGAGGAGGTGAAACCGAATGCAGACGACGACGGTCTCGCTCGGCACGGCTACGCCAGGTGGCGGCTTTCCCGCCTACGGCCAGGCGTTTGCCGACACCATCAACGAGCTCGAACCGACGCTGGAGGTGCGGCCGCAGAACACCAAGGGCAGCACCGAGAACGTGCCGCTGCTGGAGGCGGGCAGGCTCGACCTGGGGCTCGTTCAAGGCGAGGTGGCGATGGAGGCCCTGAACGGCATCGGCCGGCCGCCGGTCGATTTGCGCATCCTCACTGCGATGTATGCAACAGCCGGCATGTTCGTGGTGCGCGCCGACAGCCCCTGCCGCGGCATCGACGATCTCAAAGGCAAGCCCGTCGTTTTCGGCGCCAGGGGATCGGGCCTCGTCATCCTTGCGCGCTATGTGCTGGACGGCCTGGGCCTCAACCGCGACCGCGATTTCGAGGCGATCTTCCTCGATCGTGCCGGCGACGGCCCCGAGATGGTGGTTGCCGGCAAGGCGGCTGCGCTGTGGGGCGGCGGCGGGGGCTGGCCCGGTTTCGTCGCGGTCGCAAAGGCGCCCGGCGGAGCGCGCTTCATCGTACCCAATGCTGGTGGCATCGAGCGCATCCGCGCTAAGCACCCGTTTCTCCAGATGTTGACCGTGCCGGCCAATTCCTTTCCGGGCCAGGACGAGCCAATCGTTTCTGTAGGCTCTTGGAGCCTCGTGCTTGCCAGGCCGACACTTGCCGATGACATCGCCTACAGGCTGGTGCGCGCCCTCCACAAAGGCGAAGCCGGGATCGTCAGGCGATTGCCGCAGGCCCGTGAGACCACGCCCGCCAACACGCTTGCCGCCGCTCCCGGCCGCGATCTGATCCATCCGGGTGCGCTGCGCTATTTCAGGGAGATCGGGCTGGGGGGCTAGCTCCCGCGCCCTCGGCTACACCCCGAGTACCGCCGCCTCGCGTTCGTCCAGTCCGGCTTGGTGAAGTACATGCGCTATCATGCAACGAACATCCGCAAGCGTGGAAAGCTGCCGCAGCCGACGTCGCGGCTGCCCCAAGCCTCGTCCATCCACAAACTTCGCGCGCGTTCTATTGGCGGCGCTCGATGCGGCTCAACTATAGTACGGGACTTCTTGGTCGCAATAACGAGGGGAACGCCTTGCAACGCGCAACGCCTTACGGCAACTCGGCGCACGTGCGTTCGGCCGCTGGCGAGCTGATCGCGCTCGGTGCCGAAGTGCGGCGCTGGGGCGGCCTCGCCTGGGCCGACACGCGCTTCCGCTATCGCCGCACGACATTTGGACCGTTCTGGATCACGCTGAGCATGGCGGCAACCGTGTTCTCGGTTGGGCTCGTGTTCGGCACCCTGTTCGGCAACGATCCATCGCAGTACCTGCCCTATTTTGCCGCTGGCATCATCGTCTGGACCCTCATCAGCCAGTGCATTCTGGAGGGCAGTCTCGTTTACGTACAGGCCGCCGGACACATCAAGTCGACGCCGGTTCCTCTGCCCCTCCACGTCTACCGGCTGCTCGGCCGTCAGCTGATCCTGCTCGGACACAACGCCCTCCTGCCCGTGGTGCTGTGGTTCCTGTTTCGATGGCCCATCGACGCGACCGTTCTCCTCGCCATTCCCGGTTTGGCGATCGTCATCGCGGCGCTGTTCGGAGCCATGCTGACCGTCGGCATTGTCTGCACGCGCTACCGGGACCTGCACCAGATCATAGCTGCGCTCATGTCCCTGCTTTTCCTCCTGACGCCGATCATCTGGATGCCCGGCAGCGTGCGCTCCCCCTGGATCGACCTGGTGGTCTACGCCAACCCGTTCCACTACCTGGTGGAGATCGTGCGTCAGCCGCTGCTGGGAGGCGTCCCCGACCTGCGCATGTGGCTGAGTGCGACGGCGATTGCATTGATCTCTCTGCTTGTGGGGATCGGCTTGCACGCGCGCTTGCGCCATCGCGTCGTCTATTGGCTCTGAGTAGGTTGGGTCGACCCCGGTGAAAGCCGGGGAAGACCCAACACGACCGAGATTCCACGTTGGGTGTTGGGTCTGCCCCCGGCCTTCGCCGGGGTTGACCCAACCCACCTCTGAGGCAACGCCATGCTAGCAACCACCCCTGTTGTCGCCATGACAAGGCTCACCCTCGACAAGGTGGATGTCGACTTCCCGCTCTTTCAAACGAGCGCTCGCTCGCTGAAGCGCACGGCCCTGCGCACGCTGGTCGGCGGGGCGATAGGATCGTCCGCCGAACAGGGCTGCACCGTCGTGCGCGCCCTGCACGACGTCAGCCTCGATCTTCGGCCCGGGGACCGCGTCGCCCTCGTTGGCCACAACGGTGCTGGCAAGACCACGCTGTTGCGGGTCATGTCCGGCATCTATCAGCCCACAGCAGGCACGGTCCACCAAGTCGGCAAGCGGGCGGCCCTGTTCGATCTCCAGGCCGGCGTCGACGAGGAGGCGACGGGCTATGAATGCATCCAGCTGCGCGCGCTCATGCTGGGAATCGACCGCGGCACGATCGAGCGCAGATCGGCCGAAATCGCAGCGTTCAGCGAGCTTGGCGACTACCTGAGCCTGCCCATTCGCACCTATTCGAGCGGCATGCTGTTGCGGCTCTACTTTTCGATCGCAACCAGCGTCGAGGCAGACATCATCGTGATGGACGAGTGGATCGGCGTCGGCGACGAGCACTTCGTCGAGAAGGCGAACAGGAGGCTGCGCGGCTTGATCGACCGCGCGCACATCCTCGTCATTGCCTCGCACAGCCGCCCCCTGGTCAGCTCATTGTGCAACCGGGGCATCCTGCTCGATGGCGGGCGGATTGCCTGCGACGGCACTCTGGACGAGGTCTTCAATTTCTACAGCGCCCGCCAATCGGCTTGAGCCACCCGTCATCCCGGCCCGAGCGATGCGAGCGGAACGCGAGCAGCGCTCCGAGTGACGGGTGGGCTGCGTCACCAACTGCGGCGCGGGCCGGTATCGATGTGGAAGACGCCGCCGCCGTAGCGTTTTAAGCCGCCCACCGACCTATGGCTGCTCAGGAACGCGTGCAGCGTGCCCGGGTTGCCGCCGATGCGGAAGTCGGCGGCGTTGCCGTCGAGGTGCTGGGAGTGCTTGGAACCGCCGATCCTGGCGTTGTGCTCGGGGCTGCGGCAGGTCGAATTGACGGTCACGGGACCGAAGCTTGCGGCCACCTCGCCGAGAACGCGGCGGAGCGTGGGGTTGAGGCATGCCGGCGACGCGTTCCAGGTGATGGCGCCGCGCGCAAGGCCGGGGTCGAGGCGGTCGGGGATGGCGTGGCTCAGACTTGCGAGCTGAATGCCGCGAGGCTTGCGACGCGATCGCTTGCGCTCCCCCGGCAAGGCGCCCGGGTCGATTGCGCCCACCTTGTTCTGCAAACCCGTCGGTGTCCGCAACGCGATCCGCTTGTCGGCCGCCGGAACCGGCGACTGAGCCATGGCCTGACCGCTCGTTGCGGAGCCTATGGGTGTCGGCAGGTCCACCGCGAGGACGCTTGCGCAGGCAGCGCCTATCAAGAGAAGAGTTGTGCGCGCTGCGCGCCGCAGGCGTCCGCCTACGCAGGTTTCGGTTTCCGCATGATCCTTGTCCTGGTGCACTTGTGGCAAACTCCTACGGTTCCGCTCGCGCCGGTGACGCGGCAGGCAGGTTGCGAAGGCTGGTCTGCTATGCGGTGGAGCAGCGGTTGCGCCGGCTCTGCCCGCCCAAGTTTGGCCCCGTCCTGACCTCTTCGGAGCATCGGGCTCAGGCCGAGCGGGGGACCCGTTCCCGGTCGAACGCCCGCAGCGATGCATTTAGATGGCGGAGCCGCCACTGCCGCGCAGTCCCCGGTTCGGGGGAGACTTGGCGGCTCGCGTCCGAGGCGGTTTCATCCTGTCATCCCGGAATTGCGGCCCGGCTCGGAGGCCGGGCCAAGCTGCGCGATATCCGGGACCCAGGGCCAGGGGCTTCAACGCTCTCCCCCTGGCCCTGGGTCCCGGCTCTGGCCCTGACGGGCTCGGCCGGGATGACGGCGCCCGCAGCGGCAATCGAGGTTGCTGGCAGGGCTCCGGGCGTCGTATGTCCGGCCAGCGCCACGCGGGAGAGGGGCCAAGCCGGAAAATGCACGACGTTACCCTGCATGTCGCAATCTTTCTCGCCGCCGCGGTCGTCGCCGCGCCGCTCGCGAGGTTCCTGCGCATCGGCAACGTGCTGGGCTACCTGCTGGTGGGTCTGCTGATCGGACCTGCCGCCCTTGGTCTGGTGTCCGACGTCGAGTCGGTGCTGCGCTTTTCCGAGTTCGGCGTGATCATGCTGCTGTTCGTCATCGGCCTGGAGCTGCGGCCAAGGCGGCTGTGGGCCATGCGCACGGCGATCTTCGGCCTGGGCAGCGCGCAGGTCGCGCTGACGGGCATGCTGCTGGCGGCGGCGGCACTGGCATTCGGCCTCGCCTGGCAGGCGGCGCTGTTCGCCGGCCTCGCGCTGTCGCTGTCGTCCACCGCCTTCGCCCTGCAGGTTCTAGAGGAGAAAGGCGAGCTCGCGCTGCGCCACGGCCGTCTGGCGTTCGCCGTGCTGCTGTTCCAGGACCTGGCAGCGATTCCCCTGATCGCCCTGGTGCCGCTGTTCGCCGTCGCCGCGGGCGCGGCGTCGCAGTCCATGGAGTTCACCTCAGCGCTCAAGGCGATCGGCATCATTCTGGTCGTCGTGGTGGTGGGCCGCTACGTGCTCAACGGCATCTACCGCCTCGTTGCGCGCACGCGCGTGAAGGAGGCGATGACGGCGAGCGCCCTGCTGACCGTCGTGGGCGTGACGCTCGTCATGCAGCAGGCCGGGTTGCCGGCCTCGCTCGGCGCATTCATCGCCGGCGTGCTGCTCGCCGACTCCGACTATCGGCACGAGATCGTCGCCGACATCGCGCCGTTCGAGGGCCTCCTGCTCGGTCTGTTCTTCACGGCGATCGGCATGTCGCTCAAGCTCGGCCTGATCGCCGAGAACCCCGGCCTCGTGCTCGCCATCGTCGCCGGCCTGCTGGCGATCAAGGGGCTCATCCTGTTCCTGCTGGGACGGCGGCTCGGGCTGGAATCCGCTCCGGCGCGGCGTCTGGCGCTGGTTCTGTCCCAGGGTGGCGAATTCGCGTTCGTGCTGTTTGCGGCGGGGGCGAAGGCTGGCGTCCTGGAGCCGGGCCTCGTCGAGCTGCTTTCGGTCGCCGTCACGCTCTCCATGGCAGCAACGCCGCTCCTGCTGGCGCTCGACGGGCTGCTTGCACCCAAACCCGTGCCGGCACGCGCCTTCGACGAGCTCCCCGACAAGGACGGCCACGTGGTCGTCGCCGGCTTCGGCCGCGTCGGCCAGATCGTCGCGCGCATTTTGGCCGCCAAGCGCATCCCCGTCACGGCGCTCGATTCGGACGCCGAGCAAGTCGACTTCGTACGCAAGTTCGGCGCGCAGATCTACTACGGCGACGCCAGCCGGCCGGAAATCCTCGAGGCCGCCCAGACCGGCAAGGCCCGCGCCTTCGTGCTCGCCATCGACGACGTCGAGGCGTCGATGCGCACGGCGCGAATGGTGCGCCGCAACTATCCCAACGTGCCGATCTACGCGCGCGCCCGCGACCGCCGGCACGTGCACCAGCTGATGGACGAGGGCATCAAGGTCACGCGGCGCGAGACCTTTCTTTCCTCCCTCGACCTGACGCGGGAGGTGCTGCGCGGGCTCGGGCTGCCGGAGCGCGAGGTGCGGTTTACCGTGGATACGTTCCAGGCTATGGACCGCAAGCGGCTGTACGAGGACTACAAGCATTATACGGATCTCGACAAGCTGCAGGCGCGCGCCAAGAGCCACGCCCAGGAGCTCGAGGAGCTGTTCGCCAAGGACGCGGAGGAGCGCGCAAAGGCAGGGTCAGACCCTGCGGGTCTGACCCCAACGTAGGTTGGGTCGAGCGGCAGCGAAGACCCAACACTGTACGATTTGTGTCCATAGTGTTGGGTCTGCGCTTCGCTTGACCCAACCTACACGCCGACGCAGCCGAGCAACGGAAAGGACCCGCATGAGGACGCAGCAACGAACCGCGAGCCTGCGATGCCTGCTTGCGCTCGGCATTGTCGGCACGTTGTCGCTCGCAGTGGTAGCGGCGGCTCAGACACCAAGCGGCGGGCCCCCGCCGAAGGCGCAGCCCGAAAAGGCCCCGCCGCCGAAGGCCAAGCCCCACTCGAAGGCCCCGCCGCAAAAGGTCGCGGCGCCGAAAGCCGAGGCGATCGGTGCCGAGCTTGCGGCCCGCCTCACCCCCGCGCAACAGGAGGTCTATCTCGCCTACCGCACCGCTCGTGGCAGCTATGATCGAGAGCATCGCACCTACTGGAAGAAGGTCGAGGCCAAGCGCGACGCGCGCAGGGCCAAGCGCCAGCTCGGCCAAGCGTTCACGGCCGAAGACTACATCGCTGCATACCCGCCCAAGTACCAGGGTCCGGAGCTGCCGGCGGACATCGCCAAGATCGTCGCCGAGGTGAAGCCGCCGCCCAGCGAACGGCCTCTGCCTGCGGTCGCCGACTTCCTGGCGCAGGCGAAGAAGCAGTTCGGCTTCGTGCCCAAGCGCACCACCGAGCGAGAGTTCAAGCGCAGCTATGCGACCGAGGCGCTCAAGGTCGGCCTGACCAAGGATCAGGTCGTGCGCGTCTATGCTCTGGAGACCGGTGGCCTCGGCACCTACGACATGCAGTCGGGCATCAATCCGGTGACCAAGCAGGGCAAGCCGATCTCCTCCGCTCTGGGTTACGCGCAGCTGCTGCACGCCAATTCGACCGGCGAGCTCGTCAAGCACGGCGAGGCCTTCGCGCGGCGCCTGACCGACATGGCCGGGGCGCCCGGCACGTCGCCGGCGCGCGCAGCCGAGCTCAAGGCCAAGGCAGCGATCCTGAAGAAGATGCTGCACAAGGCCCGCTCGGTGCCCAACGAGTGGGGCGCCCACCAGCGCTTTGCCAAGACGCCGCCCGGCCTCGGCATCCACACGCTCAACCTCGACGCCGACGTCGGGCCCTGGATGCAGGTCCTCAAGCTCAAGTCGCTCAAGGACAGCGCTGCCGCGCACGGGCGACCGAACCTCAGCGGCGCCGAGATCGAGCTGATGAACCTGGCGGGTCCGGGCACCGGGCTGGAGATGATGACGCCGCTCGGACGGCAGATGCCGACCTCCAACTTCTTCAGTGAGGGCGGCTATGCCCGCAACCCGATCGTACGCGAGAGGACGGCGGCGGAGCTGCTCACCACCCTGGAGGCGCGCATGGAGGTGCACCTCAAGAAGGCCGGCTCCATCGAGTTCGCGCAAATCTTCGACGAGGTCGCCCGGCGCTAGCTGCCCCCAACGACCAAGGTTTGGATGTGAAGGTCAAGTTTTCTTGGCGCGGCGGAGAACACCTGCCTTGCTGCGCGACCCTTTGTTAACGTTACTATGCTCAGCCGTCTGTTTATGACGCGGGACGGCCATTTTTTCGTGGGAGCCGTTCAGGGTGCCCAGGGGACGGTCCAAGCCGTCGAGGCCCCTAGGAACGCATCTGCGGGCCGGGAAAAGGCATCCTGGAAGCTGCCCCTTGCTTCCGGGCCCCGGCGGGTTCGGAGAGGAGGTTTTCTCGTCCAAGGCACGATTGCGGCTGCAACCTATGCGCCCTGGCCTTCAGCGCCGCTTGCAGCATCAACACGACGGGGCCTGGCAGCGCGACATGTCACGGCACCACGGCGAAGAACAGGAAGGTCGCAAAGATGACCAGGTGCACGATGCCCTGAAGCACCGTGGTCCGGCCGGTGCCCAGCGTGATCACGCTGACCAGCAGTGTGAGCGCCAGCAACGTCATCTCCATCAGGCCAAGCCCCAGGTCGAGCCGCTGCCCGAGGACGATCGAAACAGCCGCAACCGCGGGTATCGTCAGGCCGATAGTCGCAAGTGCCGATCCCAGCGCCAGGTTCAAGCTGGTCTGCAATCGGTTGGCACGGGCGGCTCTGAGCGCCGCCACCCCTTCGGGCAGCAGGACGACCATGGCGATGGCAATCCCCACGACGGCCTTCGGCGCACCAAACCAGGCGATTGTGCTCTCCACGGCGGGTGTAAGGGCCTTGGAAAGCCCAACGATGGCGATCAGGGCGACGAGGAGGAGCGCCAAGCTGGCAAGGGCGGCTTGGTTGGAGGGTGGCGGCGCATGCACCTCCTCGCTGCCACCTTCGAGCGGGAGGAAGTAGCCGCGGTGCCGCACCGTCTGGACGAAAACGAAAGCGCCGTAGAGCACCAGCGAAACCAGCCCGGCGAAAACGAGCTGCGAGGTGCTGAACGAGGGGCCGGGCGTAGAGGTCGTGACGTTCGGCACAACGAGGGTAAGGGTGGTAAGAGCCGCGAGCACTGCCAATGCGGCGCTGGCTCCCTGGAGCTGGAAGCCCTGTTCGTGGTGGCGCACGCCACCAGATAGGAGGCACAGGCCGACGATGCCGTTACACACGATCATGACGGCGGCGAACACCGTGTCGCGTGCGAGCCCCGCCTTGTCGGCAGCAACCCCAACCATGATGGAGACGATCAACGCCACTTCTATCACCGTCACGGCGATGGCAAGGACCAGCGTCCCGAACGGCTCTCCGGTGCGGTGTGCGATCACCTCCGCGTGGTAGACGGCCGCGAACACAGTGGCGATGAGGACAGCGCCTGCGACCGCCGCAACGACGCCGGTCGCGCCGGTGAAGGCCGTCACGATCATGGCGGCCCAGGCCAATGCGGGCCAGGCCCATGTCCACCGAGGCATTGCTGTCGACATCGCGGGGTGGGTCCTTGCTATCGGCATCCAATCTATCCGACGGCGCACTTGATGGCGAACCTCGCGTCGTCAACTGATCGGTGGACGCGCACCGGGGCACCGGCATGGTTTTACTGCCTCCGTTCTGAACAACCCCAGACCGGAGCTCGACTCTCATGAAGTCTTCCACTCTCCCGGTGCTTGCTGCGATTGCCGCGGCATTGGCCGGCGTCATTCTCGTCAATCCTGAAGCGGAGGCCCGCAGGGGTCCATCGGGCGCCCTCTCGATTGGACATAAGTCTGGTCCCGGCTCTCTGGGCTCCCGCCCGACCAGCGGTCCGGTGATCCGCGACCACCGTGGCACGGTAGGGAAGCTGCAATGCACTGGGTCGTATTGCTCCACCCCCAAGAAGAGCATCATCGATAGTGTGAAGGGAACCACCACCGGCAAGTACAAGAAGCAGTGCGCCAAGCGCGACCACGGCTGCTTGCACGGCCATACGCACTGATCCTGGAGGCGGGCGGCTAGCCGAGTGGTTGGCCGCCTTCCGCCGATGCCGGCGAGCCGCGCGGAGCCCTCCCGCCCGCAACTCGACGTGATCTCGACACCTTTTCCAGGTGTTGACAGGCGCCCCCACTTCCATGATGGTGCGCGCCATCCAGACGGCCCGTGGGAACGAGCCGCCACCCTGCACATGGTCCGCCCGATCTCCGGGACAGGATCGGGAGGCCGGGGGGTGAACATCCGCCAGCGCAATGCGCCCGCGGGTGCTATGGGCGATTCCCGCGTAGTCATTCCCGCGAAGGCGGGAAACCATGACACCTCTCCGCCAGGGGGCAGGTGGTTTTGGAGGAGGATCGCCAGCGGCTGGGTTCCGGCAGGCGGCGATCCCATCTGGTAGGGTGACCTGGGTCCCCGCCTTCGCGGGGATGACGTTGGAGTTTTGGAATTGCGGGCGGCCTCCTGAAGCCGACCGTGGGAAAGAGGTCCGATGTTCCAGTCCCTATCCGATCGCCTCTCGGGCATCCTCGACAAGCTGACGCGGCGCGGGGCGCTGACCGACAGCGATGTGGCGGAAGCGATGCGCGAGGTGCGCCGGGCGCTGCTCGAGGCGGATGTGGCGCTGGAGGTGGTGCGCGACTTCACCGAGAGGGTAAAGGCCAAGGCCGTCGGCCAGGACGTGCTCAAGTCGGTCACGCCGGGGCAAATGGTGGTCAAGATCGTGCACGACGAGCTCGTCGCCATGCTGGGCTCGGACGCCGAGCCTATCGACCTTGCCGCCCAGCCGCCCGTTGCCATCATGCTGGTCGGGCTGCAGGGCTCGGGCAAGACCACGACCTGCGCCAAGATCGGCTATCGGCTCTCGACCCGCGACAAGAAGAAGGTGCTGATGGCCTCGCTCGATACGAGGAGGCCGGCGGCGCAGGAGCAGCTCCGCGTGCTGGGCGAGCAGACCAAGGTCGACACGCTGCCCATCGTCGCCGGCCAGACGCCGCAGCAGATCACGCGCCGTGCTCTCGATGCGGCAAGGCTCACAGGCTACGACGTGGTCCTGCTCGACACCGCCGGGCGCATCCACATCGACGAGGCGCTGATGCAGGAGTCGGCCGAGGTGCGCGACATAGCACGCCCGCACGAGACCCTGCTCGTCGCCGACAGCCTGACCGGCCAGGACGCGGTGAAGCTTGCCAAGAGCTTCGACGACCGCGTCGGCATCAGCGGCATCGTCTTGACCCGTGTCGACGGCGACGGGCGCGGCGGCGCGGCGCTCTCCATGCGGGCCGTCACCGGCAAGCCGATCAAGCTGATCGGCGTGGGCGAGAAATGGGACGCGCTGGAAGACTTCCATCCGCAACGCATCGCCGGGCGCATTCTCGGCATGGGCGACGTGGTGAGCCTGGTCGAGAAGGCGGCGCAGACGATCGACGTCGAGAAGGCGCAGGCGATCGCCGCCAAGATGCGCAAGGGCTCCTTCGACCTGGAGGATCTCGCCGATCAGCTGAAACAGATGGAGAAGATCGGCGGCATGTCGGGAATGATGGGCATGCTGCCCGGCATCGGCAAGGTCAAGAAGCAGCTCGAGGCCGCCAACCTCGACGACAAGGTCCTCAAGCGCCAACGTGCCATCATCTCCTCGATGACGCCCAAGGAGCGGCGCAACCCCAAGTTCCTCGACGGGAAGAGAAAGCGGCGCATCGCGGCGGGTTCCGGCACCAAGCCCGAGGATATCAACAAGCTCATCAAGATGCACCGCCAGATGGGGGACATGATGAAGTCGATGGGCAAGCGGGGCGGCATCATGCAGCGCATGATGGGCATGGGCGGGGGGGCGCCGAGCGAAGCTGAGAGGGAGCGCATGCGGGGCGAGCTCGGCCAGCTCGATCCAAAGGCGCTGCAAAACCTTCCCAAGGACCTGAAGGACCAGTTGCCGAAAGGGCTGCCGTCGCCTGGGAGCGCTGGCCGACCATTGCCAAGGCTACCCGGCCTGCCGGGACTGGGCGGGCCGCCGAGGTTTCCCGGTCTGCCTGGTCTGCCGGGACTGCCGGGAAAAAAGAAGAAATGACCGTTCCCGTGCTCGAAACCGAGCGGCTGCGACTGCGTGGCTGGCGCGAGGGAGACCTCTCCGCCTTCGCCGAATTCTGGGCCGATGATGCCACGGCCCGCTTCGTCGGCGGCACCAGCAACCGCGAGGGGGCATGGCGGATCATGGCCATGTACCTGGGGCACTGGGTGCTGCGGGGCTATGGACTATGGGCGTTGCAGGACAAAATCAGCGGGCAGTGGGCCGGTTGGTGCGGCCCCTGGAACCCCGAGGGCTGGCCTGAGCGCGAAATCGGTTGGGCTCTCGCAAGGGCTTTTCATGGTCGTGGGTATGCAACGGAGGCGGCGCTGCGCGCCCGGGACTTTGCCTATCGGGACCTCGGCTGGCCGACGGCCGTGAGCTACATCGCAGCCGAGAATGGCGCGTCCCAACGCGTGGCAGCGCGCCTCGGTGCCACCTTCGAGTGCACAGGCGAGCTTCGGGGAAAGCCCGTCGGCGTCTACCGCCATCCTGCTCCGGGCGCACTTGCCAACCGATCAAACTGAAACAACTCGTCAACTGAGGAGAACAGCATGTCCGTGAAGATCCGCCTCTCGCGCGGTGGCACCAAGAAACGGCCCTACTACTACATCGTGGTGGCCGATTCGGCCTCGCCGCGCGATGGTCGCTACATCGAGCAGATCGGCACCCACAATCCGCTGCTGCCCAAGGACAGCGCCGATCGCGTCAAGCTCGACGTCGAGCGCGCCAAACACTGGCTGTCCGTCGGCGCGCAGCCGACCGATCGTGTGCTGCGCTTCCTCGATGCCGCCGGCCTCATGAAGCGCGAGGCGCGCAACAACCCCACCAAGGCCAAGCCCAGGAAGAAGCGCCTGGAACGCGAGGCGGCGGCAGCCGCGGCTGAAGGCGGCGAGGCCAAGCCGGCGGCGTAGCGGCGATGGCCGAGGCCGGGAAGCTCCAGCGCATCCTGCTTGGCCGCATCGCCGGGGCGCACGGCATCCGCGGCGAGGTGTTGATCAGGACGTTCACAGCGCGGCCGGAGGACATCGGCACCTACGGGCCGCTCAGCGACGGCGGCGCGCGCTGGTTCAAAATCGACAGCGCCCGGGTGACGGCACGGGGCGTGGTGGCGCGGCTCGCGGGCGTCGCCGACCGGGCCGCCGCGGAGGCTCTCAAGGGTGCCGAGCTCTATGTCGGCCGGGATCGTCTGCCGGCGGCAGGGGAGGGCGAATTCTATCACGTCGACCTCATCGGGCTTGCCGCCGTCGATCCCGAAGGCAAGCCGGTGGGCGAGATCGTTGCCGTACAGAACTACGGTGCTGGAGACCTACTCGAGTTGCGATTGGCCGGCGCCAGGACGACCGCGCTCATCGCGTTTACCGATGCCTTCGTGAGCGAGATCGACCTGGCCGGGCGCCGGGCGGTGGTTCACCTCCCGTGCAGCGGCGAGACCGAGGCAGACTAGCCGGACATGCATCCGGAACGCCTGACCTGCGAGGCGATAGCAGCCCTGATTTTCTCGGGGAGGCACTGGAACGAAGGGCTCGGTTCGGGGTTCAAGATCGCGCGACTACCGGCCAGCCGGCCGAACGGGTAAGCATAAGCGCAATTTGCGGCCCGCGGGCCGATTTGGCTGTGGGCCGCGCTCGGTGGCGATGCTACCATGCGCGTGACGGGGTGAGTTGAGCGTGCCGGAGTTCACGCCATGAGCAAGTTGAGTGGCGCCGTCCTCATCCTCGCAGGTGTGGCTGTTGGCGCCTTCACGTTGTCCTCACTTTACGATACGGGTACAGATGTTGCCGCGCCCCCACCCGCCGACCGGGTCGAAAAGGCGGTCGTGATTACTGTCGAACCTCCTCCGCCGGCATTGCAGTCCGAGGTGACAAAGGTTCCTGCCCCGCAGCCTGTGGCGAAGGTCGCGCAACCGCCACCGGCCGCCCTCGACCGCGCCGCGCTCACAAAGCAGATCCAGCACCACCTCAAGCGCATCGGTTGCTACCAGGGGGCCATAGACGGGGTTTGGAGTCCCTCGGTCCGCCGGGCGATGAAGGCTTTTACCAAT
>Ga0247727_10009353_pt1 | contig 17806 bp, 18 predicted proteins | sample WisWelCaveWW1625_FD_202498 | JGI IMG/M metagenome (GOLD analysis project Ga0247727, IMG submission 202498) | Biofilm microbial communities from Wishing Well Cave, Virginia, United States - WW16-25 | ecosystem: Environmental > Aquatic > Deep subsurface > Groundwater > Cave microbial mat | place...
TGCAGCAGCAGCAGGTCCGTCGGATCCTCGACGCCGCGAAACGAGCGCTCGACAGCGGCAGCGCCACCGAATGCACCGAGACCCTGGAGAAGATCGCCGAGATCGGTAGAATCTTGTCCGAGGTGATCCTGTACGACCCCGGTGCATTCTCGTCCTCGGCCAAGACCGAGGTCGAGAGCGGAGACGTGTGAGTCAGTGCCCGACCGCGACTACTACGACATCCTCGGTGTTCCGCGCGATGCCGACCTGGCCCGGATCAAGAAGGCGTACCGCGCCGCGGCGCTGAAACACCACCCGGACAAGAACCCCGACGACCCCGGGGCCGAGGAGCGGTTCAAGGAGGCGTCCCAGGCGTACGCGGTCCTGGCGGACCCGGACAAGCGCCAGGCGTACAACCGTTTCGGCGAGCGCGGGCTCGGCGGGTCGACGTTCCAGGGCTTCGAGGGGGACGCATTCGCGGACTTCGCCGATGTCTTGGGGGGGTTGTTCGGTGGGGTGTTCGGGGGAGCGGGTCGCCGCCGCCGGGGTGCAGCGGGTCGTGGACGCGATCTGCGCTACGACCTCACGATCGACTTCGTGGACGCGGTGCGCGGGATCGAGACCCAGATCGAGGTGCAACGCCAGGAGACGTGCGAGACGTGCAACGGGCGCCGCGCCGAGAAGGGCGGGATCGAGCGCTGCGGGGCGTGTGCCGGAAGAGGGCAGGTCGCGTTCCAGCAGGGGTTCTTCACGATCGCCCGAGCCTGCCCGACCTGCCACGGAGCGGGGGAGCGACTGCTCCGGCCGTGCAAGACCTGCAGCGGCGAGGGCCGCGTGCGCCAGGAGCGGTCGCTCGGGCTGCGCGTCCCGCCCGGAGTCGACGACGGCACGCAAATCCGCGTCGGCGGCGCGGGCGAGGGGGGCATCGGCGGCGGTCCGCCGGGCGACCTGTTCGTCGTCGTAGAGGTGCGGCCCCATCCGGTGTTCGAGCGCCAGGACCTCGATCTCCACTGTGTCGTGCCGGTGACCTTCTCGCAGGTCGCTCTCGGCGCCGAGCTGCGCGTCCCGACGCTCGACGGGGAGGAACGGCTCGACGTTCCGGCCGGCACGCAGTCGGGAACGCGGTTCCGCCTGCGCGGCCAGGGGGTTCCGGCGCTCGACCGACGCGGCCGCGGCGACCAGTACATCACCGTCCAGGTGCGGACACCCGAGCGGCTCACCAAGGCCCAGCGCGAGATCCTCGAGCGCCTCGCGGAGACCGAGTCCGACGAGACGGGCGGCCTGTTCGACCGGGTCCGCAACATCTTCGGCTGACCGATGGCGCGGCGCTTCGCCACCGCGACTTCGGCCTCGGACCGTCCCGCGCCGAAAGAAGTCCCTGCGATCGTCGTCGACGTGCGCGAGGCGTGGGAGGACCTGATTCTCGGTGTTCTGGGAGCGGACAGTCTGGCCGTGCAGATCGAGCCCGGCACCGACGGCTGGCGGACGCTGCGGGTGTTCGTGCCGCGTGTGCTGGATCGGGACTCTGTCGAGCGGGCGCTCGCCTCGCTCGGGATCGAGCCGGGGAGTCATCGCGTGCAGATCGAGTCCGTGCCCGATTGTCGGTGGGTTGAGCGGTACCAGCAGGCGCTCGCTTCGTTCTCTTTGGGCGTGCGGTTCCACGTCGATCCGGGTGGTGGCGGAGAGACCGAGGTCCTGGCGGGTCGGATCGTCCTGCGCCTAGCGCCGGGGCGAGCGTTCGGGACCGGGGAGCACTCGACGACGCGCCTGTGTGTCGCGATGCTCGAGGACCTCGTCCGTCCGGGCGAGGCGTGGCTCGATCTGGGATGCGGTACCGCGATCCTGGCCCTGGTCGCCGCGCACTGCGGCGCGCGGGTCGTGCGCGCGGTCGACGCGGATCCCGACGCCGTCGAGGTCGCGCGTGAGGTCGTCACGGCCAACGGGTTCGGCGATCGGGTCGAGGTGGCCCGAGCGATCACGAGCGACGGGGTCGGAAAGAAGTGGGACGGTGTCGTGGCGAACCTCGACGAGCGGACGCTCGTCGAATCGGCCGCGGCGCTCGCCGCGCTCGTGGCGCCGGGTGGCGCGCTCGTCTGCTCGGGGTTCCTTGAGCCCGATGCGCGGGGGGTCGTAGCCGTCCTCGAGGCGGTCGGCCTCGCGGGACGCGAGATTCGCACCGAGGCCGAGTGGGCCGCGGTCGCGGCCCGGCGGCCCTGACAATGCCTCGCGCCTGGCGCGCTTATCATCCCGGGCTCGTCGCCGAGCGCGGTGTCACGATCGAGCTGTCGGCGGACGAAGCGCACCACATTCGCCGCGTGCTGCGCCTCGCGGTCGGAGAGATTCTGAGCGTATTCGACGGCGCCGGCGTGGAATGGGCCTGTGTCGTCGAGCGCTCGGCCGCGCAGGGGGTTTCGGTTCGCCTGGTCTCCCCGGTGCACGAGCCCGTCGAGCCGATCCTGTCGGTCCGGCTGTTCCATGCGTTGTGCCGGCCCGAAGCCACCGACTCTGTCGTGCGGAAGGCCACGGAGGTCGGCGTGGCGTCGATTCATCTTGTCCCGGCCGAGCGATCGGAAGCCGGGCGACCATCGCCCGCTCGGCTCGAGCGCTGGAGTCGCATCGCCGTCGCGGCGTGCAAGCAGTGCGGACGGCGCGTCGTTCCCCCGGTCGCGCTGGTCGATCGTCTCCCGGCGGTCGACCCCGGCGTGCGGGGCCTGCTCCTCGATCCGGACCCGAGCCGCCCGACGATCGGGTCTTCGCTCGCAGTCGGGGAGCCGTGCCCGGTCGCGCTCGCAGTCGGTCCCGAGGGTGGGTTCGCCGCGGACGAGGTCGCCCGGGCGATCGACGGTGGCTGGTGTGCCGTGACGCTCGGCCCCCGAACGCTAAGGACCGAGACCGCGGCGGTGGTCGCCGTGGCGATCGTCCTCCACGCGTGGGGTGACCTCGGCCCGCGGCAGGTGTAGCCCTCGAGCCGAGTTGACTTGCCCCGGGGTCGGCCTAGATTCCACCCGGGACGCGCGGCCGCTTCGCGCGGGGTCGTTCCGGCGAGGGAGACGCACATGCACATCAACGACCTGCTCAAGGTGGCGACGTCGCAGGGCGCCTCCGATCTCCACCTCAAGGTCGGGAGCTACCCCGTGATCCGGATCGACGGCCGGCTGCGGCCGATGGTGGAACAGAAGCGGCTGATGCAGGAGGACACGATCGCCATGGCGTTCAGCATCATGAGCGCCCGCCAGAAGCAGAAGTTCAAGGATCACTTCGAGATCGACATGGCGTACTCGGTGCCGGGACTGGGCCGGTTCCGCTGCAACGTGTTCCAGCAGCGCGGCACGGTCGGTCTCGTGCTGCGCGTGATCCCCGTCCGCATCTCGACGATCCGCGAGCTCAACCTGCCGCCCGTGCTCGAGCAGATCACGCAGGAGCGCCGGGGCCTGATCCTGGTGACGGGAACGACCGGCTCGGGCAAGTCGACGTCGCTCGCAGCGATCATCGACCACGTCAATTCCAGCCGGACCGAGCACATCATGACCATCGAGGACCCGATCGAGTTCCTGCACCGGGACAAGAAGAGCCTCGTCAACCAGCGGGAGGTCGAGGTCGACACGAAATCGTTCTCCTACGCTCTGCGCTCGGCGCTGCGCCAGGACCCGGACGTGATTCTCGTCGGCGAGATGCGCGACTACGAGACGATCGAGACCGCGTTGAATGCGGCGGAAACCGGGCACCTCGTGCTGTCGACCCTGCACACGGTCGATGCCACGGAGACGGTCAACCGCATCATCTCGGTGTTCCCACCGCACCAGCAGAAGCAGGTCCGACTGCAGCTCGGCGCCGTGCTCCGAGCGATCGTCTCGATGCGCCTCGTCCCGCGCAAGGACGCCCAGGGGCGAGTGCCCGCGGTCGAGGTGCTGCGCTCCACCGCGTACATTCGCGATTGCGTGGAGAACAAGGAGAAGACGAAGCTGATCCAGAGGGCGATCGCCGCCGGGACCTCGCAGTACGGCATGCAGACGTTCGATCAGTCGCTGTATAGCCTGTACAAGGCGGACCTGATCAGCCTCGAGGAGGCGTTGCGTCAGGCGTCGAACCCCGACGAGTTCAAGCTCCGCATCGCCGGCATCCAGTCGACCTCCGACATGGCGACCGAATCGATGCAGTCTGTGCTCGAGCAGGTGACCGCGGGTGGAGACGTCGATCCGCGCGATCCGGGCTCGCCGTTCGACTTCTCCAACAGCTGAGTCCTGAGCGGCCGGGGAGCGACGCCACTCGCTCTGCTACCCTTGGCCGCGTGCCCGTGCCCCGACGTCGGACGAGCCCAACCCCGGACGCCGAGGCCGAGCGCCTCGCCGTGGCGACCCTCGAGCGCCGCCCGCGGACCGCGGCCGAGCTACGCCAGGTGCTGGCCGCGCGCGGGTTCGACGACGCGATCGTCGACTCGGTCGTCGAGCGGATGCTCCGCGCAGGATTCGTCGACGACCGTGCCCTCGCCGTGCAGTATCTGGTGAGCCGCGCGGAGCGGCTCGGCCACGCGCCTTCCCGGCTCGTCGCCGAGCTTCGAGCCCGCGGCGTGCCTGCCGCCGTGCTACACGACGCGGAGCGGGAGGCGCGCGAGGTGCACGGGATCGACGCGCGGGACATTCTGCGGCGCGAGGTCGAGCGGCGCGGCGCGGCGGGCTCGTCGGACCCGGCGCGGATCCGACGTGCATACCAGGCGCTGCTCCGCGCCGGTCACGAGCCCGACGACATCCGGGCGGTGCTCTCCGGTGAGGGCGCGTGCGAGATCGAGCCATGACGCCGAGCGACGTGCGCCGCGAGTTTCTGCGGTTCTTCGCGGAGCGGGAGCACCGCGTCGTCCCGAGCTCGCCGCTCGTCGTGCGCAACGATCCGACGCTCCTGTTCGCCAACGCCGGGATGAACCAGTTCAAGGACGTGTTCACCGGGAGGGACCGCCGGGAGTATGTTCGGGCGACTTCGGCCCAGAAGTGTCTGCGCGTATCGGGCAAGCACAACGATCTCGAGCAGGTCGGCCGAACCCCGCGTCACCACACGTTCTTCGAGATGCTCGGGAACTTCTCGTTCGGCGACTACTTCAAGCGCGAGGCGATCGCGTGGGCCTGGGAGCTCGTGACGGGCCGCTTCGGCCTTCCGGAGGATCGGCTGTGGGTGACGGTGTTCGGTGGCACGGCGGCGGTGCCGGAGGACGCCGAGGCGCTCGCGATTTGGCGCGACGAGATCGGCGTCCCGGCCGAGCGGATCCTGCGGCTCGGCGAGGCGGACAACTTCTGGCGCATGGGGGACACCGGCCCATGCGGCCCGTGCAGCGAGATCCACGTCGACCTCGGGGCCGATCTGACCTCGGTCGCCGGGCGGTCGACGCCCGAGACGGACCCCCGCCGCTATCTCGAGATCTGGAACCTCGTGTTCATGCAGTTCGACCAGCAGCCGGACGGGCGCTACGTCGAGCTCCCCGCGCCGAGCATCGACACCGGGATGGGACTCGAGCGCATCGCATCGGTTCTTCAGGGTAAGCGCAGCAACTACGACAGCGAGCTGTTCGGGCCGATCCTCGCCGCAGCGGCGCGGCGTGCGGGAGTGTCGTACGGCTGGGACGAGGCGGCCGACTTCTCGCTGCGGGTCATCGCGGACCACGCGCGAGCGTTCTGCTCGCTCGTCGCCGACGGTGTGGTGCCGGCCAACGACCGCCGGGGCTACGTGCTGCGGCGGCTGCTGCGCCGCGCCATCCGCCACGGACGCAAGCTCGGCATCACCGAGCCGTTCCTGCACGAGGTGACGCCGGCCGTGATCGAGGTCCTCGGGGAAGCGTACCCTGAGCTCCGCGCGGCGGCCGACGCGATCCAGACGATCGGTCGGCTCGAGGAGCGGCGATTCGCCGACACGCTGACCGCGGGTCTGCACGCGCTCGAGGAGTCGATCGCGCGCTTGCCGCCGTCGAGCGGTCGACCGACGCTCGCCGGCACCGACCTGTTCCGGTTGCACGACACGTTCGGCTTCCCGATCGACCTGGCTCGGGATGTGGCCGAAGAGCGGGGGATCGATCTCGACGAGGCCGGTTTCGAAGAGGAGATGGCGCGCCAGCGCTCCCGGGCCCAGGCCTCGTGGAAGGGCGGTGCGGTCGAGAAGACCTCCGTGCACCTGAGCGCGCTGGCCGAGCGCCATGCGACCGATTTCGTCGGCTACGAGACGGAACGGGCCGAGGGCGCGCAGATCGTGGCGCTGTTGCGCGAGGGCCAGCCGGTCGACCGGCTGGAGGCGGGCCAGGTCGGGCATCTCGTGCTCGCGACGACGCCGTTCTACGCGGAATCGGGCGGCCAGCTCGCCGATACGGGATTCGTCACGACGGCTTCGGGCCGGGCGGCCGTGCGGGACGTGCAGCGGCCGGTCGGGCGCTTGATCGTCCATCGTGTCGAGGTCGAGTCCGGAACGCTCGGCGTTGGCGACGCCTCCCGGGCGGAGATCGACGCGCGCCGCCGGGACCGCATCCGGCGCAATCACACGGCGACCCATCTCGTCCACGCGGCGTTGCGTGAGGTCGTCGGGACCCACGTGAAGCAGGCCGGATCCCTCGTCGCCCCCGATCGGCTGCGATTCGATTTCACCCACTTCGCCGGGTTGACGGACGAGGCTCTCGCCGACATCGAGTCCTTGGTGAACGCGAGGGTTCTGGAGAACCGCGCCGTCGAGACCGAGACCCTGGACCTCGAGGACGCTCTGCGCAGCGGCGCCATGGCGCTGTTCGGCGAGAAGTACGGCGACCGCGTCCGCGTCGTCCGGATCGGCGACTTCTCGGTCGAGCTGTGCGGGGGGACGCACACGGCCCGGGCGGGCGAGATCGGGCTGATCAAGTTGACCGACGAACGGGGCGTCGCCTCGGGCACGCGGCGCGTCGAGGCGGTGACGGGGGAGGCCTCGCTCGAGCGCTTTCGCGAGGCCCACGCGCTCGTGTGTCGCCTGGAGACGCAGCTGTCGGTCTCCCGCGATCGGGTGGCAGCGGAGGTCGAGCGCCGCCTCGAGCACGCGCGCGAGGTGCAGAAGGACCTGGAGCGGTTGAGGCTCGAAACGGTCAGAACTCGGCTGTTCGAGCGGGTTGCTTCCGCGCCGACGGTGGCCGGGGTCCGGGTCCTTGTCGAGCGGGTCGACGGTGTCGAGGCCGCGGATCTCCGCGACCTTGCCGATGCGCTCCGCCGGAAACTAGATTCGGGCGTAGTCGTCCTGGGCCGGGCCGAGGGGGGAAAGGCCTCTCTTCTCGTCGCGGTGACGGACGACCTGAAGGCCCGGACGCCGGCCGGAGAGCTCGTTCGCACCCTCGCCTCCGTCATCTCGGGGACCGGGGGTGGCCGAGCCGACATGGCCGAGGCCGGCGGTCGGTCCCCGGAGCGGCTCGACGACGCGCTGGCACAGGCGCTACGCGAGGTCAGCCGCCGGCTGGAGGCGGTGTGAGGCGACTCGGCTCGAGCGCGCGCGCGGCGCTCGCGACCTGTGTGGTGCTCCTCGGCGGCTCGGCTGCCGCCGAGGACACGTTGCTGTACTACGAGCAGAACGGAAAGGTCGTGATCACGAACACGCCGAGCCGAAGGGACGTGCGCCCGGTGCCCGGCTTCGACGAGCCCAAGGGCCAGGCGCATCCGCGGGCCGCGCTGCCTTCGACCGCGTACGATTCGTTCATCGAGGTCGTGGCTCGTGAGAACGGCCTGTCCTCGGATCTCGTCAAGGCGGTCGCAATGGCCGAGTCGGGATTCGACCCAAGGGCGCTTTCGCCGAAGGGCGCGCAGGGGATCATGCAGCTGATGCCCGCCACCGCGCGGCGCTACGGGGTGCGGAACGCGTTCGACCCGTTCGAGAGCCTGCGGGGCGGCGCGATGCACCTGCGCGACCTGCTCGACGAGTTCGACGGCAACGTGAAGCTCGCGCTCGCCGCTTACAATGCGGGATCGGGAGCGGTGCGCCGTCACGGCGGCGTGCCGGCCTACCGCGAGACGCTGGAGTACGTGCGCAAGATCGAGAGCACGCTGAACCATACAGGTAACCGGGGGCGTCGCCGGTCGGCTCCGCCTCCCGCGGAGGCGGTCCGGATGATCCGAGGCGCCGACGGCTCGATCACATTCGACAACATCGAGTAGTCGGGGTCAGGTCTCGAATCACCGCATCGCGCTGCGTGGATGCGGGCCGGACTCCGGTGCGTTGATCCCGTTGCCACGCGCGTGGTACCTTTCGGCCGCCCGTGGGGGCGATCGATGCGCCTCAACCTCCCGAACTCGCTCACCGTCCTGCGCATCTTCCTCGTCCCGTTGCTCGTGGTCGTCCTGCTCACGCCGCCGTGGGCCGCCGCGTGGGTCCGCGACAGCGTCGAGCAGGCGGACTCGACCGCGTGGATCGGATCGCTCGTCGAGTGGCTCGCGCTGTGGCGCGAGAGCGTGGCGGTCGGGATCTTCCTCCTCGCCGCGGCGACCGACTGGCTCGACGGCTACCTCGCGCGATCCCGCGGCGAGGTCACGACGCTGGGCAAGCTGCTCGACCCGATCGCGGACAAGCTCCTGACCACATCGGCCTTCATCTCGCTCGTCGAGCTGCGGCTCGCGCCCGCGTGGATGATCGTCGTCATCATCGGCCGCGAGTTCGTGGTGAGCGGGATGCGCAGCATCGCCGCGTCCCACGGCTGGGTCATGGCCGCGTCCCGCTGGGGCAAGTACAAGACCGCGAGCCAGGTCGTCGCGATCGTCCTGCTCATCTTGACGAACCGGCTCGAGGGGCTGTTTCCGTACGGCAATCTCGGGGTGCTGTCGCTGTGGGTCGTGTTGGTCCTCGCGCTCGTATCCATGATCCACTACCTGTACCTGTTCCTGAAGACGGTCGATCTCGGGATGGAGGCGTGAGAACGGGGATCTTGGGTCACGTGCGGAGCCGTCTCGTCCGGGGCACGGTGCTCGTGCTACCGGCGCTGATCACCGTCTGGCTTCTGCGCCTGCTGTTCAACGTCATCGATGGGAATGTCACGCCATACGTCCGCGCGGTGCTGCTATGGATGGGCATCCCGGGTCTCGAGCGGTGGTTCGCCAAGCTCGGGGTCCCGATCATCGGCCTGTTGCTGACAGCGGCGTTCGTCTATCTGATCGGGGCCCTGGCTGGAAACTTCCTCGGCCGTCGGCTCGGGGCGGCGATCGAGTCCTCCATCCTGCGTGTTCCGCTGGTCAAGGGGATCTACGGCGGAGCAAGGCAACTCCTCGAGGCGTTCACGCCCGGGGGCGGGCAGGCATTCTCCCACGTCGTGGCCGTCGAGTACCCGCGGGCCGGCGTGTGGACGATCGGCTTCGTCACGAACGAGACGGTGCACCAGATGCCGGCCGCTGCCGGGCGCTCGCCATGCGTACCTGTGTTCTTGCCCACGACGCCGAATCCGACCTCGGGCTGGCTTGCGCTCGTGCCCGTGGACGACGTGTGTGTGCTCGATCTGAGCGTCGAGGAGGGCGTGAAGTTCATCGTCTCGGGTGGGATCGTGGGTGGTACCCAGGACATGGGCACGGCAAGCCGTCCGTGGACTCCGGGAGGAAGGCGGCCGGACCGAGCGTCCCCGTGACGTACGGGATCGTCCGCCGGGCGTTCCTCCTCCTGGCCCGACCGTGGCTCCGGTTTCGCGTCGTCGGCCGCGAGCGTATTCCGGCTACGGGAGCGACGGTGCTCGTCGCCGCGCATCGCTCCTGGCTCGATCCGGCCTGCCTCCTCGGAGCGTGCCCGCGCCCCGTGTCGTTCCTGATCCTGGACGAGGTATACGCGAAGCCCTGGGCATCGTGGCTCTACCGCGCCGTGGACGCGATCCCCGTCTCCACCGGCGGAGCGGCGGCCGTCGCCGGAACGCGCGAGGCCTTGCGCCGCCTCTCGCGCGGCCAGGTCGTGGGCGTGTTTCCCGAGGGGCGCGTGTTCCAGGAGGAACACCCCGGCCGGTTCCGGCACGGGGCGGCCCTGCTCGCGGTCCGTGGCGGCGCCGCGATCGTTCCGGTCCACGTTCGCGGCTCGGCCGAGGCTTGGCCCCGTGGCCGTTTCCTGCCGCGGCGAGGTCGGATCGTCGTGAGCGTCGGGCCGCCGATCGATCCTCCGCCACCCGAGGATGGGGGGGTCGAGGCGCTCACGGAGCGGATCGGCGAGGCGCTGGCGCGGCTGGCCCGAGACTCCTGTACGGAGGGAGCGGGATGAACGCCGCGATCCTCACCGTCGGAACGGAGCTCCTGCGGTGCGGCAAGCTGGACACAAACGGCGATTGGCTGGCCGAGAGGCTCGCGCGGGCCGGCGTGCGGGTGGATCTCCGCGGGATGATCGGCGACGATGTCGTGGCGATCGCGCGCCTCCTGGGCCACGCAGTCGAGACCTGCGAGCTGGTCGTGCTGACCGGGGGCCTCGGCCCGACCGACGACGATCGCACGCGCGAGGCGATTGCGCTCGCCACCTCCTGTCCCCTCGAGCGCGACGACGACGTCGATCGCGCGCTCCGGGCGCGATTCGAGACATGCGGTGCAACGTACCGGCCCATGCAAGCCCGGCAAGCGGACCGACCCCGCGGCGCCGCGTGGATCTCGAACCCGATCGGGACGGCACCGGGCATCGCAATGGCCGTCGGCGGACGGGTCGTCGTCGCGCTGCCGGGGGTTCCGGCGGAAATGCGCGCGATGTTCGCAAGCGGCGTGCTCGCTCGCGTGGCGCCGGAAACCGGTGTCGCGCGCCGCACGCTGCGCGTCGTGGGCCGAACCGAGTCGTCGGTCGACGAAGCGCTGCGCGATCTCTACGGCACGGACGAGGTCGAGGTGACGATCCTGTCCGGTCGGGATGGGATCGACCTACATCTGTTCGCCGAGTGTCGCTCGCAGACCGAGGCCGAGGAACGGATTCGCTCGGTCGAGGTTCGAATGACCGAGAGGCTGGGCGCCGATCTCTACGGCCGGGACGACGACACGCTCGCTGCGGTCGTCGGCCGCTCCCTTGCCGCGGCTCGCCGAACCGTCGCCGTAGCCGAGTCTTGCACGGCCGGCCTGCTCGGCACCACGCTGACCTCGGTCCCCGGCTCTTCCGCGTGGTTCCGCGGGGGTGTCATCGCCTATGCCGACGATCTCAAGATGCGGCTCGGCGGTGTGTCGGAGCACGATCTCGAGACGCACGGCTCGGTCAGCGAGGCCGTTGCACGGGCGCTCGCGCGGGGCGTCCGCGAGCGGTGCACGGCCGACCTCGGCGTGGGGCTCACAGGAATCGCGGGCCCCGGCGGCGGAAGCGCGGACAAGCCGGTGGGGTTCATCTGCGTGGCGCTCGCCGATGCGATCGGCGAGCAGTCGTGGTCGACGAGGTGCGGCGGCGACCGCGATCTCGTGCGTGCGCGAGCCGTGGCGTTCACCCTCGACCGTATTCGCCGCTGGGAGCGACCGCTCGAGCGCTGCGCCGCCCCCGGATGAGGGCGTTCCTCGCCGTGGACCTTCCGGTCGGAGTCCGGGCGGCGATCGCCGCGCTGCAGAACCGCCTCGGTCCGCAGATGCCGGGTTGGCGATGGGTTCGGCCCGAGTCGATCCACCTGACGCTCCGGTTCCTCGGAGACGTCCCGGACGATATCGCGTCGACGGGAGGCCACGGCTGGGCGCAGGCAGCGCGGGCGGTTCGAACGTTCGGGATCGTCGCGCGTGGATTGGGCTGCTTCCCGGCCGCTCAGCGGCCGCGCGTTTTGTGGATCGGGATCCAGGAGATCGACGGTCCGGGTTGTCTCGCCTCGCTCGCCGCCGCGTTCGAGCGGGGGGCGCAGGAACTGGGTTTCGCGCCCGAGCCGCGGCCGTTCCAGCCGCACTTGACGCTTGCCCGCGCCGAGCGGGGCGTCCGCACGCTCCCTGTGGCGCGTCCGGACGCGGAGATCGCCGAACCGATCCCGGTCACCCACGCGGTGCTGTTCCAGAGCGAGCTTCTGCCGTCCGGGGCGCGCTACACTGCGCTGGGCCGGTTCCCGCTGGGCGCCGCGCCGGGCCTCGGATGACCCTACGCCCCGGACGGTCGGACCTCGCATCGTGATCGACCTCCATACGCACATCCTCCCCGCGATCGACGACGGGGTCGAGACCGAGGACGAGGCGGTCGAGTTCGCACGGTGTGCGGTCGCCGACGGCGTGCGCGTCATCGTCGCCACGCCGCACTGCCGGGACGGGTTCTACATGAACGATCGACGCACCGTGCTGGACGCGGTGGTGCGGCTCCGCGAGCGACTCGATCGCGAGGGCGTCGGCGTGACGGTCGAGCCGGGGGCCGAGGTGCACCTGTGTCCGGACCTCGTCGAACGAGTGCGTGACGGGCGCGCTCCGACGCTCGCGGATAACGGGCGCACGCTGCTGCTCGAGCTGTCGCTCAGCCAGTACCCGGTCGAGCTGGAGAACGTCGTGTTCCAGCTGCGCCTGGCCGGGATCGACACCGTGTTCGCTCACCCGGAGCGAATCCGCTTCTTTCAGGACGACGTCGCGCGATACGAGTCCCTGGTGCGATTGGGGGCATACGGGCAGATCACCACCGGCAGCATCCTCGGCTTGTTCGGCCGTAGGGCGCGTGAGTTCTCCGTCGAGCTTCTGCGCAAGGGTCTCGTGCACGCGATCGCATCCGACGCGCACAACGTGCGGGGGCGCCCACCGACGCTCCGTGCGGCGGCCGTGGCCGCCGGGCAGCTCGTCGGCGAGCGCCGCGCGCGCGCCATGGTGCAGGACGTGCCCGCGGCGCTCCTGGCGGGGCGAGAGCCCGAGATGCCGCCGGTCGAGACCCGGGCCGACGGTCCCGCAGGTCTGCTGCGCTGGCTGCGCCGGCTCGGGGATTCGTTCCGGAGCCCGGATTCGGGAACGGGATGAGGGATCCTCGCTTCCACTATGCTGTTCCAGGATCCGGGGTTCGAAAGTGTTCCCCGAGGAGGCAGCCGAACGATGAACACGAGGAGTAGGCTCGCGGCGAAGGGAGTCCTGTCGGTTCTTTTTGTCGCGCTCCTCGTCGGCTGGCCGGGAGCGGATCTGAGCGCCAAGAAGAAAAAGAAGCCGACCGAGATCAGTCTGACCGAACAGGTGCAGCTCGCGCAGTCGCTCATGGATGCGGGGCGCGTCGGGGACTCGCTGGCCGTGATGAACGAAGCCTTGCGCCGGCAACCCCTCAGCGCACCGCTGCACGGGATGATGGGCAAGCTCACGTTCCAGGCCGGACGATACGCCGAGGCCGAGAAGTCGTTTCGCCGGGCTCTCGAGCTCGACCCGTACATGACCGACGCGCACAACTTCCTCGGTGCGACGCTGACGCAGCTCGATCGGTACACCGAGGCCGAAGCGGAGTACAGGACGGCGCTCGAGGACGTTGCCTACCCGACCCCCGAGCTGGTGTACCTGAACCTCGGGATTCTGTTCGCGACGCAGAGGCGGGACGAGGAGGCGATCGCGGCCCTCCGCCGTGCCGTCGAGATTAACCCGCGCTTCTACAAGGGGCATTTCGAGCTCGCCGCGGTGCTCGATCGCCAGGGAAACGTCAGCGAGGCGGCGCGCGAGTACGAGGTCGCCTTGCCAGCCTACCGGAGCGTCGGGGAGTTTCACTACAGGCTCGGGTTCGCCTACTTCCGTCTGGGCCAGCTGGACCGAGCACGCGACAGCCTGAACCGGGTGATCGAGGTCAGCCCCGGAAGTCCCAGCGCCGCGCAAGCCGATGAGCTGCTGCGGATGATGCCGAACTGACGTGGCGCTGTCGGTGTTCCGCCGGATCGCGGACGGGCTTGCCCGTACGCGTGAGACGATCGCGGAGCGGCTGAACGCCTTCTCCGGCGGGCAAGCGGTCGACGAGCGCTCGCTCGACGAGCTCGAGGCGGCGCTCTTGGCGGCGGACCTCGGACCGGAGCTGACGGCACAGGTGCTCGCCGCGGCGCGCGGCGGCGCCACACCGGCCGCGACCGGTGGCGTGCACGAGGCGGTCCGGCGGGCGCTCCGTGCGGCGATCCCGGATTCGCCCGTGCTCGCGCTCGTCCCGCCCCCGCGGGTGGTGTTCGTCGTCGGAGTGAACGGCGGCGGCAAGACGACAACGGTCGGCAAGCTCGCAGCGCGCGAGCGAGCTGCCGGTCGGAAGGTGCTCGTCGTCGCCGCCGACACGTTTCGCGCTGCGGCGATCGATCAGCTCGAGCGCTGGTCGGAGCGCGCGGGCGTCGACCTGGTCAAGCAACGGGAGGGGACCGATCCGGCGGCGATCGTGTTCGACGCGCTGCGGGCGGCGAAGGCCCGCGCGGTGGATACCGTCCTCGTCGACACGGCCGGACGCCTGCACACGAAGACGAATCTGATGGCCGAGCTGGGCAAGCTCGTTCGCGTGGCCGGTCGCGAGGTCGACGGGGCGCCGCACGAGGTGCTCTTGGTCGTCGATGCCACGACGGGGCAGAACGGCCTGGCCCAGGCCGAGCAGTTCGCCCGCGCGGCCGGGGTCACCGGGGTCGCCCTGACGAAGCTCGATGGAACCGCCAAGGGCGGCGTTGCCCTCGGGATCCACCGCAAGCTCGGAGCGCCGATCCGGTGGGTCGGGGTGGGCGAAGGGGTGGACGACCTGCTCGAGTTCGATCCCGACGCGTTCGTCGACGGCCTGTTGGGGGGCGAGGCGTGAGCGACCTCCCCATCGACCCCGCGGCCGAGCGTGGCTGGATGGGGCAGGCGCTCGCCCTCGCCGCGGTCGCCGAAGGCGCGACGAGCCCGAACCCTCGCGTCGGGTGCGTACTCGTGCGGGACGGACAGGTCGTTGGCCGAGGCTTCCACGCCGCGGCTGGCCGGGCGCACGCTGAGGTGATGGCGGTGGAGGCCGCGGGAGCGAACGCGCACGGCTCGACGATGTACGTGAACCTCGAGCCGTGCGTCCATCGCGGGCGCACCGCCCCCTGCACGGACGTGCTGATCCGGAGCCGCGTGGCGCGGGTCGTCGTCGCGCACCAGGATCCGAACCCGCTCGTCGACGGCAAGGGGTTCGCGGCTCTGGTCGCCGCCGGGATCCGCGTGGAGGTCGGACTCCTCGAGCGCGAGTCCCGAGCGCTGAACGCCCCGTTTCTCGAGGTGCAGACGCGGGGCGTTCCCCTCGTGACGCTGAAGGCCGGCGTGTCGCTCGACGGTCGGATCTCGGCCCAGGGTGGGGCCGCTCGTTGGATCACAGGGCCCTTGGCTCGGCGGTTCGCTCATCGACTCCGCCTCGCGCACGACGCCGTCCTCGTCGGAGCCGGAACGGTGCGTCACGACGATCCCGATCTCACGGTACGGCTCCCGGACACGGTCGCGCCGCGCCTGCGGGTCGTACTCTCGTCGGGGCTCGACCTCGATCCGGGCGCGGCCGTGTTCCGCCCGCTGCCGAGCGCTCCGCGCACGCGCGTGTACACGGGCTCCGGCGCGCCGGCGAGCGCGGAACACGCACTTCGGGAGGTCGCGGACGTGATCCGCGTGGGCGACGGGATCGACGGGATCGACCTGGGATGCGTGCTGCGCGACCTCGCGCGGCTCGACGTGCAGTCCGTGCTCGTCGAGGGCGGAGGCCGGACCTACGCGAGCTTTCTGCGTGCCGGACTCGCGCACCGCGCCGCGCTGTTCGTCGCGCCGAAGCTGCTCGGTGCTCGCGGGAGTACTCCACTCGTCGACGCGCCGAGCCCGAGGACGCCTGATGGCGCTCGGCAGCTGTTCGATCGCCGCATCGTTCCGCTCGGGCCGGACCTGCTCGTCCTGGGTCGGATCGGCTGAGCGCCGTGTTTACCGGGCTCGTCGAGACGATCGGGACCGTCGTGAGCCTCGCGCGGCGTGCTCGCGCCACTCGGCTGACGATCGCCACCGATCTCCCGCGGGACGGAACGGAGATCGGGGCGAGCGTCTCGGTCGACGGCGTGTGCCTGACCGTCGCCGATCGGTCGACCGAGCGGTTCGCCGCCGAGGTCGTCGCCGAGACGCTCGCCCGCTCGACCCTGGGGCGACTGCGCGCGGGCCATCGCGTGAACCTCGAACGGGCGTTGCGGCTCGCCGATCGACTGGGCGGCCATCTCGTCGCCGGCCACGTCGATCGCACGGCGCGCGTGCTCGCCGTGCGTCGGCGCGGCGCCGACCGTCGAGTCGAAGTGGCGCTCCCGGCTGATCTCGCACCGTACGTCGCGCCGAAGGGCTCGATCACGCTCAACGGTGTCTCGCTCACCGTCGCCGGGAGCGGATCGGAGCGGTTCGAGGTGGTGCTCGTTCCCCACACCCTGGCGCACACCACGCTCGGCGTCGTGCGCAGCGGCGACCACCTCAACGTGGAGGTCGACCTGATCGCGCGCTATCTTGAGAGTCTCGGGCGGTTCCAACGAGCGGTGGATCCATGAGCGACGACACGGACTTGGCGAGCCGGTTCGCGCCGATCGACGAGGCGCTCGACGCTCTGCGACGCGGGCGGCTCATCGTCATCCTGGACGACGAGGACCGGGAGAACGAGGGCGACCTCGTCTGCGCCGCCGAGCACGTGACTCCTGAGATCGTGAACTTCATGGCCACGCACGGGCGTGGGCTGATCTGTCTGCCGATGCCGGCCGACCGACTCGCCGAGCTCGAGATTCCGTTGATGGTCCAGGAGCCGGCGAACACAGCGCACCGCGGCACCGCGTTCTGCGTGTCGATCGAGGCCCGGACGGATGTGACGACCGGCATCTCGGCCGCCGATCGCGCGCGCACGATCCGGATCGCCGCCGACCCGGAAACGCGGCCGTCCGATCTCGCACGGCCAGGGCACGTCTTTCCGCTGATGGCCCGCCCGGGAGGCGTGCTCAAGCGAGCGGGTCACACCGAAGCGTCGGTCGACTTGTGCCGGATGGCCGGGCTGCGCCCGTGCGCGGTCGTGTGCGAGATCATGAACGTCGACGGCACGATGGCGCGCCTGCCCGACCTGCAGGTGTTCGCCGCGCGCCACGGGCTGCACATCTTGACGATCACGCAGATCATCGCCCATCGCATGCGCACCGAGCGGCTCGTGCGCCGCGTCGCGTCGCCCGACCTTCCGACGGAGAACGGCCGCTGGAGGATCCACGCGTTCCACTACGAGCTGGAGGACGAGACGCACGTCGCGCTGGTGATGGGCGAGCCCACGCCCGACCGGCCGACGCTCGTGCGGGTCCACTCCGAGTGCCTGACCGGGGACGTGTTCGGCTCGACCCGCTGCGACTGCGGCCCGCAGCTCCGTCTGGCGATGGATCGGATCACGACCGAGGGAACCGGGGCGATCCTGTACCTGCGCCAGGAAGGACGCGGCATCGGCCTCGCGAACAAGCTCCGTGCGTATGACGTGCAGGATCGCCATCGCAAGGACACGGTCGATGCGAACCTGGAGCTGGGGTTCCGCGCCGACCACAGGGACTACGGCGTCGGCGCGCAGATCCTGTACGAGCTGGGCATCCGCCGGCTGCGGCTGATGACGAACAACATGGGGAAGTACGTCGCGCTCAGAGGCTATGGACTCGAGATCGTGGAGCGCGTGCCGCTCGAGCTGCCGCCGCACGAGGACAACCGCGACTACCTGCGCACGAAGAAGCTCAAGATGGGGCACTTGCTCAAGTCGGTCTAGGACAGCCTCGAGGCCCGTCGCCGGCTCCGTGCTCTTCCGCTCCCGGTAGCGCTGCGAGGACCTGATGTTCGATCGCTTGTCCGAGCGTCTGCAGGGGATTCTCCGCAAGCTCGGCGGCCAGGCGCGCATTCACGAGGGTGTGCTCGACCCCACACTGCGCGAGGTGCGCCTGGCGCTCCTCGAGGCGGACGTTCACGTCGGGGTGGCGCAGGCGCTGCTCGCCGCGGTGCGT
>Ga0247727_10009354_pt1 | contig 17804 bp, 14 predicted proteins | sample WisWelCaveWW1625_FD_202498 | JGI IMG/M metagenome (GOLD analysis project Ga0247727, IMG submission 202498) | Biofilm microbial communities from Wishing Well Cave, Virginia, United States - WW16-25 | ecosystem: Environmental > Aquatic > Deep subsurface > Groundwater > Cave microbial mat | place...
CCTCGCGCTCGACTCGCTCGATGCCTTGCAGTTGTCGATGGCGCTGCAGAAGCGCTATGGCATCCGGCTTGCGGACAGCAAGGAAACGCGGCGCATCCTCTCCTGCGTCGGCAATCTCGCCGACCACCTGCTGCGCCAGCGCGCATGAGCAGCGCGTTCGTGCGTGCCACGGCGCTCGCGAGCGCGCTGGGGCCCGGGCTCGACGCCGCGAGCGGGCGCCTGTTCGGCCAGCCTGTGCCGCCGCAGACCCTGATCGGCTGGCCGTACCGTGCGATCCCGGTCGAGGACACCGACTGGAGGCGGCGCGCGCAGACCATCGCGCTTGCAGTGGCGGCGGACCTGCGCGGCCGCGCCGGCCTGCCGGCCTGGCGCTGGGCTGGCCTGCCCTGCCTGCTGGGCTCGTCCTCCTTTTCGATCGGCGCGAGCGAGGGCGAGGACCCTGCGCTGGAGCGGCCGAGCGACTTCTGCCGCGCGCTGGCGCAATGTTTCGGCGCCGGCGGGCCGGTCATCGCCATGAGCACCGCTTGCACTTCGGGTTTGAGTGCGCTGCACGCTGCGCTCGACATGGTGCGCGAAGGCTCGTTCAGCGATGTGCTGGTGCTCGGCGTCGAATTCTCGAACCGCCTGACCGTAGCCGGCTTCGCCGGCCTGGAGCTGCTCTCGCGCACGTGCGCGCGTCCCTGCGACCGCGAGCGCGACGGCATGGTGCTCGGCGAGGCACTGGGCGCCGTGCTGGTCTCGTCCGCGCCCGCCGAATGGCGCGTCAGCGCGCTGGCCGCGGGCCTGGATGGCGCGAGCGTCACCGGCCCCGCGCCGGGCGGCGAGGCGATGGCCGCCACGATGCGCTCGGCGATGAGCCAGGCGCGATGGCGGCCCGGGACCGTGGACCTGATCAAGCTGCAGGCGGCCGGCAGCCCGCTGTCGGATCTCGCCGAAGCGCGCGCGGTGCGCGCCCTGTTCAAGCCGGCGCCGCGTCTCGTGTCGCTCAAGGGCGCGATCGGCCACACGCTGGGCGCCAGCGGCCCCGCGGAGCTCGCCTTGCTGCTCGGGGCCTTGGCGCGCGGGCGGGTGCCGCCGACCTGGGGCTACGAGGTCCACGACGAGGAGATCGGCCTGGCGCCTTCGGGCGGCGCGGCCGGCGAGCTGCGCCGCGTCCTGTTCAATGTCTCTGGATTCGGCGGCAGCGTGATGACGCTGGCACTGGAAAGGTCCGGCTGACATGCTTTTGCTCGCGCCGACCCTCGTCAGCCTCACGCGCGCCGAGCTGGCGGACGCGGTGCGCGCGCGCTTCGGCTCGGAACTGCGGCGCCTCGGCGTGTTCACGCAGCTCGCCCAAGTGGGTGCGCAAGCCTGCCTCGAGGCCTGCGCGACGGGTGGCCGCCTCGGTGTGCTGCTCGCCACGGAGCACGGCTCGCTGACGGCGACGCGCGCGGCGCTCGACGGCGGGCTGCGCCGCGGCGAGCCGGTGATGCCCTCCACGTTCATCGCCACCCAGACCAGCCTCGCGGGCGCGCTGCTCGCGCGGCGCTCGCAGGACGTGGCGCGCGCCGCCTGCGTCTTCCTTGAGGCGCAGGACTGGCCCTGGCTCTTGCGCATCGCCCGCAGCTGGCTGGCGGAGTGCGAGCGTGTGGCGGTGGGCTGCGTGCATGAAGCGGCGCAGGGCGAAGCGCACCGCAGCCACTGGTGCATCTTCGTCAGGCAAGCTGCTGCGCCGGCGATCCACTGCGAACCCGCCGGGGCGGGGGCTGCTGCCACGACCAGCGACTGGATCGCGCGCGTGGCAGCGTGGCGCGACGCCCCCGATGGGCCGCTAGAACTCCGCGGCAACCAGCAGGCCTGGCGTTTTACGTCACGTCAATCGTCCGCATGAGGCCGGAAGGCGTCGACGCAGGCCTCCCCGGCGCCGGGTTGCGCATGGCAACGCAGCAAGCGGAACGCGGGCTGGCCCGCGCCGCGCGAGAGGTTGCCGGCGTGGCGCTCCCAGAGCGCGAGCGCCTGTCCCCTGTGCCCCGCAGCGACGGCGCCGGCCATCCCCGCCAGCAGCAGGTACTCGCGGCCGTCGGCGTGCAGTTCCGGCGTGGACTCGAGCAGCGCCGCGGCGAGCTCTGCCATGGCGCGCGCGTCGCGCGCGCCGACCGCCTGGAACAGCGCGATCCACTCGCGCTGGAACTGGTGCAGCGCGGGGACGCACCTGGCGGCCGCGATGCGCGACCACAGCGCGCCAGCCTCGCCCGGCGGCAAGGCCTGGTTGACCAGTTTCGCCACGCGCAGCAGGCTGTGCAGCCACACGTCGAATTCGCGCGCGTCGCGGCACTCCAGCAGGCGCAGTTTCACCACCTCGAGGTCTTTCTGCAGCTGCGTCGGAATGCCCTGCGGCGGTTCCGGCCGTCGCAGCAGGAAGTCGCGTGAATAGGCTGCCTGGCGCGCGTTCTCGGTGCGCTCGAAGGAGTAGGCGCCCTTGTGCAAGGGGTTCATCGGACGGCGCGAGAAGTCCGGCTCGAGCAGTTCCAGCACCGGGACGCCGAGATTGAGCAGTGCGACCACGTCCGTGGCGCTCTTCTCCATGAAGCGGTGCCGGGCGGCATTGAGATCGAGCACCGGGTAGTAGTCGGAATTGGCGCGCGCGCCGTAGCTGGCGAACAGCGGCTCGAGGGTGGCGCGGCTGCCCAGGTAACGCGCGTCGAGGTCGCCCACCGCCAGCAGGTGCACGGTCCACAGCGCCTTCGCCAGGCCCGGCTGCTCGAACACCCTCGCATCGGGCGCCGCCGGCAGCGGCGCCGCGCCGGCCACGATCAGCACGTCGTGGTCGCTCGCCGCGTAGATCGCGTAGAACGGGAATTCCTCGCCCAGCGCGCGCATCACCGAGGCGAGCAGCGAGGCGTCGATCTCGTAGAGCTGGAACCATTGCACCAGCACGCCGCGCGGATTGAGGTGCGTACGGATGCGCCGGTAGAACTCGCGCGTAAAGAGGCTCGCCACGCCGCTCACCCAGGGATTCGAAGGCTCCGAGATGATGATGTCGTAGCGCCGGTTGCGCGAAGAGAAGAAGGTTTTGGCGTCGTCGATCAGGATGCTGCTGCGCGGATCGGCGAAAGCCGCGCCGTTGCGCGGCCGGAAGCCGCGCGAAGCCTCCGCCATCGCCCCCTCGATCTCCACGGTTTCCACGCGTTCGACCTGCAGGCTCTGCAGCAGCGTGTGGGTGGTGAGCCCGGTGCCGATGCCGATCACCGCGGCGCTCTTCGCATCGGGCTTGAGCGACAGCGGCACGGCGGCGGTCAGCACCATGGTGATCTCGTCGGTGCCGCGGTCGCTTTCGGCCTCGCCGGTGAGGTTGATCGAACCGTCGGACTTGCCGTTGGTGCGGATGCTGGTCGCGGACCCGTACTGCATCAGGTGCACGGTGGCGGTCTTGCCGTCCTTTTCGTACAGAACCTTGGCGTCGCGCGAGCTCGCCAGGTCGCCGTGCCGGAACACCCCGGAGGTCATCTTGTTCACGTCGAGCTTGAACGCCGCCGTGATCGGCACGAACAGGACGATGCTGGCCGCCGCCGCAAGCGCGAAGGGCCGGCGGCCCGCGGCAAAGGCGTACAGCAGAAAAAGGCCGAGCCCCGCATCGACCAGGCTGCCCACCACCATTGCGCCCTTCAGCCCCAGTATCGGGAGCCCAATGTGCACCGCAAACAGCACCCCGGCGATCGCGCCGAGCGTATTGGCCGCGTAGACCTGGCCGATTGCGCCTTCGCCGACATAGCGCCGCAACAGCGCGCCGGTGAGCAGCGGCAGCGTCATGCCGGCACAGAATGTTGCCGGCAGCATCACCAGCGCGGCAATCGCCTGCCCGGAAAGGTTGAACAGCAGGTAGCCCGCTTCGTTGCGCGCGAGTCCGTTCATCAGGTATTCCATCAGCTCGAAACTGCGGTCGTAGACCAGCAGCGTGAGCAGGGCGAGCAGGCCCTTGGCCAGCTGCACCCAGCCAATCAGGCGTTCCGGGCTCGCCACGCTGTCCACGCGCCGGCGCACCGCGTAACCGCCCAGCGCGAGTCCGAGGATGAACGTCGAGAGCATCAACTCGAAGGAATGGGTCGACGCGCCGAGCACCAGCGACAGCATGCGGATCCAGCTGATCTCGTAGATGAACGACGCCATGCCGGTGAGGAACGCCACTGACAACAACAGGGCCGCAGCGCGCTTCTCGCCGGCGTCGCTGGGCGCGAGCGCCGGCGCGTGCAGCGGGCGCGCCAGCAGCCATACGGCGGCGGCCAACGCCAGGTTGATGGCACCGGCGGTGCGCAGCGTTCCCGGCAGTCCGACCCATTCGATCAGCAGGAAGCCGCTGGCGAGCACGCCGACCGCGGCTCCCAGGCTGTTGGTGAAATAGAGCATCGACACCGATTCGCCGGAAGCCGCCGGGTGCGCGCGCGCGAGGCCGGCGCTCATCAGCGGGAAGGTGGCGCCGAGCAGCACCGATTGCGGCAGGATCAGCAGGCAGGAAATGGCGAGCTTGGCGCCGAGCACCAGCCATTCGCCGCCCAGGCCGGGCAGCAGCGTGGCGTAGGACCAGTCGGTGACCCCGACGAAGACCTCGTGCAGGCCGAGCGCGCACAGGCCGACGACGGCTTCGACCAGCGCGTAGGCGCGCAGCGGGTTGCGCAGGCGCAAGGTGATGCGGCTGCAGTAGGCGCTGCCCGCCGCCATGCCGCCCATGAACACCACCAGCACCAGGGACTGCGCGTAGGCGGCGTGGCCGAGGAACAGCTTCAGGTAATGCGTCCAGATCGACTCGTAGATCAGCCCGGCGAAGCCGGAGACGGTGAACAGCAGGTAGAACGCGGCGCGCGAGGGCTGGAATCCGGGCATGGCGCGCGTTTATAGCACGATAAGATGCGGCGCGATGACGCCGTCGCTACGCCTGTCCGCCTACTTCTGCGCCTACTTTCTCTACGCGGGCGCGCTGGTGCCGTACTTCGCGCTGTATCTCGCGGCGCGCGGCTACGGCGCGGGCGAGATCGCGATGGTGCTGGCGATGCCGCAGCTCGCGCGCATCGCGGCGCCGGCATTCTGGGGCTGGCTCGCGGACCGCAGCGGCGCGGCGCGCGGCATCGTGGTGTTTTCGGCGGCCGCGGTGCTGGCGGGATTTTCCTTGCTGCGGCTGCTCGACGGCTATGGCGCCGCCGTGGCGATCATGCTGGTCATGAGCCTGCTCTCGGCGGGAGCGCTGCCCCTGGTCGAGGCGCTGACGCTGGGCTCGCTCGGCGCCCGCACCGAAGGCTACGGCCCGATCCGGCTGTGGGGCTCGGTCGGCTTCGTCGCCGGCGTGCTCGCCACGGGCGCCTGGCTCGATGCGCACCCGCCGCAGTCGCTGCTCGGTGTGATTGTCCTGCTGGCCGCGCTCACGCTCGCTGTCTCGCTCCTCGTGCCAGCGGGCCGCGTCGCAGGCGCAGGCGGGCAGAGCGATGCGCGCGTTGCCGCGGTATTGCGGCGACCCGAGGTGATCGCGTTTTTCGCCGCCTGCCTGTGCATGAACGTGGCGCACGGCTCGCTGTACGCCTTTTATTCGATCTACCTGGACGCCGAGGGCTACAGCAAGAGCGCGATCGGCGTTTTGTGGACGCTCGGCGTGCTGGCGGAAATCGCGCTGTTCCTCGTCCTGCCGCGGCTGCTGCGGCGCTACAGCCTGCGCGCGGTGCTGGGAGCGAGTTGCGCCTGCGCGGCGTTGCGCTTCGCCGTCATCGGCTGGGGCGTGCAATCGCCGCTGCTGCTCGCGTTCGCGCAATTGCTGCACGCGGCGACGTTCGGCGCCTACCACGCGTCCTCCGTCGCCATCGTGCACCGGCTGTTCACGGGTGCACTGCAGGCGCGGGGGCAGACGCTGTACTCCAGCCTGTCCTACGGGCTGGGCGGGACCGCGGGCACGCTGCTCGCGGGCTGGTCGTGGACCGTGCTCGGCCCCGAGCTCAGCTTCAGCTTGAGCGCCGCCGCCGGGCTGGCGGGCGCCGCACTCGTGTTCTGGCGCGTGCGCGTGTAGGCTTTCGGCTCATGAGACGGTTGTTTTTCATTGGGTCGCTGTCCGCCGTGGTTGCCTGCCAGACGGTGCAGACCACGCAGCCGGGAGTGGTCGGTGTCGATCGACAGCAATCCATGCTGGTTTCCTCTGCGCAGGTGAACGCCAGCGCGGAGAAGGCCTACCAGCAGTTGGTGACGGGCGCGACCAAGAAGGGCCAGGTCAACCGCGAACCCGGGCAGGTCGAACGGGTGCGAGGCATCGCCCTGCGCCTGACGCCGCAGACTGGCGTGTTCCGCCCGGATGCCCCGGGCTGGAAATGGGAAGTGAATGTGATCTCATCCAAGGAAGTCAACGCCTGGTGCATGCCGGGCGGCAAAATCGCCGTCTACACCGGCCTGCTCGAGACGCTCAAGACCACCGACGACGAACTCGCGGCGGTGATGGGCCACGAAATCGCGCACGCGCTGCGCGAGCATGGGCGCGAGCGCGTTTCCCAGGCGCAGGCGCAGGGGATGGTGATCGGGATCCTCGGCGCGGCTGCCGGCGTCTCGCGCGCCGGCATTGACCTGACGCAGGTGGTGGTGGACTTGACCATCAACAAGCCGAATTCGCGCGAGCACGAGACCGAGGCGGACCGCATCGGCGTCGAGCTCGCCGCGCGCGCGGGCTACGACCCACGCGGCGCGATCAGCCTGTGGGAGAAGATGGGCAAGCTCGGCGGCGGTCAGCCGCCCGAATTCCTGTCCACGCACCCGTCGCACGCCACGCGCATCGCCGATCTGCGGCTGTACGCAGACAAGGTCCTGCCCCTGTACGAACAGGCGCGCCTGAAACACTGAACCGGCGCGCCGTCGTGCGCGTTGCTTGTGCCATAATTCCCCGTTTCCGCACTGCGGCATTGCGATGAAGCAAACGCTCTACGACAAGCTTTGGGACAGCCACCTGGTGCACGCCGAGGAAGACGGCACCGCGCTGCTCTACATCGACCGCCACCTGGTGCACGAAGTCACCAGCCCGCAGGCCTTCGAGGGGCTCAAGCTCGCCGGCCGCAAGCCCTGGCGCATGGAATCAGTGGTCGCCACCGCCGACCACAACACCCCGACCACCGGCTGGGAGCGGGGCATCGCCGGCATCAGCGATCCCCTTTCGCGCCTGCAGGTGGAAACCCTCGACGCCAATATGCGCCAGTACGTCGCCAAGGCGTATTTCCCGTTCCTCGACCACCGCCAGGGCATCGTGCACGTGGTCGGACCGGAACAGGGCGCGACGCTGCCCGGCATGACCGTAGTGTGCGGCGATTCGCATACCAGCACGCATGGCGCTTTTGCCTGCTTGGCGCACGGCATCGGCACCTCCGAAGTCGAACATGTGCTTGCCACGCAATGCCTGGTGACCAAGAAGATGAAGAACATGCGCGTCGGCGTGGAAGGCACGCTGCCGCGCGGCGTCACCTCCAAGGACATCGTGCTGGCGATCATCGGCCAGATCGGTATCGCCGGTGGCAACGGGCACGCCGTCGAGTTCACTGGCAGCGCGATCCGCGCCCTGTCCATGGAAGGACGCATGACGGTGTGCAACATGGCGATCGAAGCGGGCGCGCGCGCGGGAATGATCGCGGCGGACGAAACCACGATCGAATACCTCAAGGGGCGGCCATTCGCGCCCACGGGACCGGACTGGGGAGCCGCTGTCGCCTACTGGAAGACGCTGCAAGCCGATCCGGGGGCGAAATACGACCGCGAGGTCTCGCTGCGCGCCGAGGAGATCAAGCCGCAGGTGTCCTGGGGCACCTCGCCCGAGATGGTGGTGGCGGTGGACGAAGAGGTGCCCGACCCGGACCGCGAGAAGGACGCGACCAGGCGCGAGGGCATGGAGCGCGCGCTGCAGTACATGGGACTCAAGCCGCGCACCCGGATCACCGACATCCGGTTGGACAAGGTGTTCATCGGTTCCTGCACCAACTCGCGCATCGAGGACCTGCGCATCGCGGCGGCAGTGGTCAAGGGCCGGCGCGTGGCGCCCAATATCAAGCTCGCGATGGTGGTGCCGGGCTCGGGCCTGGTGAAGGCGCAGGCGGAGCGCGAAGGCCTGGACCGCATTTTTCGCGATGCCGGTTTCGACTGGCGCCAGCCGGGCTGCTCGATGTGCCTGGCGATGAACGCCGACCGGCTGGAACCCGGCGAGCGCTGCGCTTCGACCTCGAACCGCAACTTCGAGGGGCGGCAGGGCGACCGCGGCCGCACGCACCTGGTGAGCCCGGCGATGGCGGCGGCGGCGGCGGTGACCGGGCATTTCGTCGACATCCGTCAGTGGCGGTAAGCGCGATGGAAAAGTTCACCTCACTCACCGGCATCGTGGCACCGCTCGACCGCGCCAACGTCGACACCGACCAGATCATCCCGAAGCAGTTCTTGAAGTCAATCAAGAAGACAGGCTACGGGCCGAACCTGTTCGACGCCTGGCGCAAGGATCCGGGCTTCGTGCTCAATCAGGCGCGCTTCAAGGGCATGAACATCCTGCTCGCGCGAAAGAACTTCGGCTGCGGGTCATCGCGCGAGCATGCGCCCTGGGCGCTGATGGATTTTGGCTTTCGTTGCGTGATCGCGCCCTCGTTCGGCGACATCTTCTACATCAATTGCTTCAAGAACGGCCTGCTGCCGGTGGCGCTGCAGGAGTCCGAGGTGGACCGCCTGTTCTACGAGTGTGCGTCGTTTCCCGGCTTCCGGCTCACGGTCGACCTCGATCGGCAGACTGTCTCCACCGCCGACCGCTCGCAAGTAATGCGCTTCGAGGTGGACGCCTCCCGCAAGTACAGCCTGCTGAACGGCCTGGACGAGATCGGTCTGACCCTGCGCCACGCGGACAAGATCCGCGCCTTCGAGGCGAAACGGCTGGCACAGCACCCCTGGCTGTCGCGTTGACGCGATGAAAATCGCGGTACTGCCCGGGGACGGCATCGGCAAGGAGATCGTCGCCCAGGCGACGAAAGTGTTGCGCCGTCTCGCGCTGCCGCTGCAGATGCAGGAAGCGCCGGTCGGCGGGGCCGGCTACGACGCGGCGGGCGATCCGCTGCCCGAGGCGACGCTAGGGCTGGCGCGCGAAGCAGACGCCATCCTGTTCGGCGCCATCGGCGGGCCGCAGTACGATGCGCTGCCGCGCGACAAGCGCCCCGAACGCGGCCTGCTCCGCCTGCGCAAGGAGCTCGGCTTGTTCGCCAACCTGCGCCCGGCGCTGGTGTACGAAGAGCTGGCGCAGGCCTCGACGCTGAAGCCCGAGGTCGTGGCCGGGCTCGACATCCTGATCGTGCGCGAGCTGACAGGCGACATCTACTTCAGCGAGCCGCGCGGGATCGCGATCCTGCCCGGAGGCGAGCGCGAAGGCGTCAACACCATGCGCTACCGGGAAAGCGAGGTACGGCGCATCGCGCGCGTCGCCTTCGAGGCGGCGCGCAAGCGTGCGCGGAGGCTTTGCTCCGTGGACAAGTCGAACGTGCTCGAGACCACGGAGCTGTGGAAGCAGGTGGTGATCGAGGAGGCCAAGGCGTACCCCGACGTCGAGCTGTCGCACATGTACGTGGACAACTGCGCCATGCAGCTGGTGCGCAACCCGAAGCAGTTCGACGTGATCGTGACCGGGAACATGTTCGGCGACATCCTGTCGGACGAGGCGTCGATGCTGACCGGCTCGATCGGCATGCTGCCCTCGGCCTCGATGGATGCAAACGGCAAGGGCTTGTACGAGCCGATCCACGGGTCGGCGCCCGACATTGCCGGCAAGGGGGTGGCCAACCCCCTGGCGACCATCCTTTCGGCGGCGCTGATGCTGCGCTACTCCCTGGCCCGGCCAGCGGAGGCCGCCCGGGTGGAAGCCGCAGTGCGCAAGGTGCTCAAGAGCGGATTGCGGACCGCCGACATCTATACTGCGGGATTGCGCAAGGCGGGCACCGAAGAGATGGGCGACGCGGTGGTCGCTGCGCTTTGAAGGAATGGTGATGCTCAGAGTCGGAATCGTCGGTTGGCGCGGAATGGTCGGGTCGGTCCTGGTGCAGCGCATGCGCGAGGAGCGCGACTTCGACCACATCGAGCCGGAGTTCTTCTCGACCTCCCAGGCCGGCGGCAAGGGGCCCGCTATTGGCAAGGACACGGGGCCGGTGAAGAGCGCGACCGACATCGAGACGCTCAAATCCCTGCCGGTGATCGTCGCCTGCCAGGGAGGCGACTACACCAGCGAGGTGTATCCGAAGCTGCGCGCCGCCGGCTGGAAGGGCTACTGGATCGACGCCGCGAGCGCTCTGCGCATGAAGGACGACGCGGTGATCATCCTCGACCCGGTCAACATGCCGGTGATCGAGGGGGCGCTCGCCGCGGGAGTGCGCAATTTCATCGGCGGCAATTGCACGGTGAGCCTGATGATGATGGGCATGGCCGGATTGTTCCGCAGCGACCTCGTCGAGTGGATGACCTGCATGACCTACCAGGCGGCATCGGGCGCCGGCGCCGCCCACATGCGCGAGCTGGCCGAGCAGCTGACGCACGTCGGCGACGCCGTGAAGCCCGCGTTGTCCGATCCCGCGGCCGGCGTGTTGGACATCGATCGCCGCGTGACCGAAGCGCTGCGCAATGGCGGCCTGCCGAAGGAGCACTTCGGCTTCCCGCTGGCGGCGAGCCTGCTGCCCTGGGTGGACAAGGACCTCGGTGACGGCCAGAGCCGCGAGGAATGGAAGGGGCAGGCCGAGGCCAACAAGATCCTCGGCCGCAGCGAGCGGCCGATCCCAGTGGACGGCATCTGCGTGCGGGTGGGCGCGATGCGCTGCCACAGCCAGGCGATGACCATCAAGCTGCGCGAAAATGTGCCGCTGGATGAGATCGAGGGCATCATCGCGGAGGGCAACGACTGGGTACGCGTGGTGCCGAACCGTAAGGAAGAGACCTTGGCCGAACTCACGCCGGCGGCGGTCACCGGCAAGCTGTCGGTGCCGGTGGGGCGCCTGCGCAAGCTGCCGATGGGGGACGACTACCTGGCCGCGTTCACGGTCGGCGACCAGCTGCTTTGGGGGGCGGCGGAACCGCTGCGGCGCATGCTGCGCATCCTGCTGGACACGGGTATCCGGCAGTAAAAACTCCTTTCGGCTTCAGGCGAAAGGCGCAAGAAACCGAGAAAAGGTCTCAGCTTGCAGGCCTAACGCCATGATGTTATGGTACTCAGTCCGATAAGAACGACTCAGGATGGTGTGGGTGATTAAACCGGTCGCGTTCCTTCGCCTCGTCGTCGCTTCGGCGCTCTCGCTGCCGTTGCTCGCGCAAGCGGCGGGTCTCGGGCGGCTGAACGTTCAGTCCTTTCTCGGCCAGCAACTGCGCGCCGAAATCGAGATCGTTTCGCTGCTGCCGGGAGAGGAATCCTCGCTCGAGGCGCGCCTGGCTTCGGGCAATGCGTTCGCGCAAGCGGGAATCGAATTCAACCCAGTGCTGGTCGGCGTGCGCTTCACAATCGAGAAACGCGATGGCCGCGCCATTCTTCGCGTAAGCACGCGCCAGCCGGTCAACGAGCCCTTCCTCGACATGCTGGTGGAATTGCGCTGGGCGACTGGCCTGCTGGTGCGCGAGTACACCGTGCTGCTCGACCCGCCCGACTACAAGGCTCCGAAGGCGATCGCCGCGGCGCCCGCCGTGCCAGCGTCCACTGTTGCGGCACCGACTGCGCCCGTTGCGCCGGTTGCGCCGGTTGCGCCGGTTGCGCCGGCTGCACCGTCAGCGCCCGCTGAAGCCGCCCCCGCCCCCGCCGCGCCTGCGGCTCCGGTGGCCGAGGCGGCCAAGCCCGAGCCGCGCATCGAGGAACGGCCGATTGCCGCCGCGCCCGCGACCGCCGAGACCAAGCCTGCTGCCGAGAGCAAGGGCGCGCAATCGGTCGAAGTGAAGAAGGGCGATACCCTCGGCGCCATCGCTCTCCAGTACCGTCCCGTGGGCGTCACTTTCAACCAGATGCTGATCGCGCTGCAGCGCGCCAACGAGGACGCCTTCATCCGTAAGAACGTGAACCTGGTACGCGCCGGACGCATCCTGAATATCCCCGACCGGGACGCCATCGCCGCGGTCGAGCCGCAGGACGCGAAGCGGTTGGTCGGCGCGCAGATGGCCGACTTCGCCGAGTACCGCAGCAGGCTGGCCGCCACCGTGAAGGCAGCGCCGACGCAGGCGGCTCCGGCGGAGCGCGCTGCCGCCGGGCCGATTACGCCGAAGCCGCAGGAGCCGAAGCCCGCCGAGCCCAAGGATCAGCTGAAGCTGTCCAAGGCTGATCCGAAGAAACCGGGCCCGCCCGCCGCCAAGGCTGCGCGCGAGGACGATCTCATGGCGCGCGAGCGCGCGCTGCAGGAAGCGCAATCCCGCGTCACCGACCTGGAAAAGAACGTCGCGGACCTGCAAAAGTTGATGGAGCTGAAGCAGCAGCAGCTCGCAGAACTGGAAAAGAAGGCGGCGAAACCCGCGGCTGCGGCGCCACCGCCCGCAACCAAGGCGCCCGAACCCCCAAAGTCCGCGCCGGCGCCGCAAGCGGCAAAGGCGCCGGAGGCTAAACCCGCCGCGCAAGTCCCGGCCAAGCCGGCCGCGGTTCAACCCGCGCCGGATGCCCCCAAGCCGGCTGCCAAGCCCGCAGCTGCGAAGCCCAAGCCTGCCGCAGCGCCACCGCCGCCGGAGCTCGATCTGGTCGACGAGTTCCTCGACAACCCGATCGCGATGGGCGGATTGGGCGGGGTGGTCCTGCTGCTGGTCGGATACGGCGCCTGGGCCTGGCAGCGTAAAAAAAAATCCATAGGCAAGTTCCAGGATAGCGTCCTCGGCGCCGCGTCAAGCGTGCCCTTCGCAGCGGCGGCGGGCCGACCTGACGCGGCACGTGGCGCCGCGCCAAGCGTGTCGCAGGCCTCGGTGAGCCGGTCGGCCGTCGGCGGCCTGGACACCGAAGATGTGGATCCGATCGCCGAGGCCGACGTGTACATGGCCTATGGCCGGGATGCGCAAGCCGAGGAAATTCTCAAGGAAGCGCTGCAGAAGGATGCCAACCGCATCCCGGTCCAGGTCAAGTTGCTCGAGATCTATGCCAACCGGCGCGACGCCAAGTCCTTCGAGCAAGTCGCACTCAAGCTGAAGGGCCGCACCGGCGGCGCCGGCGCGGATTGGGACAAGGCGGCGGCGTTGGGACGCTCCATCGACCCGGGCAACGGGCTTTACGGCGGTTCCGGCGGCCATGCTGCCGCTGCGCGGGCAGCGGCGCCCACGGTGGATTTCGACATTGGCGGAGGCCAGGGTGGTGGCGGCGGCGTGGCGGAGGCTCCTGCGCCCGCGCTCGATCTGGACCTGGGCGGCGCGTCCGTGCCGGCGCAGGAAAAGAGCGATTTTTCGCCCAGCGGCACGTTGATCATCGACTCGAGCGATACCAAGGCGGCCTCCAGCGGGCTCGACTTCGACCTCGGCGGCGGCGACAAGCCGGCCGACACGGGTGGTGGCTTGAATTTCGAATTGCCGGCGTTCTCGCCGGCGAAGACGCCTGTTCCCGCAGCGGCTGCGCCGTCCTCCGGGGGCGGTCTCGATTTCGACTTGAACCTGGGCGGCAGCGATTCCAACGCGGAGACGGCAGCGGCGCCGGCGATGGACCTCTCCGCGATCAGCCTTGATCTGGGCATCCCCGGCGATGCGCTGACCGCGACGACCGGTGCGGATCCGAAATGGCAGGAGGTCGCGACCAAGCTCGACCTGGCCAAGGCCTACGAGGAGATGGGCGACAAGGATGGCGCACGCGAATTGCTGAATGAAGTGCTGACAGAAGGCGACGCGGCGCAGCAGGGCCAGGCGAAGCAGATGCTCGCCAAGCTGGGCTAAAGGCGAAGCGCACTGCCGGAGCCACGGCCACGGCGCGCAATGCGCCGTGCTCCGTAGCGCCATCATTTCAAGAGCATGAGAATCGCGCTGGCACTGGAGTACGACGGCAGTCGCTTCCTCGGCTGGCAGACGCAGACGGGCGGCGGCACGGTGCAGGACGTCCTGGAGACCGCGCTCGCCGCGATCGCCGGCGAACGCGTGCAGGTCACCTGCGCAGGCCGCACCGATCGGGGCGTACACGCCCTCGAACAGGTGGTGCACTTCGACGTCGCCGCGCAGCGCCCGGAAAGCGCCTGGGTGCGCGGCGTCAACGCGCTGCTGCCCGAGTCGATGGCGGTGAAATGGTCGCGGGTGGTGGGGCCCGGGTTCCACGCGCGCTACGGCGCGCGCGAGCGTACCTACCGCTATGTGCTGATCAACCGCGCCGTGCGGCCAGCGCTCGCTGCGCGCTACGCCGGCTGGTTTCACTTGCCACTCGACGTGGTGCAAATGCGCGCGGCGGCGCGCCATCTCCTGGGCGAGCACGATTTCTCCGCGTTCCGCTCCGCCGACTGCCAGGCGAAAACGCCGGTGCGCACGCTGCACGAGCTCGCTATCGAAGCGCGTGGCGAGCGCATCGACTTCGTACTGCGGGCCAATGCATTCCTCCACCACATGGTGCGCAACATCGTCGGCACCCTCGTTTATGTGGGCAAAGGGAAACACCCGCCGGCCTGGGCGGGCGAAGTGCTCGAGTCGCGCGAACGCGCGTGCGCCGCGCCGACTTTCGCCGCGCAAGGCCTCTACCTGGAGAGGGTGGGGTACGAAGCGCAGTGGGCCCTGCCGCGCGAGGAGCGCGCCGAGCTGCGCATCCCGGTGCTGGCTTGAGGACGCGCATCAAGATTTGCGGCATCACAAGTCCGGGCGATGCCGTGGCGGCGGCGCAAACGGGGGTGGACGCCATCGGCCTAGTGTTCTATCCGCCCAGCCCGCGTTTCCTGAACGTGGAGCGCGCGCGCGAGATCCGCGATGCCTTGCCGCCTTTCGTGCAGGCGGTGGCGCTGTTCGTGAACCCTGATGCAGCGCAGGTGGCGCAGGTGATCGGACGCGTGCACCCGGGGCTGCTGCAGTTCCACGGCGCGGAGACGCCGGCATTCTGCTCGCAGTTCGGCTTGCCGTTCATCAAGGCATGCCGCGTGGTGCAGGGGGTCGATTTGCTAAAATACCTCCGGCCATTCTCTGCCGCCAGCGGCTGGCTGCTCGACGCCCACGTAGAGGAGTATGGCGGCGTCGGCGCCAGCTTCGACTGGTCGCTGGTGCCGGCCAGTCTGGAGCGGCCTTTGGTCTTGTCGGGCGGCTTGACGCGGCAGAACGTCGGCGAGGCGGTGCGTCGCGTGCGGCCCTGGGCCGTGGACGTGTCGAGCGGCGTGGAGTCGTCCAAGGGAATCAAGGACGCGGCGCGAATGGCGGCGTTCATCGCGGAGGTCAGGAATGCGGATGCATGACTTGCCCGACGCGCGCGGGCACTTCGGCCCCTACGGCGGCGTGTTCGTCGCCGAGACGCTGACCTACGCGCTCGAGCAACTGCTCGCCGCGTACCAGCAGGCGCGCCGCGATCCCGCGTTCGAGGCGGAATTCCGCTACGACCTGAAGCACTACGTCGGGCGCCCCAGCCCGGTGTACCACGCCAAGCGCTGGTCGCAGATGCTCGGCGGCGCACAGATCTACCTCAAGCGCGAAGACCTGAACCACACCGGCGCGCACAAGATCAACAACACCATCGGCCAGGCGCTGCTGGCGCGGCGCATGGGCAAGCCACGCGTCATCGCCGAGACCGGCGCCGGCATGCACGGCGTCGCGGCGGCGACCGTGGCGGCGCGCTACGGCATGCAGTGCGTGGTGTATATGGGGTCGGAAGACATCAAGCGCCAGGCGCAGAATGTCTACCGCATGAAACTGCTCGGGGCGACCGTGGTCCCGGTGGACTCCGGCTCCAAGACGCTCAAGGACGCGCTCAACGAGGCGATGCGCGACTGGGTCACCCACGTCGAGGACACGTTTTACATCATCGGCACGGTCGCCGGCCCGCACCCGTATCCGATGATGGTGCGGGATTTCCAGTCGGTGATCGGCGAGGAATGCATGCAGCAGATGCCGGAACTCGCCGGGCGCCAGCCGGACGCGGTGATCGCCTGCGTCGGCGGCGGCTCGAACGCGATGGGCATCTTCTACCCCTACCTCGGGGTCGAGGGAGTGCGCCTGATCGGCGTGGAGGCGGCGGGCGAGGGCCTCGCCACCGGCAGGCACGCGGCTTCGCTGTGCGCGGGCAGGCCCGGTGTGCTGCACGGCAACCGCACCTACCTGCTGCAGGACGCCAACGGCCAGATCAACGAGACGCATTCGGTGTCGGCCGGCCTGGACTATCCCGGCGTCGGCCCCGAGCACGCCTGGCTGAAGGACGCCGGGCGCGCCGATTACGTGGCGGTGACCGATGCCGACGCGCTGCGCGCGTTCAGCGACCTGTGCCACACCGAAGGCATCATGCCGGCCCTGGAGTCCGCGCACGCGGTGGCCTACGCGGTGCAGATCGCGCCGCAGATGGCGAAGGACCGCATCCTGCTGGTTAATCTTTCCGGCCGCGGCGACAAGGACATGCATACCGTCGCCGAGCGCGCGGGGCTCAAGCTCTAGCCGTGTCGCGCATCCAGGCCCGCTTCGAGTCCTTGCGCGATGCGAAGCGCAAGGCGCTGATCCCCTATATCACCGCAGGCGATCCGATGCCCGCGCTGACGGTGCCGCTGATGCGCGCGCTGGTGGAGGCGGGCGCCGACATCCTCGAACTCGGCGTGCCATTCTCCGACCCGATGGCCGACGGGCCCGTGAACCAACGCTCAGGCGAGCGCGCGCTCAAGCAGGGCGTGGGGCTCGGCGACGTGCTGGGACTCGCGCGCGATTTCCGCCGGCAGGATTCGCGCACCCCGCTCGTGCTGATGGGCTACGCCAACCCGATCGAGGCGATGGGCGTGGAGAAGTTCGTGCGCGAGGCTGCGAGCGCGGGCGTGGACGGCGTGATCGTCGTCGACTACCCGCCCGAGGAATGCGCCGATTTCGCCGCGCTTGCCCGCGCAGCCGCCATCGATCCGATCTTCCTGCTGGCGCCGACCTCGACCGAGCGGCGCATCCAGCAGGTGGCGCGCGTCGGCAGCGGCTACCTCTACTACGTGTCCTTGCGCGGCGTGACCGGGGCGGGGCATATCGACCTCGCCGAAGTGGCCGCGCAACTGCCGAAGATCCGTGCCGCGACGCGCCTGCCGATCGGGGTGGGATTCGGCATCCGCGACGCGGAATCGGCGCGCCGTGTGGCGCAGAGCGCGGACGCGGTGGTGATCGGCAGCCGCATCATCCAGGAGATCGAGGATGCCGGCGCCGACCACGCGGTGGCGCGGGTGAAGGCCCTGTTGCGTCCGATCCGGCAGGCGCTCGACACATGAGCTGGCTGCAGAAGCTTCTCCCGCCGAAGATCCAGCGCAGTTCCGGCCCAAAGCGCGCGGTGCCGGAGGGTTTGTGGACCAAGTGCCCGGCTTGCGACGCGGTGCTCTACAGCACCGACCTGGAGAAAAACCTCAACGTCTGCCCGAAGTGCGGCTTCCACCAGCGCATCGGCGCGCGCGCCCGGCTCGACGTGCTGCTCGACGCCGACGCCCGCTTCGAGATCGGCGCCGAAGTGCTGCCGGTGGACAGCCTGAAGTTCAAGGATTCGAAGAAATACATCGAGCGCCTGGTCGAGGCCGAGGCGCAGTCGGCCGAATCGGAATCGCTGGTGGTGATGCAGGGCGCCATCAAGTCGATCGGCGTGGTGGCGGCGGCGCACGAGTTCGAGTTCATGGCAGGCACCATGGGCTCGGTGCTCGGCGAGCGCTTCGTGCGCGGCGTGCGCGTGGCGATCGAGCAGA
>Ga0247727_10009355_pt1 | contig 17801 bp, 17 predicted proteins | sample WisWelCaveWW1625_FD_202498 | JGI IMG/M metagenome (GOLD analysis project Ga0247727, IMG submission 202498) | Biofilm microbial communities from Wishing Well Cave, Virginia, United States - WW16-25 | ecosystem: Environmental > Aquatic > Deep subsurface > Groundwater > Cave microbial mat | place...
ATCGTTCCGAGAATGCCCGTGGAGACGGCCGCCAAGTGAGCGCTGCGAGGCAGCCCGAATCACGGGTGCTCGTTGCCAGGCAGCTCGGTGAGCGCCGGGCGGAAAGCTACGCTGCCGTCAATTCCTACCCGGATCCCGCTACAGCCTGAACAGCTCCCGAGCCGTGAAGGCGGTGTCGGGGAAATCCGAGAAGACCCCATCGACGCCGAGCCCGTAGAACAGCAGGTACTCGTTGATCGGGTTGCCCCCGTAGTCGCTCGCGAGCCGGCGCTGCTCGTTGCGGAACGTCCACGTGTGGATCAGCAGGCCGTGGTCGTGCGCACGATCGACGAGATCGGTCGGCGGGAGCAGCACGCGGTCGGTCTCGTTCACGAGACCGTCGCCGTTCGCGTCGGCGACCGTCCCGTCCGGATTGAGAGCAATGGCGCGCGAGCTGACGATGTACGGCTTCCAGGGGCCGATGCCGTCTGCGTAGGTGCTGATCTCCTCGAGCCCTTCGTCGGTCACGAAGAAGCTGAAGAGGCGGCTCTGAAGCTCGGGATCGCCCGAGACCGTCCAGTCGTAGGGGCGGTCGAACGGCGGCGCGTAGGTGATCGTCCCGTCCGGGGCGACGTCGTTGGCATCCACGAGCTGGACCAGGCGCACCGGGGTAAGCCGGTTGAGCAGCTTCAGGTTTGACTGCTCGAAGGACTGGATGAACACCGGCGCGCGGCGGTGGTTCCAGCCGGCCCGCCGCAGCTGGTTCACGAGCCGGCGCTCGAGCCGGAGCCCGAGGTCGGCGTGGTAGGTCGGATGCTTCGTCTCGGGGTAGACGCCGATCTGGCGGTCGAGCTTCTCCGACCAGCGTTGCGCCAGGGCGATGACCTCGCTGAACGTGGGGATCTCGAAGCGGCCGTTGAACTGCTGCGGTCGCTCGGCCAACGGCTGGACGGCGCGCAGAGTCTTGATCTCGGCGAGCGTGAAGTCGGAGGCGAAGAAGCCCGTCTCGTCGACCCCGTCGACGACCTTGGTCGTCTCCCGGTCGGCGAACTCGGGATGGCTCGCCACGTCGGTCGTGGAGGTGATGTTCGGCTCGTGGCGGGCGATCAGGCGCCCGTCTTTCGTGGCCACCAGGTCCGGCTCGATGTAGTCGGCGCCGAGCTTGATCGCGAGCCTATACGACTTCAGCGTGTGGTCGGGCAGGTAGCCGCTCGCGCCGCGGTGCCCGATCACGAGTGGAGACTGCTCGCGGGCGCCCCCGCCGCCGAGTGCCCGCACGGCCGGGACCGCGACGAGCGACAGCCCCACCACCACCACGAACGCTCGAGTCCATCCTCTGCGAGTGGTTCTCATGGCCGGGAGCCCTCCTGGGGTCGGGTGTGGCGCGAATCTACCCGCCGGAACCCCGTCAGGGCAAGAGGAAGCTCCTCCGCGGCTTTTCGACCCGATTCGCGCCGGGGGAGTGGCCCGAAGGCCAGAAGACAGAAGCGTAGACTTGCAGGGACGTCATAGACGGACCGGAGCGAGTATCGCGCACCGCGAGCTCGCTGCGTTCGTCGTCCCCGCCGTGACGCTTTGATTTCCGCGGCGATGCGGTACGTCCTTGCTCGATCTCGAGGTACCAACGTGCCCTGGCCTTCTCAGGATACTGGTCCGCGTGAACCGTCAGGAGAGCCTTGAACGAGAGTCTTAACTCCTCGAGGCTTCCAAGCTCGTGGAAGCGTTCGAGGTGATCAGCGAGGTCTCTCTCGGGCTGATCCATGGCGGCGGTCCTTCCCTCGTCAGGCAGAAGCGTGCGCCCATCCGGTCGGGCCGACAGGGTCGCCGAGCTGGGCTGGACATCGCCGGAGTGATCATGGCGTCCCTGCGGACGTAGCTCGTTCTTACACTGTTCCCTTCGCTCGAGCGTTTCTGCAGGTCAGACCAGCGGAGGCGGAGGGAACACTGTAAGAACCCGAACGCCGCAGGTCGGGCTATGTGGGTGAACGCGCGGACGTGGGGTCGGGTCGCGTGATTGCTGGTCGCCGGAGGGTAGGCGAGCTCTTCACGATCATCCACTATCGGAGAGGAATCGGAGCGAGGGTCGGACTCCACGTCCTCTCCCCCGTTCCCCCCTCGAGCCGCGATGGGACCCGAGGATCGGCTCCACTCATCTCTTCCGAAGGAGGTGGCGGGGCGAGGTGTGAACCGCATCGGACTCTTCAGGACGCTGCAGGAACGCGTCGCCACCTGATCAGAGCAGATGTGACCCAGCTCGGCCTTGGTCCGCAATCGAGCGGCCACGAGGTCTCGGTCATCGAGCTCGTGTCCACCTCCGGAAGACAGGGGCTAGGCCCCACCAATCCGAAAGGGGAAGTCCATCTTCAGACTCTCCTCCCTGGTGGCGGGGCCTCAGTTGGAACATCGCGGAGGCGCGTCCTCGTCTCGTGGACCCTCACCTCCAACCGGGCACGCGGCCCGCTTGCTCGATCCACTTGTGCACCTCCGGTCCCTGCACCTCCTCCAGCGTCTTCACCTTGACGTAGCGGGACCGTTCGGTGTCTCCAAGCGGCGGCGGAGGATCGAATTCCGCGCCGCCGAAGAAGACGACATTCACGGAGACGTCGTAGGCGACCATCTCGATGATCCACCCAAGTTCTGGCGATCCGTAGTACGCCTTCTGCCACTTGATGGCGTATTGAAGCTCGCGGATCTTCTCGCAGATCCTCACCTCGATGCCTCGGGTGAGCGTCGTGCGGGCCTCGAGCTACGGGGCCGCTCTCGGAGATCCCTCACGGTTCCGCACCGCCGCGCAGGTCTATCGGTCCTCGGGGCTCGTCCCCCGGCTCTACGAGTCCGCCGGCAAGCGGCGATCGCACACCTCGATCTCACGGGAGGGAAGCGCGGAGCTGCGAGCGGCGATCATCGAGCTGGGGCGGGCGCTTCGCCAAGGCGACCCCGACTTCGCCCGCTACGCCGAGGAGCTCGCCGCCCGGGGCAAGGCATCGGGCATCGTCGCCTGCGCCTTGGGGCACCGGGCCAACCGTGTGGCCTTCGCCCTCGTGCGCGATCAGGTTCCCTTCGACCCGACGCTGGAGGTAGCCATGGGAGGGGCGGGCGCGTCATGGCCGAGCACGCTCGACCACATCGACGTCGCCCGCCCGACAGCAAGCCTGCCATCGAACGGTCGGCGAAGCCACGTCGGGGGAGCGGGGGCCGGGATAAACGTCGACGACGCTATGGAGCCACGATCGTGGACTCCGCGGTTAGCATGACGCCCGGCCCCTCCTCGTTTGGGAGCACGCACGAGGTTGCCTGGGCCGCCGGAAGGTGAGTCCGCGTAGATCAGCGAGTGCCCTCGAGGGATCCTCACCCCGAGCCGAGCCCCGCACCTGACCGTCCCGCTCGGGCTCCTCATGGGGGGAGCCCGCTCAGCCAACCCCGGTCAAGGATTTGACGCGCGCCACGGTTGCTAACGCCACGCGAGGCAAACGCTAGGCGTCTCGGACTATCTCGTACGTAAGGTAGGCGCGTTCTTGGCTCTCGCGCGTTCAAGGCGCACGATGGGCGCGAACCTGCGATCCGTGCCCGCGGGGGCCGGCCGACGAGGCCCGTGTGGGCGAGATGGTGCCGAGGCTCCGAGCGCCCCATCGGTTCGTCGACACCTACGCAGACCTCACACCCCGCTGGGAGACCTCCCACCGCCCTCACGAGTGCAGACAACGTGAGTGGGAACTACAGCTAGACCAGGGATCCGCGAGCCACGATGAGTCCTACGGCGTCCGGCGGTCGTACTGTCGAACCCGTTACCGAGGAGGATTTCGATGCGCAGCGTGACCTATTCGATGAGCAGCTCGCTCGACGGCTACATCGTCGGGCCGGACGGCGGCTTCGACTGGACGGCGCCCGACGAGGAGGTCTTCCGCTTCTGGATCGACGAGATCCGAGGGGTCGGCGTCCACCTGTTGGGACGACGGCTGTACGAGACGATGCTGTACTGGGAGACCGCCGACCAAGATCCATCGCTCGACGACTCGGAGCTCGAGTGGGCCGCGATCTGGAAGCCGCTCCCAAAGGTGGTGTTCTCCACCACGCTGTCGGCGGTGCAGGGCAATGCCCGCCTGGCCTCCGGCGGCCTGGCGGAGGAGATCGAGCGGTTGCGAGCCGAGCCGGGGGAGGGCGACATCGCGATCGGCGGCGCCACCCTCGCCGCCGAGGTGGCCGCGTTGGGTCTGATCGACGAGTACCAGGCCATGGTCTACCCGGTGCTGGTTGGCGGTGGCGTTCCGTTCTTTCCCCAGCGCGAGCGCCGGGTGGATCTCGAACTCGTCGAGACCCGCACCTTCAGCTCGAGAGTCATCTACCTCCGCTACCGCGTGGAGCGCTAGCCCTAAGCGCCCGGATCGGAGCGGGAGGCTCTCGCTTCTGTCAACAACGTCCGTGGGAACTACACCTAGTCGACGAGATGAACCTGTTCATCTTCCCTGTGGTTGTCGGCCAAGGCACGCGGCTATTCCCCGACACCGGCCGAGACACAGCGCTTGACCTGGTCGAGTCGCGAGTTACCCCGAAGGGGGAAACGATCCAGGTCTACCGGCCCACCGGCCGCCCGCGGTATGCAACCGCCACCATGTGACACAGAATGCCGCTGTCGGTCAGAGTCGACATCCCAAGGCAGGGTCAGCCAAGTTGAACCCCGATCCCTGAGGAGGTCAGTCGTGTCACTCGTCCGCGTCCACAACTTCTCGATCTCGCTCGACGGCTTCGGCACCGGCGAACCTCAGAGCCACGACGCACCGTTCGGCCACGCCGGCGAAAGACTGCACGAATGGATGATCACGACGCGGTGGTGGCACGAGATGGTCGGCGAGCCCGGCGGCACCCGCGGCCTCGACGACGCCTTCGCGCGGCTGCACGACCCGGGGATCGGCGCCGAGATCATGGGTGCCGGGAAGTTCGGCTACCCCGGATGGCACGAGGACCCGGAATGGAGGGGGTGGTGGGGTCCTGACCCGCCGTTCCACACACCGGTCTTCGTCCTCACGCATCACCCGCGCCCGTCGATCGAGATGGGGGGCGGCACGACGTTCCACTTCCTCGACGTGTCGCCCGCCGAGGCGATCGAGACCGCTCGGGAGGCTGCGGACGGGCAGGACCTGCGCATCGGTGGAGGCGCCACCGTGATCCGCGACTTCCTAGCTGCGGGGCTTGTCGACCACATGCACATCGCGGTGGTTCCGATCTTGCTCGGCCGAGGCACGCGCCTGTGGGAGGGGCTGGAGGGCCTCGAGAAGGACTATCAGGTCGAGGCCGCCTCCTCGCCGAGCGGAGTGACGCATGTGACGTTCACGCATGTGGCGTGAGCCGCTCGAACCCGTCCTCCAACATGGAGACGTGGGCGATGCACCACCGGCCGACATCAAGCCCACCGGGCCGATGGTTCTTACAGTGTTCCCTTCGCTCGCGCGTTTCCGCTTGTCACGGAGTAGCGGAGGCGAAGGGAACACTGTAAGAACCCGAACGCCGCGGGTCAGCCAGTGTGGGTCGACGCTCGCACGTGGGGTCAGGTCGCCTCGCGATCCGCAGACGGACGCCGGAGCGCACCGAAGTAGACGCCGATAAGCACCAGGATCGACCCGGCCGCGAACGCCCAGGTGATCCGTTCGTCTTGTAGCCAAGCCGCCACCACCACGGTTACGAGAGGGATGAGCACGAGCTGATAGGAGGCTGCGCTCGCTGTCCAGCGCTCCACCACGAAGACGTAGAGCCAGAACACCCCTATCGAACCCACGATCACGAGATACGTCTGTGCACGCCACGTCGAGCCGGCTTCCGGGATGACGAGCTCTTCGCCGAAGATCAGCGTGAGCGCGAGCAGAACGACCGTTCCCACTCCCATCCCCACAGCATTCATCGCTGCTGGATGCACCGAAGGGAAGCCCTTGATCACGATCAGGGCCTCCGCGAAGCACGCGGCGCCCAGCACGATCGCGAACATGGAAGTTAGCGGAACGCCGGCATCGACGCCGCTGCCGAAGACCACGGCGATACCACCGATCGCCAACGCCGCGCCGATCAGTCCTTCCCACCGGAACCGCTCTTGCCGGTGGGCGACGGCGAGTCCGAATGTCAGCAGCGGAACGGATGCGAGCAATACCTGCCCGAGCCCGGCAGGTGCCCGCACCAGTCCCCAGTAGACGAGCCCGAAGCCGGCGCCGAACTGCAGACCCCCGTAAAGCATCGCACCCAACAGCGCACGCCCGCGCGGGGTGGGCGCACGGATCACGATGGTGATCACCGCGAGGATCAAGCTTGCGAGCAGGAACCGCGTCGCGGCACCCCAGAAGGGATCGAGCTCACATCCCTCGCAGGAGATGTACCGGATCGCCACTGCGTTCCCCCCGGCGAGCGTGACTGCCAGCACGAACGCTGCGAGCGTTGTCCGATCCGGCGCACCAAGTGATCGGTCCCCGTCCGACATCGAGCGAAGCATACGCAGGGAGGGAAGGACGGGGAGCCTGCCTTCCCTCCCCGATCCCTCCCCGTTCTCTCCACGCGGAGGCGGACGGGAATCGAACCCGCCAGGGAGCTCGTCGCCCCCTCATCGGTTTTGAAGTTCTCTCGTCACGGTGGCGGGCCGTTCTCCTCCGTGCTACTCAGTGGGCCCGGGCTGCGGCGATGGATTCGACGATGGAGCGACCATGTCGCTCCGTGATGGCGCGTACTTCGCTGTTTGGTAGACGCGATGGTAGAGGCCTACGAGTAGCCCGATCCCTGTTCAGATAACCCGCTTGAGTTGCAGATCCACAGCGGGTTCCACCCTGGCCGCGCACCATCACGTTGTCGACTAGCCCGCTCGTGGCGGTCGCCCCACCATCCGGCGCGTGGCGACACCGCGAGGGAGACTCTCTAGACGGTTTGGGATCACGCTGCGCGAGGCCCGATTGGGGGCGCAACTACACAAGAACGGCTCGCCCACGCCGCCGGGGTTCACCCCACCTACGTCAGTCAGGTCGAACGTGGCGTGCTCTCTCCCACCCTCGACAACGCTTGAGTCAAGGCCATCTTGCGGACTTCGCGGCACGGGAGGTCCCTCGCTCCCGGTGCCGCCTCCCTCACTTGGCTATGAACGCGCCATTCATTTCGGGGTGGACGTCGCACTGGAACTTGTAGGTCCCGGCCTCGATGGCGGGGACGTCGTACGTCTTCGTCTCGACGCCCGCGAAGATCTCGCCCTGGAATAACGGCTCGCCCTCGTCCGGATAGATCGCGACGTTGTGCTCGAGAGTGGTCCGGTTGTCGAACACGATCTCGAACGCCTCACCCGCCGGCACCGCCAGGCAGTTGGTGTCGAACGCGGAGGAGGTCCCATGAGCTGGAAGTACCGCGTGAAGGAGGACTGCACCGGTCTTCTCCGCGAATATCTGAAGGGTCGTCCCCGGATTCTCCGCGAATATCTGAAGGGTCGTCCCCGTGGGCTCGCAGGTAACGCCCTCTAGATCCCCGTCGCCTCCCCCGCAAGCCGTCGCAACCAGGGCGAGAATGGCAACTAGACCGATCAGTACGCCTCTCGTCTTACGAACGCGCTTCAAGGCACCTCTCCTTCCTTGGGGTCCTCCAGCCCGACCCGGTCGCGTCCTCGGGCTCGCTGTCCTCTTCCGGCTGCGCGGGGCCCTTGACCGTGAGTGTCCCGGTGAGCTTGGGCGCGTTCTCGGACGTGCAGTCCGTGCCTCCACCACCGCCACAGGCGGCGTCGGTCAGCGCGAGCACCACGACCGTTGCGAGCAAACCTTCGTCATGTGGTTCCTCCGTCGGTTGTTCGGGAGGCCTAGCGTCGAGGTGCGTCCTCAGCAGATCCCGGGATCGGCCCGGTCGATCCGGTTCTGGCCACCCGATGGGATGTCGAACAACACGACCACCATCTCGGCCGAGTCCGTCGCCGACGCATTCATGACGATGAACGTGTCCTGGGGATAGACCGCGAACGCCTGCCCTGCCGTGTAGGTATGGATGCGACACCTCCCGTCACCTCCCGTCACGAACCTGCTTGAGCGTGACCGCACCCGACTTCACCGTCACGACCTCCGTTCCCGGATGGGAATGCCACCCCGTGTGCCCGCCGGGACCGAACGCGACGTCCACGATCTGCGCGTCGGCGTTCGCACTCTGCCTCGCGTGAGCTCTGGTGGCGAACGTGCCCGCACTGAGCAGCGTCGAGGTCGCTCCCGATCCGGGCGTGGCGAGCGCGACGCCGGTCAAGAGTCCCGCGAGGAGCACCCCCGCCATCACCACGTGCTTCGGCCTCATGGGATCCATCCTTCCTCACCGGTGGCTCCAACGGCGATCGCGAAAATCGATGAACCGCCTGGAGTTCCTCATACCGACCTCCGTACTGTGATCACAGGGTCTGCATGGGTGGGCTCGATCACCGGACAAGAGCATGTGGGGTGGTCGTGGAACCCGGTGATGAGCGAGCGCCGATACTCTTCGGGTCACGTGCTCCTCCCTTCCCTGGGATCGCCGCGGAGCGCTCCTGGACGCCGCCCCAGCTCCCCTGCAGCGGTCTTGCTCACGGCCACCTCGGCCACCTGAACCAGCGTTCTCACCTCCTGTGCATCCGCTGCCACAACACCGAGCGTGGCGTCAGCGGAGCCGGCGGGGTCGTACGCCCACCCCTCGAGTGCGATCGCGACTCCCAAACCATCCCGGAACACCCCCAGACGCGTGACGCCGAGGTCGGCCAAGCGACGGATCGAGTTGGTGCCGAGGGGCTCCATCTCCGGATCCGCCAGTAGGACCACGAGCATTGCCACCGCATCCACCCCCCGACCTCAGCGCGACGGCGCAGGACGAACGCTAGGAGCCGGCCGCGTGAGGTTCATCCGGCAGCTCCCTCATTTCGACGGGGACGAGCCGGCGTTCCGGCCGGAAGTGCATCCGCCCTAGGCGAACGGGCGCCCTCGCCCTATTCTCCGCTTGTGCCGTCGGCTTTCGTGGGTCGCGTGTGGGAGCTGGACGCCCTCGCACGCGTGATCGAGTTAGGCAAGGCGGGAAGCACGGCCGCCGCGCTCGTGACGGGCGATCCTGGCAGCGGCAAGACGCGTCTCCTCGCGGAGGCCTCAGCACGGGTCGGCGTGATCAACCGGTTCCGCGTGGATGGCTACGAGACAGAGCAGAACGTGGCGCTTGGCGCCGCGTCGGGGTTCCTCCGGGAACTCGGCCAGACCGAAGGCGACGGAAGGATGCTTCAGGAGCTCGTATTCCAGGCCTCAGGTTACGAAACGTCCACCATCGAGCCCGTTCGAGTCTTCGAGATCGCGCATCGAGCCTTGGGAGATCGGCAACCTGCTCTCCTCCTGATGGACGACCTGCAATGGCTCGATCCGCTATCGGTCGCACTCATCCACTACCTCGTCACGGCCGCCTACAACACAGGGAAGTCCCTCATCCTCTGGGCCGCATCGCGTCCTTCGACGAATGCGACCGCCTTCGCTGCGTCCCTCGACAGGGTGCTCCCTTCTACGCAGCTAGTTCAGCTGGATCTGGAAGGGCTCGAACGCGATGATGGGATCGCGCTGATCCGACAGCTCGCGCCTGGGGTGAGCGAGCTCGATGCGGGGGAGCTCTGGGCCAAGGCGGATGGGTTCCCATTCTGGCTGGAAGCGTCGGTCGAGGGGGGAGGGATGGCACCCGACATCGGCGCCCTCGTGACACGACGCCTTCGGGGAGCAAGCGGGGACGCAGCTGCACTCCTTGCCATCCTGGCTGTCGCGGATCGGCCTCTGACTCCACATGACGTTGCCGAGCTGAAAGGTTGGCCGAGCGAGCGGATCGATCGAGCCGTCGCGGAGCTCGCAGCCCGGGGCCTGGTCACCGAGTCCTGGGAGCTGATGCGACTCGCGCACGACCTGATCCGCGATGTGGCACTCACGGACCTGCCCGCGGACGAGAAGCAGCGGATCCATCGTGATCTCGCGGGTTGGCTCGAGCCGAGGGCTGGCGACGACCTCGGTCTCTTGCAGCAGACTCTCGAGCACCGTCGAGCGGGCGGCCTTCCCGTCCTGGACCTCGTGGAACGCGTTGCTCGTTCGCCGCGACGAAGACTCCTCGGTCACGAGGGTCTGGACCAACTCGAACGCATCGTTGATGAGGCCGACCAGGATCGAAGCGGGCTCGCGGCTCAGAGGGCGATCGCCTCCCTCGCGATGGAGCTGGGGAGCTTCGACCGAGGGCTCTCACGATGGTCCGGGATCGCGGAGCTGAGGTCCCCATCTCGCGCCCGCGCGGCCGCCCTGCTGTCCGCTTCCAAGGCCGCCTCCGAGCTGGATCGTCCGAAGGAGGCCTTGAGCCTCTTGACGAACGCTCGCGAGCTGAACGATCGCGATGAGCTGTTCCGGCTCGAGGCAGACGCGCACGAGGCTTCCATCAAGCTGTGGCTGGAGAAACGCACGCCGGAGGGGAGAGCCATCGCTCGCGACGCCGCTGCCCGTGCCCGGCGCATGCTCGATGAAGCAGGTGGACTCGAGGCGATGAGCTCTCGCCACATCGAGATCTACATCGACGTTCTCCACGTCGCGCACGAGGCGGCCGCGCAGGATGGCGACTTGCTCGCAACGCTCGCCGCTGCCCAGGAATTGGCAGCAGCAGTGCGATCCCTGCCGCATGAGGCCGCGTTAGGAGCATCATTGGCACTTGGCGAGGCGCTCGTTCGCGTCGATCGGTTAAGGGAGGGTGGCGAGCGGTTGCGCCAGGTCTGGTCCGAGGCGCATCGACTCGTCATGCCACGAATGGTGATCGACGCGGGGTACTGGTACGCCGACTGGCTCACTCAAACGGGGCGGCTGAGCGACGCTGAGGACATCTCTGCCGAGATCAGCACGCTCGCATCGCGCGTCGGGGACGTTCCGAGGGGACGTTTCCGACTCACCCGACTCACCCGAAAGCTCGCGATCGAGCGGGGGCATTGGGCGGATGGCATCCTTGCTCTCGAACGCGATACGGCCAGTGAGCCGAACGAGCATCTACGCATCGCCCTTCACCAAGATCTCGCGGTCTGGCTCGCTCGCGTGTACCGGGAGAGTCGGGCAAGCGACGTCCTCGAGAACCTAGCCGCCGCGCGATCGTGCGCCGACGCTGCCGGTTGTCCCCGGTGCGGAGGCGAGCTCTTGCTCGTTGGGGCCGAGGCTTTGGCCCACATCAGGCGGGTGGACGAAGGAAACGAGAATCTCGCCCGATGGGACGTTACCTATCAACAGGAGCCTGGATGGGGCTGGCTCCGCAGGCGAACCGGTGCACTGCTCCAGGTCCGGGCCGGACGCGGAAGCGACGCGGCATCGGATCTCGCGAATGCGCAGCACCAGAACGAGCAAGACGAAAGGGTCCTTGAGGCGTTGTGGACCAGGCTTTACCTCGCCGAGGCGGTCCTCGACATCGACCGTCGGAAGGCCGCCGCCGGATACCGTTCCATCGCCGAGTCCGCGACCGAGCTCGGCGCGGGAACGATCCGGCAGCTGGCGGACAGAGCGCTTCGCTCTCTCGGAGGCAGGACGTGGGGTCGGGGACCAGCCCCATCGGTCGGCGGATCGCCACTCGATCGACTGACCACGCGTGAGCAAGAGATCGCATTCCGCGTCGCCCACGGCGAATCGAACCCGGAGATCGCCCGCGTGCTCTTCCTCTCACGCAAGACCGTCGAGCGCCATGTCTCCAACATCCTCACCAAGTTGGGCACGCGAAATCGAACGGAGCTCGCGGCTCTGATGGGCAAGGAACACCGATTGAGCGATACCTGACCGCGTTCGAGTCGGGCAAGCTTCCGGAAGAGGCCTGCGGCCACCGAGTCTCGGCGCTCCAGCGGGAGTTCGTGTCCCTAGAGACCGAACGCGGCCGGCTCGAGGCGGAATGCGATCTCGCCCCGTCCCTCTCGACCGACGACCTCCTCGCGGAGCTGAGGGCGGCCCTCCTCCGCGCCTCGGAGGAGCAGGCACTGGAGAAGCTCAAGCAGCTGCTGGCCTGCGTGGTCGACAAGATCGTCGTGGAGGGCCGTGACCAGGCCCTACTACTTCGTGCCCGGGGTTCTTATACCGTTCCCTTCGCGGAGGCGGACGGGAATCGAACCCGCCAGGGAGCTCGACGCCCCCTCATCGGTTTTGAAGACCGAGGGGCCCACCAGGAACCCAGACGCCTCCGCCTGCGAGCTTACCGGCAGGCCCGATCCGCCTCGGAACGTGGACGAGCCCCGGGCCGTCGGTCCCGGGGCTCGTCTGTGGATCCCGGGGTCTGGTTACGGGATCCAGATCGACGCGCCGTAGATGTTCTGGTCGTACCCGCCGAGGTTGAACTGACGGGTGAACGTCCCGTCCGGCTGGAGCACCCAGCCAGACTCAACGTCGAACCCGTCCTGGGTGGTCTCGCGCGGGTCGGTTCCCGGCACCACGTCGCGGTTGTCGGTCCAGGTCATGTAGCCGAACAGCCCGGAGCCCCCATCGACGAGCTGGATCCAGTTGTAGTCCCCGAGGAACGGGACGCTCGCCGAGGCGAACATCTCGAACTGCGGCTCCTGGGAGACCGTGGAGACCGGGATCGCGCTACCGAACGATGTCCCGTTCGTGGAGACCGCGACGAACGTGTCGACCGCTCCGCCGGAGCTGGTCGCGTTCGCGAGGTTCCCGATCGGCCGCTGCACGCTGTAGCCCGGGTCGTTCCGACTGTCCTGCCACACCACGGCGAGCACGCCCTGGAACGCGTCGCCGTCGGGGAAGAAGGCGTGGCCGTTCGTGGGGTTGCTCACCTTCGTCGGGGCGCTCCACGTCTTGCCGTCATCGAGCGAGCGCGAGACGTACGTGAACGACCGCCCGACGATCCCTCCCGAGAACCCCGCCGAGAAGAAGCTCGACTGCGTCGGGACGACGGTGGACGGGTCGACCGCGTTGAAGATCGCGTACACGCCGGGGAGCGTGCCCGTCGGGTCGGAGGTGATCCGCGGCTCGAGTGGGTACCGATGGAACACGAACCCGCTCGGGCAGGCCTCCATCCCGTCGCCGCAGTCGCGGGCCCCGTCGAACGGATTGTAGCCGATCAGGTCGCGGATCTTGCGGTCCTTCGAGAAGGTGAGGCCGCCGTCGGTGGACCGGGCGAACGAGACGCCGAAGTTCTTCTTCGACGACTGGAACTCGAAGTCGCGCCAGAGCACGTAGACGTCGCCGTCGGACTCGACGGCGATGTCACAGCCCTGGCCGGCCCCACCCTCGGTGAGGTTCACGGGCGGTGCGAACGTGAGGCCGTCGTCGGACGAGGCGCGGAAGCGGATCGTCGGCGTGCCGAACCCCGGGAACTTCGTCCAGCACTCGTACAGGTTGCCGTCATGCGTACCACCGGTGCGGTCGACCTCGATCATCTCCTTGTCGTTGAAGATGCCGAAGAAGTTCGCCGCCGCTGGCCCCCGGCCGACCCTGGTCGTCCCCAGGTAGTCGAGCGGGTACGTGGCGTACCCCGGGTCGCCGGGCTCGAGCACGGCGTAGCGTGCCACCCACACGTCCGAGTTCGTCTTCGGCCCCGCGTTCTCGTTGAACGAGATCGAGCCGAAGTAGAACATCGTCCCGTCTCCGTTGAACGCGCCGACGGGGTCGCTGGCCGAGTTCGTCCGGATGAACTCGGGCGAGGCCATCCCCTCGGCGGAGGTGTCCTGCGGGTAGCCGGGCACGAGCGAGTTCGTCCAGGCCTGGCCGCCGTCGGTCGAGAAGCCGAGACCCATCCAGTTGCCGCAGTAGTCGTTCCACCCGGCGATCACGAGGTCCGGGTTCGTCGGGTCGACGACCGAGAACGGCTCGTTGTTCTGGGTGAAGGCGCCGAACGCCGCCGGATCCGCCTCTTCGTTGCAGATCTCGATCGCCGCGTCGGTCCCGCCGTCGTGGCGGACGTACGTTTGGTGTGTCACGCGGGTGTCGGCTCCGACCGTGGGTGCCACGGCCGTCGCCACTCCCTGGACCACGAACGCGGCGGCGGCAGACGCCGCCGCGAGTACGACGATGAGCTTCCGCATCGCTCCCTCCCTGGAGTATGCGTGCGAGGGCACCCCTCGTCCCTCGCCGGGCCTACGGTTCTAGCACGAGAGGCCCCCACCGCGGCATCGGTCGAAAGGCCCAATCCGCGATCGTGGCCCGGCGGGGTCACTTCCGGGACCTTCGGCCGCCCGACGCCTTCGGTCAGGTAGTCTGGTACGGACTACCAGAAGGCCAGAAGGGAGTAGTGACGTGATGGTGCCGAAGGTGGAACTGGTGGTGCTGGGGCTGCTGGCGGAGGAACCGATGCACGGCTACGACCTGCTGGAACGGTACCGCTCCAGATCGATGGGGTTCTGGGTGGAGATCGGGAAGGCATCCGTGTATCAGGCTCTCGCTCGTCTCGAACGCCGAGGGCTCCTGGCGGGGACGGACCAGGCGGGTTCCGAGGGACCGGATCGGCGTGTGTTCCGCATCACTCGTTCGGGGCGGGCTCGGCTGGCGGCCGGCTTGGCCGAACGGTTCGGCGAGCTCGCTCCGTACGAGGCGGAGGCCGGCACCGCCCTCGGGTTCGTGCACCTGTTGCCGGCGGCCGCGGCGCGAGCGGCGGCGACCGGTCGGGAGCGGGCCGTGAACGATCTCCTGGGCGCGGTTCGCACCGAGCGATCGAGGGTGTCGGCCGAGCGAGGCGTGGGACGCGCGCTCGCGAACGCGCTGTTGGATCGCCAGGAGGCGCTGGCGAAGGCGGAGGTCGTGTGGCTCAAGGCGTTCAGGTCGTCGCTCGGCAAGCTCCGCCGGTGACCGAGATCGACCCGGGGAACCGACGCGGGACTGAAGACGGGCTTGTCGGAAGCCGACCGTAGGATGGGAACGATGGAAGCTGCGTTCTTCGACCTCGACAAGACGATCGTCAGCCGGTCGTCCTCACTCGCCCTCTCACGGCCCTTGTACCGCGCGGGCATGGTCTCGCGCGGGCAGCTGTTGCGTGGCGCGTATGCCCAGTTGGTCTACCTGCTGGTGGGCGCCGACGAGCAGAAGATGGAACGCCTGAAGGACGGGATGCTCCAGCTCACGCGCGGCTGGGACCGGGCCGAGGTCGAGCGGCTCGTCGGGGATGTCATCTTGGAGGTGATCGACCCGTTCGTGTATCAGGAGGCGCTGGACCTTATCGAGCTGCACCGGAGCGAGGGTCGGCGGATCTGGGTGGTGTCCTCCTCGCCGGAGGAGATCGTTCGACCGCTCGCCCAGCATTTCGGGGTCAGCGGGGTCGTCGCCACGCGGGCACGGGTCGGACCGGACGGCCGCTACACGGGAGAGCTCGAGTTCTACGCCTACGGGCAGGGCAAGGCCGAGGCGATCCGCGAGCTGGCCGAACAGGTCGGCATCGACCTCGCCGGGTCCTATGCGTACAGCGACTCGATCACCGACCTCCCGATGCTCGAGGTCGTCGGGCACCCTGTCGCGGTGAACGCCGACAAGGAGCTGCGGAAGGTTGCCGAGGAGCGTGGCTGGGAGGTTCGGGCCTTCCGCAGCCCCGTGCGCCTGCGCTCACGCATCGCGTCGGCGGTCCCGCCGCAGCGGGCTGGGCTGGCTGCTGCCATCGGGGTCGCGGCGGTCGCCGCCGTCCTCGTCTGGGTGGTCCTTCGGTCACACGGCGACCGCCGCGACCCCGCCTGACGCCTCGGGGGTCGTGCCGAGGTCAGATTGCGCGCCGTCGACTCCGGGTGTACGTTCGGGGATGAGGGTGCCGAGAGGTACCCGCGAGGGGAGCAGAACCCACGCGCGAGTCTAGCCGCGGGAGGCATGCCCCAGGACCCGGGACAACAGAGTCCCGGCTCCCGGAGCACGTGCAGACACCAAGCGCTTGATACCTGCTCCCCTCGCATCTTGTCCGGGAACCTCCGGGCTCAGCCCTCACTCGGGCGCTTCGGCCGCGCGATGAACTCGAAGTGGTGGCCGTCGGGCACGATGAACCGGCCACCCCAGATCATCCCCCAACGCTCCATCACCCTCACCAGCCGCATGTCTTGTGTCGGATCGGCGCCGAAGGGGTTGTCCGCCGCGTTGATGTCGATCGCGATGCCCCATGAATGGTGTGAGAGTGACGCGCTCGGCACACCCAACGTGTGACGGGCGGCGTAGCACCCCGCGTAGCTCTGGACGAGGTCACCGAGCCCCAGGTCCACGAGCTCCCGCATCGCCCCGCGAACGAGCGGGATGAACTTCCGGTGGCACGTGATGGTTCCCAGGAGCGGGACCGTGGCCTCGACGATGTTCTTGGTGACCCAACCCGGTTCCACCTCGAGGAAGCCGGGGTCGAAGCTCGCGGGCCTGGCCGCGAACTCCCCGAACCGGGCCTTCAGCAGGAGCGGGGGGAGCAGCGCATCGCTCATCCGCAAGAAGCGGGTGGTCCCGGGCCTGCGAACCTCGACGACGCGGTACGTCGACCCATCGGGGATGAGGCCCCTGAACGCGCGCTGCAGCTGGGATTCCGTCGCTTCCTGCCCCTCGGGAGGCAGGAAGATCGCATAGCGCTGGTGGGTGATCCCGATCCGACGCCCCGTCGAACGGTTGACCAGCAGCTCGTAGCCGCCCATCAACACGTCGGGCAGGATGCCGGAGATCTTCACGGTGACGCCGTCTTGGAACTCGAGCTCGCCGTCCGCGCCGATCCCTCGCAGCTCGGCTGAAGTCTCCGACAGGATCCCCTCCAGCTCGCCCAGCTGGCGGAGCTCGTCCTGCCACTCGTCTGGGAGGAACGATGCGAACCCCCGAAGCTCTACCGCGGTCGCGTCGATCGGGATCATGTAGCCGGCCGGGGGCCGGTCCACGATCTTGCCGCGCTCATCGAAGGTGTGCATCATCCACACGCTGTCCGCGTTCGCGACGGTGATCCTGCCGACCTCGGGCGCGTTCGCGAGCGCCGCGGCGAACCCGTCGGGCATGCCCCCCGGCACCCAGGCGAGGTAGGCCTCGGGTGTCGTCGGGCCCTCTGGCTCCGGCCCGCTGGGCGAGGTCGACGTTGCCCCCGTGCCTGTCGGCGGGGTCGGAGCCTCGGGGGGTCCGCCGCCTGCAAGCGCGCGGAGCCCAGCGACCAGCCCGCTCCCGATGACGAACACGGCAACGAAGGCGGCGACCCCTCGGAACAGGGCGCGACGCATGACGGGTGGTAGTCCGTCCCAGCCCAAGAGGTTCCAGCCTATTCGGTCGTAGGGCGATCAGACTGACTCCTAGAAACGCGATGGCTTCTTTCTGGGTGCGGGATGATCTGCGGAGGCTCCCTGCCTTTGAGTGCCGCGCCTCCGCCGCGCGGGTAAGGCGTTACCGGTCTCGGAACCGATCGGTCCCCATGAGCCAAACGGGTCTTAGGCCCGGCGGATCACCGGTGGCAGCGCCGTCGCCCTGAGTCCAGGACGGTCTCGTCGACCTTGATGAACTGCCACGTGTAGGCCCGTGGGGCAAGTCTGAGCTTCAGGACCCCGAAATCGGTGAGTCGAACCTGGCTCGCCGGCAGTGGATCCAGGAACGGGTTCAGGCTGAACCCACCGGTTCCGACCACGAACTGCGTGGTGCCGCTGCGCTTCGGATTCCCGTTGATCCCCATCGGAGCGAACCGTTCGTAGTTGTGGTCGTGTGCTCCGAGCACGACGTCGACACCGTGCTCGACGAGAGGTTCCCAGAAGCGCCTCATCGACCGATGTGAGCCCTCATGGTTGCCGCTCGACCAACGCGGATAGTGGAAGAAGGCCAACTCGCAACGGTGTCGGTCCGCCTGCAGATCGCGTGTGAGCCACCTCACCTGTCGGCGACTGGGCGGTTCTCCTTGCCTCGAGTTGAGCGCGA
>Ga0247727_10009356_pt1 | contig 17800 bp, 19 predicted proteins | sample WisWelCaveWW1625_FD_202498 | JGI IMG/M metagenome (GOLD analysis project Ga0247727, IMG submission 202498) | Biofilm microbial communities from Wishing Well Cave, Virginia, United States - WW16-25 | ecosystem: Environmental > Aquatic > Deep subsurface > Groundwater > Cave microbial mat | place...
CACCGCCAAATGAACCATGGATGACTAGATTCCGTACGTATGAAGCCATCTCGTAAAAAAAAGCACTAGGATTTAGTAGCTTAAAGTCATCAAAATTGATTGTGTGATTGGGATGTATGTGAAGAACCGTGGATGCGCGGCGTAGATGACCTTTCATCAGACTCTGTATGAGTGCTCGAATTTCGCCGAGTAGCCATCGACTTTCCACCAATGAGGTTGTACTTAGAGGCTGCTCACTATTCCGTCGGGTTCCGATTGTCGTTTCTAGATGGAGCGTTGGGAAATCGACACCAGAACAAATTGCAGTTCCAACGCCGCCATAGTATCTCGGGTTAATTTCTAAGAAGTAGAACTTGTCGCGATTCGAATCAAATTTGAACTCAAACATTGCGACACCATTAAACTTCATGGCGCGCGCAAATGTATTGAGAATTCCCAATGCTTGTTGATGGTTAAATGTGACTCGCGCAGTACTCGTCCCGCCAGAGATTGGAATCTCACGCAGTCGCTTATGGCCCGCGAATGCTTGAACTGTTCCTTCCCAAAGCAGTGCACCTAGACCAACACCTTCTCCGCTGCAGTACTCTTGCACGAGAAGATGAGGGAGTTCCTTTGTAGAGATACCGAGGAGCAGCATGTCGATATCTTTCAGGGAACGAATGACTTTTACTCGGTTTGCTCCAGACCCAAATCTAGGCTTAACGACAACTGGGAGTCCAATTGCACTGATAGCGTTGGCTAACTCTGCTTTCGTGCTAGTCGCTAGAGTCCTCGGAACGTCAATGCCATTTGCATGAGCGATTCTATGAGAACGCCACTTATCATGTGCGTAAAGCATGTCGTGGAATTTGGGTGCTAAAACGATTGAGTCCGAGAAAACCTCACGATGCCGAGCAACAACGAATGTCTCCTCATGGACGGGAAAAAGTACGTCGATGCTCCATTTTCTTATGGACAATGCAATGGAATCTAAAAACGTATCTGTATGGGCAAATGGATCTTGATATCTAAAAGATCCAAGTACCCCAGATTGACCACCGCGGAGCATTGAATAGCCTGTACCTCCGCAAGCGACGCTATGCCCTTGGGCTATGAGGCTTCGCGCAACGGCGTATCCCATCCGCGTACTGCAATTCGTTACAAGGACTCGCAAGTGAGTGTTTAACGCTAGCGAATATGCCGACAATGATCGTAAGGATACAGTTCATCAAGACCACCCGGTGTAACTGGAAATCGTGAGTTGGGGGTCCTACTGATCACACGTGCCTTGGTAGCTAGCTTGTGTTCAACCACTAAAGTAAGCGTAACGGTGTTTCTACCAATTGACTGCGGCTGAAGAGAAGGGTGCATATCTTGGAGCCGGCGATGAAGTCCTCGAGTTAGCGAGCACGCTAGTGAGTTTTCGACAACCCTATCGTGAGGCTTCCGTGGCTCATACAGGTATCTCCCACCTGGAGGAAGAGCCGTAAAGGTACTACTGAGCGTGCTCGCCGGAAAGGAGCTTTCGATTGATGAAATACTGAAAGGGGTTCTAGCGAGGGGTTATAGCAGCACCTCGCCTCGATTCCGCTTGATCGTAAATCAGACCCTGATCAAAGACCCAAGTTTTAAGCGCGTTGGCCGAGGCATCTATACGGCCAAATAACGCGGATGAATGACTGCTAGCTGAGGAGTGCTTGTAACTGAGAAGGTGGACGTGAGCTTGAGTATTCCAGTTGATTCCGCGATCTTTGAGTTCTCGCTTTTGTTGCGATCTGTAATCGACTAAATATTCCCTGCTGTTAATCTGTGATTCCTTGTTCTGGATTGCTGTTTGCGGTTTTATGACAAGTGAAATGAATGGGGGGAAGATCCTTAGTCACAATCGCGTTTCCCTGTAATATTTGCTGAAACAGTGAATCTTCGCGGAGACTAGTTCGGTGCAGACTGCCTGCACCGCCAGTTCCATTCCGGCAACGGCCGTCCGGCCAGAGGGAGCATGCCCATGAACCAAGAGTTCTTCGATACCTGGCGGCCCCGCGTGCTGGCCATCCTGCGCATCGTGACCGCGTTCATGTTCATGGCGCACGGCACGGCGAAGCTCTTCGCCCTCCCGCACCAGAAGATGTTCGACGGCCTGCAGCTGATGTCGCTGATGGGCCTGGCGGGCGTGCTGGAAGTGTTCGGCGGCATACTGATCCTCGTCGGCCTGTGCACCCGGCCGGTGGCCTTCGTGCTGAGCGGCTTCATGGCGGTGGCCTACTTCATGGCGCACGCCAGCCGGGGCAGCGTGCTGGTGCCGATGCTGAATGGCGGCGAGCTGGCGGTGATGTACTGCTTCGTGTTCCTGTACCTGGTGTTCTCGGGAGCCGGGGCGTGGAGCGTGGACGCCCTGCGGCGCCGGGCCTGACGCAGCGCATGTCGACCTATTCCACCCTGGCGCTGCGGCGCGAGGGCGAGCACGTGCTGGTGGTCACGCTGAACCGCCCCGAGGTGCTCAACGCCATCAGCACGCAGATGAGTCGCGACTGGTGCGACCTGTTCACCCGGCTGGCGGCGGATCCCGGCGACACGCGCTGCATCGTGCTCACCGGGGCGGGAGACCGGGCCTTCTGCGCGGGCGCGGATCTGAAGGAACGCGACGGCATGAGCGTCGAGGTCTGGCGCGCGCAGCACGCGCAGTTCGAGCAGGGCTTCGTCGCCTTGATGGAATGCGCGATCCCGATCATCGCCGCGGTAAACGGCCACGCCTACGGCGGCGGGCTGGAAACCGCGCTGTGCTGCGATTTCATCTACGCAGCGAAGGGCGCGAAGCTCGCGCTCTCGGAGCTTCGCCTCGGCATCATGCCGGGCGGGGGCGGCACGCAGAACCTGCCACGTGCGGTGGGCGAGCGCCGGGCGAAGGAGTTGATCCTCACCGCCCGCGCGTTCAGCGCGGAGGAAGGCGCGGGCTGGGGACTGGTCAATCGGGTGTGCGAGCCTGGAAAAACGCTATCCGACGCGCTCGACACCGCGCGCCAGATCGCCGACAACGCACCGCTCGCGGTGCGCCAGGCGAAGAAATCCATCCACTACGGACTGCAGATAGATCTCCTCACCGGCTACCGCTTCGAGATCGAGGCCTACAACCGTCTGGTGGACACCGAGGACCGGAGGGAAGGCGTGCGCGCGTTCAACGAGAAGCGCAAGCCCACCTTCAAGGGCCGATGAAGGAACGGGAGCCTCGGCTCCTGTACCCTAGGCGGCTTTCTTAGCCCAGCGCTCGAGTTCCTCCCAACCGCCGATCAGGGTGCCGTTGATGAACACCTGCGGCGCGGTCTGCGCCCCGGTGATCGCCCCCACCACCTTGGTGCGGATCTTGTGGTCGAGCGGGATCTCCGCGTAGTCGTAGCCGCGCTCGGTGAGCAGTGCCTTGGCCTTGGCGCAGAAGTTGCAGCCTTCGCGCGTCAGGATCGCCACCTGGTCGGGCTTCTTCGCCTTCGGGTTGATGTAGGCGAGCATGGTGTCGGCGTCGGACACCTCGAACGGGTCGCCCGGCTTCTGCGGCTCGATGAACATCTTCTGGATCACGCCGTCCTTCACCAGCATCGAGTAGCGCCAGGAGCGCTTGCCGAAGCCGAGGTCGGCCTTGTCCACCAGCAGGCCCATCTTCTCGGTGAATTCGCCGTTGCCGTCAGGCAGTAGCGTGACGTTGGCCGACTCCTGTTCCTTGGCCCACTCGTTCATCACGAAGGCATCGTTAACCGAGATGCAGACGATAGCGTCCACGCCGTTGGCGCGGAACGCCGGCGCCAGCTCGTTGTAGCGGGGAAGGTGGGTGGACGAACAGGTGGGCGTGAAGGCCCCCGGCAGCGAGAACACCGCTACCGTCCTGCCCTTGAAGATTTCTTCCGTGGTGACCGTCTTCCACTCGCCGCTGACGCGCGTTCGGAACGCGACCTGCGGTACGCTCTGTCCTTCCCGGTTCGTAAACATCGATCAACTCCTAATTGCTGACTGAGGAAAGCCAGGACTCTACGGACCCGAGGATGTTCCATCCAATCGTTTGTCGGAATGCGCCGAATAGCCGATGGCTATGATTCATGACTGGACGCAGGCGGCGCTGCTGGTCGGCGCGGGGATCGTTCTGGTCAAGCGGCGCTAGAATCTCCGGCGTGGACAGACCGGTCGACGCCACCCAGTTCAAGCTCGGCATGCGCAGCCTGGCGCACGCGGTGAGCATCATCACCGCCGCGCACGCCGGCCACCGCTACGGCATGACCGCGACCGCGGTGTGCTCGGCGACCGCGGAGCCGCCCACCATATTGATCTGCCTCAACAAGACCTCCGCAACCTGCGGCAGCGTGACCAAGAGCAAGTCGTTCTGTGTCAACGTGCTGCGCGCCGAGGATTCGGACCTGTCCAATCTGTTCAGTGGCGCGCTCTCGGGCGAGGGACGATTCAAGTCGCGCGAGTGGTCCAGGCTCGCCACCGGCTCTCCGGTCCTGCTCGACGCGCTGGTGTCCTTCGACTGCCGCGTGATCAAGACGCTAACGCACGGCTCGCACACCATCATCCTCGGCCAGGTGGAGCAGGTGCTGTTCGGCAAGAAAGGCCGCCCGCTGCTTTACGCGGAAGGGCAGTATTCGAAGCTCGCTTCGCTGGCGCACGGCGAGCCGCTGCCCGAGGGGCTGGACTACTGGGGGTTCTAGGGCCCTTCCGGTATAATCCGGCCCTCGCGCCCGTAGCTCAGATGGATAGAGTACTTGGCTACGAACCAAGGGGTCGTGGGTTCAAATCCTGCCGGGCGCGCCAAACAATATGAAGGGGGAGCCATGAAAAAGCTCGTTCTGATTTTCGCTAGCTTGATGTTCGCGGCGCTTGAGTTTCACCGCGGCTCTGGAACCAGCCCGGCCTGGGTTTCTTGACACCTCCCGCCTGCCCCGTGGTGCCGTAGGCATCGGTGCACACTGCCCTGGAAGGTCTGCTGGTCGGTGCCGGGCTGGCCGCGTTGCTCCTCTTCGCGGAGTACTGGCTCCAGCGCAAGGCTGCCGTGGAACGCGCGCAGCAGTCCAAGCGCGCCGTGGAACTCGACGCCGAACAGCGCAGGCGCATCTCGTCGATGGCGCGCTTCTGCTGTTTCATTCCACCGGCATTCGCGCTGTTCTACTGGCTCATCTTCCGCTGAGCGGGCGCGCTGCGCTTCACTTCCAGCCGATCACGTCGTAGCCGAGGTCCTTCAGGCAGCGCTGCACGAAGTTGCGGTGGATCGGATCCGGCCCGCCCGAACGGAACGCGCCGTGCACTGCGCCCGCGGTAGCGCCGACCGCCGCGCCCGCCGCTGCGTTCTCGATCACCCGGCCGCCGCGGATCGCGCTCGCCACGCCGGCGGTCGCGCCACCCACCGCGGCGCCTTCGGCCGCGCCGCGCCCCACGGGTCCTGCGCCAGAACCGGAAGCGCCCGCGCGTTCGGCTTGCGCGATGCACTGGTCCACGTCGCGCTGTGCTTGCGCCTCGCCCGCCTGCTGCATCTTCACATTGGGGTAGAGCACCGGCCGCTTCTCCGCCGCGGCGCAGCCGGCGAGGACGGCGATGTGCAGCATGACCATTGCGATGCGCATGTGCAGACTCCCGGGATGGTTCACGGGGATACTACCGCGGGCGACCCCGCGTCGCGCCGACACGACATCTGGCACGGAACACGCTCGCAAGGTACGCTTCGGCCTCGAAGGAGGACGCATGCGTTCCATCATCCGCGGCCTGATGGCCGCAGGCGCTGCGCTTTGGCTTGGCCTGGCGGCGGCGCAACAGCCTTATCCGACCAAGTCGATCCGTTTCATTGTCACCTTCCCGCCGGGCGGCAGCTCGGACCTGATCGCGCGCGCGCTGGCGCCTGTCCTCGCCGACCGCCTGCGCCAGCAGGTGCTGGTGGAGAACCGCCCGGGCGCGGGCGGCAACATCGGCATGGAACTTGTCGCCAGGGCGGCGCCCGACGGCTACACCATGGGCCTCGGCGCGGCGGGCGCGCTTGCTGTCAACGTGAGCCTCTACCCGAAGATGCCCTACGACCCCGTGAAGGACTTCGCGCCGGTATCGAACGTGGCTTTCGTTCCGTTTTTCCTGATCGCCAACCCATCGCTGCCGGCAAACAACCTGCAGGAGCTGGTGGCGCTGGCAAGCGCCAAGCCGGGTGAGCTGATGCTGGGCTATGGCGGCAACGGTACCGCGATGCACCTGTCAGGCGAGCTGTTCAAGCTGATGGCCAAGGTGCAGCTGGTGAACGTGCCCTACAAGGGCAGCGGTCCGGCGGCTCTGGACACGATGGGCGGCCAGCTGCCGCTCGCGATGGTGGACGTGGCCTCCGCCATCGCCCAGGTGAAAGCGGGCCGCCTCAAGGCGCTCGCAGTGACGACTGCCAAACGCATCGGCATCGCCCCTGACGTGCCCACGTTCGCCGAAGCAGGATTGCCCGGCTACGAGGCCATCGGCTGGTTCGGCGTGGTGATGCCGGCGGGCACGCCGCCCGAGATCGTCGGCCGCATGAACGCGGAGCTGGCCGTCGCGCTCAGGCGGCAGGAGATGCGCGAGCGCGTGATCGCCGCGGGCGCCGAGCCATCGCCCGGCACGCCGGAGGAGTTCGGCGCGCTGATCCGCTCCGAGATCGACAAGTGGGCGGAAGTGGTCAGGGCTTCCGGCGCCAAGCTCGACTGAGCGTGGCGCGGCGAGAGATCCCGATCCTGCCCTCGCGGGTCACGGTCGAGGGCCTCGACCGGGCGCCGCACCGCGCCTTTCTGCGCGCGCTGGGCGTCAGCGGCGCGGATCTCGCCAAGCCGTTCGTCGGCGTCGCCTCCACCGACGGCCGCGTCACGCCTTGCAACGCGTTGCTCGGGGAGTTTGCGCGCGAGGCCTGCGCCGGCGTGCGCGATGCGGGCGGCGTGCCGTTCGATTTTGCCTCGGTCTCGGTGGCGGACTCCATGTCGATGAACCATGCCGGCATGCGCTATTCGCTGGTGTCGCGCGAACTGATCGCCGACGGCGTGGAAGCCGTGACGCGCGGACACGCCTACGACGCCCTGGTCACCTTTGCCGGCTGCGACAAGACGCTGCCGGGGATGATGATGGCCATGGTGCGGCTGAATCTTCCCGCCGTCTTCGTCTACGGCGGGGCGGCCCTGCCGGGCCGCTGGCATGGGCGCGACGTCACCGTGCTCGATACCTACGAGGCCGTCGGCGCCGTGATCGCCGGCGACATGCCGCAAGTGGAGCTCGATGAACTGGAACGCGCCTGCCTGCCGACGCTCGGTTCCTGCCCGGGCCAGTTCACGGCCAATACCATGGCGATGGTGTCGGAGACCCTCGGGCTGGCGTTGCCCGGCACCGCGACGCTCCCTGCGGTCGCCGAAGCCCGGCGTGCTGTGGCGCGCGAGGCGGGGAGCGCGGTGATGCGGCTCCTGCGCGAGGGTGGTCCGTTGCCGCGCGAGCTGGTGACGCGCAAGAGCATCGAGAACGCGTGCGCCGCCGTGGCGGCGACCGGCGGCTCGACCAACGCGGCGCTGCACTTGCCGGCGATCGCGCACGAGGCCGGCATCCGGTTCGACCTGGACGATTTCGCGCGCGTCGCCAAGCGCACGCCGCTGATCACCGACATGAAACCGGGCGGGAGGTACCTCGCCAAGGACCTGCACGTCGCAGGTGGCGTGAGCACGGTATTGAAGGAATTGCTGCGGCGCGGCGCTCTGCACGGCGAATGCCTGACGCTGTCGGGCAAGACGCTCGAGCAGGCGCTCGCCGGGCATCCCGGCGCGGATGGCGCGGTCGTGCGCCGCGAGCCGATCTCCCCGAGCGGCGGACTGGTGGTGCTGAAGGGCAACCTTTGCCCCGACGGCGGCCTGATCAAGGTGGCGGGGCTCAAGTCCCTGTCCTTCGAAGGCCGGGCGCGTGTGTTCGACGGCGAGGAGGCGTGCGCGGCGGTGGTGCGTGCACGCAAGGTGCGGCCAGGCGAAGTCCTCGTCATCCGCTACGAAGGGCCGCGCGGCGGACCCGGCATGCGCGAGATGCTTGGCGTCACCGCGCTGATCTACGGCCAGGGCCTGGGCGAGAAAGTCGCGCTGCTGACCGACGGGCGCTTCTCCGGCGCCACACGCGGCATGATGATCGGCCACGTGTCTCCCGAGGCGGCAGCCGGCGGCACGATTGCGCTGGTGCGCAATGGCGATCGCATCGCGATCGACGCGAGCGCGGCGACGGCGACGCTGCATGTGCCGAAAGCCGAGCTGAAGGCGCGGCGCAAGGCGTGGAAAATGCCGCGGCGCGCAAGACTGTCCGGTGCGCTGGAGAAATACGCCAGCCTGGTCGGCCCGGCGAATCGCGGCGCGGTAACGCATTCGGGGGGCGGAAAATAGGCTCGTGATGATGTAAGAAATTGTGTTGCGCATGCCGTGCATATTTTTCCGCGCGCGCATTGAATTCGCGTTGCGATCTGATTATGATGCACGCTCGTAGGCGCAAGGGGAGAGTGGGAGGACATGCGATCGGTCACCAAAGCTGATTTGGTCGAAGCAGCCGCGCGTGCCGGGAATCTCAGCAGGTCCAGCGCCGGCGAGGCCGTCAACGCGGTGTTCGACGCGATCGTGGCGGGCGTGGCGAAGGGCAATCGCGTCACCGTCGTCGGCTTCGGCACTTTCCTGCCGCGCAAGCGCAAGGCCCGCGCCGGGCGCAGCCCGCTGAACGGCAAGGAAATCCGCATCTCCTCCAAGACCGTGCCGGCCTTTGCCGCCGGACAGGGCTTCAAGGACCGGGTCGCCAGCCGCTAGCGCCAGGGGGCAATAAAAAGGGCTGCGAGCTTCGACGCGCAGCCCCTTGTTTTTCCGGACATTGCAAAGCTCAGGCAGGCTTGGCAGAATCCCGGCAGTCATGGACAACCTGCTGATCCTCACGCTCGACAGCCACGGCGTCCCGCATCGCTGGGTCAGCTGGCAGCAAGCCTGCTTCTATTACGCCAAGAACCTCGTGGCCTGGACGCTGGGCGAGAGCACCTTCACCTTCCGCGGCGGCGTTTCACGCCTGACTGGCGAGCGCTCCAGCATCACTTCGCATTCGATCATCGCCATCCGCGGCAAGGCGCTGGCGGCCAAGGGTTTCCACCAGGTGCCGCCGCTCAACAACCGCGAGCTGTTCCGGCGCGACCGGCATACCTGCGCCTATTGCGGCAGCGAGTACGGTTACTTCCGTCTGACGCGCGACCACATCACCCCGCTGTCGCGCGGCGGGCGCGACACCTGGATGAACGTGGTCACGGCCTGCCGCCACTGCAACGGCAGCAAGCGCAACCGGCTGCCGCAGGAATCCGGGCTGGAGTTGCTCTACGCGCCCTACGTGCCGAACAAAGCGGAGTACCTGATCCTCACCAACCGCCGCATCCTCGCCGACCAGATGGAATTCCTGCGGCAGCACGTCGCGTCGCACTCGCGGTTGGTCGTCGCCCCTGCCTGACTTCTGGCGCAACAGCGGTTTTCATCTGCTAGAACGCGACCCGGCCGGCAGGCTGCGGGTCACCGACGATTTCCTGCGCGCCTACACCCTGCGCCCGGAGATCCATCCGGTCGAAGAGTCCTGCGATGGCGAACTGCGCCTGCACGCTTCGCTCATGCAGGCACCGCGCCGCGCGGTGCCCGAGGCGGAGATCACGGCGCTGAAGGACGAGGACGCGCGCCACAACTACCGCATGCTGCTCAGGTTTCGCGACCGGCTGCTGGCGGCCGGCACGGTGGAAGGCTGCTACATGGGCCTGTTCAAGGGCGCGATCGACGTGCCGCCCCTGTTCATCGAGCAACTGGCGCACGTAATCCTGCGCAACCTGCTCGATGGCTGCGACGATCCGCTGCAATTGCGCGCCGCGGAACTCTTCTTCCGCGAGCAGAAGGCGACGCTGCAGGACGGGCACGTGCTGCTCGCCGACCTCGAGACCGTGGCGATGCACGCGGCGGGAAACCGGTACGGCAATCTCGGCAAGCTGATCGTCGAGGCGCAGGGCTCGATCGGCAGAATCGACCTCGACGTGCTCGATCGCGCCAACGCCGCGCTCTACTGGGAGCGGGAATCGCGCCACGACACGGTGATCAGCCTCACTTACGGGCGCGCGGCGCTCGACGCGCTGTGCCGCGTGATCGAAGCCTGGGTGATGCATTTCTGCGGCGTGCAGGTGGCGGTGACGCCGCTGCGCAGGATCGAGGAGGCGCGCTGGGCCTGGCACATCGGGCTGGACGCCGAGTCCACCGAGATCCTGAATGAACTGTGGGCGGGCAGCCAGGTGGAGCAGGGCCGCATGCGCAACATCGTCGCCCTGTTCGGCATGCAATTCACCGAGCCGGCGGCGATGCGCCCGGACATCGCCGGACGCACCGTGTACCTGGCGCTGAGCGCGAACGCGGAACAGGAAGTGCGCATGAAGCCGCAGAACCTGCTCACCAACCTGCCTTTGCATGAAGCCTGAGTACTGGGACCGGGCCAAGCGCACGCTGTCGCGGCGCGACCCGGTGATGGCCGCGATCATGCGGCGCCACCCGCGCGTGCACCTGGCGGCGCGCGGCGAACCGTTCCAGACCCTGGCGCGCGCCATCGTCGGGCAGCAGATCTCGGTCAAGGCGGCGCAGTCGGTGTGGAATCGGGTGCTCGAGGTCGCGCCGGGGATGACCCCCGCGGAGGTGCTCGCGCTCGAGCGGCCGCGGCTGCGCGACTGCGGGCTGTCCGAGCGCAAGACCGAATACATCGCCGACCTGGCGCGCCACTTCGCCGAGGGCACCGTGCACCCGCACCGCTGGCCGGAAATGGACGACGCGGCCGTGGTCGCCGACCTGGTGGCGGTGCGCGGCATCGGCCGCTGGACCGCGGAGATGTTCCTGATGTTCAACCTTCTGCGGCCTGACATCTACCCGCTGGGCGATCTCGGGCTGCTCAAAGCGGTGCGGGCGAGCTATTTCAAGGGGCGCAAGGTGCCCCTGTCGCGCATCAGGAAGCTCGGCCTCGGCTGGCAGCCCTGGCGCTCGGTGGCGACCTGGTACCTGTGGCGGTCCCTCGACCCGCTGCCAGTAGAATACTGACCGCGTGAAAACCACCTTCCTCGACTTCGAGCAGCCGATCGCCGAGCTCGAGCAGCGCATCGAGGAACTGCGCTTCGTGCAGGACGACTCGGCGGTCGACATCTCCGAGGAGATCCAGCGCCTCACCAAGAAAAGCCAGTCGCTGACCAAGGAGATCTACGCCAAGCTCACCCCATGGCAGGTCGCGCAGGTGGCGCGGCATCCGCAGCGGCCCTACACCCTGGACTACGTGGGCACGCTATTTACCGCGTTCGAGGAACTGCACGGCGACCGCATGTTCGCCGACGATGCGTCCATCGTGGGCGGCCTGGCGCGCTTCGACGGGGTGCCGTGCATGGTGCTCGGCCACCAGAAGGGGCGCGACACCAAGGAAAAGATCGCGCGCAATTTCGGCATGCCCAAGCCCGAGGGCTACCGCAAAGCGCGTCGACTGATGCAGATGGCGGAGAAGTTCGCACTTCCGGTATTCACTTTCGTCGACACGCCGGGCGCCTACCCGGGCATCGATGCGGAAGAACGTGGCCAGTCGGAGGCCATCGGCCGCAACCTCTACGCCATGGCCGCGCTGCGCACGCCGATCATCGTCTCTATCATCGGCGAGGGCGGCTCGGGCGGCGCGCTCGCCATCGCGGTGGGCGACGTCACCATCATGCTGCAGTACGCGACCTACTCCGTGATTTCGCCGGAGGGCTGCGCCTCGATTCTGTGGAAGAGCGCCGACATGGCGCCGGCGGCGGCGGAGACGCTGGGCATCACCGCCAACCGCCTGAAGACACTGGGCCTGGTGAACAAGGTGGTGCCGGAGCCGCTGGGCGGCGCGCACCGCGACCCGCAGGCCGCCGCGCAGTTGCTGCGCAAGGCGCTCGCCGAGGCGTTCCGGCAGTTGCGCGAGAAAAAGCCCAAACAGCTCGTCGAGGAGCGCCTCGAGCGTCTCATGAGCTATGGCAAGTTCAAGGAAGCGGCTGAGCGTTAGCCTTCCCGCCGAGCTGCGCGGCAGGCATCTCGCGGCCGGGCTCTCCGGCGGCGTCGATTCGGTAGTCCTGCTGCACCTGCTGCGCGATCTCGCGCCCAGGCACGGCTACAGCTTAAGCGCGGTACACGTGCACCACGGGCTGAGCCCGAACGCCGATGCCTGGGCGCGCTTTTGCGGGAAGCTGTGCCGCGGCTGGGGCGTGCCGCTCGCCGTGCGCCGCGTCAGGATTCGGAAAAAAGGCAAGGGCCTGGAAGCGGCGGCGCGCGAGGCGCGCCACGCGGTGTTCGCCAAGTTGCGCGTGGACGCGATCGCGCTTGCGCACCAGCTCGACGACCAGGCCGAGACCGTGCTGTTGAACCTTTTGCGCGGCGCGGGCACGCGCGGCGCGGCGGCGATGCCGGCGGCGCGGAAGCTGGGTGCCAAGAGTCTGCTGCGACCGCTGCTGAACGTGCCGCGCCGTGAAATCCTCGCATACGCGCGCGCGCACGAGCTCACGTGGATCGAGGACGAATCCAACCGCGACGAGGCGCTGACGCGCAACTTCCTGCGCCTGCGCGTCGGCCCGCTCCTCGAGCAGCGCTTTCCGCGCTGGCGCGAGGGCCTGGCGCGCGCCGCGCGGCATTTCGCCGTGGCGGACGCCGGCGCAAGCCTCGCGCTGCGGGAATTCCTCGAGGCGCGCGGATTGCGCGCGCCGAGCGAGGCGAAACTCATCGAGATGCTGAAGCAGTTGACCGCGCGCGGTGCGCGCACCCTGTTGCGGCACGACGGCGCGCAGCTGCGCGTGTACCGCGGGTCGGTGGAAGTCGACCGGTCCGGCGAACCGCTGCCGTTCGCGGCGATGGCATGGCGCGGCGAGCCGCAATTGCCGATTCCGGCGCTGGGCGGCGAGCTGCGTTTTCGCCGCGCGCGCGGTCGCGGCCTTGCTGCCGCGCTGCTCGACGGCCGCCAGCTCAGCGTGCGCCTGCGCGGCGGCGGCGAGCGCCTGCGGCCCGACGCGCGCAGGCCGCGTCGCAGTCTGAAAAACCTGTTCCAGGAGGCGGGCGTGCCGCCATGGCGCAGGGAGCGGCTGCCGCTGCTGTTTTGCGGAAACGAACTGGTCTGGGCACCGGGGCTGGGCGTGGACGCGGCGTGGCAGGCGGGAAGCGGTGCGCGCGGCATCATGCCGGAGTGGCGCCGGGTCTCAGCGTAAGCCATTGTTTTTACGCAAGTCGCAGCTCGCCCATGCTAGAATCCGAGGCTCACATTTTCAGCAATGCACGGAGAATCGGGAATGGCGGTCGAGCGCACTCTGTCCATCATCAAGCCGGACGCAGTGAAGAAGAATGCGATCGGCCAGATCATCTCCCGCTTCGAGCAGGCCAGGTTGCGCGTGGTGGCGGCGCGCATGATGCACCTGTCGCGCGCCGAAGCGCAAGGCTTCTACGCAGTGCACCGCGAGCGGCCGTTCTTCAAGGACCTGGTCGATTTCATGATTTCCGGCCCGATACTGGTGCAGGTGCTGGAAGGCAAGGACGCGATCGCAAAGAACCGCGAGCTGATGGGCGCCACCGACCCGAAGAAGGCCGCCAAGGGCACCATCCGCGCGGATTTCGCAGACTCGATCGACGCCAACGCGGTTCATGGCTCGGACAGCGCAGAGACGGCGCGCACCGAGATTGCGTACTTCTTTGCCGCCAGCGAGGTGTTTTCGAGCTGACATGAAGACCAATCTTCTCGGCCTGGATGCCGCCGGCCTCGCCGCGTTCTTCCACACGCTGGGCGAGAAGCCGTTTCGCGCGCGCCAGGTGCTGCAGTGGGTGCACCAGCGCCGCGAGTCCGATTTTGCGCGCATGAGCGATCTGGCGAAGGACCTGCGCGCCAAGCTCGTGCAAGAAGCGACGGTCGCGGCGCCGGCGATCGTCGGCGACAGCGTGGCCGAGGACGGCACGCGCAAGTGGCTGCTCAAGGTGGACGGCGCCAATGCCGTGGATGCCGTGTTCATTCCGGAGACTTCGCGCGGCACGCTGTGCGTCTCGAGCCAAGCCGGTTGCGTGCTCGACTGCGCTTTCTGTTCCACCGGCAAACAGGGCTTCAATCGCAACCTGAGCACGGCCGAGATCGTGGGCCAGCTGTGGCTGGCGAACCGCCTGCTCGGCGGCGAGCGGCCGGTGACCAACGTGGTGCTGATGGGCATGGGCGAGCCGATGCTCAATCTCGACCACGTGATCCCCGCGCTGCGCCTGATGCTCGACGACAACGCCTATGGCCTGTCGCGCAGACGCGTGACGGTGTCCACCTCGGGCGTGATCCCCGGCATGGACCGGCTGCGCGACGAATGCCCGGTGGCGCTGGCGGTTTCACTGCACGCACCCAACGACGCGTTGCGCGAGCGCCTGGTGCCGGTGAACCGCAAGTACCCGATCCGCGAGCTGCTGAAAGCCTGCAACCGCTACCTGGAGAAGGCGCCGCGCGACTTCATCACCTTCGAGTACGTGATGCTCGATGGGGTGAACGACAGCGACGCGCAAGCGCAGGGACTCGCCACCATCGCCGCGCGCGTCAGCTGCAAGTTCAACCTGATTCCGTTCAATCCTTTCCCGCAGACCGAGTTCCGCCGCTCCCCGCCGGAGCGCATCCGGCGCTTCGCGGAGATCCTGCGGCGCAAGGGCGTCACGGTGACCACGCGCAGGACGCGCGGCGACGCCATCGACGCGGCCTGCGGCCAGTTGGCCGGCGAGGTCGCCGACCGGACGCGCCGCACGCGTGGCAAGAAGGCGCTGCGCATCGTCGAGGTGCGCGCATGAAAGCTGAGCTTAGCCTGGCGCTTGCGCTGCTCGCCGGGTGTGCGGCGGTGCCGCAAGCCGAGGGCCCGCGGATCGAATCCGGCGCCATCGTCGGCAACGCGACGGACCCGCGCAACCGCGCGCGCGTCCGCACCGAGCTGGCGTCGCTGTATTACTCGCGCGGCAACATGAATGTCGCGCTCGAGGAGCTGCGCCTCGCGGTCGCCGCCGACCCCAGTTTCGCCACCGCGCACGGCATGTTCGGGCTGGTGTACATGGAACTGCGCGAGAAAGTGCTGGCGCAGGCGAGCTTCGAGCGCGCGCTGGCCCTGTCGCCGGAGGACCCGGACATCAACCACAACTACGGCTGGTTCCTGTGCCAGACCGGCAGGGAAGGCGAGTCGAACGAGTACTTCATGCGCGCTCTGCGCAACCCCCTGTATGCGACGCCGGCGCGAAGCTGGACCACTGCCGGCACCTGCGCGCTGCGCAGCGGCACGCTGCGCGAGGCCGACAATTACCTGCAGCGGGCGCTCGCCATCGACTCGAGCCAGCCGGCCGCGCTGCTGCAGCTCGCCCAGCTGCGTTACCGCCAGGGCAGCCTGGACGAGGCGCGCAAGCTGGTGGCACGGCACGCCAAGGTCGTGGATACGACTGCGGAATCGCTGTGGCTCGCGCTGCGCATCGAGCGCCGTCTCGGGCAGCGCGACAACGCACTGTCCTACGCCAACCAGTTGCGCCGCCGCTTCCCGCAGTCGGGCGAGGCGCAGGCCCTGCAGCGCGGCGCCTATGAATGACCTGGGGTTTTCCGCCCTGGCGCGGGCGCGCGAGGCGGCAGGCCTGTCGCTGGAAGAAGCGGCGCGGCAGCTGAAGTTCGCGCCGCGCCAGCTGGAAGCGCTGGAGGCTGGCGAGCTGGAGCGCCTGCCCGGCGGCACCTTCGTGCGCGGCATGCTGCGCAACTACGCGCGCCTGCTGCGCCTCGACGCGGAACCGCTGCTGGCGCAGGTCGGCGCCCGGGCGGCGCCGCCGGATGCCGAGCGCCTGGCGCAGCGTTTTCGCCAGCCGGTCCCGTTCTCGGATGGCGCGCGGCGCTCCAACCTCGCCTATGTCGCGCTGTCCTTGACGCTGCTGGTGGTGGTGGCGGTCGTGGCGCTGGAGTGGCGCCAGGAACGCGCCGGCACGCCGCGGCTGGCGTTCGTTTCAGCCGCGCAGCAGCCCGCCGAGCCGCCGCGCGCGGTGGCGGCGGTGGCGAGCACGGCGCCAGCGCCTGCGCTGGCGGCGCAAGCCGTGGTGGCGCCCGTGGAGCGCGCGACGGCGACGGGCCGGCGCAGCATCGGCCTGCGGTTCGACGGCGAGTCCTGGGTCGAAATCCGCGGCGGCAACGGCCAGCTGCTGGTGCAGCATCTGCATCCGGGCGGAACCGAGCGCGTGGTGACCGGCGTGCCGCCCTTCGAGATGGTGATCGGCAATGCGCAGCACGTGCGCCTCTTCTACAACGACCAGCCCGTGGACCTGATGCCGCATGTCAAGGTCGAAGTCGCGCGCTTCACGCTGGATTAGCGATGGGCGAACGCAGGATCTCCAGCCGCGTCATGATCGGGCGCGTCGCCATCGGCGGCGGCGCGCCGGTGGTGGTGCAGTCGATGACCAACACCGATACCGCGGATGCCGCGGGCACCGCGCGCCAGGTGGCGGAATTGTGGCGCGCCGGTTCCGAGCTAGTGCGCATCACGGTGAATTCGCCGGCAGCGGCGGCCGAAGTCGCCGCCATCCGGGCGCGGCTGGACGCCATGGGCTGCGACGTGCCGCTGATCGGCGACTTCCACTTCAACGGCCACAAGCTGCTGACCCAGTTTCCGGATTGCGCGCGGGCGCTGGCCAAGTACCGCATCAACCCGGGCAACGTGGGCCGGGGCGCGAAACGCGACGAGCAGTTCGCCACCATGATCGAAGCCGCCATCCGCTACGGCAAGCCAGTGCGCATCGGCGTCAATTGGGGCAGCCTCGACCAGGAACTGCTGGCGCGCCTGATGGACGAGAACGCGCGCCGCCCCGAGCCGCTCGATGCGTCCGACGTGATGCGCGAGGCGGTGATCCTCTCCGCTCTCGATTCGGCGCGGCAGGCCGAGCAGTGGGGGCTGCCGGCGGAGCGCATCGTCATCTCGTGCAAGATGAGCGGGGTGCAGGACCTGATCGGCGTGTACCGCGAGCTGGCGCGCCGCTGCAGCTACGCATTGCACCTGGGGCTCACGGAGGCCGGCATGGGCTCCAAGGGCATCGTCGCCTCGAGCGCCGCCATGGCGGTGCTGCTGCAGGAAGGCATCGGCGACACGATTCGTGTGTCGCTCACCCCCGAGCCGGGCGGCGACCGGTCGCGCGAGGTGGTGGTAGCCCAGGAGATCCTGCAGACGATGGGCATACGCTCGTTCACCCCGATGGTGGCCGCCTGCCCGGGTTGCGGGCGCACCACCAGCACGGTGTTCCAGGAACTCGCCTCCCGCATCCAGGCCTATTTGCGTGCGCAGATGCCGGCGTGGCACGCACGCTATCCCGGCGTCGAGGAAATGCGCGTCGCCGTGATGGGCTGCGTGGTCAACGGCCCCGGCGAATCGAAGCACGCCGACATCGGCATCAGCTTGCCGGGCACCAACGAGTTGCCGGTTGCGCCGGTGTACGTGGATGGCGCGAAGACCGTGACGCTGAAGGGCGAGCGCATCGCCGAGGAGTTCCAGGCGCTGGTCGAGGACTACGTCGGAAAGAATTTCGGCCCCGGCCCCGGCCCCCGGCCTACCCGCGCGCGTGCCAAGCACATCCCGATCAAGGCGGCCTGACCCGTGAGCGAAAACCTCCGGGCCGTGCGCGGCATGAACGATGTTTTGCCCGACGAGGCGGAATTGTGGCTGTGGTTCGAGGACGTGGTGGCGCAGTGGTTCGCGCGCTATGGCTACCGGCAGATCCGCACGCCGCTGCTGGAGCACACGGGCCTGTTCCGCCGCGCGATCGGCGAG
>Ga0247727_10009357_pt1 | contig 17799 bp, 4 predicted proteins | sample WisWelCaveWW1625_FD_202498 | JGI IMG/M metagenome (GOLD analysis project Ga0247727, IMG submission 202498) | Biofilm microbial communities from Wishing Well Cave, Virginia, United States - WW16-25 | ecosystem: Environmental > Aquatic > Deep subsurface > Groundwater > Cave microbial mat | place...
GAGCAGGTCGACACCGAGGAGTTCGCGGCACTCGCCGAAGGCGGGGCGCTTCCCGACGCGACCAACATCGATGCGTCGTCGCACGTGCCGCCCGTGCGCACCCGCACCTGGTCTCACACCGGCGCCTACCTCGGCCGCAATCACGTCTCCGACTTCTTCGCCGGCCTCCTGGACGAGCACGACGTCGGCGAATACTACCGCGAGCCGGGCTTGACCGATCCGCAGGCGAGAGAGCTGCTGCTCGATGACACCGTGCTCCCCGCGGGGCTCACGGTCGAAGAAGAGCGCGAGGCGTGCCGGGCCCTCAAGGGCTCGATGCTGCGCCAGGAGGTGTACGCCCGGGACGGAACGGACGAGGAAGACCATCCCTACATCGTCACCGAGCAGAGCTTCTCGATCCGCCGCCTGCAGTCGCGGGCCGGGAACCGCCACGCCGTATTCTTCGCGCATCCGCGCGAGTCCATCAGCTACCACTACGAGCGCGACCCTGCCGATCCGCGCGTTGCTCATGCGCTGACGCTCGAGGTGGATGCGTTCGGCAACGTCCGGAAATCGGCCGCGGTCGGCTACGGGCGCCGCCAGACCGATCCCGATCTGGAGCCGCGTGACCGGGACAAACAAGGCAAACCGCTGGTCACCTATACGGAGAACGACTACACCAATCCCGTCGAGGCCGCCGACGACTATCGCGCCCCGCTGCTGTGTGAGGCGCGCACCTACGAGCTGACCAACTACGAGCCGACGGGCGCGGACGACCGATTCCAGGCTTCCGACTTCGACACCTTCGACGGCGAGATCCCCTACGAAGGCGCGCCGGCGAGCGGCAGGCAGCGCCGCCTGATCGAGCGCGTGCGCAGCCTCTACCGCCGTGACGACCTGACGGCGCTGTTACCGCTCGGCGCACTCGAGCGCCTGGCGTTACCGGGCGAGACCTACAAGCTGGCATTCACCCCGGGGCTCCTGGCGCAAACCTTCAAGCGGAAGCTCGGCGCCGCGCCCGAGGAGAGCCTGCTGCCCGATCCGGCACAGGTCCTGGGCGGCGCGGGCGGCGCGGGCGCGAACCAGGGTGGCTACATGGATCTGGACGGGAACGGTCACTGGTGGATTCCCTCCGGACGGATCTTCTATGGCACCACGGCCGACCCCGTCAATCCAGCCCTCACGGCCGCGGCGGAACGGACGGACGCGCGGCAACACTTCTTCCTGCCGCACAAGGTCATCGATCCCTTCGCGCACGGCAGCACGGTTGACTACGACGCGCATGCCCTGTTCGTAGTCGAGACGGAGGACGCCCTCGGGAACACGGTGACGGCGGTGCATGACTATCGCGTGCTCCAGCCCGCGCTCCTCACCGACCCGAACGGCAACCGTGCCCAGGTGGCCTTCGACGCGCTGGGCATGGTGGTGGGCACGGCGGTGAAGGGCAAAGCGCCTCCGGCGCCGGTCGAGGGAGATACGCTGGACGGGTTCGACGCCGACCTGCCGGAAGCCGTCATGCTCGATCACCTCGCCGACCCACTGGCGGATCCTCAGGCCATCCTGGGGCAGGCGAGCACACGTCTGGTGTACGATCTCTTCGCCTACCACCGCACGAAAAACCAGGCCGACCCGCAACCCGCCGTCGTTTACACCCTGGCTCGCGAGACCCACGACGCCGACCTGGAACCCGGCCAGCAGACCAATGTCCAGCACAGCGTCAGCTACTCCGACGGCTTCGGGCGCGAGGTCCAGAAGAAGATCCAGGCCGAGCCCGGGCCGCTGGTCGAGGGCGGGCTCGAGGTCGGCCCGCGGTGGGTGGGCAGCGGCTGGACCATCTTCAACAACAAGGGCAAGCCGGTCCGCCAGTACGAGCCGTTCTTCAGCGACACCCACGGGTTCGAGTTCGCCAAGACGGTCGGTGTCAGCCCCGTGCTGTTCTACGATCCCGTGGAGCGCGTGGTGGCCACCCTGCACCCCAACCATACTTGGGAAAAGGTCGTCTTCGACCCCTGGCGGCAGGAGACCTGGGACGTAAACGACACGGTGCTGCTGGACCCGAAGGCCGATCCCGACGTCGGCGACTTCTTCGGGCGCCTACCGCCCGGTGACTATGTCCCGACCTGGCATGCCGCTCGTAAGGATGGCCAGCTCGGTGCGGCCGAGCAGGACGCGGCAGTCACGGCAGCCGCGCATGCAGGTACCCAAAGCGTGGCCCACATGGATTCCCTGGGACGCACCTTCCTCACCATTGCCGACAACGGCGCTGCGGGAACCTACAAGACCCGTGTCGAGCTGGACATCGAGGGCAACCAGCGCGAGGTCATCGACGCGCTCGGCCGGCGGGTGATGACCTACGACCACGACATGCTCGGCACGGTGATCCATTCGCGCAGCATGGAGGCCGGCGAGCGCTGGATGCTCGGCAACGTCGCCGGCAATCCCATCCGGCGCTGGGACAGCCGCGGCCACGAAGTCCGCGGCACCTACGATGCGCTCCAGCGCCCAACCCAGCTCTTCGTCACGCTCGGCGCCGCCGCCGAGGCCCTGGCCGAGCGGACCGTCTATGGCGAAGGGCATCCCGATGCGATCGCGCTCAACTTGCGCGCCAAGCCATTTCAGGTCTTCGACGGCGCCGGCGTGGTCACGAGCGAAGCCTACGACTTCAAGGGCAACCTGCTCCGGAGCACCCGCCAACTGCTCCAGGGCTACAAGAATCAGGTCAACTGGGGATCATCGCCTGCTCCCGCCCTGGAGGACGAGACCTTCACCAGGCGCACGACGTACGACGCTCTCAACCGCCCGGTGACCCTCACGACCCCGGACGACAGCGTCATCCGCCCGGCCTACAACGAGGCCAACCTGCTGGAGCAGGTGCACGTCAACCTGCCTGGCGCCGCGACGGAGACCCCGTTCGTTGTGGACATAGACTACAACGCCAAGGGCCAGCGTGAGCGTATTCAGTACCCCAAGTGCGTGACGGAGTACGCCTACGACCCGCTCACGTTTCGGTTGACCGGTCTGCGCACCACCCGGGCCGCGGACGACCTACGCCTTCAGGACCTCGGCTGCACGTACGACCCCACGGGGAACATCACCCAGATCCGTGACGACGCCCAGCAGACGATCTTCTTCAACAACGCGGTCGTCGAGCCATCCGGGAAGTATGAGTACGATGCCATCTACCGGCTGATCCACGCCGAAGGGCGGGAGCACATCGGCCAGAGCACGTCACTCCAGGTGGATGACGACGATAGCCCCCGCATGGGTCATGCTCACCCCCACGACGGCAACCAGATGCGGCGGTATAAGGAGGAGTATGCCTACGACCCCGTGGGGAACCTCCTCCGGATGATCCACGTCGCCAACGGCGGCAGCTGGACGCGGCGCTACGCCTATGGCGAGCCGAGCCTCATCGAGCCCGTCAAGCCGAGCAACCGGTTGAGCGGCACCAGCCTGCCGGGCGATCCCCCGGACGGGCCGTTCACGGCGCAGTACACGTACGACGCGCACGGCAACATGACCAGCATGCCGCACCTCTCCCAGATGAAGTGGGACTTCGAGGACGCGCTGCATGAGGTCGATCTCGGTGGTGGCGGCCGTGCCTTCTATGTCTATGACGCTGCGGGCCAGCGCGTGCGCAAGGTGCACGAGCACAACGGGTCGCTTGTGGAGGAGCGCATCTACCTGGGCGGCTTCGAGATCTACCGCAAGCGCAACGCCAGTGGCCTGCAGCTCGAGCGGGAGACGTTGCATGTCATGGACGACAAGCGCCGGATTGCGCTCGTCGAGACCAAGACCGTTGACGCGGGCGCACCATCGACCGCGTTGCCGAGTGTCCTAACGCGCTTCCAGCTCGACAATCACCTCGGCTCGGCCAGCCTGGAGCTGGACGAGGACGGATCGATCATCTCCTACGAGGAATACCACCCCTACGGCACAACGTCGTATCAGGCGGGGCGGAGCAAGGCAGAGGTGAGCCTCAAGCGGTACCGGTATACGGGCAAGGAGCGCGATGAGGAGACAGGACTCTACTACCATGGGGCGCGGTATTACGCGCCGTGGGTGGGACGGTGGACGAGTTGCGATCCGGGGGGCGTCGGGGTCTTCAACCTCTACCTGTACGTCAGCAACAGACCTGTGGTCTTGCACGACCCGTCGGGGGGAGACGGGGAGTCTTTTTGGGACACCTTCAAACCCGGTGGCCGGGTATTTGAAGCGGTTGACAAGGTTGTGAACCCGAGCAGAGAGGATCATCCCGCGTTGGCTGCGGTCATGGATAACCTCGATAAGAGAGGCAAGGATCTCGTCGAAGGCACGGCTCAGAAGCTCAAAGAAACGGCCGAGGACTACGCGGACATCGCCTACTACTCTACTCACAGCAGCGAACCGGGAGCTGGGCAAAAGCTAGGAGCAGCAGCCAAGCGTCGGGTTGAGGCGCGGATGGCCAGCGTTAAAGGCGTCGGGCAAATGGTGAAGCGGGTCGGGGAAGCTGGCGGGGACATCGCCTACTATCATCCTGAGCTATTGGCGGTAGCAGTAGGACCAGTGGCACTTGCCTTGCCGTCGCACAGGAATGAGCCTGGGGCGGATGCGAAAACCGCCAATGCAGTGACCGATGTAGTGCTCGATGCTCCCCAGTTGGCCTTGACAGTTATCGCAACAGCTGGTGCGGCACGAAGCGTTGCCGGGGCGATGCGCGCGCCCAAGCGTCCGACGCCGTCTGCCGCGCCCAAGTTTGAGCCAGTGAAACCAGAGCCAAGTACGCGCGCACCTGTTGTCGGCCCCAAGACCGGAACGGTAGCCAGCCATTCGATGACAAGAGGTCGCGCCCGACAATTGCATGAATCACTGGGCATACCAAAAAGTACCGTTGCGTTAGCTAAAGGGGCCGGTGCCAAGGACGTGTTCATAACCGCATATCCCGAAGGGGCTCATCTTCGTCTTGAACGATTGGTAGCTGAAGGTGAGATACAGCTGTTGCCGGGCGAGAAGGTCGGGAAATTCTATGGTTCGGAAGACTGGGCGCCCGGCAGTGGTCGGTCAACTCCTGGGCCACACGCTGAGATGGGTGCCGTTTTCAATGCGCAGGAAGGCGGAGCATCTTCTGGAACGGTGGTAACGTCCACTCCTGAGTGCGCCTGGTGCAGCAACGTGCGGAACACTAACCCCTCTATAAGAGGTTTTCGACGCGGAGATTGAGAGAACACGTCATTGGGCTGTTCACAGGGCCATAGAAACTCTGAGGGTGAGCTGCTCTTTGAGAACGAAAGGAAGACATCCGGTTCCCGACCGAAGAGAGCCAAGTATCGCTGCGCCGCACATCGCCCAGCCCGCCGTGGTGCTTGCCTATCCGCGGACGGGACCAACGTTCGCGCACAACCTACGGGATGTTTCTTTCCCGGTGGCCTTGCGGCGCCTTGGTCTAGCGCACGGGCGCAGTGCCGGGCAGCAACGACCCACTCGCCCAAGTCGATGACGAGCCCTCAAGAGAGGTGAGACGCTGGCCAGCAGCTGCCGAAGTCGCGCTGGCTTCGACGAGTGATCTTAACGCACTCTCGGGAATACTCTCATGAACACGCACGGACACAACCTATCTCTGAATGACCAGGGACCGCAGGTCGAGATCCCGCACACTGAGCCGCGCTATCCTGGGCTTCCCGTTCCGAACGACGAGGCCGCCGTGAATCGGCTCGGTCCGGGCACCCACCGCGTCGTGGCCGGCTTTCATGTCAGCGCCATGTTGGAAACGCACTCCCCTCATCCCGCTGGCGGCGACGCACCGCAGCCGAGCCCGCCGCCGATTCCCGCGGCGGTCCCGGGCGCCGTTCCGGGCACTCCCGGCGTGCCCCCGACGACATGGCCGCCGCGTGCGGCGCTCGCCCCGGCCGCCGAATCGCTCGCGCCCACCGCCGCTCCGACCCCCACCGTGCGACAGTACCGAGTGCGCGGCAGAGTCCGGCACGCAGATGGCTCACCACTGGCCGGCAGCATCGTCCGGGCGTTCGACAAGGACATGCGCAGCGAGCAGGCGCTCGGCGAGACCACCACGGATGCCGAGGGGCAGTACGAGATCGGCTACACGGGAGAGCAGTTCGCGCGCGCGGAGAAAAAGAGCGCGGACCTCATCGTACGCGTCCTCAGCGCCGCAGGGCTGCCGCTGGCCGAATCTTCCGTCCTCTTCAACGCGCCCGTTGTCGCCACGGTGGACCTCACGGTGGAAGGTGCGGTGGCGCGCGGGCCGTCGGAGTACGAGCGCTACGGGGCCGAGCTGCGTCCCGTCAGCCAGGGCGTACCATCTGCTGATCTGACGGAGCAGGACATCCGCTTCCTTGCCGGCGAGACCGGGATCGACGCGCTCCACATCGCGTATCTCGCGGTGGCGGCGAAGCACGAAAAACAGACCCAGGTGTCCGCCGCCGTCTTCTATGGCCTGTTCCGGCAGAACATTCCCTCGAGGCTCTCGGCACTCCTCGCTCAGAGCCCGCAAGCGCTGCGGCGGGCACTGGAGGCCTCGCTGCGGGACGACATCGTGCCCGCACGTTTCGAGCCCCAGCTCGACGCGATCCTCGAGCGCCTCGACCAGCTGGTCGAAAAGCACGTGTTCGACAGCGACGACCCGAACGGCAGGATCCCCTTCGCCGACGTTGTCGCCACCTCTCTACAGCCCAGGGGGAAGCAGGTCGCGTTCCTCAAGGCCTACGCCCGCCATGAAGGCCCGATCGAAGAGTTCTGGAAGTCGTTGCGCGAGCAGCCCGAGTTCAGCGGACCCGGCGCCGTCGAGGACCTGCAGTTTACCCTGCAGCTGAATCTCCTCACACGGAGCAGCGTTCCGGTGATGCAAGCGCTGCGCGGCCTGCGGCAGAACGGCACCCTTCGGTCCGCGCGTGATTTGACCAGGCTCGACGCCGCGGCCTGGACCCAGCTCGTCAATGGCGCTTCCGCTGGCGATCGGGAGGTTCTCCCCGCGGACACACCCGGGGGGACGAAGGAGGAGAAGGTCGCAAGCTACGTCAACCGCATCGTGGATACGCTCGAAGCGGCCTTCCCGACACCATACGTCGCAACGGCGGTCGCGAGGCAACCTGAGATCGACGTCAGGCTCGTGAAGCAGGTGCTCGAGAAGAACCCAGGCGTGAACCTGAACGAGCCACTGCCGGAGGACGCTGATCTGAGCGGTGTCGCCGAGGCGGAGCGGGACAGGGCCAAGGCAGCCATGGCGGCCCTGCGCCGTGAAGTCAACACGTTCCGTGAGATCGACACGCAGCGGTTACTGGCGGAGCCGGGAGGTACCACGGGCGGCGGTTTCCACAACCCCATCCGTGCCGAGGTGGCCCGGTTCTTCGCCAATCTCCCGGACTTCGACCTGCCCAACACGCACATCGACAACTTCCTTACCGAGCACGGAGAGCAGGCGTTCGCGGGCATCGGGAACAGGGACGCGGTGACCCGACATCTGAAGCGCGTGCAGCGCGTGCTGAACGCGGCTCCCAAGGTCGAGCACATGGAGTTCCTGCTGGGCGAGGGGTTCGACTCCGCGGCCGCCATCGCCCGAGCGTCGCCGCAGGCGTTCGTGCGGCACTTCAGCGCCGCTCTCGGTGGCGAGGCGAAAGCCCGAGAGTATCAGGCGCGGGCACGACACATCGCTTCCACGATGCTCACTGTGTTCACGTCCGTGTACCAGCGGCTCAACGACGCCATGCCGAGGGTGATCGCCGATGCCTAACGAGACCGTTTCGCTATCAGCGTCAGCGAACTATGTGTACCCTATCAGCGCCCTTGCAAAGGCGAAAAGCGTCCTGGGGCCCGAGTTCACCAAGAAGAGGCCCACGCTGGTCGACCTGTTCGGGTCGTTCGACCTGTGCGACTGCAAGCACTGTCGCTCGGTCCTGAGCCCGGCCGCCTACTTCGTGGATCTGCTGCAATTCCTCAACCCGCCGGTCGGGAAGAAGCCCCTCGACGTCCTTCTCAAGCGCCGGCCCGACCTCGAGCACATCCAGCTCACCTGCGAGAACACCAATACGCCGCTGCCCTACGTGGACCTGGTGAACGAGATCCTCGAAGCCTACGTCGCGCTGGGCAGCCTCGAGAAAATGGCGGTCGGGAACACTGGCGATACCACGGCCGAGGAGCTGGCGGCGAATCCACAGGACACCAACCCAGCGGCGTACAAGAAGCTCAGGGACGCCGTCTACCCGCTGTCGCTGCCCTACGTTCAGCCCTTGGAGGTTGCACGAGTCTACTTGGAGCACCTGGGAAGCAGCCTCCATCAAGTCATGGAGACCTTCCAGACAGCGACCGGACCGACCGACCTCCAGGTTGCTTGCGAGTACCTGAAGATCTCGCCCGAGGAGCGCGCGGTGCTCACAGGCCAGAACCCGGCACCTCTAGGCAGCGTCGCCGCGCTGGAGAGGGTGCCGGACTTCCTGCGGCAAACGGGCCTCAGCTACCTCGATCTGATCGAGCTGGTCAAGGCCCGGTTCATCAATCCCTTACAGGGCACGCCGCAGCAGTTGAGTCTTGACACGCCTACTGAGGTCGAAGACCCCCCGGGATCGGGCATCATGGTCCACGTCGATCCGTGCGACCTCACACACACGCGCATCAAGAACCTGGATGAAGCGGTCCTGGGCAGGATGCACCGCTTCATCCGCTTGTGGCGCAGGCTCGCCTTGTCCATGGCCGATCTCGACAGGGAGATGACTGCACTGAAGGCGACCGACATCAACACCGGTTTCCTTGGGAATCTCGCGTTGGTGAAGCGCCTCCAGGGAGATGTGAAACGGCCTTTGCTCGATCTGTTGAGCCTGTGGTCAGAGATTGACACGCACGGTGAGAGCTCGCTCTTCAAGAAGCTATTCCAGGCCAAGGCCGTGCAGGAGATTGACCCGAAATTCAATAACGAAGAGCTCCAAGAAGTTCTCCAAGACATCGCCAAGGAGAACATCAAAGACCATGTCCCCGCCCTCCTTGCAGCATTTCGCCTCAGCGCTGGTGACTTCGATCTGATCCGAGCCGATGCCCAGCTTGAAGACGACCTGGATGCGGATCCGCCAAAGATTTGGAACCTGAGTCTCACGAATCTGTCGACGCTCTACCGTTACACCGTGCTCGCGAGGATGCTGAAGTGGCCGGTCAAGGATGTCATCACGCTGAAGACCCTTTCCGGGGTCGAGCCCTTCGCATCTCCCGAGATGACCCTCGTGTTCCCCGAGATGACCCTCGTGTTCATCGAGCTGGCACGCAAGGTCCGCCAATCCGGGCTATCGCTCGCGCAGCTCAACTACATCTACCGGCACGTATCTGATCCGCCGACCAACCTCGCCCCCCAACGCACGAATCTGCGGTTGTTGGCCAAGAACCTGCGGGACGGGCTGGTAAGGATCACCCAGGAAAACACGTTGGTCGAGGGTCAGGAGGACCCGCAGGGTGAGCTGACGCGCACCAAGCTTGGCATGATCTTCGAGCCGCCCATCGTGGACCAGATCATCCGTCTGCTCGACGGCACCGCGTCCTACAGCGCTCCTCTGGCGACCGATCCGGGCGACATCTTCCCCGAGTCTCTCAAGAACAAGATCGCCTTTGACAAGGCCGCGAAGCTGTTGCGGTTTACCGGCCAAATGAGCGAGACGGAGCGAGACTTGTTGGTGGGTCTCCAGGGTGGTTCCGAGTATCAGACGGCCGTCGAGGCGATCTTCCGGCAGCCACGGACACTCATCGCCGACACCCTCTCAGGCATCCTCGCGCCCGGTGCCTCTCCCGATGCGATCGCGGCGGCCGTCGAAACCGCGCTGAATCACCTGCTGGACAACGAGCCGCTGCCGTCCACCGGTCAACCCCTGACGGTCAGCGGCAAGTTCCTGTACGTGCTCGAGCGTCTCCTGCCCTATCTGAGGACAACGCTCAGCCGCAGCTTCGTCAAGCAGACGGTCGCAGACACGCTCGGTCTCGAAAGCGCCATGGCGGCGCTACTGCTCGAGCACCTGGGTGCAACGGCATCGATGGACCGTTTCCTCGACCTGGCAAAACACGGTCTTTCCGCGCGCTACTTCAAGAGCCCCCATCTCCCGGATCTCCCCGACCCGATCGATCCACCGGCTGTCGCGTTCGGCGGCGCTGCCTCCGTCGCCCCGGCGGACACCAAGAGCGCGCGCTACACCGGCCTGCTCCTGGCTCCCAACAACGGGAGTTACACGTTCTCCCTGAGCCCGACATCGGCCACGGCACTGCTAGTTGTGGGCGACTCGGAGCTCGTCATGGCGTCGCCCCAGACCGAGTGGGCGCCGATACCGCTCAAGGCCGGCGAGCTGTATGACATCCGGCTGGAGCTCGAAGGATTGAGCGACCCGGCGACGGTCGAGCTGAGCTGGCGGAGCGGGACCATCGCCAAGGATCGCATCCCGTCCGCCAATCTCTGCCCGGGGGACGTTGTCGTCGCGTTCGAGAACGCCTTCACCCGGCTGCACAAGATTGCCATGCTGGTGAATGCGTTCAAGCTCACGGCCAAGGAGGTCGCCTACCTGCAGGCCCATGGGAGTGATTTCAAGGGTGTAGATCCCGGCAACGCCTCCCTCACAGCGGACTTTGATCTCGGCGCCCTGCCCCTCACGCCTTCGGAAGCGAAGCCGGCGTTGTTCGCCCAATGGCAGCGACTCTATGACGTGGTCTCGCTGCGCAACGGCCTCCCGCACGGCGAGGTGAGCCTGGTCGATGTGTTTGGTGCGGACTCGCTGGACGATGCCAAGAACAGGCTGGTTGATCTCACCGGCTGGGATCTCGATCAACTGAGCCACTTGATTGACGGCTTCACGCTCGCGCCAACAGATCTGAAAAACGAGGTAGAGCTGATCCTGCTCGAGGCCTGCTTCCGGCTGATGAAGCGACTGGGTGCCTCTGCCGCCCAGCTCTTTACCTGGGCCGCTGATCTGCTTGATCCTGCGACGGCTCACGCCATCGCACAGGACATCAAGCGCACCGTCAAGGCGAAGTACGACGAGGAGCAGTGGCTCGCCGTCGCTCGGCCCTTGAGCGACCGCCTGCGCGAGAGCCAGCGGGCGGCGCTCGTGGACTATGTCCTGGCCGATCCGACGATCGTCGCCCAGAACATCACCAATGCAAACCAGCTCTTCGAATACTTCCTCATTGATGTCAACATGAGTCCCTGCTTCATGACCTCCCGCATCAAGCAGGCGATCTCCTCCGTCCAGCTGTTCGTCCAGCGCTGTCTCATGAATCTCGAGCCATTGGTCTCGCTGCAAGAGGACGCCGCCGACCAGTGGGAGTGGCGGAAGAACTACCGGGTGTGGGAAGCGAACCGCAAGGTGTTCCTATGGCCGGAGAACTGGATTCTACCCGAGCTGCGCGACGACAAGAGCCCGTTCTTCGAGGAGCTCGAATCCCAGCTGCTCCAGAGCGATGTGACCGAGGAAAGCGCCGAGCAAGCGTTGCTTCAGTACCTGGAAAAGCTCGACGGGGTGGCGCGGCTCGAGATCGTCGGGCTACACGTTGACAAGGGTTCTTGGGCTATTCATGTCTTTGGCCGGACGTTCAATCCGCCCAACGTCTATTACTACCGCAGGCTCGACCTCGCGACGGGCGTATGGACACCATGGGAGAAGGTGAACCTCGATATCCAGGGCGATCCCGAGGGTGTTCATCTGGTACCGGTCGTTTTCAATCGGCGTCTCTATCTCTTCTGGCCGATCTTCGAGAAGAAACGGCAAGAGGACTCCGGCAAAGATGCGCGCGAGAGGATGGAAAAATGGGCGGAAGGTGTCGATTCCTATTCTGAGAAGGTCAAGACTTGGCGCGCGGACGCAGGCCAGGTCTCCCACGCTGTCGACTCCCCCCCGCCATATCTATATGACGCCGATTCAGATCCCACGGATCAGGCCAAATACTGGGCCAACCTTACCCGCCAGTACCGCGACCTTTTCTCTCCGGATGCACTTCACAAGGAGTTCTATCGCCCACCCCATCCAGAACCCCTCGACCCCCCGTCGGGTGGATCCAGCGCCGACGTGAACGATGAGATAAAAGAATGGGCCACGGGAGTGGAATCCAATTTCGAGAATGTCAAGACTTGGCTTGCAGAAGCGAAGAAGCTCTCGGACCGTGTCGACAAGATTTCGGTTTGGTTTTGGGACTGGTATTCGGGAAAATTCGAGGCGCATCCAGCCGACGTGCCGGATGCGGAGTTTCAGTGGGCCCATGTCGTCGACCCTAACACCGGATGGTTGATGCGTCCGGCGACGGCTAATTGGCCCGTGCAGGCCCAATACTGGTTTAATCGTGCCCACGAGTACCGCACCCTTTTGAAGCAGCATCCAGGAGCACCGGACCCAGCGCCTGAGAAACAGGATTACGAACCGGTCGATTACTGGGAGATCAAGCTGGCCTGGAGTGAATACAAGGGCAACAAGTGGCTACCCAAGCAAGTGAGTCCAACGGCGCTTGAGTCAAAGCCAATACTGCTGGAGCTTACCGAGGGGTACCTCCCCGAGAAGCGGCACCATGTGTTCAGGTGGCGGATCGCTGGACCCGAGCTCGGGGTCACGGTGGGAAGGGCCGTCATCACGTCCGCCCTCCCTGCGCAAAAGCCCGTACATCTCACGCGTGAGCGTCTTGGAGCATTCGTGCTAGGCGACTGCGGGGGCAAGCTGCACGTCGTCGGTCAAACGCAGTCGTGGTACGGGGTAAATGTTCCGAGGCCAGAAGAAGCCGAGAACCGATTCCAGAGCTTTGCGGCTGTCCACGATGCGACCCGGCTCACACTCAAGGCTGGCACAGTCATGGCGGCGCTGCCCGGTAAGCATGTCAAGTATGACGTGCTCTTCCCAGCTGATCTAGCGTACACGATCTACGGAGTTAGCCCGTCTCCTTTTGCGTTTCAGGACGACCGGAGATGTTACTTGGCCATGTCGACCACGGAAACCGTGATCGAACTCCTTAACGAGCCCGATAAGACTGGGTGGGAGCCACCACAGGCAATCGCAATTGACTACAACCTCGATCCGCTGATATCCATATGGAACCCGCCCGACCTGGCAACTCCGGAGACGATTGTGAGTCATCCAGGGATCGTCGGGCACTAGGACCGTGATCAAGGAGAATGAGCCATGCCCCCCGCAAGCCTAGGTTCCATGTCGGGTCTTGTCGCGTTAGCCCCCATGGCCGTGGAGGGCAAGGTAACGACCTCCACGAAACTGAAGTTCCTGAACCATTTCCACCCCCACGTGTGCACGTGGATTGCGGCCCTCAACCGGGATGGGATCCCGGGACTGCTCACCCTGGAGAATCAGCAACTCCTCGGCTCGGACACACCGGGTGCGAGCGCGTTTGAGAGTCAGTACGCTCCCAATCTCGCCGTCGTTCATTCCGAGTCTCCGACCGAGCGCGTGGATTTCAGGCGTGAAGGCGCGTACTCCCTCTACAACTGGGAGCTCTTCTTCCATATCCCCACGCTGATCGCTAGCCGTCTCAGCCAGAATCAGCGCTTCGAGGAGGCGCTGCGGTGGCTACAGTTCGTCTTCAACCCTACCGACAGTTCAGCGGACTCCTCGAGACAACGGTACTGGAAGTTCCTCCCCTTCTACGAGAACACCGACCCGGAGAAGGAGCAGATTCGGGAGATTCTCTACGCGCTGAGCTCCAAGAACTCCCCGGAGCGGCCTCGGATCGAGAAGGCGGTACGGGAGTGGGAGGGCAATCCGTTCAAGCCCCACCTGGTTGCGAGGTCCCGCATCACCGCCTACCAGAAGCTCGTGGTGATGAAGTACATCGACACCTGTATCGCGTGGGGCGATCAGCTCTTCCGGCGCGACACCATCGAATCCCTCAATGAAGCGACGCAATACTACATCCTGGCCTACAACATCCTCGGGCCGCGGCTGCAGCGCATTCCGGCCCGAGGCGAGATATCGGCCAAGAGTTATGCGGAACTGAAGGCGTCCTTCCTCGGTGAGCTGTCGAATCCGTTGGTCAAGCTTGAGAACGAGTTCTCGCCATTCAGCACCAGCTCCGCCGCGGAGAGCAACGGAAGCTCGGGTTCCGAATCGCTACAAGGCATTGCCGAAACCCTTTTCTTTTGCATCCCCCAGAACGACAAGCTGCTTGGGTACTGGGACACGGTCGAGGACCGCCTGTTCAAGATTCGCCATTGCATGAACATCGAAGGAGTGGTGCGCGAGCTGCCGCTCTTCGAGCCACCGATCGATCCCGCGCTCCTCGTTCAGGCGGTCGCGATGGGCGTGGACCTGAGCAGCGTGCTCAATGACATGAGCGCACCGCTGCCGGCGTACCGCTTCAATTACATGCTGCCGAAGGCCTTGGAGTTGTGTGCCGAGCTGAGATCATTGGGCAGCGCGTTACTGGCGGCACTCGAGAAGAAGGACGCCGAGAAGCTCGGTCTGATCCGGGCCTCGCAGGAGAAGGCGCTTCTTGAAGCGATGAAGGAGATCAAGGCCCAGCAGGTGGAGGAGTCGACGACACAGGGGGAAGCTCTACGGGAAAGCTGGAACGTCATCGAGACGAGAAGGAAGTTCTACGAGAACTACAAGGAGAACCGGTCCAGAATTCCACAGGAGACCCAACAGTTCACCGAAATGGAGGAGGCGCGCAGCTTACAAGAACAAGGCGAAACCGAGCAAAACAACGCCTCAAGTGTTGCCACGTTCGGTCCCGACGTGACTACGGGGACTTCGGCTGGCCCCTCGAGTGGCCCCTTCTTCTCGATAACCGCTGGACGCGGAAACCTTATTGCATTCTTCGAGGCGAACGCGAGAAAGAAGAACTTCAAGGCGTCCGAACATTCCAGCATGGTGCAGAAGCTGGCGAGCGAGGCTGCCTTGATCCGCAGGGATGATGATTACCAGCTACAGCTTGATACGGCCACCGCCGACAAGCAACAGATCGAGAAGCAGATTGCTGCCGCCAAGATCCGTGTGACGATCGCTGAGAATGAGCTGACAAACCATGAGAGACAGATCGAGAACAGCGCGGCCGTCGAGGATTTCATGCGGAGCAAGTACACCAACGAGGAGCTCTATGGCTGGATGATCGAGCAGACTTCCGCCGTTTTCTTCCAGACCTACAAGTTGGCCTACGACATGGCCAAGAGGTCCGAAAGAACCTACCGGTTCGAGCGTGGTCTGACCTCGTCCAACTTCATCCAGTTCGGCTACTGGGACAGCTTGAAGAAGGGACTCCTCTCGGGCGAGCGACTGTACCTCGACCTCAAGCGCCTCGAGATGGCGTATCTGGAGCAGAACAAGCGGGAGTACGAGATCACCAGGCAGATCTCCCTGGTGCTGCACGACCCCATGGCGCTGATCGTCTTGAAGGAAACGGGGCGCTGCTACGTCAGTCTGCCTGAGGCGCTCTTCGATATGGACTACCCCGGCCACTACTTCCGCCGCATTAAAACCGTCAGCCTGACCATCCCGTGTGTGACCGGGCCCCACACGAGCATCAACTGCACGCTGACGCTGCTCAAGAACAAGGTCCGCATCGATCCCAACGCTCAGGGAGATTATCTTGAGGACCCGGAACAGGAGGACAACCGCTTCCTCACCAACTTCGCTGCCATGCAATCAATCGCCACGAGCACGGCTCAGAACGACACAGGCATGTTCGAGCTGAATTTCCGCGATGAGCGCTACCTTCCATTCGAGGGCGCCGGCTTGGGGGACTCGGAGTGGCGGATTGACATGCCGAGGGAGACCAACGCCTTCGACTTCGACACCATCTCGGATGTGATTCTGCGAATCAGCTACACGGCCCGCGAAGGGGGCGAAATGTTGCGCGGCAAGGCCCTCGAAGTTGCCACGCTACGGGAGCCACGGCGTCAGGATACGGCAGTGACTCCGCTCGTTGTGCCCAACCAGGGCCATCTGCGCCGCATGTTCAGTGCCCGTCACGAGTTCCCGAGCGAATGGCACCGGTTCCTGCACCCGACCGATCCACAGAAGCAGACGTTGGAGCTTCCTTTGACTCAGGAGCGGTTCCCGTTCCAGTTCCGAGGCAGGGCAATCACCATCGACAAGGTCGAGCTCTTCCTCAAGCTCAAGGAGGTCAAGGACGGCGAGGCGTTCACCGGTGGTAACTTGTCGGTAAAATCCCCGGACTCAGACGATGCAGCAGGTACAGAAGTCCATGAGCCTGAGTTGACGAGCGTCGAATCCTTCCTCAACGGGATTCCGCACACCGAGTTGGGATTCGACCAGAAGGGCACGCTGGGTACCTGGGTCATTGCGCCCGCCGACGATGTCATCAAGGCCGTACTGAAGCCCGGGCAGGCGGAGGACCTCATCATTCTCTGCCACTATACAGCGGGCTAGCTGGGCGGCGATTGAATCAGGGGGACGCAGGAAGAGGGAAGGGGGAAGGGTACTGGGAGCGCCGAGCGCGCCTTACCCTTCCCCCTTCCCCCTTCCCCCATCCCCTTAAAGAATCTTCGCGATCAAATCCCCGACGACATACCCTACCGCGGCGACCCCGAGGCCGACGACAAACATGTCGATCCCGCTGCGGAACACGCCGCGGCCGGTGAAAAAGCTCCGGGCGGCGCCCACGGCGAAGTGGGACAGCATCGCGAAGGCGAAGGAGGCCCACACCGCGGCCGGCCCGTGCAGCACGAGGAACGGCGCGACCGGGATGAAGGCACCGACCGCCGTCGCGACGCCGGTCACCCATCCCTCCTTGAGCGGCGTCGCATGCGCCGCGCTGATGCGCAGCTCCTCGCGCACCTTCTCGGCCAATGCGCGCTGCGGATCCTTCATCACGTCCGCGGCCAGCTGACGGGCCGTGGCCGCCGCGATCCCCTTCGCCTGGTACACGAGCGCCAGCTCCTCCTCCTCCACCTCGGGCATCAGGCGCAGCTCCTCTTCCTCCATGGCGATCTCGTGGGCGTACACCTCCTGCTCGCTCTTGGCCGCGAGGTAGCCGGAGGATCCCATGGAGAGCGCGTCCGCGATCATCCCCGCCACACCCGAGATGAGCACGACGTGCGGCGCCACCGCGGCGCCGACCACGCCGGCCAGCAGCCCGAAATTCGCCGTGAGCCCGTCGTTGAACCCGTACACCACGTTGCGCAGGAACCCGCCCGACGCCGTGCGGTGCCACGGCTCCGCGCCCGGCCCGGGGCCCGGAGGCCCCACGAGGGTCGCCAGCGTCTGGGCGTGCTGCGCCGATTCCCGTGCCAGCGTCAGCGACACGTCCCGGCCCGCGTCGCCGGCGCTCGACGCCTGCGCGAGACCGAGATAGCCCTTCACCTCGCGTCCCTCTTCGCGCAGCAGCAGCGGCAGCAGGTAGCGCGACCCGAGGCGCGCGCCCAACCAGGCGAGCACGCGGGCCTGGAGCGAAGGACCCGCCCGGCCGGGCACTGGGTGACCCTGCTCGGCCAGCAGCTTCGCCCACATCCCTGTGTGGCGCTCCTCCACCGCGGCCAGCCCCGTGTAGACCTCCCGTCGCTTCGGGTCGGGTTCCTGCGCGGCCAGCACGCCGTACAGGTAGGCCGCATCGGACTCATCCTGCCAGTGGTGGCGCCAGCGTTCCAACATCTTGGGGTCAGTGGGCATCGTCATATCGTAACTCAGTGCTGGATGAGTAGATAGGGGAATGGGGATGAGGGAAAGGGAAGGGTAGGACGACGACCGCTTTACCCTTCCCCCTTCCCTCTTCCCCCTTCCCCAGCGTCCCGCGACCCTCCCCGCCTTCCCAGCATCCTTACTTTCCGGTGATGACTGTCGCACTCGCCGTTCCCGACATCCTGGTAGCGCGCGCCAAAGCGGGTGACGAGGAGGCGCTCGAGGCCCTGTACCGCGC
>Ga0247727_10009358_pt1 | contig 17798 bp, 17 predicted proteins | sample WisWelCaveWW1625_FD_202498 | JGI IMG/M metagenome (GOLD analysis project Ga0247727, IMG submission 202498) | Biofilm microbial communities from Wishing Well Cave, Virginia, United States - WW16-25 | ecosystem: Environmental > Aquatic > Deep subsurface > Groundwater > Cave microbial mat | place...
TCGGCGCATTTGCGCCGGCGCTCTTTCTCGTGCTGGAAAAATTTCGCGGCTCGTTGCCGGCGTGGCTCAAGTTTGCCGGCGACGTAAAGGTTCAGCCACGGCTTGGCCGGGGCTTGATAAAAAAAAATGCCACGGCCCAGCCGTGGCAGAACTTAAAGAGTACCGCATTTGAAAATTAAAACTCCTATCATGTTTGCCTTCACCCCGAGTTGGTTTGAGTCGATTGAAAAGATTTGGGAGCAAAAATATTGGGGCAATAGCGTGCGCGATTGGGTTACAGCACTCGTCGCCATCGTTGTTATCTTTCTCGTGCTGCGCCTTGCCAAGAGTATTTTGATTCGACGGCTTTCCGCTTTTGCCGAGAAGACGCAAACCGAGATCGACAACTTCATCGTCGATTTGCTCAAGAGCACGCGCGCGTTTTTCTTTTTGGGCGTGGCCATGTATATCGGCTCGCGTTTCTTGGAGCTTTCGGAAACGGCGAATCGCATTTGGCAAAATTTCGTGATCCTCACGGGCTTGCTGCAAGCCGCGTTGTGGGGCAACAGCCTGGTCGCGCTCGGCGTTAAACATTACACGAAGCAACGCCTCGCGCAAGATGCGGCCAGCGTGACCACGATTGCCGCGCTCGGCTTTCTCGCGCGCATCGTGTTGTGGTCGATCATCGCGCTGCTCGCGTTGGACAACATGGGCATCAACGTCACCGCGCTCGTGGCCGGCTTGGGCATTGGCGGCATCGCCCTCGCGCTCGCGGCGCAAAGCGTGCTCGGCGATTTGTTTGCCTCGCTCGCCATCGTGCTCGACAAGCCGTTCGTGTTGAATGATGAAGTCATTGTCGGCGAGTTTCGCGGAAGGATCGAGCACATCGGCTTGAAGACCACGCGCTTGCGCAGTTGGAGCGGCGAAGAGTTGATCTTCACGAATAGCGATCTCTTGCAAAGCCGCATTCGCAATCTCCAGCGCATGCGCGAGCGCCGTGTGGCTTTTGTTTTGGGCGTCACTTATCAAACGCCGTATGAAAAACTCGCGCAGATTCCCCAACTGCTCGAAACCATCGTCACCTCGCAGCCGCTCACGCGCTTCGAGCGCGCGCATTTCAAAAGCTACGGCAGCTTCTCGCTGGATTTCGAAGTGGTCTATTACGTCCTGCGCCCGGAGGTGGGCGCGGAGATGAACGTCCAACAAACTATCAACTTTGAAATCTTTAAGCGCTTTCAAGAAGAGCAGATCGAGTTTGCATATCCCACGCAGACGCTTTTCGTGCAAACCGGCATGGCAGCGCCTCCGCAAGCAGTTTGATATACTCGCTGCGGGTTGGTTTGTAACTCCCTTCAAGTTGTCATTCAGGAGGAACCTTTTTAAGTACTGGAGTTGATGCTCAGCGCCGAAAAGGTTTCCTGCTGAATGACATATCGCAGGGGAGCGCTTATCGAATTTAAAAGTAAAAGCTCATGATGTGTTTCATTCAAGCCACGGCCAAGCCGTGGCTGAATATGAAGGCAACAAGCTCGAAAAAAATCCGTTTGAATGGCACCATTCGAAAGGAGATTGTTATGCGCTACCGTATTCCGCTGCTATTCTTCGCCGTGCTGTGGCTGGCTTGTGCCTCTTCTTCTTCCACGGGAAACCAAAGCCCAAGCGCGCGCCGCTCTGCCGACGTCATCACCAGCGCAGAGTTGGCAAACTCGTCCGCCAAAGAAGCGTTCGAAGCCATTGACCTGCTGCGTCCGCAGTGGTTTCGCAAACGCGGCGGGGCTGCCTTTGCCGTTTATGTGAACAACATCAGGCTGGATATTGTGGAATCGCTGCGCAGTATTCCAACGGCGCAGGTGGAGGAGATTCGTTATCTTAATCCCAACGCGGCCACAACTTTTTTTGGCACCGGCCACATGGGCGGCGCGATTGTGATTAAGACGAAGTCGTGAGGGTGGGGAGTTGGATTGTTGGAGTAATGGAGAGAGATGGAGTAATGGGGATGACATTGATCCATCTCTCCATTACTCCAAGACCCCGGAGGTTTTACTTCTCGTCGGGATTGACGAACTTATAAACGAACGCCGCCAGCGCGCCGCCCGCAAAATTTCCCACCAAGAAAATCCAAATATTGCTCACCGCGCTCAAGCCCATCACCGTGATGCCACACGCGACCGCGGGATTGTACGCGCCGCCGGAAATCGCGCCGCCCGCATATGCGCCCGCGAGCACCGTGAAGCCGATGGCAAGGCCATAGTAACTGTTGCCCGCGTTCTTGGAAGAAGTGGCGGTGTTGAGCACAACGTAAGCAAGTGCGAAAGTGAAGAGCACTTCATTCAACAAGGCTTTTGCAACGTCTGGGGTCGCGGCCGTGACGTTTGCTCCGCCTTTACAAAAACCGACAACGAGCGCTGCCACAACACCGCCGAGCACTTGCGCGATCATGTATGGCGCAACGTCTTTCGCCGCACACTTGCCGCGCAAAAATACGGCGAGCGTGACCGCGGGGTTATAATGCCCGCCGGAAAGATGTCCGCCGGCGTAAACCATCACCATCAGCGTCGTGCCGATTGCCAGCGGCGCCATCGCGCCCGCGCCGCCCGGCTCAATCACGCTGAGGCCGATCACCAGCACGAGAAAAAACGTGCCGATAAATTCCACGAGATACTTTTGCATATACTTCCTCCTCCGTTAGGTAAATGGGAATGTGGATTAGAGCATCACTTCAAATCATCTCCGCTGTATTTTTTTTGAACTGTCATTCAGCAGGAACCCTTTTAAGCGCCGGGCAGGAACCTCAGAGACAGGCATTCTTCCGAGCATTAGAAAAGATTACCGCGAAAATGCGTTCGTAGTAACGCCTTCAGGCGTTTGATGTTTAAAGATTTACTAGGGCTTCGTCGCTTCCAAACATGCCTTGAGCGTGTCCCACCCCACATTGCCGCCGCTCAACACGATGCCGATATGGCGTTCGCGCCAGCCGTGCTCGTTCTTCAATGCGGCGGCAACCGGCACCGCCGCGGTCGGCTCGATCAAAATTTTCATGCGTTCGAGCACGAGCACCAACGCGCGCTTGATTTCTTCTTCTGAAACCAACAACACGCCGGCAAGATGCTCGCGCATAATTGCGAACGTGATCTCGCCCGGAGTCGTGACTTGCATACCGTCGGCAATCGTTTGGGGCACGGGAATCGTGACGCGCTCGTTGCGTTGTAATGACAGAAAAGTATCGTTCGCAGATTCGGCTTCCACGCCGAAAATTTTTGCTTTGGATGAAAGATGATGGAGCGCGAGCGCGCAGCCGGAAATCAATCCGCCGCCGCCGACCGGCGCGAGCAAAATTTCGAGCTGTGGCGCTTGTTCATAAAACTCGAGCGCCGCGGTGCCTTGCCCGGCAATGACGGCGGGATGATCGAACGGTGGAATGAGCACGCGGCCTTCACGCGTTTGAATCCCTTGCGCAATCGCGGCGCGATCTTGTTTATAGCGATCATATAAAACCACCTCCGCGCCATAGCCGCGCGTGGCCTGCAACTTCGCCGGCGGCGCATCGCGCGGCATCACGATTTTTGCCGGCACTTTGAGCAAAGCCGCAGCGAGCGCCACGCCTTGCGCGTGATTGCCGGACGAAAACGCCACCACGCCGCGTCGTTTTTCCTCCGCGGAAAGTTGCGCCACGGCATTGTACGCGCCGCGAAATTTGAACGCGCCGATGCGCTGGAGATTTTCACATTTGAAGTAAAGATGGTTTCCGGTGAGCTGATCGAGGTAGGACGACGTGAGCACCGGCGTGCGATGCGCCACCGGCTGCAAACGTTGCGCAGCTTCTGCAAGAGCGGCAAAAGTGAGGATCATGTGCGGACATTTCCCTTGACTTTAGAAGGCTCGATTACTATAATTCGCCCGTTCTGAACGAACGATTTGCGGCTTCAATCTAATAAAAATCGTACAAAGCACAAGGGCGATTAGCTCAGCTGGTTAGAGCGCTGGTCTCACATACCAGAGGTCGGTGGTTCGATCCCACTATCGCCCACTTCTTAAAACTCATTCGACCTCCCTCAACTCAGACAGGTTCAACGTCAGACTCGGGATACGCGATGAGTTTTCTTTTTTTATCCACGCGCGCCATTCCTTCCCTCACTCACAGCAGAATTTTTTGGCATTCGTTCAGCCACGGCTAGGCCGTGGCTATCAGTGATTGTATGAGCGTTCAACGAGGCTGAACTTTTTTCAATTTAACCGCAAGCCACGGCCCAGCCGTGGCTGAACCTATTAACGAGAGGAGCACCAAGCCAACCCTTCAAACCCAACAAAGCATCAGAGACGGTACGCTCGTGAAAATTTCACCAGCCCAACGACATGAACTGCACCAGTCCAACAGGAAAGAGAGTACCTATGTCTGCCTCCCGCCTTCCGGAATCGTTTCCGAAAATTCTGGTTATCGAAGACGATTTCGATCATTTGGAATTGTTGTCGTATGCGCTGAACAAGTACGCCGTCACGCTTCGCCTCGCCCAATCCGGCCTCGCCGGCTGGAAAATTTTGCAAAGCGAGCGCATCGACCTCGTCATTCTCGATTACTCCCTTCCGGATTTAGACGGCCTCACCTTGCTGAAAAAAATCCGCGCGTTTGTGCGGCAACATCCGGTGGTGATGCTCACCACGCACAATGAGCATTGGCTCAAAGAAGAAGCCTGCCGCTCCGGCGTGAATTATCTCGTTCACAAAACCGCGGTGGGAAGTTTTCTCACCAAATTGGGCGACATTGTCGCGCAGGAATTGGGATTGAGGAAAAGGAGCAAGCCGCCCTCGCTGATGGGCGTGCGCGACTTCACGGCGTTTTTGCAAAACGCGATTAACTGAGTTTCGGCAACGAGGTCGGGCTTTGCAAGAAATGTTTTTGGTGTGTGTTTGCAAGGCCCGGCTTTCTCCAGTTTTAACATTGAGAAAAGAGCTTGTGAAAGTCTCACTTTTCTTGTAATGTCTTCCATGAATCTTGAGGCCCTTAAAGCCAAAACTCGCAACAATGAATTTTTGTTGAGCGACCACGCTGACCTCGAGGCTGCCGCCGATGATATAGATATTGGAGAAATTCGTGATGCAATCTTAGGCGGCGAGCTTCTCGAAGAATATGCTGACACGGGGCGCGGCGAGAGTTGCCTTGTTGTTGGCTTTGCGCAAGAGCGCCCAATACACGTTGTATGTGGTTGGCGCAGGGAAAAGGTAGTAGTGATTACTGTCTATATTCCCAAGCCACCCAAGTTTATAGATCCGTGGATACGAGGAAAGTAAAAATGAAAAACTCCAAATGCCATTTTTGCGGCTCTGAAGATTTCGAAGAACGCAGTGGCGAATATATTTATCGTCGCCGCGGCAAGTATTTCATTGTTCGCGACGTCCCCTTTGAAGCTTGCCGGAATTGCGGAGAGCGGTATTATCCCGCGACGGTATTGCTGGCTATCGAAAGCCGTTTCAAGGCAATTCAAGAGAAACAACGAGAGCCGCGGGAAACTTTAATGGTTCCGGTGGAATCATTTACGCCGCTCACAGTCTAGCTTCAACGCGAGTTGCGCCGATGCACGATCCGATTGGCGATCTTGCCCTCAGCTTTTTTGCCTCTCCCGAATATACGCCTCCACCTCTTCTTCTAACACCGGCAACGGAATCGAGCCGTTGCGCAGAATCACGTCATGAAACTCGCGCAGATCGAACTTCCCGCCGAGCTCGGTTTCGGCTTTGTGCCGCAGCTCGCGAATTTTAAGCTCGCCGAGTTTGTACGCCAGCGCTTGCCCCGGCCAGGAAATATAGCGATCCGTCTCGGTGCGCACTTCGTGCAATGACAGCGCGGTGTGCGAAGCCATGAGCTCCAATGCCTGCTCGCGCGTCCAGCCTTTCGCGTGCATGCCGGTATCAACCACCAAACGACATGCGCGCCACATCTCATACGTCAGCCGGCCGAAGTTGCTATACGGATTCGCATAAAACCCCGCCTCCAATCCCAAACGTTCGCAATACAAACCCCAGCCTTCGCCGAACGCGGAAAGATAAAGCGCGCGCCGAAAGTTCGGCACGTTGTCCATCTCCTGCGCGAGCGCGGTTTGCATATGATGCCCCGGCACGGCTTCGTGCAACGACAATGCTTCGAGCACATAGAGCGGGCGATTTTCCAACGCATACGTATTCACCCAATAATAGCCCGGCTCCGTGCTGCCCACGGCCGGCCCGACGTATCTGCCGGCGGTATATTTCGGCGCAAGACGATCGGGCACGGGCGCAACGCCGTAAGGCAAACGCGGCAGCCTTTTGAAAAGGCTCGGCAGCTTGGCATCCATGCGCTTGCAAATGTAGCTCGCTTCTTTCAAAAGCTGCTCCGGCGTCTTCGCATAAAACCGCGGATCGGTGCGGAGGAATTTTAAGAACGCCGCAAAGTCGCCGGCAAAGCCGGTTTGCTCGATGATCTCCAGCATCTCGGCCTGGATGCGCGCGACTTCTTGCAAACCGATTTGATGAATTTCTTCCGCACCGAGTTCGAGCGTGGTGAAATTTTTAATGCACTGCGCATAGTAAGCCGCGCCGTTCGGCAAATCCGACGCGCCGATGGTCGTGCGCGCGTGGGGAATATATTCTTCCGTCATGAACTGCAAAAGCCTGCGATAGCCCGGCACAATCGCCTCTTTAATCGCGGCCTCGCCTTCGCGCCGCAACCGTTCATGCTCGCTCGCCGGAATAGCCGCTGGAAATTTTTTGAACGGCGCGAAGAACACGCTCTGCGCGGGATCATCGACCACGTGCGTGGCAATCGTCACTTCAAAGCCTTGCAATACGACGCGCGGCATCGTGATTCCGCGCCGCAAGCCTTCTTGCATATTCGCGAGGTGCTGCTCCACGTAGCTCGGAAAGGCGCGCAGACGCTTCACATAGTTCTCGTAGTCCTGCGCGGTGTTGTTCGGCGCTTGGCTGGGCAACCGCGCGAAGGCAATGTGAAAGCCGTCGTCCACGGTGAAAGGAATATAGTACTCCTTAAAATCAACTCGGGCGCATTTGCTTTCGAGCATGCTCTGAAACATGTCGTAGTTGATTTGATCGGCGCGGGCAAGCTTCGCGCGATCGATCTTTTGCAAACGCTCCAACAGACCGCGCCAAACTTCGGCTCTTCGGGTTTGATCCGCCGCGCTCACGCTCGGCAGCAGCGCATCGTATTCATGCTGCCCGGCCGAAGTGGCAAAGAGCGGCTCTTCTTTTAAGCGAAAGGCCCACTCTTCGTCGAATAAAGCGTAGAGCTGCTGTTGCGGATTGGTGTAGTCGCAAGTAAAGAGGGCAAGAAGAAAACCGAGGAGTACAAGAAGCTTGCTCTTCATCATGACGACAGCTCCTGGATTTGAAAGTAACTGTTCAGCCACGGCTAGGCCGTGGCTTTGGGTTTTAAATCAAGCCCCGGTCAAACCGTGGCTGAACGAAATTGAGATTGAAGGTTCAGCCACGGCTGGGCCGTGGCTTTGGGTTTATATCAAGCCACGGTCAAACCGCGGCTGAACGTGATCGAAGCGGACAAAATGATAACCAATCACCTTTCTAAACGCAATCACTTTGAGCCTGTGCCGGCGCCGCACAACTCGACAAAGTTTGCCTTGCGAGGGCACGGCGCGATTGCTACATTGCTTTGAAAAATTTTGCGAAAACAAATCCCACGAGCACAACGAAACGAACATGGAAACCTCGACGCCTAAAACCAATCTCCTCGGCATGAGCCGCGAAGAGTTGATCGCTTTCGCCGAAAGCCTCGGCGAGAAGGCTTTTCGCGGCAAGCAACTCTTTCAATGGCTCTATGGCCGCAACGCAGAAAATTTCGCGGAGATGACGAGCCTCGCTGCGAGTCTGCGTGCGCGTTTGCACGAAGTCGCCGGCATCAACATGCCGGAAGTTGTGCAGCGCCAAATCTCGCAGCGCCGCGACGCTGAAAAATTTCTCTTCGCGCTGCACGATAGTTTGCGCCTCGAGAGCGTGTTGATGCACGAAGGCGAGCGCCACACGCTCTGCGTCTCCTCGCAAGTGGGTTGTCCCATCGATTGTCAATTCTGCGCGACGGGCAAAATGGGATTGCTGCGCAATCTTTCCGCGGGTGAGATCGTGAATCAATTTTTGACGGTGCGGCGCATAACCCAACAACCGATCACGAACGTGGTGGTCATGGGCATGGGCGAGCCGATGCTGAATTACGAGGAGTTGCTCAAAGCGTGTTATATTTTGTCGGATGAAGAAGGCCCAAATCTTTCGCAGAAGCATATCGTGATTTCGACGAGCGGCCTCATTCCCAAAATTCGCCGGTTCCTGGAAGAGGGGCACAAGTTCCGGCTCGCGATTTCGTTGAATGCAACGACGGATGAAGTGCGCAATCGGCTTATGCCGCTCAATCGCAAGTGGCCGATTGCGGAGTTGCTGGCCGCGGCAAAGGAGTATGCGCTCGCCTCCAAGCAGCTCGTGACGTTCGAATACGTGCTGCTCGCGGGCGTGAATGACAGCCTCGAAGATGCGACCAGACTCAAACGTTTGCTGCGCGACATCCCGTGCAAATTAAATTTGATCCCCTTCAACGCCATTGACGAAAACTTTCGCCGGCCCGGCTATGATCAGATCGAGGCGTTTTATAATCGCTTGAAAGACATGTCCGCGCCGGTCACGGTGAGATGGAGCAAGGGGGAGGATATCGACGCGGCGTGCGGGCAGCTTTGGACGAAGGCGGAGAAGGTTGCGGCCTAGTGGAGTGTCAAACTTTAGTTTGACAGCATAGCGGTTTTGTATGGCAAGCTGAAGCTTGCACTCCACTCCGTCTCCGTCGCGACGGATCGTCGAGCGAACGCCGCGCTTGCATTCCCGCGCCACGATCAGTGCCTTGCGTCCACAGAGTTTCATTGCCCGAGTGGAACGATCAAACCAAAAGTAGGAGAATGACCATGCCGACCATTTCCACTAAAAATTTGCCGAGCCGCGAAGAGCGAGCAGAGATCGGGAAAAGAGCGCGAGCGATCTACGAGCCGATGCGCGAGCAGTTGGAAAAGGATCATTGGGGCGAATACCTCACCATCAACTTCGAGAACGGCGATTATACCGTTGCGCCGGAGCATATGGAAGCGGTCCGCATAATGCGCGCGAAGTATCCCGGAGAATTATTTTTTACCTTCCGGATTGGCTATCGCGCCATGTTTCATTTTCGCGGGTTGGGCGCTACTGATGGCATTCGCCCGCAAGGAGCAAAACGATGATAGCGGGGAATATCGAAGAAGGAGTGTACCCTCGCATCCTTGTTACCGTTGTAGCACCGACGGGAAATATTGTTGAGAAAATGCTGATCGATACCGGCTTCGATGGCGATGTCGCGGTGCATTACGATGATGCTGACCGCTTTCAGCTTGAGATCGTGGACTACTAGTGATCGAATATGCCAGCGGCGATAAAATAGAGGAGCTTTATTGTCGCGGTAAGGTTCTTTGGTTTAGCAAAGTTATGGAAGGCGAGTTTATTCTCTCCAACGACGAAGAACCCGCCCTCGGCACGCGCCTCCTCAACGGCTGCGTGATGACCATGAATTTCATCGACAACGTACTGACTATCGACAAGCCGAGCCTGCGCTGACTTTTTATTGCGAGCAGCAAGAATTTAAAAACAAAAAGGCCGCAATTTTTGCGGCCTTTTTTGTTTATGCTCAAACGCTAGCCTTTGCCCAATCTATTGCCCGCTTTTGCCATTTGAGTACGCCGCGGTTTCTTTCGGACACGAAGCCTGCATGCTGGCGATTTGTTTCTCCACATCCTTGTGCCGCGGATCGCGTTCGATCTTCAACTGCGCGGCGCGCGCCAGTTCGCGGCAACCGGCCTCGGCATTTCCCGCTTTAAATTCCAAACGCGACAGCTTCGTCCGCCCCACGGCTTCGAGATAAGGCGAGAGCTTGCCTTCTTCCGACAGCGTGGTGAGGAGCCGTTGATAAATCTCCCGCGCATAGTTGAAATTTCCCAAGCGCGCCGCGGATTCGGCCGCGCCCCACATGAAGAAGCGGCTGCGCGGATAAAGCTGCAACACCGAATCCGACATGGCAAAGGCCTCGGGCGCATTGTTCTCATCCAAAAGAATCCACGTCAAGCCGTTGATCGCGGCAAAGCGAGAATATTTGCCGTGCGCGCAGGCTTTCCTCACCATCGCGACGCCCTCTTCGCGCTCATCCGAAAAAAAGAGCAGCTTCAATTTGCTGCGATAGTATTTGTAGGTGCCGATGCCGAGATAGGCGTCATACATCGTGGAGTCGAGGCGTATCGCAGTCTCGAGGTGTTTGATCGAATTCCATCCCTTGTGCGCGGCTTCGAGATAGCGTTTTTGTTTGCCCACATAAAAAGATTCATAGCCATAAGCGCAGCCGAGCAAGAAGTGCCCGAGCGCATCCTGAGGCTGGCGCTGCAATTTTCTTTCGGCAAGCCGGCGGCAAGTTTTGAGGCTTTTGAAAAATTCTTTCTCTTCGCCGTAATTTTCATAATCCATCATGCGCGATTGCAGCGTGGCGGCGCGAAAGAGATGGCCGAGCGGATCTTGCGGCGATTGCGTAATCGCCTGATCCACCAAACGCAAGGCGTGCTCATATTCCTGATTTACGGTTGCCACGATCGCGCGCTGCAGCAATGAGTCAAGACGGGCAGCAGGCTCGCTTTGTGCGTAACTCGGGCTTGAACCCGGGTTGGAAAGCAGCACGGAGCATGAGCATAAAACCAAAAGACGAAGTTGCATAAAAAGATTCTCGGGTTGTGTGATACGCGACAGATTGGGGGAAGGCGCCGGCGGCGGGAATAGCAATTTTCACTTCCACGAAGCCAAACGTTACACTTCCTGTGCGCAGAATTGTTCTAACGAACTTACTCCGGCCGTAAAATAACAAAACAAACTCCAAACGCAAGTTGCACTTCGAACGACGGCGGCGGAGGTTTACACGAATTTTACCGTCATAGGACAAGGCCGTGACAACCTTTGCGAGCGATTGCAGGTATAATTTGCCCAAACGAACAGGAAACGAAGCCGCGCCTTCAGCGGGGCTTCACAACAAAATTCACCGCACCCATTTTAGGAGCAGATCATGCAAGCACTCAAAAAAGCGGCAACCCTGTTGGCGGTTTGTGGCCTGGCAGTGACCGCGGCTTACGCACAACCCAAACCTTCTTCGTCCGCCAAAGTGAGACAACAGGTCGATATCTTTGCCACGGCGAAGCCGGGGCAATGGGCGGAAATCAAAGGGCCGTATCAAAAAGACAATACCATCCTTGCGACCAAAGTGAAGTTCGTCAGCGGCAACATTTTGGAGGATGATTGCGAGGTGAGCGGCAAGATTCTTTCGCTCGATCCGCGAACGAATGAGATCAAGCTCGTGCGCCAGTGGGCGGTCAAATGCAGCAAGGACGCGGAGTTTAAAGATAAGAACGGCGTGGCCGCCACTTTTGCAGCCTTGAAGCCGGGCATGGTTGTGGAAGCCGAAGGTTCGTATTCGAAGGAGGGCGGCTTTATCGCCAAAGAAGTGGAAGAAGACGAGATTAAAGAAGAGGAAGAGGCCGACGAAGTTTCGGTGTTCGGCAAAATCGAAAAGGTTGATGCCTCCGGCAAGACCATTCAAATCATGGGGCTCACTTTCGTAATCAACGAGCAAACCAAGAGCAAAGCCGCAATCAAGTAGTCGCTTCACGTAAGCAGACTTCAGGTGTTCAGCAAATTCTCCAACAGAGAGCTTTATTCTCGTCTGCCAGCATCAGCAGGCAAACTCTCTGTTGGAGTTTTTATTTTAACCGCGCGCAGTACGCCTCTGCACGTGGCAATGAAAATGCTCTCTACCGCATGATCATGGCTAATGAAATTTGACGATCAATATCGGCCACTAGGCGAGCCCTCCTCCCATCGTGTCATTCAGTAGGAACCTTTTTAAGTGCTGGAGTTGATGCCCAGAGCGAAAAAGGTTTCCTTCTGAATGACATATCTTAAGGGGCTATTGCCGAATTTGAAATTCAAAATTCATTAGGGTCGCCGATTAAATAACTTTCCCATTTTTCCTGGCCGTCACTCCCGCAGTCTTTAAGCGGGAATCCATTTTATGCGCTTGGATGCCCGACTAAAGCGCTCGGGCATGGCAGATCAAACGGGTAAGTTATAAAAACGGCGTTCCTTATTTCATCAACAAGAGCTGCCGCGTTAAACGGACTTCGCCCGCCTGCAGGCGATAGAAATACACGCCGCTCGGCAAATTATTCGGCGCGAACGTCACCGTATGTTTGCCCGCGGGATGCATGCCCTCCGCCAACGTTGCCACTTCTTCGCCGAGCACGTTGAGCACTTGAATCTTCACGTGGACAGCCTCGGGAAGATCATAGGAAATTTTCGTGCTCGGATTAAACGGGTTGGGATAATTTTGGTGCAGCGCAAACTCCGTGGGCTGCGCCGTCGTGAACTCGCCGCCCTCTTCCGTATTCTCTTTCGGCGCCGCGCTGGAAGAGCCGCACACGCGAAATTCTCCGATGCGATAATGGCCGGAGTTGGGCACGGTCATGTGCACGCGCACATAACGCTCCGTGCGCGGCGCGCCGGTCATGGCCCCGGTGTCGGTTGCGCCATTGCCCGTGGTGGTGCTGAAGACCGTGGTAAACGTCGAAAAGGTCGAGCTATTGGAAACGCGGATTTCGTAGCTTCTCGCGTAGCGGGTGCTATTCCACACGAGTTCCCAACTGCCATAGCTCAACGTGCCGGTTCCCAAATCAACTTGCCACCACTGCGTGCCGCCGCCGCTGCTGCGCCAATAAGTGGAGGTGCTGCCGTCAACCGCACGGCTCGCAACGTTGCTGCCGTTCGTGCTCGAAGCCGAGGCCGGATCGCCTTGCGCAATGTTGTTGCACGGCACCGATTGATAAGCGTCCCAGAATGCGGTATTGAAAGCGCTCGTGCCGCTATTGTTGCCGCCGGTGCTGGTGCAGCCGCCGTGCGTATGAATGCCGACCGAGGTGCCGTTCGCGTCATTGATCACCGGGCTGCCGGAATTGCCGCCTTCAGTATCGGTTTGGTAGCGCATCGTGGTTCCCGAAGAAGCCGCGTTCGGGCCCGCGTGCGTTTGTTGCGTTTGATTCGCCGTGCCCGCGTCCACGCCGAAGCCGGTGATGCGAATCGTCGAAGGCCCGAGGTTTTGCACCACGGTGAAGGAAGAACCCTGCGCGGCAATCGGCTGCAAACCGGTTTGCGAGTTGTTGGCAACCTGGAAGATCCCCCAATCGTTGCCCACGCCGCCGTTCACAAACTGCCAATTGCTTTGATTGACGGAGTATTGATCCTCCGGCCCGGGATGTTGAATCGTGCCGCTGGAGAGAGAAGGCGGAACGTCAAACTGCAAAGTGCTCGCTGAAGTGCCGATGCAATGCCCCGCGGTCAAATACTTTCCGTTCGAAGCGATCCAGCCCGTGCAACCGACATTCACGATGCGTCCCGAAGCCGGATGATTGGAAGCCACACGATCATCGGTTGTGCCGCATTGGCTTTCGATCACCGAACCGCCCGGGCCTTTGGACAGCGTGCGATCATTGCCGACCCATTTGCCGACCGTGATCTCGCCGGCTTCGAAGAACACGTCCTTGTCGCCGGGATCCAAATAGAGCTTCACTTCCACGGCATTGCCGTTGAAATAGGCGCTGGTGTTGTACCATTCGCGCAACGTCGTGGCATTGAGCGTTTGCGTCGCGCCGTCGTGCAGCGAAGTAATGGTGAGATAACTGTCCTCCCCGAGGTTCGCATTCGGAAAGCTCAAGCGCAGCCACGGCGCATCGTCTACGGCAATGCGATGGGTCTCCACCGGAACCGCGCGCAACGCGCCCAACGCGCTTTTTTTGCCGTGATGAACTTTGGAGATCCACGAATAGGGCTTCACGGTTTGCGGAATCTCCAGCGGCTGCGCTGAAGCCAGCGCCGCACCGCACAACAACACGCCCAACACCATCAGTCTGTGGGACACTCTCATGCTCTACTCCTTTGTGTGAGTAAGTGATTTGATATTTGAAACAGTGAGTTGAACTCGTTGGATGACTTTCGCTCTCCTCCTACTATACGCTAAGAGCGTATTTGGAAAGTAGAGCACCCGACTATTCCCCCCTTGAGGGGGGTTAGGGGGGTGTTTTTGAGGGCGGCAATGCTATTCAAATTCATATTCACTGCTATAGTTCTTTTCAACACGCACTTCAATCTGATAACAGTACCGAGCGACACCCCCCGACCCCCTCAAAGGGGGACTTTTCAAACGCGCTCTAAGGCTGCACAAAAATCCGCGGCAGCGGCGGCGCAACATGTGCGTTTGCAGGCGCAAGCCCGATGAAAGATTTGACGCACGACACGAGCGGCGCAAGCGCAACACCGTGACACGGCGAGGGCAACTTCTCCAGTTTCGCGAGGCCTTTTTGCAATTGGCTTTGCATGCCGACAAAATTGTTCATGCGAAAATGATAAAAGCCCGTGGCGAGATTGACCAAGCCATGAAAGAGATCGCGGCTCACCGCCTCGCGCGCTTCCATCCACAGTTCTTCCAACGCGTCGTGCGCTTCAAAGAAGTATTCGCGATTGAAATAGTCCACGCCTTGCTTAAGACGCTCGTCGAGATTTTCGATGGGTTCCGGCATTGCGGACTCGGATTCATATCTTCGTTCAACCACGGCTGGGCCGTGGTTTTATAATTGAGCACATGCCACGGCCCAGCCGTGGCAGAACTTAGGATCATCGACTAAATAGCTTTCTCAGTTGCTTGGCTTCATTTTTTCAAAGCAACCCAACTCATCCCCCGCCCCTTCTCTTGGGAAGAGAAGGGGCGCCCAAAAAATCGAACGCTTTGCATTGATTCTCTCCCTTCTCTTTTTAAGAGAAGGGGGGCCGGGGGGATGAGTTCTGGTTGCGTGTAGATGCATAGGATCGTTACCTCGAGTATGATGGCCCGGCGCAAATGGGAAAGTTATTTAATCGACGTTCCTTAACAGGGAAGATTTAAAACCGCGAAGCGGCGAGCTGCACGTCCGCGTGCTTCCATGCTCGTTCTAAACGTTGCTGCACCGCTTGCGCTTCCGCTTTTTTGCCTTGCAAAGAGAGGCTTTGGTGCAAGCCATAAAGCGACCAGCCATTTTCCGGATACTTCTGCAAGTCTTCACAATAAATCTCCTCGGCTTCCGCAGCGCGCTGTGCTTCTAATAAAACCGCGCCGAGATTGTGGCGCGCCGGCGTGTACCACGGCGGCGGCTCGTCATAGGTGAGATTATCTTCGAGGCGCACGGCCGTTTGCAAATGTGCGATTGCTTCGGCATAACTCGCGTGTTGCGCCGCGAGTTCGCCGGCCAACATTTCGTACGCAATCTGCAAAAGATCGAACGTCGTGTTGATATCCCAAATCGTCACCATGCGCAAGGAAGAATCGGCGGCGATCAGCGCGAGCTTCTCCAACTCTTGCGCGGCGGGGTCGAGTTGCTGCGTGCGCGTATATGCCATACCCCGCGCGAAATGCCAAACGCCATTGGGGTAGCGCAAATCGCTCGCGGGCGCGGACGTGTTTAAAATCTCCTCCCATTTGCCGAACTTCACCATTGCATAAAGCGGGATCGTGGTGTAATGCTGCAATGTGCCATAACCGGGCGAGCGCATGAGCGCGGAGTCTTGTTGCATCGCCATATGATGCGCGGCCATCAATGCTTGCGCACTGTTGCCGCCGAACGTTGCCGCCGCGGAAAGGAAGTGATGATTGTGCGGCACGTATGCGACCGGATACATGCCTTGCGCATGGCATTGCGTAAGGTAATTGCTGTCCGCGGCAATCGCGCGTTCGTTCGCCAGCACGGCCTCGTGATAGCGGCCTGCGCGCAGAAAGATATGCGCGGGCATATGCACGAGATGTCCGGCATTGGGCACGAGCGTTTGCAAACGCTCGGCATGAGTTAGCGCGCGTTCGGGGTTCGGCGAAGCCTCCACCGCGTGAATATAAAAATGGTTCAAACCGGGGTGCTCGGGCCAGCGCGCGAGCTGCGTTTCGAGCGTTTGCAAAATTTCCGGAGTCCACGGCTTCGGCGCGCCGTCGCGCTCCCAATACTTCCACGGGTGCAAATCCATCAACGCCTCGGCAAAGAGCGCCGCAGCGTCGGGATCATCGGGATATTTTTGCGCGACCGTGCGCATGGCATCGGCATAGGCTTGATCGTGCCCCGAACGATCCGCCGCCGGCTCGGCAACATAACGCTGCGCTAGCGCGGCAATGAAATCTTGCTCCTTCGCGCTTGCATGCGCAGCGAGCGTTTGCGCCTTTTGGAGGGCAGCATAAGCATTGGGCGCCTCCGCCGGATCCATCGCCGCGTTGATGTTCGGCCCGAGCACCAGCGCCGCGCCCCAATAAGCCATCGCGCAATTCGGATCGAGTCTCGCCGCCTCGCGAAACGCGCGCTCCGCCTCTTTGTGATTGAAGGCATACGACAGCGTCAAGCCTTGATTGAAATAACGCTGCGCGAGTTCACTTGTGGTGGTGATGGGATGGTGCAGATCACCCATGCCTTCGAGCAAAGGCGCGAGGCGGGCTTGATCGTCGTTGGATTTTTCCGTGCAGCCCGATTGCCACAAGAGTAGCATCGCACTCAACACCGACGCAAGCGCTCGAAGTTGTGAGTTTAATCTCATGGGTTCCTCCTTGACATCGATTGTTCAGCCACGGCTGGGCCGCGGCTTTTGTTTGAATTTTGGAAAGGCAGATCGAATACGACACTACTTTGACTGGCGCATCGTTGCGCTCTGACGCGATGAAAAGCAAGCCACGGCCCAGCCGTGGCTGAACGGTGATCACGAATTACTTCTGCTGTCTCTCTTTCACCCACTTCCTCCAAATCCAACTTGGCTGCGATTGTTCAGCCACGGCTGGGCCGCGGCTTTTGTTTGAATTTTGGAAAGGCAGATCGAATATGGCACTACTTTGACTGGCGCATCGTTGCGCTCTGACGCGATGAAAAGCAAGCCACGGCCCAGCCGTGGCTGAACGGTTCTCTCGAATTGCTTCTGCCGCTTCTCTTTCACTCACTTCCTCCAAATCCAACTTGGCTGCGATTGTTCAGCCACGGCTGGGCCGCGGCTTTTGTTTGAATTTGGGAAAGGCAGATCGAATATGGCACTACTTTGACTGGCGCATCGTTGCGCTCTGACGCGATCAAAAGCAAGCCACGGCCCAGCCGTGGCTGAACGGTTCTCTCGAATTGCTTCTGCCGCTTCTCTTTCACTCACTTCCTCCAAATCCAACTTGGCTGCGATTGTTCAGCCACGGCTGGGCCGCGGCTTTTGTTTGAATTTTGGAAAGGCAGATCGAATACGACACTACTTTGACTGGCGCATCGTTGCGTGCTCACGCGATGAAAAGCAAGCCACGGCCAAGCCGTGGCTGAACGGTGATCACGAATTACTTCTGCCGCTTCTCTTTCACTCACTTCCTCCAAATCCAACTTGGCTGCGATTGTTCAGCCACGGCTGGGCCGTGGCTTTTGTTTGAATTTTGGAAAGGCAGATCGAATATGACACTACTTTGACTGGCGCATCGTTGCGTGCTCACGCGATGAAAAGCAAGCCACGGCCAAGCCGTGGCTGAACGGTGATCACGAATTACTTCTGCTGTCTCTCTTTCACCCACTTCCTCCAAATCCAACTTGGCTGCGATTGTTCAGCCACGGCTGGGCCGTGGCTTTTGTTTGAATTTTGGAAAGGCAGATCGAATATGGCACTACTTGACTGGCGCATCGTTGCGTTCTGACGCGATGAAAAGC